>Ga0307379_10004845_pt1 | contig 18998 bp, 13 predicted proteins | sample UN2MG_FD_202237 | JGI IMG/M metagenome (GOLD analysis project Ga0307379, IMG submission 202237) | Soil microbial communities from Risofladan, Vaasa, Finland - UN-2 | ecosystem: Environmental > Terrestrial > Soil > Coastal area > Acid sulfate soil | place: Finland: Risofladan, Vaasa | collected... | reverse complement strand
CGAGTCAAGCCCGAGCATGACACGGTTCCATCCAATCGAATTCTGCCCTAGACTTCCCAGCGATTGATCGCCGAGAGGGCGGGTATGGAAGAATACTTGACGCTGATTTGGGACTGGCTCGGCGATGAGGATCATCGCGCGCGGTTGCTCGCGATCATTGCGGCACTCGGCTTGATCGGCACATTCCTCGGATGGTTTTTTGGGCTGTTCAAGCGTAGCTCCAGCGGTGGTGGCCAGACGGCCAGCGGCGGGTCGATAAATGTCGGCGGCAATGTCAAACGCAGCGCAATAACCGGCGAGAACAAAGCCGAGGGCGGGTCAGCGACTGTCGGTGGAAACGTCGGCGGCAATCTGAACATCGGGTATACACTGGAACAGCACGAAGCTGCGCAGCAACGGAGATTGGACGAATTGCGCGCCGATCTGGAGGCGAAGCATGCGGCAATGGCTGACGCGTCGGAGGCGAAGCAAGAGCTTCTTCGACGCGATCTGGACCAGATTCAGAAGGAAAAGATCGCAGTTCAAGGGCGGCTTCGCGATCTGGACGCCTCGTATGCCGAAGTGGTGAACACGATGAGCGATCTTAAAGCGCAGCTGGACCGCGAAGGCAACGACATCGGCGGCGACCGGCTGGCCGAGGCCCGCGCTGCACTCGAGCGTGGCGATTTCTCCAAGGCCGACGCCCTGTTTGCCGAGATCGAGGCGCGCAAGGCGATGGCCGTCCAATCCGCCGCCCGCGCAGCCTTTGGCCGCGGCGAGATCGCCGAGGAACAGGTACGCTGGGAGGATGCAGCGGAGCATTACGCACGGGCGGCGGGGCTGGACCCAACGTATGACACTCTGTTTAAAGCTCGTGAATTTGCTTGGCGCGCCGGGGACTACGCGAGAGCGGTAGGGTTTGGTGCCGAACTGATACGGGTCGCGCGCGAGGGGTTCGGTGACGAATCGACCGCACTCGCGAGCGCCCTGAACGAACACGCTGGGACGATCTACGCAATCGGAAGATATGCCGAGGCCGAGCCGCTGTTCCGCCAAGCACTGGAAATCGGCGAGAAGACCATCGGCACACAACATCCAACCTACGCAATACGCTTGAGCAACCTCGCCGGGCTGCTGCGGGCCATGGGGCGCACTAACGAGGCCGAGCCGCTCTACCGCCAGGCGCTGGAAATCGGCGAGAAGACCATCGGCACGACGCATCCGGGCTACGCTATCCACCTCAACAACCTCGCCTCGCTGCTGCGGGACATGGGGCGCCTCGACGAAGCCGAGCCGCTGTTTCGACAGGCGCTGGAGATCGACGCCAAGACCATCGGCACGGCGCATCCGGACTATGCCATCCACCTCAACAACCTCGCCTTGCTGCTGCGGGCCATGGGGCGCACCGACGAGGCCGAGCCGCTGTACCGGCAGGCGCTGGAGATCGACGCGAAGGCCATCGGCACGGCGCATCCGGGCTATGCCACCGGCCTCCTAAACCTCGCCGTGCTGCTGCAAGACATGGGGCGTTACAATGAGGCCGAACCGTTTTACGTCGAGGCGCTGGAGATTTTCCGGGTAACGCTCGGCCCGAACCATCCAAATACCAAAAAGGCGGAAGGATACTACGCCATCTTCCTCGCCAACCGCCCCGCCCCCACTCCCGACTAACTCCCCCCTTTTCCCCTTGCGCCTCCCCCGCCGCCATGCTTCCGTCCGCCGACCAATTCCAACCGGGGGCATCAGATGGCGGTCGCGGCGCGCGAGGAGAGGCGGCTGACCGCTATCATCCTGATGCTGCTGGCGTTTCTGTTGTTCACCGGCATCGACACCTCGGCCAAGTGGCTGGTGCAGGCCGGGCTGCCGGTGACCGAAGTGGTGCTCATCCGCTTCGCCGGGCATTTCGTCATCGCCATGGCGCTGATCCTGCCGCAGGAGGGCCGCCGCCTGTTCCGCACTAGCGCGCCAGGGCAGGAGGTGTTGCGCGGGCTGTTTCTGGTCGCCTCGACCTTCCTCAATGTCGCGGCGCTCAGATACCTGCCACTGACGGTCACGGTATCGATCTTCTTCGCCGCACCGCTGGTAGTCTGCGCCCTCAGCGTGCCGCTGCTGGGTGAGAGGGTCGGCCCGCGCCGCTGGGCCGCGATCGGGGTCGGCTTCATCGGCGTGCTGGTGGTCACCCGGCCCTGGAGCGCGTCGTTCCACTGGGCCATGATGCTGTCGGTGACGGCGCTGTTCAGCGCCTCGATGTATTTCGTGATGACCCGCAAGCTGGCGGGGGTCGACAGCGCCAGCACCCAGCAGTTCCTGACCAGCCTGGTCGCGGTGTCGGTCGCGTTGCCGTTCGGGCTGATAGGCTGGGTCTGGCCGGCGATCCCGGTCGACTGGGTGGCCTTCGCGCTGATCGGGGTCTTCGGCTGGGCCGGGCACCAACTGGCGACCATCGCCCACCGGTTCGCCCCGGCCTCGGCCTTGATGCCGTTCATCTATTTCCAGATCATCTACATGACCGCATCGAGCTGGCTGATTTTCCACACGCCGCCAGATGGCTGGGTGTTGGCTGGCGCGGCTATCGTCATCGGCGCGGGCCTGTATCTGTGGCTGCGCGAGCGGGTGCTTGCACGGTCAGCCGCACTAACCCCACCGTCGCTCGAGGTTGCGGCCGGCGACCGCTAGCCGGGCCTGTCCCGGAGCGCCCGCCATCGCCGGATCGATCGGCGCTGGGACCATCATCGCCGCGCGAAACACGCAATGCGTGAGAATCAGCGAACGCATTCAATCGGCTGAAAACACGCGTTGATTGCAGAACGGTGCCAATGACGATCCGTGGCCGGCAATCGGCGCACAAATGTGACAATTCCAAGCCCAAATTCGTCAGATTGGTTGCAAACTGCGCCCATTGAAGCGATGATAACCGGGAATTGGCCGCCTCAGGGTTTCGTGGCGGCCATGCCAGCTGGAACACTACGCACACACACTGGAACGCACACACACACTGTGTCGAAGATCTCGGGTTCAGATCTTCGGCACAGCCTTGCGTTGCAGGGGCTCATGGCCAATCGGCGGCTGAATTGAGAGCGATGCGGGCGCGGTGCGCGCCGATACGCACACCGCTTCCAGATTCCAACTTCAAGTGCTGCCGGATCTGTCTTTGTTCAAGTAGAGTCCCCAGCCCGCTTCACGCCGCACGGCGCGGTGGGCGTTTGCTCCACTGGCGCTTCGGCTTCGCGGCACCGTCACGGGCGGGGCCCGCCGGATTGAACGGCTTCGGGCTGTGGCCACGCCGCCGGCCGCCACCATCGTTGGCTGGCCCATCGTTGGCCAGACCATCATCGGGGCTGAGCCGGGTCCGGGTCAGCTTCTCGACCGCACGCAGCTTGTTACGCTCGTCCGGTGCGCAGAAGGTGATCGCGATCCCGTCGGCACCGTTGCGCGCCGTGCGGCCGATCCGGTGGATGTAGCTCTCGGCCTCGTCCGGCAGTTCGTAGTTGATGACGTGGCTGATGCCGGTGACATCGATGCCGCGGGCGGCAATATCAGTCGCGACCAACACCCGGACCCGGCCGGAGCGGAATGAATCCAGCGCCCGGTTCCGCGCGTTCTGGGCCTTGTTGCCGTGGATCGCCTCGGCCCTGATGCCGTCTTTCGCCAGGTTTTCGGTCACCCGGTCGGCGCCGCGCTTGGTGCGGGCGAAGACGATGACGCGGCTGGCTTCGGGTGAATTCAGGATCGCGGCAAGCCGGGCCCGCTTGTCCGCCGGCGACAACAGTTCGACCGACTGCTGGATCTTGCCGATCGGCTCGCCGTGATGCGGCACCACCGCAACCCGGACCGGATCGCGCAGCAGCGATTCAGCCAGCTTTGCCACCTCGGGCGGCATGGTCGCCGAGAACAGCGCCGACTGGCGGCGCGGGTGCAGGGCGTTGACCAGCTTGCGGACGTCGTTGATGAAGCCCATGTCGAGCATCCGGTCAGCCTCGTCCAGCACCACCCAGCGGGCCTCGTCGAGGCGCACATGCCGGTCACCGACCAGGTCGGTCAAGCGGCCGGGAGTGGCGATCAGAATATCGACGCCGCGGCCAAGCTGACGGATCTGGTTCTGACGCGACATGCCCCCCAGAACCAACACGGTCGAGACCTGGGCACCACCGGCGAGCCGCCGGATATGTTGCTCGATCTGGACCGCAAGCTCACGCGTCGGGGCCAGGATCATCGCCCGGCAGGTCTTCGGCGCCGCACGGCCCGGCAGCGCCAGGATATGGTGCAGGATCGGCAGGCCAAAGGCAGCGGTCTTGCCGGTGCCGGTCTGGGCGATGCCGAGGATGTCCCGCCCCTCAAGCTGCGGACGGATCGTCTGCGCCTGGATTGGGGTCGGGGTAATAAAGCCGGACCGCTCAAGCGAGGTCAGCAGCGGAGCGGCAAGGCCAAACTCCGAAAAAGATGTAATAGTCAAAACGTATCCTTTCCGCCGGCTGCCGCATCTCTGGCAAGCAACCGCGGTTCTGTCACAAGCCAAGCGCATCTGGCGGGGACGTGTCTGGGGCGACGGGGCGCGTGTTTGGCACGTGCTCTGCGCTATCGCTGCCGCACAAGGTTTGCGCGGCTATGTTCCCTGCTCGCCGCCATTTGCCGGAAGAAGAGATTGAAAGTGACGCACCGGGGTGAATTCTCGACCCACAACCCGAACTTGCTTCATTCCGGGCGGCGCGTGGCAGGCATATGAGGCGTGGCCGGCCAAAATGCAAGGACAATCAGCATTTTACCCGCGTCAAAGCGTCATCGTTGCCAGATTACGCCAGGCGGCGCAGGTCCGGGGCGGCAGGGTCGATACGATTGGCCGCCCCGCCGCTCCGGTATCTGTCAAACCCTCACTTCTCCTCGATCCGCCCGTCCAGATAGGGCTGATACGCCCCGCCAGCCGCCAGATACTCGGCCACCACACCCTCCAGCGACGGCCCAAAATCATATGGGTTGATGGCGTTCTCGGCAAACACCACATAGCCGTCGCCACCGCGGCGGGTGTAGTCGTTGGCGACCACGCCATAGATCTTGTCTGGGTCAATCGGCACCCAGGCGTCGCCGTCGCGCACCAGCACTGCCAAAATCCGGCCAGAATTCGGCGCCGCCGCCCGGCTGAAGGCGTATTTCAGCCCGGCGACCTGCGAGAACCGACCCTTGACCTCCTCGACCTGGCTGACGCCGCTCTCCAGCGCCGCGATCACGTCCGAGCCCTTCAGCTGGAACGTCGCCAGCGTGTTCTGGAACGGCAACACCGTCAGCACCTCGCCCATGGTCACCGGCCCGGCGTCGATCGAGGCCCGCAGCCCGCCGCCATTGGCAAACGCGATATCGATGCCCTGATCCTTGACCCGCGCCAGCATGGCATCGGCGACCAGATTGCCCATCTCGCATTCCCGCACCCGGCAGTTGTCGCGGCTGCCGTCGATCACCGCCGCGGCCTCCGCAACGACCTTGTTGCGAACCTCGTCCAGCGGCAACGCCAGCGCGGCGATGCGGGCCTTCACCGTCGCATCCTCGGAAACCTGGCCGTCCATGACGATCGGCTCGCCGGTCGCGGCGGTGACGATGCCGTTATCGTCCCAAGTGACGTTCAACTCACCCAGATACTTGCCATGGGCATAGGCCTGGACGATGGCAACCTTGTTACCGTCCGGCGCATCGACCCAGGTCGGATAGGGGCCGCTCGCGTCGGCCGAGACGTTTGAGAGATAGGTGTTCGAATGACCGCCAACGATCACATCAACCCCCGCAACCGACGCCGCCACGGCGAGGTCGACCGCATAGCCTGAATGGCTGAGCACCACGATCTTGTCGATGCCATCGGCGGTCAGCCGCGCCACCTCGCGGGTCAATGCCTCGGCCGGATCCGAGAAGGTTACGTTCGGGCCGGGCGAGGAAATCTCGCTGGTATCCGTCGGAGTCAGCCCGATCAGCCCGATCTTTTCGCCGCCAGCCTCGACAACCGTCGAAGGCATCAGCACACCGGCCAGTGACGGCTCTCGCGAGATATCAGCATTGGCCAGCACAATCGGGAAACTGACCGCGTCCATGAAGCCGCGCAGCGCCTCCGGACCATCGTCGAATTCATGGTTGCCGACGGTCATCGCCTGGTAGCCCAGCGCGTTCATCATCTCGGCCGCCGCCTTGCCCTTGTAATAGGTATAGAACAGCGAGCCCTGGAACTGATCGCCGCCATCGACCAGGATCGAATTTGTCGCCGCCGCGCGGCGCTCGCGGATCGCAGTAATCAGCCGGGCCGAACCGCCAAAGCATTTGTTCTCGGCGGCATCCTCGGCGCCACAGCCGCTGTCATACTTGTTGATCGGCTCGATCCGGCTGTGGAAGTCGTTTGTATGCAGGATGGTCAGGGTAAAATCAGCCGCAGCCGGTGTGGCAAGGGATGCGATCGCCATAAAGGCGGCGAGAAATCGGGGGGTTCCCATGGTCGTGTTCCTCCAGCGAACAGGTCCTGCGGCGTTGCTCTCACAACGTCCGCGAAAGGGCCTCTCGGGACCCCATGGCGTAGAGTATGTCAGACGATTGCGATTCGCACGCGAGTCGTTCTGGGGCGATATCCTGGCACTGCGCCTCGCCTGAATAGCGGACTAACTCCGACCCAAACCGTCCCGGCCTCATTCCGGGTATCGGTGCTCTCAAAAAAAAGCGATTCTCGCATGGATTCGAGACCCCGACACAGGGCCGGGGCATAAGGCGGTGCAGCCCTACGCCCGCTCCTCGATCACCGGCGGATCGAACGCCGTAACGGGCGGCAATTCACCGACAAACCGCTCGACCTCGACCAACGTTGTCTGGGCCGACGGCCCCTGGCCGATCCGCGAGGTGCCGACATCGCGGGTCAGCACGTTCGGGTTGCCATGCTTGCACAGGCTGCCATCGACCCCCGGCTCGGCCGGATCATACCAGGCACCGGTCGACAGCTGCACCACGCCGGGCATCACCGTGTCCGACAGGATCACCCCGGCCAGACACGCGCCGCGCCGGTTGAACACCCGCACCACGTCGCCATCGGCAATGCCGCGCGCCGCGGCGTCATCGGGATGCATCACCATCGGCTCGCGGCCCTGGATCTTGCTCGCCTGACTGACCCGCCCGGGGTCGAACTGGCTATGCAGCCGGGTCTTCGGCTGATTGGAAATCAGATGCAGCGGCCAGGTTTTCGCCATCGCCCCGCCCAGCCACTCATAGGGCTCAACCCAGGCCGGGTGCCCAGGGTTGTCGTCATAACCGAAGCCTTCAATCGTTTCGGAGAATATCTCGATTTTGCCGCTCGGCGTCGTCAACCGGCTCCCCTCGGGATCGGCTCGGAACGCCTCCATCAGCACTGCTTCGCGCTCGGCCGGCGGCAGCGAGATGGTCTCGCCTTCGCGCAATTCCACCAACCCCGGCAACTCGAACCCGGCCTCGGCGGCCCGCTGGCGGGCCTGATCCCACAGATGCTGGATCCACTCCTCCGGTGTCCGTCCCTCGGTGAATTTCTCCGCCACGCCCAACCGCCCGGCCAGTCCGCTGAAGATGGCGTAGTCATCGCGCGCCTGCCCCACCGGCGACACCGCCTGACGCATGGCGACAATCAGCGGCTCCCAATGGGTCATCGAGATGTCTTCGCGCTCCAGCACCGTGGTGGTCGGGAACACGATATCGGCATGGCGCGCCATCTGGGTCCACCAGATTTCGTTGACGATCACCGTCTCCGGCCTGCGGATCGCCCGGACCAGCCGGTTCAGGTCCTGATGATGGTGGAACGGATTGCCGCCGGCCCAGTAGACCAGCCGCAAATCCGGATAGGTCCGGCTCGCACCGTTGAAATCAAACGGCTCGCCCGGATGCAGCAGCGCGTCGGCTATCCGTGCCACCGGGATCGGTGCCGCAACCGGGTTATCGCCCTGCGGTACCGCCGGAAAGCGGAACAGCCGCACCGGGTTGCCGATGCCGTTCTCCGAGGCATAGCCGATGCCGAAGCCGCCGCCCGGCAGCCCGATCTGGCCCAGCATCGCCGCCAATACCATGGCCATCCAGCACGGCATCTCGCCATGATCAGCCCGCTGGATCGACCACGCCACGGTGATCATCGTCCGGGTTGCCGCCATCCGCCGCGCCAGCGCCCGGATCGCTTGCGGCTCCAGCCCCGATATCCCAGCCGCCCAATCGGCATCCTTTGGCTGACCGTCGGTCTCGCCCATCAGGTAGGGCAGGAACCTCTCAATCCCGACCGAATAGCGGGCCAGGAACGCCTGATCGTGCAGCCCCTCCGCCACCAGCGTATGGGCCAGCCCCAGCATCACCGCCGTATCGGTATTCGGCCTCGGCGCCAGCCACTCCGCCGCAATTTCGGACATCGTATCGGACCGGATCGGGCTGATCGAGACAAACTCGGCCCCGCGCGCCTTGGCCGCCCGCAGCGCCCCTGGCATCGTGTGCCGGCCAACCCCGCCCGAGGTCACCTGAGCGTTCTTCACCGGTAATCCGCCGAACATCACCACCAACCCGGTATGCTCGACAATCACCGGCCATGAGGTCGCTCGGTCCAGCACCACATCCAGGAACTTGCCGACCACATGCGGGCTCAGATTGTTGACTGCCGCATAGCTGTAGTTGTCGGTGTAGGCGACATAGCCGCCAATGCAATTCAGGAACCGGTGCACCTGGCTTTGAGCATGATGGAACCGCCCGGCGCTGGCCCAGCCATACGAGCCGCCAAAGATCGACCCGTTGCCATGGGTCTTGGCTACCCGCTTCAATTCCGCCGCCGCGATGTCCAGCGCCTCGTCCCACGGCACAGCGACAAACGGCTCGCGCCCACGCCCGGCCCGGTCGGCGTGCCTGCCCTTGGCCAGATAGCTCTTGCGGATCATCGGCCGGTCGATGCGGGTCGGATGATCGACCATATCGATGATCCCCGGCCCGATCACCGCCGGGTCCGGATCACCGGCATAGTCGCGCACGCCGGTCAGCTTGCCGTCCCGAACCTCGGCATAATAGGTGCCCCAATGGGTCGAGAACGGGGTGACCCGAAGGTCGCTGTCGTCTTTCATGCTGATCTACCCAAAGGTGCCAAGATGGCTACATCATCAGCCACATTATCAGCCTTGCGCGCCACGGGAACAGGCAATTCGCCGCTCAGCTTCCCTTAATGAATCTACCGGCACGCAACTCGCGCACCGCCTGATCCAGCTCGGCCTGGGTATTCATCACGATCGGCCCGTACCAGGCCACTGGCTCGCGCAGCGGCTTGCCCGAGATCAACAGGAACCGCACGCCCTCGTCCCGGGCCTGGATGGTCACCTCGTCGCCCCGGTCGAACACCACCAGCGAGCGGTTGCCGGTCTGGTCGCGGATCAGCACCTCGCGGTCGTCAAGCTCCTTCTCCAGCAGCACCCCGAACGGCTTGGATGCATCGCGGAAGGTGCCGGAGCCGGCAAAGACATAGGCAAACGCATGGCGCTCGACCTCGACCTTCAGGGTCTTGCGCACCCCCGGCGGCACCGAGATATCCAGATAGCGCGGGTCCGAAGCGATCCCGTCCACCGGCCCACGCTTGCCCCGGAACGAGCCGCAGACAACCCGCACAACCGTGCCGTCATCATCCACCATCTCGGGGATCTCCACCCCCGGCACGTCCTGATAACGCGGCTGGGTCATCTTCAGCGACGCGGGCAGGTTCGCCCATAACTGGAACCCATGCATCCGGCCCTTCGCGTCGCCCTTCGGCATTTCCTGATGCATGATGCCGCTGCCAGCGGTCATCCATTGCACGTCGCCAGCCCCCAGCGTGCCGGTGTTGCCCAGGCTGTCGCCATGATCGACCGTGCCCGCCAGCACATAGGTAATGGTCTCGATCCCCCGGTGCGGATGCCACGGGAACCCCTTCAGGTAATCCGCCGGCCGGTCATTGCGGAAATCGTCGAACAACAGAAACGGGTCCAGCTCCGCCGTATCGCCAAACCCGAAGGCCCGATGCAGATGCACCCCGGCCCCCTCCATGGTCGGCCGCGCCGCCTCGATCCGCTTCACCGGTCTGATCGACATGTCTGGTCTCCTCGTTGTGGTGTTCGTGCCATTAGATAGGACGACCGGGCCGCATCCGCCATACCACACCCGCTCCCGACCGCGTTCGCGTCCGCCGCTTCGGCGCCTCACGGTCGTCATTCTCGGGCCTGACCCGGCAACCCCCTCTTCAGTTCAGTCAGGCAGGCCGGCCTTGCGCAGGGCGTCGCCCATGATCCCGGTCTTCTCGGCGTCCGGCGAGCTGTCGGTCAGCGCATTCCAACTGGAGATACTGAATTCCGGGTGACGCTCGATGAACCGCTGGGCGATAACGCGCGCTTGCGCGATCCGGTCCAGTTGGACCATGCAGACGATCCGGAGCAAGATGAAGAACTGAATGTCCGGGTCTTTCTGCAGGCCCTGTTCGGCGCATTTCAGACATTCCTCGAACTGTTCGAGAATGAGATATGCGCCTGCAATAGCAATCTCGCCACGAAAGCTCTGCGGGTCGCGTGGGTTCAGACGAAGCGCGGTCTCACCCAGCTCAATCGCCCGCTCCGGGCTGCCGAAATAGTACTCCAACAGCGCCAGAGACGCCCAGGCCCAGGCGAAACTGGGACATTCGGCCGTCGCGTTTTCGACCAGCCGAATCCCGCGTTCCACCCCGCCGCCCATGAACGCGATGGCATATCCGGCATATGCGGAAGTTTCGGAATCCGCGTTCGGGCTGGCCAACGCCTCCTCGGCCAACCGGATCGCGGTGTTGCGATTGTCGTCGAGCGAGATGTTGCCGCGCCAGCCCGACAGCGTGCAACACCATGCCCTCACCGCCTTCGCCTTGGCGTAGTCGGAAGACGCGGCGATGGCTTGGTCCAGCAAAGCCGTCGCTTCCTCGATCTGAAGATTGTTCAGGGCAGCGCGCGCCTTCAGATAATGATCATAGGCGCTCAGGCTATCGGGGCGCTTGCGCGCTGCCCGCTCGATCTCCGCGCTCTCGATCTTGGGCGCGATGGCGCCGACGACCGCGCCGGTGATCTTGTCCTGCAGCTCGAAGATGTCATCCAGGACCCCGTCGTAGCGATCGGCCCAGATGTGATTGCCGGTCTCGGTGTCGATCAACTGACCGGTCACACGCACCCGCCCCCCGGCCCGGCGAACGCTGCCCTCCAGGACATAGCGCACCCCTAGCTCCGCGCCGATCTTTCGCACATCGGCGGTCAGGCCTTTGTAGGTGAAGGACGAATTCCGCGCGATCACGAAAATCCACGGCACGTAGGAAAGTGCCGTGATCAGGTCCTCGCTCAGACCATCGGCGAAATACTCCTGCTCCGGATCGCTCGACATGTTGTCGAAGGGAAGCACCGCAAGCGACGGCTTATCCGGCAGTTCCGGCGCAACATGGGCCGTTGCCTGCGTTTCGATTGCGACATCGTAGACACGCATGGGCTTTGCGATGTTCTTCAGGCTCTGGACCCCGGTGTCGATAAACTCGAGATCGAGCTTGTTCTCAACATCCTCTAACACCCGGGCCGAAACACTGACGCCCCCGGGCTTTGCGATACCTTCAAGCCGCGCGGCGACGTTGACGCCATCACCCAGGACATCGTCACCTTCGACGACGACGTCGCCAACATGCACGCCCATCCGAAACACCAGCCGCCGCGCCTGCGGCTCGTCCGCATTGCGCTCGATAATCCGCCGCTGCATGGCGACAGCACAGGAAACCGCATCAACGACCGAGCCGAAGTCGACCAGGAACCCATCGCCCATGGTCTTGAACAACCGCCCGGAATGGGTGCCGATGATTGGACCAAGCGCCGAAAGATGCGCATTGAACGACCGAATGGTCGCTTCCTCATTCATGCCGACCAGCGCGCTGTAACCTGCGACATCGGCCGCCAGAATAGCCGCAAGTTTTCGTTCAACGCGCGCCACTTGGTTTCCTCGCAAAACGTTCAATCGCATTGTCGCCGGATTTGGCGAGGAAGCAATCGCGCGATGTTCTCATCGACCGCCTTCGGATCAAAATCGGGCGAAATCCGGCACCCGCCCCCCGGCTTGACGAAACCGGCCGCGCGCCTCAGCCAAGCGCTACGCACCCCGATGCGCCATTCCGGGCGTCAAATCCCGGACCGACGGAACAGGATCCACAATGCGCCCGCTGGAGGCCCGGCCCCGGGAGCAGACCAGTCCTAATTTTCCAAATCCAAACGGTCGCAGATGTGCCATGTAGCGACCGTTGTCACCGCTATGCGTTTCGCCCGTTTCCAACCAGAATACAGACATAGAAGACCGTATTTCTGGGTGGCACCAACAAACTGACATCGCAATACGGCAGTTCCAAGTTTTCACTCTTGCCGCTGTGATTTCCCGCAAATGACTTGAATCAATGACTGCGCCGTGACCAGCGGTAATAATGAGAATGCGAAATGGCAAGGTGGAAACGGTGGCCCGTTATGCGATCCGAGGATGAGTGACCGACGAATGCCGCCTTTTCCAGGTAATTTGTTGCCGAGGCACGAGGAGAGGTAAACTGATGCGAGCCATCCTTTTTTGCGCTGCCGTCCTAGCGGGCTCCGTGATCGCAAATGCCGGGGAGATCGAGCGCGGGCGCGAATTGGCCCAAAGATGGTGCGTTTCCTGCCATATCGTCGCTCCAGAGGTCGACGGCGGCGATGCCGGCCCGACTTTCGTCAGCGTGGCGCTTCGTCCTGGCCAGACCGAACAGGCGCTCCGCAACTGGCTGGCCGAGCCACACCCACCAATGCCGGATCTTGGACTGGCCGCCACTGAGTTTGACGACATTGCTTCCTACATAGTGTCATTGAAGCGGTGATGCGACGATTGGCGGGCATTCTGCACCGTCTGCCGGTTTTCTGCTCGCTGCGAACATAGCCTTACCGAGTGGCGCTGATCGATTATTGATGGGCAGCGGGAACCTGTGAGCGAATGGAGAGGGCGGACTAATGCTTGAGCACGAGATGCTGATCGAAAAGGGCATTCTTATCGCCCGGCCCAACGGACCGCTTACAGGAGAGGATTTCGCCGCGCTCTCAGCCGATGCGGACGCGTATATCGAGGCTCACGGTGCGCTGAACGGCCTGGTAATCTGTGCAGAGGTGTTTCCAGGATGGGAAACTTTGGGCGGCTTTTTCTCGCATTTCAAATTCGTCCGCGATCATCACAGAAAGATATTGAAGGTAGCGTTTGTGAGCGACTCGAATGCGCTAGCTATTTTGCCAAATATCGCGAACCATTTCGTCAGCGCAGCGGTGAAGCATTTCAAAGGTGATGACGAGCAGCAGGCACTTACCTGGATCGGTCTCCCAGCCAATCCCGATACCCCCTCCGTTCTCGGCGACGAATAGCGACGATTTTCGTTAAATTTCGCTCAACACGACGGCCCTATCGCAAGTCGAGTCGGGAGCACTCCCAAAACACCCCCGTTGGAATCCCAGCCCAAACCGCTCAGCGTTCCAGCTTCACCACCAGCCGTTCGATCATCTCCAGGCACTGCTCCAACTGCTCAACCGCGACGAATTCGTCGGCCTTGTGCGCCTGGCCAATCGCCCCCGGCCCGCAGATCACAGTCGAGATCCCCAGCTTCTGGAACAGCCCCGCCTCGGTCCCGAACGAGACCACCTCGCGGGTGTTGCCCCCGGTCAGTTCGGCCACCAGATCGCAGGCCTCGGAATGGGGCATCGGCTCGAACCCGACCACCTCGCCGATCACCTCGGTCTCGATGCTGGCCGCCCCATGAACCGCCCGCATCGCCGGCAGCAAAGTGTCCTCGACATAGGCCCCAATCTCGCGCTTGACGAAGTCGGCGTCGGCGTCGACCACCGGGCGCATTTCCCAGGCCAGCTCGCAGTTGTCGGCGATGACATTATGGGCGATGCCGCCCCGGATGCCACCGATTTGCAACGTCGTCCCCGGCGGCTCGAACCGTGATCCAACCGGCGCCCGCGCCGCAAGTTCCGCCCTCAATTCCAGCAGCTTACTGGCGTAGCGCACGGCATATTCGACCGAACTGACGCCAAGATCTGGGGCCGATCCATGCCCGGCCAGCCCGCCAAACCGGGTGGTGTATTCGCAGCACCCCTTGTGGCCCTCGATGATCCGCATGCTGGTCGGCTCGCCGATAATACAGATGCCGGGACGCCGCCCCGAGGCCTCCAGCGCCTTCAGCATGACCTGGGCCCCGAGGCACCCGGTTTCCTCGTCATAACTCAGCGCGAAATGCACCGGGCGGCGCAGATCCGCCGCCGCCATCCGCGGCGCCAAAGCCAGGGCACAGGCGATGAACCCCTTCATATCGCAACTGCCCCGGCCATAAATCAACCCGTCCCGCTCCACGGCCTCAAACGGGTCGGTCGCCCAGTCCTGCCCGGTCACCGGCACCACGTCGGTATGCCCGCTCAGCACGATGCCGCCATCGATATCCGGCCCGATCGTGGCGAACAGATTGGCCTTGGTCCCCGAGGGGTCCAAGGTCATGTCGGTCTTCGCCCCCAGCGCATCCAGCCGGGCAGCGGCAAACGCGATCAGTTCCAGATTAGAATCCGCCGAAACCGTTGGAAACGCTATCAAATCCGACAGAGTTTCCCGCATGTCGTCCAGCAAAGTCATGGCTTGATGAACAGTTTTCGCGGGTAATCCGCCAGGCATTCCGCTGGCGCGCCATCGCGAACCAGCAGCGATTCCGTGATCTCCAACCCCCAGTCCTCCATCCACAAAGCCGGCATGAAGTGGAAGGTCATCCCGGCCTCCAGAACCGTGGTATCCACCGGCCGGATCGAAAAGGTCCGCTCGCCCCAATCGGGCGGATAACTCAGCCCGATCGGATAGCCGCAGCGCCCCTCGCGCTCGATCCCGCGCCTGGTCAGAACATCGTAGAAAGCCTGCGCCACATCGCCCGCCGTGTTGCCAGGCCGGGCCGCCTGGATGCCAACCTCGATCCCCTCCAGCACCGCCTCCTCCGCCGCCAGCATGTCCCTCGGCGGCGTGCCCAGATACACCGTCCGGCACAGTGGCGCGTGATAGCGCCGGTAGACCCCGGCGATCTCGAAGAAGGTGCCCGCACCGGTCTGGAACGGCTTGTCATCCCAGGTCAGATGGGCCGCCGAGGCGTCCTTGCCGGTCGGCATCAAGGGCGTGATCGCCGGATAGTCACCGCCATAGCTGACGCCCTCGAACTCGGCCCCCCACAGACCGGTATGGAAGATCTCGGCGGCAACCTCGTTCTTGCGCTTGCCCGGCTCCATGACCTCGAATATCCGCGCATGCATCCGCTCGACGATCCGCGCGGCGCGGCGCATATACAGGATCTCGGTCTCCGACTTCACCGCCCGCTGCCAGTTGACCAGCGCCGTGGCATCGACAATCCGGCTGTCCGCCATCGCCTTGGTCAACACCGCATGGGCCTTGGCCGAGTAGTAGTAATTCTCCATCTCGACCCCCAGCGCTTTGCCGCCCCAGCCACGCTCGCGGATCAGCCCGGCGAGGTGGTCCATCGGGTGCCGCTCGGTCGACATAACAAAGTGGTCGGGGTAGCCGGTGATGTCGTCCGGCGCCATGTAGCAGGTGCGCAGCGCCCCCATGGCATCCATCTTGCGGCCCCAAAACAGCGGATCGCCCGAGGGCCCGATGATCACCCCCTGATGGACATAAAAGCTCCAGCCATCATAGCCGGTCAGCCAGGCCATGTTGGAGGGATCGCAGGTGAACAGCACCTCGACCCCAGCGGCCTCCATGGCGGTGCGGGTCTTGGCGAGGCGCGTGGCATATTCGGTGCGGGTGAAAGGCAGGTCGATGTCGGGCATGCGGGGTCCTCCGGCTGCGCGCCGGCAAGCGGCGTCGTCTGCATCTGATGGCAGGGACCGGCGGCGGATCAAGTTATTTTTGGTTTGGACGGGCGAGCCACCTCGGGGCGGGCACGCCCAACTACCGGTTATGCTTCGCCAGGAAGGCAGTCACCTCGTCGAAGAACTGGTCGAAGGCCGGGGTTCCCGCCAGCAGGGCATGATTGCTCCCCGGCAGCTCGACGAAGGTGGCCTCCGGGATGAACCTGGCAATCCGGCGGCCTTCGTCCAGCGGCGACACCCGGTCGCCCTGGCAATGCAGCACCAGGGTCGGGACGCGCACCTGCTTGGCCAACTCGGTTGCATCGACAACCGAATTCATCTCCCAGATCCGCATGGCATTCTCCGGGCTTGTCGCAATCCGCTGAAGCTCGTCGAAATTCGCCGCGACATCGGCCGGGGCGTCGGGCATGAAGCTCGAGGTAAAGAAATGCCGGAAGATCGGGTTGGGCGAGCCCCAGCCATCGCGGATCATCATGCTCAGCGTGTCAAAAAGCTTCTTCTGTTCCGGGTCGGGCCGCTTCAGCCGACCGCGGAGATAACCGCCGAACAGCACCAGGCAGCTTACCCGCTCCGGGTTCTCGACCGCATAGCGGATCGAGAATGCAGCTCCCTGCGAGATCCCCAGCAGCGCGAACCGCTCGAGCCCGGCGGCATCGGCGACCGCCGCTGTGTCGGCGATCATGGTGTCCTCGGACATCTCTTCAGCGTCCCAGTCCGACAGCCCGTTGCCGCGCTGGTCGAAGCGGACAAACTCGCTATGGCGTGCGAACTCTGCAAGAAACGGCCCCCAGGCCGGGCTGCGCCATTCATACTCCAGATGGTTGATCCAATTCGGCGCCTTCAGCACCGGCGCCCCCTTACCGATACTGGCCCAGGCAATCTGAACGCCGTCGGGTGCGGTGGCGTAGCGCACCCGTTGCTGTAGCGCCGCCTCACTCAGCTCGGCTTCCTTGGGGGGCGCATCGGGGGTCCACTGCCAGACCCGGATCGGCCGCGAGATGTTCTTGACCCGCTGGCTGCCCATGTCGCGGAACGGCTCGCTGATACGGTCGCCAATCGCCTGATGGACCAGGTCCGAGATACAGACGCCACCGGGCTCGGACAGCCCCTGGAGCCGCGCGCTGACATTCACCCCGTCGCCAAAAACATCGCCGTCGTCAAAAACCACATCGCCCAGATTGATCCCGACACGGTAGACGATCCGGTCGTCCACCGCGCTGTCGCGCTCGCACTTGTTCATCGCGATCTGGATGTCGATGGCGCTGCGCACCGCGTCCTGAACATTGCCGAACTCGACCAGCAGCCCGTCACCGGTGGTCTTGACAATGCGCCCGCCGCGGTTGGCGATCTCGGGGTCAATGGTCTCGCGCCGATACGCCTTCTGGCGGATCAGCACGCCCTCCTCGTCGCGCTCGATCAGTCGACTGAAGCCCACCATGTCGGCGGACAAGATCGCAGCAAGTCGGCGTTCCATGAGACCCCCCTATTGGGAGCTAACTTAGTGCCGGGGCCAAAGCAAATCCATCCGTCAAATCGGCGCCCTCGTCCGCGCGACCAGCCGGTGGGTCGCGCCCGGATGCAGCAGCCGTGCCCGGGTGATGGCGCGGCCGTCGATCCAGGTGCGGCGCTCGGTCACGAAGACTGCGTCCCCCGGCGTGATGCCGAGCAGCGCCGCCTCGGCCTCGTCGGCGTTGGCGGCGGAGAAGATGTGCTCGACCCGGCTGAGCGGCATCGCCCGGATCAGCCAGTCGTTTGGCCCGATGGCGGCGAAATCCGCCTCGCGGGCCGCCGGAACGACATCAAGACTGATCCAGCGGTCCTCGGCCTGATGGGCGGTATCACTGGCCCAGTGGCGACAACGCAGATGCAAGGCGCGCACTCCGGCGCCGAGGCCCAGGGCGGCCCGGATATCGGCGGGTGGTGCTGCGATGCGGCGGCCCAGCAACTCATAGCGGTAGGTGGCTCCGGTCGCCTCGATTTCGGCCCGGACCGAGGGTACCTCCAGTTCAGCGTCGCGCGGGGTGGCGGCTAATACCCGCGTGCCGGACCGGCGGCGGCGCTCGACCACACCGGCTTCGGCCAGTTCGCGCAGTGCCCGGTTGACGGTGACGCGGGCGCAGCCGAATTTGCCCGCCAGCGTCGCTTCGCCGGGCACGGTGTCGCCGGGGCGCAACGCGCCGCCGCGGATCTGGCCGAGGATCACTGCCTTGACGTCGAGATACGAGGTTCGCTTCATGCAGCGTTCCGAAGCCGGGCAATCACTGAGCGGTAGCGGGCCTCGACCGTGTCGCGGGCGAAGTGGCGCCCGGCGGAGACCAACCGGCGGCCGGCGGACCAGACATCGCTGACGGCGCGGTCGTCGCCAGCGAAGATCCAGGCATCCAGCGCCATGTCACCGTCGAGGCCGGCCAACGCCAGGTTGCCGCTGTCGAGCGTCATCAGGTCGGCCAGCCGCCCGCGCTCGATGGCGCCGACATCGCGCCCGCAGGCCTGTGCGGATCCGGCAACGACGCCGTCGAACAGCACTCGGCCGGTCGAGCCGGGTCCGGCCAGCACGGCGCGGGCCTGATCGCCGAGGCGTTGGGAATATTCCAGCGTCCGGAGCTCCTCGCTGAGCGATATCCGGATGTTGGAGTCCGAACCGATGCCGAAGGCGCCGCCGGCGTCGCGGAACCGGGTGGCGTCGAAGATACCGTCGCCCAGATTGGATTCGGTGATCGGGCACAGGCCCGAGACCGCCCCGGACCGGGCCAGGCCTTGGGTCTCGGCTGGTTGCATGTGGGTGGTGTGGATCAGGCACCAGCGCCGGTCGATGCCGACCTGGTCGAGCAGCAGCGCCACCGGCCGGGCACCATGGGCGGCCTCGACCTCGGCAACCTCGGCGGTCTGCTCGGCGGCGTGGATATGGACCGGATCATCGGGGCGCAGCAGCGCCACAGCGCGCACCGCGTCGGGTGGGACCGCGCGCAGGCTGTGCGGCGCGACGCCGACACGGGTGTCGCTGGGCAAGCCGCCTGTGGCGGCAACCGAACCCTCGATAATGCGCCCGAACGCGTCGAGCCCGCAGGAGAACCGCAACTGCCCCCCGGCCAGCGGCCGCCCATCGCAGCCGCCCTGCATATACAGCAC
>Ga0307379_10004843_pt1 | contig 19009 bp, 12 predicted proteins | sample UN2MG_FD_202237 | JGI IMG/M metagenome (GOLD analysis project Ga0307379, IMG submission 202237) | Soil microbial communities from Risofladan, Vaasa, Finland - UN-2 | ecosystem: Environmental > Terrestrial > Soil > Coastal area > Acid sulfate soil | place: Finland: Risofladan, Vaasa | collected... | reverse complement strand
GAGACAGTGGAGCCGCTGGTCGCGGCCTCCGACGACGACGGCCGAGCCGCTCACCGCCGGCGAGGAGTAGAACGCCACGTTCTCCTTCTCAAACGTCCAAAGTATTTCGCCGGTGCTGAGGTCCGCGCAGAGGAACCGCCCTTCGTAGTTGCCGACGTACGCGCGGCCGCCGGCCAGCGCGGGCGAGGCAGCGATGTAGGCCCCCGCGTCAATCGCCTTCAACTCCTTGCCGTCCGCAAGCGACACGGCGTGAAGGAAGGCGTCGCACCCGCCGAACACCGCCGCGCCGTCCGCCACGGCCGGGGCGCCGTTGATGTAACCGGCGGTTTCGCAGGTCCAGACCTTCGCGCCCGTCCTCGAATCCACGCAGTGGAGTCGGCTGTCGTAACTGCCGACGAGAATCCGGGGCCCTTCCCCACCGGGCGGGCGGGCCCAGTTGGCCGCCCCGAGGATCTGGCTTTCTGTCTCGTACTTCCATTTCAAGCGGCCCGTTGCCGCGTCGAGCGCATACAGAAACCCGTCCGTGCCGCCGACGTACACCGTGCCCTCGAGGAGCAGCGGGGCGGCCTCGACGCCGCCACCCGTCTCGTAGGCCCAGACCTTGCCGCCCCGGATGAAATCAATCGCGTAAACGCACCCGTCGTCGGAACCGACGAAGACGCGCCCGTCGCCGACGACCGGCGACGACTTGACCGCGCCGCGCGTCTCGAACCGCCACACCAGTTCGAGACGGTCGGGCAAGGTTCCCTCGGCCAGGCCGGTGAGCGCCGGGTCGCCGTGGAACATCGGCCAGCGCGCTTCCTGCAGGGCCGCGAGCGCCGCCGCCGACTCCTTCCCCCCCGGCGGGGGCGGCCCGTCCTCGCGGCAACCGACGAGCACGAATGCGAGCGCCACGGCGGCGCACCAGCGCCTCCGCGCTCCTCGCCTGGACCCATCCCGTCCGACGTGCCGCAACTCGCACCTCCGCAGACGCCATCAGCCGGATGACGTTTTTCTCCGGCCGGCTATTTCGCCCGGACGTCGACGCAGACGATCTTGCCCTCGTGGTTGCGGCAATAGATGCGGCCGCCCGAGAGCACCGGCATCGTCCAGCAGGTTTTTTCGAGGACCTTCGCGCGGGCCAGTTCCCGGTAGGCCGCGGGCGAGGCCTCGGCGACGACCAGTTCGCCCCGCTCGCTGATGACGATCAGTTTTCCGTCGGCCAGCATGAGCGAGCCGGTTCCCAGGCCGCCCTGCCGCCACTTGCGTTCGCCCGTCTGGAAATCGAGGCAGACGAGTTTCCCGCCGCCGCCCACCTGGCCGTCGAAACCGTACAGATGCCCCTCCCAGAGGATGCAACTGTTGGCGTGGTTCCGCATGTTCTTGTTCTGGTAAACCTGCCTCCAACCGCTGTCGCCCAACTCCAGAAGGGTGCATCCCTTCCCGTACCCGGACGAAAAGAAGACGCGATTGCCCTGGACAATGGGTGTGGCGACGTTGGCGCCGTAACTGGTCTCCCACCGCAGGCGCGCCAGTTCCTTTCCGTCGGCCGCCTGCCGGAGGATCGGGCCGAACTCCGGAAACACCGCCAGGAGCGTTTTCCCGGCGACCTCGAACACCGTCGTCGACGCGTAGCCCGCCTTGTCCTCCCCGCTTTTCCACACCAGCGCGCCGGTCTGCTTGTTGAGCGCGAGCGTCGGGCCGGCGTCCAGAATGAGCCGGTCGCCCAGAACGAGCGGCGAGCAGGCGAAGCCCCACCGCGCCGGCTTCGCGCCGAAATCCTTCGGAAGCTGTTTGCCCCAGATGGGGTTGCCCGACGCGGCGTCCAGGGCGAGGAGGTGTCCTTCGCGGCTCAGGGTGTAAACCACTTTGCCGTCCACGGTCGGCGTCGCCCGCGTGCCCGGATGCTCCCCCGCCCCGCACGGGTACGACTGGCGCCAGACGATCTCGCCGGTGTCCGCGTTCAGGCAGAACACCGTGTCGTTCTTGTCCGCGTTGCCCATGGTATAGACGCGCCCGCCGACGACGGCGAACGAAGAATAGCCCGCGCCGACGTCGGCGCGCCAGAGGACCTTGGGCCCGCCCTCGGGCCACTGGGTCCGCCAGCCGGTTTCTTTCGAGATGCCGTCGCGATTCGGTCCGCGCCATTGCGGCCAATCGTCCGCGCGTGACGCGCCTGCCGCCCAAGTCACCACCAGTGCCGACAGTCCCATCACCGCCGCCTTCCGCCTTGCCATTTTCATGGCTTCTCCGATCGTTCTCCCCTGGCGCCGGCCGTTCAAGACCATCATAAGGTCGGCGCGGCCTCCGAGTCAAACCCCCGCGCCGACGGCGGGTGCGCCGGCGCGATCCCGGCGCATCTGCCGTGGCACGTGCCATGCCGCGCAAACATAACCGGGTGCTCCCGCACCCGGCTCGAACGGCGGGATGTCGTGCGAGCCGGCGGCGGCAATGCCGGGGGCGCGCCGAGCGGCCCCCGGCCGCCGAACGCGCCTGCCATCGGATCAGGCGCATTCCCCGGGCCCCGGGGGGAATCAGTCCTTGTCGAAACTCGGGACCTTCATCTGCTCGCCGCCTTTGAGCGACGATTCCATGGCTACGATGCCCGGCACCGTCATGGCGAGCGCCTCGTACAGGTCGACGGCGGGGGCACGCCCCTCGACGAGTGCGGCGACGAACTCGTGCGACAGGAACCCGTGCGAGTTGCCGTGACCCGTGCGGATGCGCATGGGCTCGGGCAGCAGGTCCATGTAGTCGGGATGCTGGCGCAGGTCCGGCTTGCCGCGCTCGCGGATGACAAACGGTTGGCCGCTACTGGATTCCATGTACATGGCGAGGTTCTCGCCCAACCACTGGGCCCGTTCGCCGTCGGCATGGATCCACCAAAGGCTGTTGCAGCGGCAGATGTTGCCGCCCTCTGTGCGGAACAGCGCCACCTGGTTGTTGAACGGGTTGTCGTAGGGGTTGTCCTTCAGCATGGGGTCGTCGTTGCCCCATCCCAGGCACGAGACCTCCGTCAGCCGCTCCCCCGTCACGCCGACGTGGTAGGCCGTCGCGTGCGTCGGATACCACATCGGCGGGAAGCCCCATCGCCAGCCCTTCGGCGTGGGTTTGCCCTTCCAGAGTGCCTCGGCGGCGCCGACTCGCTGGACGTTGTGGTGGTAATACTCGACCTCGGAGTAGAGGAAGGCGCCGAATCGCCCTTCCTTGCTGAGTTGCCGGGCGAGGATGCAAGGGGCCTGGTAGTAACTCGTCTCGGCCATCATGTAAGCCAGGCCCGTTTTCTCTTGGGTCTCCTTGAGTTGCTGCGCCTCTTCGAGTGTCAGGCAGGCCGGCACGGCCGAGATGACGTGCTTGCCATGCTTCATCACCTCGACGACATGCCGCGCGTGGTCCGGCGCGCCCGTGAAGACGGCCACGGCCTCAATCTTCGGGTCGAGGACGAGTTTCTCAAGCGACTCGTAGGCCTTCTCACACCTGTACACTTTCTGGAGTCCCGCGCGGCGGTCGGGCCGGAGGTCGCTGACGGCCTCGACAATACAGTTCGGGTCGAGGTGCCACTGGAACGACGCACCGAACCCTCCGCCGACGATGCCGATGCGGACCTTGCGGTCGGAGGCCGGCGGCGGCGCCGCCAGAGCCCCCGCCGAACCCATCAGTGCCGCCGCGCTGACGGCCGCCAGAAAGTCGCGGCGGGAAAGTCTGGAACGTGCGTTCGCCATGGTCGCTCCTCTCGCCCCCCCTTTGAGAACAGCCCGTCCGAAAACATGATAAGGTTCCCGTCACCTCCGAGACAAACCCCCGCGCCGGCGGCCGCTGGAAGGTCCGCCGGAGGCACCAATACCGCGGGCGCGCCGAGCGGCCCCCGACCGCCCAGCGCGCCCGCAGCGAAATCTCACGTCCCTTCGTCAGCCGCCCGCTTATTCGGTCGGCTTGATCTGCAGGCCCGCGAGGGGCTGGCCGGACCGCGACACGATCTTCGCGCAGGCTCCCCACTCGCCGGTCCCCTGCGCGATCTTCATCAGGAGCGTGTTCCACCCTTTGACGAGTTTCACGTCCACCTTGTCGCTGCCCGGAGTACAGCCGCGCGACGTGTTATTCGCGTGCACGACTTTGCCATTCAGCCAGACCTTCACGCCGTCGTCGCTCCCGAGTTCGAGCCTGGCGTCCTGGTCCGCGGGCGAGTAGATGCGCGTCCGCAGATACGCGACCGCGTTACCCCCGCCAAAGAGCCGGCCCAGGTCAACTATTATCCCCATCCCGCCGACCGGTTTCCATTTCACGTCCGCCCCGGCCTTCTCCGGCGGGAAAGCCACGTCAAACAGGGCCGGCCCTCCCTTGTTCGCCTCCCGGTACGGCCCCGCCACCACCCACGCCTTGATATAGTCCCTGTCCCGGCGTATGAGTTCCAGGACCGACGTGGCGTCCTTCCTCGTGCCTTCCACCTTGGCGACCTTGAGCACCTTCTCCAGCGCGGCCTCGGCAGGACCGGGATAGGTGCCCGAGGTCTGGCCAGCGGTCTTGACGGCCGCTGCCGCCGCTTCCTCCTGCAGCGCCGCATCGTCCAGGTACGACATCACGAAGTCCAGCGCCTCCGGGCTCGCCACGCCCCCCGCCGCGCCCAGCACCAGTTTCTTGTCATCCGGGCGCTTCGCCAGTCCCATCGCTTCGGTCAGCATCTTCACCTTGGCATCGTCCGTCGGCTGCTTACCGGCAAGGCGCACATAGCCTTGAAGCGCCAGCACCTGGTGCTTTTGATTCGCGGCCGACTTCGCGAGCGCCAGCAGCACCGGCGCCACCGACGCATCCGACCAGCTGGTAAGCATGCGGACGGCTTCGTCCTGGACGGACGCGTCCGCGTCTTTCGTGGCGGTCTGGACCGCCCGAAGGGCTTGCGGCCCGCCTGCTCGCCCCATCGCTCTCAGCAGCACCATCCGCGAAGCCACGTCGGCCCCCGAGAAGCCCGCGACGAGGGGGGCGGCACATTTCTCGCGTCCGCGCCCGCACACCGCCAAGAGTGCCTCCTCGGCCGCCTTGCGCTCCGCGTCGTCCTTGGCCGACTTCACGGAACTGACGAGCGCCGGCGCCTGGGCTTCGCCCGCGAGGACCTTCGCCGATTCCAGCGCCGCCAGACGCACCCCGGCATCCGAATCCTTCGCGCACTCCATCACCGTCGCAACGGTTTCCGCGGCGGAGCGCGCCCCGAGGCTCCGGACGAGCGCGGCCCGAGCCCCCGCGTCCGCTCCCTTGATGGCGGCCACGATCGCGGCGTTCACATCGTCGCCTTTCAGGAGAGCGAGGCCTTCGGCCGCCACCGTCTTTTCCGCATCGGCGCCCGAGGCCGCCTTGCCGGCCAGAACCGTCACGTCGGCCGCACCGCCCACGGCACACAGCGCCTTGAGGGAGGCCACGCGGACGCCCTCGTCGGTGCTCTTCATCACGTCAAGGACCGCCGGCCGGGCCGCTGGGTCGCCGCGCTCTTGCAGAACCTTCAGGAGTGCCACTTGGCCTACGGGCGGCAGTTGGGGGAGCGCAGCGGCAAACGCCTTCGTCGCTTCCGGACCCGGCGACTCCTGCATCAGGCGGACCGCCATGCTCCGGAGTCCTTCATCCTTGTCCCCCAAGGCCTTGACGAGGCGAGGCGTGGCCTCGGTCGGCTTTGCCATCACAATCCCCCGGAACGCCGCCATCCGCACGTGCTCCGGTTCCTTGTCGTTGTCGAGCGTCTCGTAGATTTTGGCGGCGGCATCGACCTGGCCTCGCTTCAGCACGCGGGCCGCGGCATCCAGACAGGCATCGACGGCGCTGGCCTGGAGGGCCGCAGGCGCCTTCGCTTTAAAGTTCAGGAGGGCAACGGCCGCCTCGGGCGTCGCAATCCGGCCGAGCGCCGCTACCGCCGCCGCCACAATCTGCGGGTCCGAATCCCCGAGGAGCAGCAGGAGGGCGCCGGCCGATCCCGCGTCCTCGCGCATGCCCAGCGAGTTGACGACGCCGACCTTCTGCAAGCCGCTCACTTTCGGAAGCGCCTCCCGCATCGCCTTGACCGCCGCCGGGTCCGTAATCCGCTCCAGCGCGTAGCGGGCCATGTGCGACAGGTCCTTGTCGGGCAAGAGGGCCGCGAGCGCCGGCACGGACGCCGACGTGCCGATCAGGCTCAGTTGGCGGCAAGCGAAGTCTTTGACCGCCCGCGTGGCATTGGCGCCAAGGACAGCCGCCAACCGCTTCTCAAGGTCCGCCCGCGCGGCCGCGTCGCTATGCGCCGCGACGACCGCCTTCTCGATCTGGTTGAGGGCGCCGCGATCCTTGCCCCAGTCATAAGAGGGCAATTTCTGGAAGGCCTTGGCGAGGGCGGCTTTGTCCACCCCGGCGGCCCCGGCCAACGGCGCGAAGCCGACCATCCCAACCAGCACCAGCACGGCAGCAACAACGGTGTTGCGACTCATCGGCAGTCTCCTTATCCCTTGGTTTCTGAAGATCCCGTATGGCCGGTCCTTCCGGACGCGGCTTCGGTCGGCGCGGCATCGTCGCGCCCGACGTTACGTTTGGCGGTCCAACGGATGGCGCGGGCCATGATCCGGCGGAACGGCTCGCTCGTGAAGACCTGCGGCCCGTGGCCGATCACCGTGCAGAAAACGCGCGCGTTCTTGTACGTCCGCACCCACGCAATTTGTTTGTCGCTCACCGCGTTGTCGGTCGAAAGCAGCAGGTGGTTGTCTTGGGCGTGAGGCAGTTTGCGGTACCCCTCGTCGCGAACCTGGAAGTCCGCGAGGCCTTTCGTAATGGGGTGCTCCGGATCCTCGACGTGGATCGTAAAATCCACGCCTTCCCGGTAGGCGCACATCGGGTGCGTGACGCCGTCCACCACCATTTCCTTCAGATAGTACCGGGTCCCGATGATTTTCTCAAACTCCGGCCAGTCCTGAAAGGCGCCAACCGCATGATGCAGGACGACGAGGCCCACGCCGCGGTCCAGGAGGCCGAGGAAGTTCTGCCTCCGCTTCTCCGAAATCTTCTGCGTCATGTTGTAGAGGACCACGACGTCGTAGGGCCAATCGGCGACGTCCTCGAAGATCTCGCTGTCGTCCTTCTGGGGCTTGAACTCGCAGACGATGTCGGGGTGTCCCTCGAAAAGTTTCGGGAACGCCTTTTGGTCGAACCCGTGCCCGCCGGTGACGATGACCGTGCGAATCGGTTTGGTCGGCGAATCCACCGGGCCGGCGGCCTCGGAACCGCGAAGACTGTTCCACGCCAGGCCCACGACGCCTGCCGCCACCGCCAGAAACACCGCCCCCGCCAGTCGCTTGCCCGTCATACGTTCCCAGTCCTTCCTCAGAGTCAAAGCCGCCACGGCTCGCGCCGGGCCCGATCGCGCAGGCGATTCGCTTCTTCATCGCCGATGAATTGCTGCTTCGCGGCATCCCAGGTCAAAGAGCGTCGCAGCGTATTGGCGATGGTTGCCATATGACAGATTGCTGTCGTGTTGACAGCCAGTTGGATGTCGCGGAAAGGTTTCTCGCGGGTCCTCACACAGTGGATGAAGTCCCCGCAGATACCTCCTGTGCCCTTGTAGCCCGGCGTCGGTTTGGGTTTACGTTTCTCGCCCGGGGTCCCCTCGACCTCCATATTGCCTTTGCCGGGTCTGCAGTGAGTGATCTTCAGTCCGCTCGGATAGCAGAACTCCAGCCACATCTTGCCCATCTCTTCGTGATAGATGACTTTCCCGGGCTGCTGCTCGCGGACGTCGACGACGAACGTCGCGCCCCCGAAATGGTGCGCTCCCCAATCGGTAATGTCGCCGCCGGAGTAATCGGAATAGGCCCGCCAGGCATTGGCGGCTGTATTAAAACTGCCGCTGCACCGGTTGGCGTTGTAAGGAGCCCACGGCGCCGGGCCAAGCCACATATCCCAGTCAAAGCCGTCTGGAACGGGCTCTGCGGGCAAATTGCATAAGTACGAAAAATTACGCGTAATGACGTTGATCGATTTAATCGTGCCCAGTTCGCCACTCCAGCACTTTCCGACGATGTTGTTATAGTCTTCGCGAACACGCTGGCTGCCGCCCGAGACGACGCGGCCATAGCGACGGGCCGCCTCGACCATCAACGAGCCTTCGCGCAGCGTGAGGGTTTCCGGCTTCTGGCAAAAAACGTCCTTGCCCCTTCGGCAGGCCTCGATCACCAGGACCGCGTGCCAGTGGTCCGGGGTCGCGACGTGGACGGCATCGATATCCTCGCGTGCGAGCATCTCGCGGAAGTCGTTGTACGCCTTGCAGTCGTTGTTCCCGTAGCGACCGTCCACCCTGCCCTTGGCAGCGTCGCGGACTCCCCTGCGGACGTCGCAGACGGCAACGTACTGGACGTCGCCGCGGCCGAGGAAGGCGCCCTGGTCGCCGCCACCCATGTTGCCGATGCCGATGCCGCCCATGACGATCCGCTCGCTGGCGGCCGGGCGGCCTCGGGCCCCAAGGGCCGTGGACGTCAGAACGTACGGCGCCGCCACCGCCGCCGCAGCCGTCCTCAAAAATTCCCGACGCGTGCGACGAATACCCGAAAGCGACATGCTGCCTCCTTTCGCATATCCCTTGAACATCCGCGGACCCCGGCGGTTTCGGTCATTCTCACCGGGCCGACGCCCCGGCGGGCGCGAACCGCACCATGTTACCGGACCCGACCGGTTCCGCAAGGAAATTGTTGAAAAGGAGCGCGAAGCGTGCGGCAACGTTTCCCGGCGTCAGCCGGCGCGTCACGCCATCCCTTTCGTGCCATCGCTCCATCGCCTCTAAATCCGCCACGGCTCGCGCATCGGCCGACCCATCATGCGGGCGGCCTCGGCGTCGCCGACAAACTCCTCCTTGACGGGGTCCCACTTCAGTTTCCGGCGCAGGCGCGTGGCGATGTCGCTCAGGTGGCAGAGCGTGTCGGACCGGACCGCGATCTCGATCGGCGCCACCGGGTCCTGCCGCGACTTGACGCACTCCAGAAAATTCTGATGGTGATTGTTGCTGACGGGCAACCGGATCTCGTCCGGGCCGGCCGGCCGGCGCAGCAGCGACTTCGGCTCCGCATCCACCGTGCCGCCCAGGTGCCGCTCCTTCACGAACACCCAGCCGTCGGAGCCCTCGAAGCGGACGCCCAGCGGGTTCTGGTTACCGTCGGTGAAGTTCATCGTGACGCCATTAGCGAACCGCAGGTCCACGTTCCACGCCAGGGCGCAGTCGCACAGGCCGTCGCGGGGGAACTCGCCCGTGCCCTCGACCTCGACCGGGCCCGTGCGGTCCGTCCCGTTCCCCCAGGCGGCCATGTCGATCGTGTGGATGCCGCAGCCCGCGAGAAAGCCGAGCGCGTAGTCGCTGATGTGGAACCAGTGGCTGTTCGAGACGCGGTTGGCGGTGTACGGCGCCCACGGGGCCGGCCCCAGCCACAGGTCGTAGTCCAGCCCTTCGGGCACCGGCATGGGCGGGTAGTTGGGCGAGGAGATGCTGAATCGCGTCCCGACCTTGATGGTGTGGACCTTGCCGATCCAGCCGTTCAGCACGATCTCCGCCGCCAGCCGCGTGCTCCAACTGGAACGCTCCTGCGTGCCGAACTGGAACACCCGGCCGTAGCGGCGCACTGCGGTGCGGAGGGCCTTGTCCTGCTCGATGCTCAGGCCCAGCGGCTTCTCGCAGTACACATCCTTGCCCGCCCGCACGGCCCACAGGGCGTGCAGGACGTGCCAGTGGTCCGGCGAGCCGATGCAGACAGCGTCAATGTCCGGCCGGGTCACAAGATCGCGAAAATCATTGTAGGCCGCACAATCCGCATTTCCGTACCGCCTGTCCACGGTGCTCTTGGCGCGCCGGCGGCGATCCTCGAAGACGTCGCAGACGGCGACCATCTGAACCTCGGGCGACCCGAGGAAGGTATTCATGTCGTCCGAGCCGCGGCCGCCGACGCCGATGGCGCCCATGACGATCCGCTCGCTGGCGGCCGGCCGGTCGGCCGCACCCAGCGCGGTGGACGTCAGAACGTACGGCGCCGCCACTGCCGCCGCAGCCCCTTTCAGAAAATCTCTCCGCGAAACGCCCGTCTTGCGCACCATGTGTTTTTCCTTTTCCGTTAGATTCGCCAGGGTTCGCGCTTCGGACGGTGAATCATCCGATTTGCCTCGTCGTCGTTGATGAATCGCTCCGCCTGGAAGTCCCACGTCAGTTTGCGTTCCAGCCGACATGCAATGAGCGTCAGGTGGCAGAACGTGGCGGTCCGGTGCCCGTCCTCTGCGGGGGCGACCGTGGGCCCGCGTGTCTTGATGGCCTCGATCCAATTGCGCCGGTGGTCGCGCGGGCGGCTGAGGTGGATCTCGCCCGGGCCGATCTTTTCCTGCAGCAGCGACGGCGGGGTGGCCGCCAGCGCCCCGCCGTGGATCGCCACGAACAACTGCCCGCGGTCGCCCTCGAACAGGACGCCGCGGTGGTCGCCGGTGATGCCGCAAACCTCCTCGCCGGGCGAGTTGCTGCTGTCCACGATGAACCGGACGCCGCTCGCGTATGTGAACTCGATGTGGTACTGGTAAGGAGTGTCCCAGAGGGGATCCTTGATGAATGTGCCGCTACCCTGGATGGTGGCGGGACCCTTGAGGAACGGCCCGGCGCCGAGGAGGGCGATGTCGTTGGCGTGGGCGCCGCGGTCCGTGAGTTCTCCATCCGAATAATCGATGATCCAGCGGAACGAGCCGTGGCAGCGCCTCGGATGATACGCCCCCCACGGCGCCGGGCCGAGCCACATGTCGTAGTCGAACCCGTCGGGCACGGGCATCGGCCCGGCGGCACCGGAGTGCCGGTCGCCCGTCGGCAGGAACGTCGTGACGGTGTGAATCTTGCCCAGCCGACCGTTCTGGACCAGTTCGCAGGCGAAGCGGCAATTGCCGGTCGACCGTTCCTGGCTGCCGGTCTGGAAGACCCGGCCGTAGCGGCGGACGGCGTCAGCGGCAGCGCGACCGTCGCCGATCGTCGAAGCCATCGGCTTCTCGCAATAGATATCCTTGCCGGCCTCCGCCGCCCAGGCAGACATCAGGCCGTGCCAGTGGTCGGGCGTGGCGATGAGGACGGCGTCAATGTCGTCGCGGGCGAGGAGTTCCCGGAAGTCGTTGTAGCCAGCGCAATCGTTGTTCCTGTTGCGGTTGTTCACACTCGCCCGGGCCTTTTCGCGACGGTTGCGGTCGACGTCGCAGACGGCGACCACCTGGACCTCTCGGTTTCCCATCAGCCCGCCCATGACGCCCTGCCCCCGGCCGCCGATGCCGATGGCGCCCATGACGATCCGCTCGCTCGCCGGCGGCCGGCCGGCCGCACCCAGCGCGGTGGATGTCAGAACGTACGGCGCCACCACCGCAGCCGCAGCCCCTTTCAGAAACGCTCTCCGCGAAACGCCCGGCTTGCACACCATGCGTTTTCTCCTGTTAGATTCGCCAGGGTTCCCGCCTCGGGCGGTCGAGACACCGGTTCGCATCCTCGTCGCCGACGAAGCGTTCCTTCACGGGGTCCCACCGCAGTTTGCGTTCGAGCAGCATCGCGATGTTCGCGAGGTGACAGACGGTGGCGGAGCGATGGCCCACCTCGGGCGGGGCCGTGATGTGATCCGTCTGCCGGCTGCGGACGGCATCGATCCACGACCCCATGTGCCCCCCCTTGGAGAATGTGAGGTGAATCTCGTCCGGCCCGATCTTGGATTTCAGCACGGCCTTCGGTTCGCCCTCCAGTTTGCCGCGGTCCACGTGGATCCAGCCCTCGGTGCCTTCAAACCGCGTGCCGCCGCTGTTGCCGCCGCCCAGTATAAGTTTCACGTCGCCCGCATACGTGTACGTGACGTTGATGTTATAGAACACGTCGTGCAGGCCGGTGCGGTTGCGCTTTCCCGTTCCCTCGACCTCCAGGGGTCCGCTCTCGTCGGCGCCGATGCCCCACTGGGCGATGTCCAGGTGATGCGCCCCCCAGTTCGTCACGTCGCCGCCCGAGTAGTCCGAGCAGAACCGGAAGTTGTAGTGGACACGATCGGGATGATAGGGCGCCCACGGCGCCGGGCCGAGCCAAAAGTCGTAGTCGAGCCTCTCCGGCACCGGCTGAGGCGACCACGGCTTGTTGCTGCCGCCACGGGTGACGATCCCGACCTTGACGGTGTGGAGGCGTCCGATACGACCGTTGCGCACCAGTTCGCACGCCGTGTGAAACTCGGCGCCCGACCGCTGCTGGCTTCCGGTCTGGAAGATGCGGCCGTACCGTCCGGCGGTGTCGGCCAGCGCGCGGCCCTCGCGGATGGTGAGCGTGAGCGGCTTCTCGCAGTACACGTCCTTGCCGGCCCTCATGGCAACGATGGAAATCGGCGCGTGCCAATGGTCCGGCGTCGCGATCACCACCGCTTCGACGTCCGGCCGGGCGAGGACCTCGCGGAAATCGTTGTACCCCTTGGCGTTCGGGACCTTCGCCAGGGCCTTCGCGAGGCGTTCCCGGTCCACTTCGCATACGGCCACCACTTCCACCCGGCTGTGCCTGGCGAGGCCGCCCAGATGACCGCCGCCCTGGGCCCCCACGCCGATGGCGCCCATGACGATCCGCTCGCTCGCCGGCGGCCGGCCGGCCGCACCCAGCGCGGTGGACGTCAGGACGTACGGTGCCGCAAACGCCGCCGCAGCCCCTTTCAGGAAATCTCTCCGTGAAACACCCGCCTTGCGCATCATGAGTTTTTCCCTTTTTCGTCAGATTCGCCAGGGTTCGCGTTTCGGGCGGTCGAGCCAGCGGTTCGCCTCGTCGTCGCCGACGAAGAGTTCCTTCACCGGGTCCCACTTCAGCGTCCTGCCCGTCCAGTGCGCGATGCATCCCAGGTGCGACACGATCGTCGATTGGCACCCCACCGACACGTCGCAGACCGGTCGCCCGCGCGTCCGGATGCAGTCCAGCCAGTTCTGATGATGGCCGCGCGCCGGCGGCCGGCGGCCTTGCCAGCCGGGCAACGCCTCCAGCACCTCTTGCGGAAAGCCCTTGAGGTACCCGCCGCGACCCACGTGAATCCAGCCGCGCTCGCCCACAAACAGAGCCCCGAAGTTCTGGATGGGCGTAGCCGGGACAAACTCTTCCGGCACCAGGAGCCTCTGGGGGTCGATCCGGACGCCGACCACCTGCAGCAGCACGCCGCTCGCGTACCGGTAGGTCAGGACGGGAACCTCGCCGGGCTCGGGCGGCGTGATTTCGACGGGTCCCCCCTCGTCCATGCCCAGGCCCCACTGGACCACGTCGAAGGCGTGCACGGCGTTGCTCGTGAGGTTGCCTCCGCCGAAATCGCGGCAGAAGTGCCAAGGCACGACGTGCGACGGCTGGCCGTACGGATGGAACCGGCTGTTGTAAGGGTGCCAGGGGGCCGGTCCGAGCCAGAGGTCCCAGTCCAGGCCGTCAGGCACCGGCTCGGCCGGCAGGCCCACATTGCCCACCGTGCCCGGGTGGTTGACGTAGACGACCCGGACCTTTCCAATCGCCCCGGCGCGGACCAGGTCGCAGGCCTTGATGAACTCGCCGGAGGATCGCTGCTGAAGCCCGCCCTGGAAGACGCGACCGTAGCGTTGGACCACCTCGACCATGGCCCGCGCTTCACGGACGGTGAGCGAGATGGGCTTCTCGCAGTAGACGTCCTTGCCGGCCTGGACCGCCAGGCTCGTCGCCAGGGCATGCCAGCGATCGCCGGTGGCGATGAGGACGGCGTCGACGTCGTGGCAAGCCAGCAGGTCGCGCAGATCATTATACGCCTCGCACCCCCGGAACTGGCCGCCGGGCCGCTGCTCGGCGTACCGGGCCTCGACGGCGGCCTTGGCGTGTTCGCGGCGCCAGCGGTCCACGTCGCACACGGCGACGATCTGGGCCTCGGGCAGCTCCAGGCAGTGCCGGACGTGTCCCTGCCCCATCACGCCGATGCCAATGCAGCCGATGCCGATCCGCTCGCTGGCCGGCGGCCGGCCGGCCGCACCCAGCGCGGTGGACGTCAGGACGTACGGTGCCACCACCGCCGCTGCCGTCGTCCTTAAAAATTCCCGCCGCGTGCGACGAGCGCTCAACAGCGGCATAGTGCCTCCTTTGGCATGTTCCTTAAACATCCGGGGAAGCCGGCGGTTTCGGTCATTCGAACCGGGCCGACGCCCCGGCGGGCACGAACCGCGCCATGGTACCGGACCCGACCGGTTCCACAAGGAACTTGTTGAAAAGGAGTGCTGAAACCATATTATCTCTGAGACGCCTTCCGGAAAGGATACGCCATGAGCGCAACTCCGTCTGGCCCCCCGAACGAACCCCCGCGGTTCGAGGTCCCGCACGGCCTGCCGATGTTCACCGGCTCGGACCCCGCGACCCTCGCCAAAGAAAAGGCCGAACTGGCCGACCTCGCAAAGGGCGGCGTCCTGAAGCGGTGGCGGTGGTACTTCTCGAAGTCCGGCCCCGGCTGGATGCAAAGCGCCCAGACGCTGGGGGCGGGCAGCGCCACGGCCTCGCTCTTTGCCGGCGCCTACCTCCAGTACGACCTCTTGTGGGTCCAGCCCATCGCCATGGCCCTGGGCATCGTCATGCTGATGGCCCTGTCGCACCAGACGCTTTCGACGGGCATCCGGCCGCTCTCGGCCATGAAGACGTACACGAACTCCGCGTTGGCGTATACATGGGTCGTGGCCGCCCTGCTGGCCACGCTGATCTGGCACTTTCCGCAGTACGCGCTGGCGGCGGGTATGGCCGAGGACATGATCAACGCCGCCACGCACTACCGCCCCGAAGACCAACCGGCCTCGACGGGGCTTCTTCTGGGCATCGCCTTCGCCCTGCTGGTCATCGCCACGGCCTGTGTGTGGAACTACGCCCGCGGCCGCAAGGGTATCAAGCTCTTCGAGAAAATCTTCAAGATGATGATCTGGCTGGTGCTGGCGGCGTTCACCGTGGTCGTGGTACTGCTGTCCATCAAAGGCAAGATCGCCTGGGGCAAGGTGTGGACAGGCTATACGGGTTTCCATGTTCCGACGGACGAGAAGGGCTTTACGACGCTCATGGGCGCCCTGTCGGCCGCCGTCGGCATCAACATGACCTTCCTCTTCCCGTACACGCTGCTGGCGCGCGGCTGGGGGAAGGAGCATCGGGGCCTGGCGCGATTCGACCTTCTGACGGGGATGTTCATCCCGTACACGATTGCCACCAGCCTGATGGTCATTGCCGCCGGGGCTACGCTGTACGATCCGGCGAAGTGGGCGACGCAACGCATGAGCCCGATCCAGGCCGCCTCAATGTTTCAGGAGGTGCTGCCGATTTGGGCCAGCCGCTTCGTCCTGGGGTTCGGCTTCGTGGGCATGGCCTTCAACGCCATTACCATGCACATGCTGGTCTGCGGATTCGCGTTCTGCGAATTGTTCGGCATCGAGCCGGGCGGATGGAAGTACCGCCTGGCCTGCCTGCTGCCGGTGCCGGGCGTCCTGGGGGTCCTGTTTTGGAATAAGATGGGGCCGTGGATCGGCGTGCCGGCGTCGGCCATCAGCGGCATCCTGCTGCCGATCGCCTACATCGCCTTCTTCATCCTGAACAACCGCAAAAAGTACCTGAAGGAGGACAAACCCAGGGGCGGCCTGGCCCTGGCGTGGAACATCGGCATGCTCATCGCCATCGGCGTGGTGGCGGCCAACGCGGTCTACTACGTTTACATGAACCGCGGCTTCGCCGAGAAACTCTGGACCGCCCTGACGGGGCAGTCCTGAGCAAGAATGACTTGGAGCGCCTCTTTCTTCCGGGCGGCTCGGGCTATGGCATCGGGGTCACTTCGACGGTCGCGTAGAGGCGTTCGGCGTCTTCGGGGTCCGCTTCGCCGGTGCGGGCTTTGAGGGCGGCGGCGGAACCGAGCGCGACGCCGCGGCGCAGACATTCCTCCGGCGCGCCGCCGCGCGCGTGGGCGTGAACGAAACCCGCCAGCAGCGCGTCCCCGCAACCGACCGTGTTCACGATCTGGGCCGGGTCGAGGTGCGGCGTGGCGCGCCAGGCGCCTGTGCGCGTAAAGAGGCAGGCGCCTTCCTGGCCGAGCGTGACAACCACCAGTTCGACGCGCTCCAGGAGCCTCCGGGCGGCCTCGCGCATCTGGAGGTCGGTTTCGACGGGCCGGCCGGCCAGTTCGGCGAGTTCCTCGCGGTTGGGTTTGACGAACCAAAGCGGTCCGCCGTGACGGACAATGTCGAGGCCCAAGCCGCTCGAGTCGACGGCGACGTAGGCGTTGCGGTCGCGGCACACGCCGACGAGGCGATCGAACGTTTCGGCGTCCATGCCTGGGGGCAGGCTGCCGGCGAAGATCACGTAGGCGCGGCGCGCCGCCAGGATGCCCAACTTCTTCTTCATCCGCTCCAGGTCGTCCTCCGAAAGTTCAAAACCGACGTCGCGGACGTGCGTCTCGATGCCGCGCGCCGGATCGATCAGGGTGATGTTCTCGCGCGTGGGCCCTCGCCCCTCGAAGACTTCCACGCGGACGGCGGTCTTGGCGAAACTGCGTGCGAAGCGGTCGCGGTCGCCCTCGCCGACGAACCCCGTCAGGATGCACGGCGTGCCGAGCGTCCCGAGGAACCGGGCGACGTTGACGGCCTTACCGGCCGGTTGGATGGAAACGAGCCGGCCCCGCACGTGGCCGCCCACCTCCAGGTCGGGCACCTCGAGGGTGCGGTCGATGGCCGTGTTCAGCGACACGGCGATGATGGACGGAAGTTCTTTGGGCATGGCTAGGCCGCCGGGCCGGCGTCGAACTCGTCGCCGCGGAACGTCGCGCCGAGGTAGACGCGCTTGACCTCGGGGTCGTTGACAAGTTCCTGGCTCGTGCCGTGGCGAAAGACCCGGCCTTCGTTGATGATGTAGGCGCGGTCCACGATGGAAAGCGTCGCGTGGACGTTGTGGTCCGTCAAGAGGACGCCGATGCCCCGGCTCTTGAGGTTCTTGATGAAGCCCTGGATGTCGAAGATGGCGATGGGGTCCACGCCGGTGAACGGTTCGTCCAGGAGGATGAGGCTGGGCCGGGTGACCAGGGCGCGGGCGATTTCGAGCCGACGACGCTCGCCGCCCGACAGCGTCCGGGCGTGCTGGCGCGCCAGGTGCGCCAGGCCGAAGTCGCGCATGAGTTCGGCGGCGATGGCCTCTCGCTCCGTCCGCGCCAGGTCCATCATCTCCAGGATCGCCAGCAGGTTGTCCTCGACGCTGAGGCGTTGGAAGATGCTCGGCTCCTGAGAAAGGTAGCCCATGCCTCGGCGGGCGCGCTGATACATGGGCAGTCGGCTGACGTCCTCACTCTCGAAGATGACGCGTCCGGCCTCGGCGGGGATCATGCCGATCGTCATCTTGAAACTCGTCGTCTTGCCGGCGCCGTTCTTGCCCAGCAGGCCGACGATCTCCGCCTCGTTCACGCTGAACGCGACGTCGTCGACGACCTTCCGGCCGCCGTAGATCTTCACGAGACCCGTCACGTTCAGAAGTTCCAAAGCCGTCCTCCCGTCGGGAAAACCGCGTGTCCTACCATACCCCGCGCCGCCGACCGTTGCAAGCCTCTGCCCAGGACCCGCTACGCTTCAACCGCAAAGAACGCTAAGAACGCAAAGAACAACCAAATAGGGGAACTTCAAACGGCGGACAGCAGACGGCGCCAGCCTCAGGCGGTTTGGCAATTCCCCAGCCTCTGTCTTTCTTTGCGTCCTTTGCGCCCTTTGCGGTTAAGCAGCGTCTTAGTGGACGAACCGCCAGCCGGTCGGGTCCGGCATCAGAGGGATACCGAGAGGCGTCCGCCGACCCGCCGAGGGCCAATACACGAAGAACGACTTGCCGACGAGGTTCCGGCGGGGGACCACCGGCCGAGCAAGCGTCCAGAGGCGGCCATCAGAGGAGTTGGGGCTGTTGTCGCCGAGGACGAAGAACTCGTCGGGCAGCAGGCCGAGGGGATTGCCCTCGGTGGCGTGGCCCGGTTCGCTGGTGCTGCGAATCCACTCGTTCGTGTAGTACACGTCGCGGTCGAGTCTCAGGTAGCCGAGCGCCGCGGGCCCGCCGCTCGCGCCCACGCGGGCGCCGGCGGCCTTGCCGGCCTGGCCGTCCACCTGGCGCCGCTCGTCTTCCGAGAGGGGCGTCGGCTTGTAAAGCGGATCGCCCTCGCTCGTCGTGTCGCCCGCGAACGACGCGAGCACGCGCCGGCCGCCCACCAGGAGCGTTAGTTTGTGGTCCACGTTGGCGGCGCGGAAGGAAACCGCCCGGCCCACGTCGAGAGCGCCGTCCGGCGCCTCGCCGAGGACTCGGTCGTTGCAGTAGACGCGCGTCGGCCGGCCGGACCCCCTGGCCGAAAACTCGAACCGGAACCGGTCCTTGTAGGCCGAAAGTTCGACGACGAGGACGGAGCCGGCCTCGGCAAGGGTCGCCTCGCCGCTCACGGAAAGGTCCGTGCACGCGTTGGCTCCGAACTGGATGCCGTTGCCGGCCGAGTTATACGCGTAGAAATCGAGGATGTTGCCGGGGCGTCCGGCGGGGTCGCGGTGGCGGTACGTGAGCCAGGTTTCCTTGTCGGCGGCGTCGAGGTGAAATCCGATGCCGTCGGCCTTGGCCCCGCGGTCGGGGACCCAGCGGGGCGTCCAGTCGCTCCGGACGGGGCGCCAGCGGGTGTCATGAACGATCATCCAGAGGGCGTTCTGGGCTTTGTCGGTCTTCTGGACGACCCGGCCGTCGATCGTCACGTCGCCGTGCGCGAGTTCGACCGTTTCGTTGGGCAGCGCGACGAGGCGCTTGATGTAATTCTGCGAGGGCTCGTTGGGGTTGCGGAAAACGATGATGTCCCACCGCTCGGGTTCCTCGAAATCGTAGAGGAACTTCAGAACCAGCACCCGGTCGCCGCTGTACGCCGGAACGCCCCGGGGCGGAACCGCCTGGGGCAGAAAACAGTTCGGGCACACGGGCGGGGGCCGACGATTCCCCGTCGGAAATCCCTCGGCGCCGACGGCAAACGGGTAGCCGCAGTCCGCGCACACAAACTCC
>Ga0307379_10004842_pt1 | contig 19015 bp, 19 predicted proteins | sample UN2MG_FD_202237 | JGI IMG/M metagenome (GOLD analysis project Ga0307379, IMG submission 202237) | Soil microbial communities from Risofladan, Vaasa, Finland - UN-2 | ecosystem: Environmental > Terrestrial > Soil > Coastal area > Acid sulfate soil | place: Finland: Risofladan, Vaasa | collected... | reverse complement strand
GACTTCGTTTGAGAACCGATGATGAATTTGAAGGTATCGCATATCAGGCGGGTTTTACAACACAGTCTGATAAGTGGATTACTGTACATTTACCGTTCAACGAGTTTGTACCTGTTTTTCGTGGGCGTGTGGTTTCACAAGCTCCCAAGCTGGAAGCTGGCCATATCCGGAGAATTGGCTTTATGATTGCTGATAAGCAATCAGGGCCCTTTACCCTTGAAATTGAGTGGGTAAAAGCCTATACAGAGAATAATTCTTAATAAGGATTGGTTAGAGGATAGATATCAAGTTATCATAGAAAAGAGATCGTTTGCCGGATTTCATAGCCTTTCTTTTCAAGCTCTACATCAATGTAATCTATTTCAACAGGAATGATCTTTACCATATTCATAAAATCTGGCATCAATACCTTTTTTAAACCCTTACGTTTCTTGTAAGCCTTAATCCCTTCTTCGAATAATGCTGTTTCCTGCCGATCTCGGCAGTTCCACTAATCTGAAGTCCTTTGAGACCTTTCCATCCGGTGAACGGTGCAGAAACGGCAATCGAGACGCGAGGATTCTTCTTTATGTTTTCAACCTTTTTCCCGCCTTCAGTTATTACATATAGCGTCAGACCTAATGGAAAGAACTCAACAGTGGAGGCCATAGGAATACCGTCTGAACATGTCGCTATTACACATGTTGCCTGTGTTTTCAGGAAGTCGCATATCATATTCTCCAATTTTCTACGATTAATCTCTTTTTTCATATCATTATCTGTATTCTTTCACATCTTGTTTGAATCCTCTTCAAGCTGGAGAGTTCTTATCAGTTTACTGGTATCATAAGATTGACGTTTCAGCTTCTCCATGATGAGGTTATAGATTTTTTCATCCATTTTGGGTGATCGGCTCAATATCCATAAATACTTTCTGTCAGGATGTCCCACAACAGCATACTCATAATTTTCTCCGAGGTCGATAATCCAGTAATGTCCAGAAAAAGGCCAGAAAAAAGAAACCTTCAATTTTGCATTTGTCTTATTATCAACTATCCACGCTGTTCCCTTGACGGAGGAAATCTCACCGGCAAGTGTACCCTTGCGGCATTGATTCAATACTTCAATCTTACCGTCTTCACGGATTGTGTAAGTTGCAGTCGTTCCAACGCATCCTTCTTGAAAGCGGTTGGGATAGCGGGCGATCTCATACCATTTTCCAGCATACCGACTTAGGTCAACGAAAGTAACAACCTTTAGAGGAGGTAGCCCCTTCTTCATTCCAGAAGTACAAGCAAGAAAACTTATGCCAACGGTCAGGAGAATCAACATATGTTTACCTATTTTCATACATAAATCATAGATAAAATATATCCGAGAAACAAGTTCAGGGCAGGGAGTGATAATTTTGTTTCTTTCAATAATAAACACTTGCTCAGATATATGAAATACTTCCTTTGCAGTCATGCCTCTACCCCAATATAATGCCGAGGCTTCTCATTTCCAAGTGAACTCCACACCCAATGAAAAATGTCAGAAGTGCGTATAGGATGAAGGAGTCAACATTTCAACTGGCATTGTCTGACAGGTCAAGTAGTGGCAATCACAGAAAAACAGAATAGTAAAGATAAGTGAAGGGGTAAAATAAGGGGCAATTAATCCCAATCTCTTACCTACTATTTTTTGGTTACTCGTTGACTCTCTTCACATCCGCACCGATTTTCCGGAGTTTTTCTTCCATCTTTTCGTATCCCCTGTCGAGGTGATAAATCCTGCGTATCTCTGTTTCTCCCTTAGCGGCAAGCGCTGCAACAACAAGAGACGCACTTGCGCGCAAATCGGTAGCCATGAGAGGAGCACCTTTCAGTTTGCTGATTCCCTTAACGGTAGAAATTCCTCCTTCCACTACGATATCCGCCCCCATCCTCATCAGTTCAGCAACATGCATAAACCTGTTCTCAAATATTGTCTCCTTTATAATACTTGTACCGTCTGCAACAGACATAAGCGCCATAAACTGTGCCTGCATATCAGTGGGGAATCCTGGATATGGCATGGTCTTGATGTTGGTGGATTTCAATTTCGCGGGTCCGAGTACCCGCAGACCTTCTTCTCTTTTCTCAAAAAGAAGGCCTGCATCCCTGAGCTTCATAATCAGAGCATCAAGATGCTCAATCCTGCATTCCTTTAGCGTAATATCACTGCCCGTAATTCCAGCTATCGTCATAAATGTTCCCGCTTCAATCCTGTCGGGTATGATTGAATAATTCATGGGCCTCAATTCATCAACCCCTTCAATCTCAATAATGCTTTCTCCTGCTCCTTTGATCCGTGCGCCCATCGAAATAAGGGCACTCGCGAAATCTGCAACTTCAGGTTCCCGTGCAGCATTCTCAAGAAAGGTTGTGCCTCTTGCAAGTGTGGCTGCCATCATCAGATTTTCTGTACCGGTAACCGTTGGCATATCAAAATAAATCGATGCACCCCGAAGTCTCTTCGCCCTGGCAATGACGTAGCCGGATTCGAGTTTCACATCTGCCCCCATTTTCTCCAGACCCATCAGATGCAGATTGATCGGCCTGGCACCGATAGCGCATCCACCCGGCAACGACACCTTTGCGCAACCGAATTTTGCAAGCAGAGGTCCAAGCACAAGTATAGACGCTCTCATAGTCCGGACAAGATCATATGGTGCTTCGAAGATCTTAATTTTTTCAGTATTGATAATTGCCTTCTGTTCCTCATAATGAAAGCCCGCTCCGAGATTTGCGAGGAGTCTTCCCATCGTCATAATGTCTCTCAGGTTAGGCACCTTGTGGATAGTAGAATATCCGGAAGACAAAAGCGATGCAGCCATGATCGGAAGAGCTGCATTCTTTGCTCCGCTTATGGTAACTTCGCCCTTAAGTCTCCTGCCGCCGCGAATAATCAGTTTGTCCACGCTTATTCCTCCGAATACATATGAAGTTCATTATAATATGAACTGCCAGAACTGCTCAATGCTGCTGGACGTTCAGTTCACATATCCTACTCTTGAATCACCAGAAAATCATATGTATCGTATTTTCATATTGCTGAAATAAAATTTTCTGAGCTATACTTTAGATGCTGAATTTCTGATTTCAAAATCCTAAGAATTGTAAAGACCAGGAGTGAAGACATGCCCTTTTTTGGTGAACTCTTTGTCAGCGATATCCTAAAAAAACCGATACTTGACCCGAAAGGCGAGGAAATCGGCAAGGTACGGGACATTGTCGTGATTAAGGGAGAGCCGTTCCCAAAGGTGTCTGCCCTTATTGTTGAGCGGAAGAAGAGGCTTTTCAATCTTCCATGGAATAACCTGAATATATTCAATAAGAGAATCATTTCCGCACAGATTTACAGTGATCTTCTGCAACACTATGACTATAGCGAAACAGACCTCCTGATTGTGAGAGACATCTTTGATAAACAGATTGTTGATGCAAACGGCGTAAAAGTTGTCAGGGTGAATGATGTGAAGCTTGAAGGTTTTGATTCAGCAGCCATTCTCGTTGCAGTCGATGTGGGCATGAGGGGTATCATGCGCAGGCTCGGCGTTGAAAGAGGCGGAGAGGACATGATGAGGCTCTTCAAAAAACATCTTCCTTATAATCTCATAAGCTGGAATTACATTCAGCCACTGGAACCAAAACTGAACAAGATATCACTTACGGTACCCCGGCAGATGGTATCCGAACTCCATCCTGCTGATCTTGCCGATATTATCAGCCAGGTCTCACACAAAGAAGGGGCATCGTTTTTTAAAGGTCTCGATGTAGAAACAGCCGCTGAAGCCCTTTCCGAACTTCAACCCGATGTGCAGGCAGCAATCATAACCGGTATGGATACAGATTCCGCTGCCGACATTATTGAAGAAATGCCTCCTGACGAAGCTGCAGATGTCCTGAGTGACCTGCCGGTAGACAAGGCAAAGGAAATTCTTGAACACATCGAAAAAGATGAGGCCGAGGATATCCAGGAGCTCCTGAGCCATGAAGAAGATACTGCCGGAGGATTGATGACGAATCAATTTATCGCCTATCGCCCGGACATACGTGTAAAAGATGCTATAGAGAAATTCAGGAAAGATGCCGAGGAAGTTGAAACAGTCTATTATCTCTACGTAACCGATGCGGATGAAAAAATCATGGGCGTCATCTCATTGAGGGATCTTCTTCTTGCATCATTGGATGCCAAACTCTCTGATATTATGAAGACAAAGCTGAAAATAGTCTCCCCTGACACTGATGAAATCGAGGTTGCTGAGATTGTATCGAAGTACAATCTTGTTGCAATTCCGGTAGTGGATTCCGAAGGATATATGCTCGGTATCGTCACCATCGATGATGTTGTCGACAGAATTCTTCCGCCAGAGGCGAAACGCAAAAGGAGAAAGGTATGAGCTTATGGAGAAGAATCGCCATCTTTCTGTCCATCATGGGCCCGGGGATTATCACAGCAAACATCGACAACGACGCAAGTGGTATCACAACCTATTCAGTCGCCGGTGCCCGATTCGGATACGCTCTCCTCTGGACATTGATTCCCACAACCGTCGCACTAATCGTCATACAGGAAATGGTCGCAAGAATGGCCGTAGTCACCGGCAAGGGACTGTCTGATTTGATACGGGAAAATTACGGCGTCAGGTCAACCTTCTATATGATGACCATCCTCTTCATCGCCAATTTCGGGACGACAGTCGCTGATTTCGCCGGATGGGCTGCAAGTATGGAGATTCTTGGTCTCAGCAAGTATCTGATGGTTCCGCTCGGTGCATTATTTATATGGTTTTTGGTCGTAAAAGGGAGCTACCGTTTTGTTGAGCGTATTCTCCTTGTTGCATGCCTCCTCTATTTTGGGTATGTCCTTTCAGGTTTTATGGCGAAGCCGGAGTGGTCACGCGTCATGCATGCAACCTTTGTCCCGCAGATTCAATGGAATGCTGAGTTCATGATGCTCAGCATAGCGATTATCGGGACGACCATAACTCCATGGATGCAGTTTTATCTGCAGTCATCGATAGCCGAGAAAGGGATCAAGAAAGAGGAATATAAAGCGACAAGACTTGATGTATTTATCGGGTGCGGTATTACGGATATCGTCTCTTTTTTCATCATCGTCACCTGTGCAACCACCCTTTTCCCTCTCGGAATGAGGATCAATGAAGCTTCTGAGGCGGCACTTGCACTGAAACCTCTTGCCGGCAACTACGCATTCCTCATATTCGCTGTCTGCCTTGCAAATGCATCATTGCTCGGCGCAATTATTGTCCCCCTTGCAACGTCATATTACATTTGTGAAGCCATGGGATGGGAAAGGGGCGTTAACAAAACGTTCAGGGAGGCACCTCAGTTTATGTGGATTTATACCTTTATGATCGTCATTGCTGTCATTGTGATACTCATCCCTGACGCACCTCTGGTTTTCCTGATGGTTCTCTCTTCTGTGCTGAACGGCATGCTTCTACCCTTTGTGCTGATTTATGCGCTGTCGCTCGTCAACAACAAAAAAATCATGGGAGAATATGTGAATCCGAAGTTTTATAACGTCATATCATGGGGAACAATTGGTGCTATAACCGCACTCACTGTTTTCTTCGTAATCACCATCTTTATTCCTGCGGGGCTCTGATATGGTTAAATCAATCGAATGGGTCGACGGTAAAGTCATAATGCTTGATCAGTCAAAGCTGCCCTTTGAAGTCACGTATATCACCTGCACTGATTACCTGATGGTGGCAGAAGGTATCAGGAAACTCAGGATACGTGGTGCGCCTGCCATTGGCATAGCCGCAGCAATGGGTATCGCACTGGCAGCTCAGGATATACACGCGAGGAATTCTGCACAGTTTATGAAAGCTATCGAACCTGTTTTTCATGAGATGCTCTCTACACGTCCAACAGCCGTGAATATCTCCTGGGCTGTTGAAAGACTGAAAAAGGTTATAAAAAGCAAAAGGGATGAATCTGTATCCGGACTCAAGCAAATCCTTATCCGGGAAGCGCAGTCCATCCTCGATGAGGACATTGCAGTCAATAAGGCAATCGGCAGATGGGGAGCAGAATTCATCAAAGACGGAGATACAATCCTTACCCATTGCAATGCCGGTTCACTCGCGACGGGCGGATACGGCACAGCAACAGCACCCATGCTTGTTGCGAGAGATCAGGGGAAAAAGATTCAGGTCATAGCAGATGAAACAAGACCTGTACTTCAGGGTGCGCGGCTTACTGCATGGGAACTCATGCAGGAAAATATTCCGGTAACCCTCATTACGGACAGTACGGCCGGTTCTCTTCTCAGGAGAGGTGAGATAGACCTTGTGATTGTGGGTACTGACAGGACAGCACGGAACGGTGATGTGGCAAACAAGATTGGCACCTATCCCCTGGCAGTGCTCGCCAGAGAGAACAAGGTTCCTTTTTATGTTGCGGCCCCGTTCAGCAGCATTGACTTTTCCACTGCTTCAGGTGACCGCATTCCGATCGAAGAGAGAAGCCCTGAAGAGGTGACCCATATTCTTGGGATATATCCCATCGCACCGAACGGGGTAAAAGCAAGAAATATCGCCTTCGATGTAACCCCTCATAAATATGTAACGGCGATAATAACCGAAAAAGGTGCCTTCAAGCCGACAGATATCAGGAAATTATCCCGCAGAAATATTAATCCTGAGGATATTCGCTTGAGATCATAAGACCAATGCGAATCCCTTTCATTTGCTTGACTTTAAAACAAAGGCTACACTACCATTAAGAATGCATTTGGACGACATCTTCACATCATATGAAACAGACCTCAGGCTTGCAGAAGACAGGATGAAAGATCTTTTTCAAAGTCCTGTCCTGACCATACCGCTCATAGGAAAGCATATCCTCGACGGCGGCGGAAAGAGAATGAGGCCGCTCATCCTGTTGCTCAGTTCAGAGCTTTCAGGATATACCGGTGATGCCCGACTTACCCTTGCAGGAATAATCGAGTCCATTCATACTGCATCTCTCCTGCATGACGATGTTGTCGATAGTGCAGACATACGGAGAGGCAAAACCCCTGCTCACTCGATTTGGGGGAATCAGGTCGTCATCCTGATGGGCGACTTCCTTTACTCCAACGCTTTGAGGCTCGCAGTCCGGCAGGAAAGCCAGCGTATTATGGAAGCCCTCTCCGAGGCAACAACCCGAATGACCGAGGGTGAGTTATTGCAGCTTTCCAAAACAGGAGACCCGGATATTACGGAAGACGATTACCTTGCTATTATATCGGCAAAAACAGCCGCATTAATTTCTGCGGCCTGCAGAATAGGTGCAATCCTTGGCTCATTACCTGAAGAGAATGAAAATGCACTGGCAATGTTCGGGAAAAAAGTGGGCATGGCTTTCCAGATGGCAGATGATATCCTTGATTACATGGCAGATGAAGGAGAACTTGGCAAACGTTTGGGAAAGGACCTCAGGGAAGGCAAAATAACTCTTCCTCTTATTTATCTCCTGAAAAAAGCTAATCCTCGTGAGAAAGATGAAGTGAGAAAAATTATTCAGGATGGGTTTAAAAAGAGTGGTCTCATGAAAATCCTCAGGCTGTTTAAAAAATATACGATAATTGAAACTTCCCTCATGAAGGCCGATCATCTGATTGCTGATGCAAAAGCTGCACTTTCTCTCTTTCCGGACTCTCCGGCAAAAGAAGCACTTTTTAGAATAGCCGATTATTCCCTGTCAAGGAGCAAATGAATGCATCCCGTTGTGGAACTCGCAAAAAAGAGCGTCGAAGCGCATGTCAGGGAAGGTATTACAATCGGCTTACCAGACCCCCTGCCTGCTGAAATGTCGGGCAGGGCAGGAGTATTCATCTGCATTAAGAAACGTGGTGAATTGAGAGGATGCATCGGGACATTTCAGCCTTCATCCGAATGTCTCGGGTCAGAAATAGTGACGAATGCCATATCTGCTGCAACAAAAGACCCAAGGTTTACCCCTGTCGTGGAAGAAGAACTCGGGGATTTAACCTATTCTGTTGATGTGCTTTCCTGTCCTGAAAAAGTATCCGGTCTGTCCGACCTTAATCCAAAAAAGTACGGTATCATTGTCGTCAGTGGGTTCAGAAGAGGATTATTACTGCCTGATCTTGAAGGAGTTGATACGGTAGAAGAGCAATTGAAAATCACGAAAATGAAAGCCGGGATACTTCCTCATGAAGAAGTGGAAATCTATCGGTTTGAGGTTATACGATACATATGACAGAGATTCCCCTCACGGGTACCATAAGAGACTTTAGCCTTCCGAAAATCCTTGCTTTTCTGAACATGAGCAGGAAAACCGGAACCCTTATTATCAAAACCCCTTCTTTTATAAAACAGGTATACTTCCTCAAAGGAGAAGCGATTTTTGCCTCTTCATCATATGAAGATGACAGGCTTGGCGAAATGCTGATCAAGGCAGGGAAAATTACCATGGAACAGTATGACGAGTCTGTAAGACTCCTGAGGCAATCGGACAAAAGGCAGGGAACAATCCTTGTTGAACTCGGTTATCTTGCGCAAAAGGACTTGTTCTGGGGGGTAAAAAATCAGGTTAAAGAGATAATCTGCGGCCTTTTCGTGTTAGAAGATGCGGAATATGAATTTGTCGAAGGTGAGATTCCTGTTCAGGAGGTCATAACCCTAAAAATAAGCATGCACAATCTTATTTATGAGGGGATAAAAAGAATCGACAACAAGTAATCATTTTCTCTTGAATACCCCGCTCCTGCCTCCCAGTTTTTCCATAAGCATAATATCCGAAATCACCATATCTTTATCCACAGCCTTGCACATATCATAAATCGTTAATGCTGCGACAGAAACTGCAGTCAATGTCTCCATTTCAACACCTGTCTGTCCTGTGACCTTCACTTTCGCTTGAATATCAATCTTATTTTTTCTCGTATCGATACTCAGGTCAACATCGACTGAACTGATATTCAACGGGTGGCACATAGGTATCAGTTCTGCGGTTTTCTTTGCTGCCATAATACCTGCAATGCGTGCAACGCAGAGCACGTCACCTTTGGAGATTTTTTTATCCTGAATCAGTTTCAGGGTTTCAGGTCTCATCGAAACAGAACCTTTTGCTACAGCTACCCGTTTGGTTGATTGCTTATCGCTGACATCAACCATTTGCGCCCTACCCTGTTTATCAAGATGTGTGAGCTTTTTCATGATCGTCGTTTTTGGTGCCGAAGGCGGGACTCGAACCCGCACGGCCTTGCGACCACTAGACCCTGAACCTAGCGCGTCTGCCAGTTCCGCCACTTCGGCTCCCACAATATTATACACGACCTCTGTTTTGTTTGGGGGAAGTACCACGGAGGAACAAGGAGCCGAATGCACCTAACAGGGCCACCCCAGCAGCAAGCAACAGCGCCGGGGATATGGAATGATTGGCATCTGCTACAATGCCGGCGACACCCGGACCGGCAGCCTGTCCAATGCCGAAGAAAAGCGTGACAAAGCCAAGTCCCGCCGGTGCAAGCCTTGGACCAAGGATATCTCCGCACGTTGCAGCCATAATTGCAGGGATACTCCATGCCGAAAGTCCGAACAGGACGGCGGAAAGAACGAATCCAGGCGTCGAGGGCCAGAGCGCAAACAGGCCGAAGGCAGTCGCCTGGATAAGATAGACGATCACGAGGGCTGTTTTGCGTCCAAGAATATCCGAAACCGATCCCCAGATCAGGCCGCATAACAGGCTTACCCAGCCCATGAGCATAAACAGCCTGCCGGCTGACTGCTGTGTGTATCCTCCCTCAGTTATCAGGTACTTGGTAAAGAAGGTCATGTAGATGATGTATGAGAATCCAAAAGCAACGTAGATCAGACCCAAATGCCATACGATGCCGGAACGATAGACTCTTCTCCAGTTCAATTCTCTCACTTTGACTGTGACAGACTCGCTGTCTCCCTGAGCGCCTAAGGGAAGAAGTCCGAGTTCCGAAGGACAATTGCGGAGAATAGTGAAGGCAAGAACCGCCAGCCCCAGGGTTATCCCTGCGAAAATAAACCAACACATACGCCACCCGTTCCAGCCGTAAGCTGCGAGCACGTGTGGCACAAGAAGTCCAAGGACAATTAACGCTATCGAAGAGCCTGTCACGCCGATCCCTGTGGCCAGACCGGAGCGACGCTGAACAAACCATGCGGCGAGCAGTCCCAGGGCTGGAACATTGCTGGCACCGCTTCCGATACCGGTAAGCGCCCTCCATGCCGCAGCAGCGGCAAAACTATTTGCGATGCCGGTCAGCAGCATGCCTACAGCCGTCACAGTAAGCCCCACGGTGATGACGACCCGAGGACCATAACGCGCCGCAAGTGCACCTCCAAGAACAGACAAGGATAGATATCCAATCAGATTGGCTGTAGCAAGGCCACCGGCCTGGGTGTTGTTGAGTCCCAGCCCCAACTGCATAGCGGGCAGCACCATCGTGTAGCCAAACCTCGCCAATCCCAGAGCACCAAAGACGACAAGAGTCCCTACAGCAAGGATGATCCACGCGTAGTGAAACGGCGCTTTCATGGGTTTAAAGAAAGATTCCGGCCAAGCCGGAATGACAGATTTAAATATCTTAAATAATTTTTAAGATATTGGGACAGTAATAACATATATTTCCTCTATATAGACAGGACATAGTATTTGAGCGGATTTATTTTGCCGATATTCATACAATCCGCATATTGAAAATAAAGAGGCAAAATACCTCGGAGGTCGAAGACCGAGAATGAGTGAAAATACTGTGTTCTGTCTCAAAAAACATTGTATAGAATTATAAAGATTAGAGGCTTCTGTCAGCTGCCTCTGCGAATAATTTCAACTTCTCCATCATTGAGGTGAATTTCTTCGGCGTGAGCGATTGCGGCCCATCGGAGAAAGCATGTTCAGGATCAGGATGTACCTCGATGATAAGCCCGTCCGCCCCGGCAGCTATTGCAGCAAAGGCCATTGGAGCCACATACTGATAATTTCCTGTGGCATGCGACGGATCTACCACAACGGGCAGATGGGTTTTCTGCTTTAATACCGGTATGGCTGAGAGATCAAGCGTATTGCGGGTTGCAGTCTCAAAGGTTCGTATACCGCGTTCGCAGAGTATTACTGACTGGTTTCCTTCACTCATTATATATTCAGCGCTCATGAGCAGTTCCTGAATGGTCATGGACATCCCCCGTTTTAACAGGACCGGTTTTTTCATTTGTCCAAGCTTTTTCAGGAGCTCAAAGTTCTGGGCATTTCTTGTTCCTATCTGGAGGATATCTGCATATTCTGCAACAAGCTCGGCGGTTTCAGGATTTACAACCTCGGTAACAATTGGCAATCCCGTTACTTCCCTGGCATTTGCAAGCAGCCGTAAGCCGTCCTCTTTCATGCCCTGAAAAGCATAGGGAGATGTCCTCGGTTTAAAAGCCCCCCCTCGTAATACCTTCGCACCTGCTTTTTTTACTGCAATTGCAACCTCTATAATCTGCTCCTCGCTTTCCACTGCACACGGTCCTGCAATAACAATGATATCTTTATCACCTATGGCTACATCATCACTGATTTTTATGATGCTCGTCTCTTTTTTGACTTCCCTTGATGCAAGTTTGTAGGGCTTGAGTATAGGGACTACACTTTCCACCCCCTGCATAAATTCGATTGACTGGAGAATCACCTTCCCCCGCTCGTCCCCAACTGCACCTATCACGTCTCTTGTCGTTCCATGAATAATATGAGGCTTATATCCGAATTCTTTTATTTTCTTGATAACCTCATCCCTCTCACGTTTTGTTGCGCCTGCTTTCATTACAATGATCATTACAACCTCTCCTTTTCTCTGCCCGTAAAGTAAAAAGGCTGGGGAGCTTCCCCCCAGCCTTAAAACATTTCTTAACGCTTTTGTTTTAGATTTTGAACTGGAGCTGCCACCTCAGGAATTGGGCGTTTTCCGCATCGCTATTATAAAAATCACCGGGAATAAAATACTCATACTGGAAAAACGCATCTATATTTTTATTGAATTTGTGGGTGAGAAATAGTGTCGGAAGATGTCCTCTCTCTTTGCCATCGTCGAACATTGCAGCTCGATTAGCCAGAGGCTGTGCTTCCTCGTTTGCCCTGTAGTACTGATATGAGAGCGCAAGTTTTGTGTCAGGCGTTAATTCCATGGTCACTTTTGCCATGTACAATTGGAGATTTGTCCAGTAACCGGGAACTCCAGCAGAATCCGGTACTACCTCAAATATCTGCGTATAGATAAGAAGCTCATTCCAATAGGGATTCCTCGAAAATAAAGGGTCCCAATTTTCGTTTTCATCAGTATCAGGATCATCTCCGGATAAATACACGAAACGAAGCTCAAACTCAGGCTTCAGTGTTATGTCAGCAAATTTACGTTTTGCAAAGATATATCCTCCGTATCCTTCCCTGTCTCTCCCGCCGTCATAGTCTCCAAACTGGTACGCAAATTCGCCTCCCAATGTCCATGGAGCCATTTGATACAACGCCCGTGCTCCGATGGTATTCAGATCGAGTTCAGGGGTAGGCGGTCCGAGCGGATGTTCTTCCTCTTTTTTGAAGATATAATAGGGTTCTACAGACAGGTTTTCACTGAGCTTATCTCTGAGATAAACCATATAGGCCTGTTCGTCAGAAGTATTCAGTATCCTCTTTTTGTCGTAATATGTTGGGCTGTCCTCAATAGCTGTGCGCCACGACGGCAGATATGTATCCTGGAACCGGTTCGTGATATAGACAAAATCCACATTGTGATTCTCGTTGATTCTCCATTTTGCCTTCGCTGCATTAAAGTAGAAGCACCTCGAACCGTCATTCGGGTTTCCATCAGCGATTAAAAATCCCTCACCATACATGTCCGGTCCCAGAAAATCCTGTCTTCCTATCTTCAGGTCAACCGGGAGTCCAAAAACATTGTTCGCTTTAATATACAAATTATCAACAACCATCTCATTCTCATCCAGATGTGTGAAATTTCCCTTTTTGTCTCTTGGGTATCTATAGGGCCCCAGGTTATAGTACACTTCACTGGTAAGCTTAAGGAATACACCGGTATCCTTATTAAAGTCTGCGCCGCCCCAGAGAGATGTCTTGAAGCGAAAGAAATTTCTATCGTAAAGACCATTAGATGGAGGCAGTGTTTTTAGATCGATCACATTATCCCATATCTCCTGCCTGATCCTTTCTGAAGCTCCAAACTTGTAAGTTGTTTCAGCATAAGCCGCTGAAATGAAGACAATAGATCCCAATACCAGTAACACAACTGCTAAAACCTTCCTCATCATAGTACCCTCCCTTGTTTATAATGATTCGACAGCATACCATAATCGCTGTTTTTTTAAAACAATTTTATTCTTCCCTTTACCTGTTATAATGTTCTCTTGTCCACAACTTTTTTTGCTTTTCCCCCAGACCTCTCGAGCGTTTGTTTCTCTACCGGTTTCACCTCTACAGATATGCCGAGCTCCGATGCGAGTCTCGCTTTGATCCGCTCAATAAAATCTTTCTGCTTCCTTACCTGGTCGAAAAAGATAGACTCAGACACCTCAACAAGAACAGTCAGTTCGTCAACAGCGGCTTTCCTGTCGAGGATTATTTGATAGTGAGGCTCTGTTCCCTCAATCTCAAACAGCACCGACTCAATTTGAGAGGGGAAAACGGTGATTCCCCGTATTTTGATCATATCATCCGTCCGGCCCATGACCTTGTTCATCCTGATAAACGTCCTCCCACAAGAACAGGGCTCAGTTATGAGGCTTGTCAGATCCCTGGTTCTGAAGCGTATTACAGGAAATGCTTCTTTGGTAAGTGTCGTAATAACCAGCTCACCTGTTTTCCCCTCAGGCAAAGGTTCGAGAGTTTCAGGATCGACAACCTCGACAAGAAAATGATCTTCATTTATGTGGAGACCGTTTCGCTCAGAACACTCTCCTGCTACTCCCGGACTCATTACTTCACTTAACCCATAGTTGTCAGTGGCAACTATCTTAAGCTTTTCCTGCAATTCATGCCTCATCGACTCAGACCATGGCTCTGCTCCGAAAAGCCCGTATTTTAAAGATAGGGAGTTCACATTTATCCCCATTTCCATGATTGTATCAGCTATTGAAAGGGCATAACTCGGGGTACACATGAGTGCAGTCGTCTTGAAGTCCTGCATTATTTTCACCTGTCGCCTGGTGTTAACGCCTGAGATGGGTATTACCGAAGCTCCGACGCGTTCCGCTCCGTAATGCAGACCCAATGCGCCGGTAAAAAGTCCATAATCAAAGGCAATCTGAACAATATCGTTTTGTGTAACACCTCCTGCCACAAGAATTCTTGCCGCAAGATTCGACCAATTCTTTATATCATTCCGTGTATAACCAACCGCCGTCGGCATTCCGGTCGTACCGGAAGAGGCCTGAACCCTGACAACCTCGCGCAGAGGAACTGCAAACATCCCATAGGGATAGCTCATCCTTAAATCATCTTTTGAGGTAAAGGGAAGTTTACTTAAGTCTCCAAGCGAGCGGAAGGCATCAGGATCAATTCTCAATTCATCGAATTTTTTCCGGTAAAATGGAACATTCATGTAGACTCTCAATACCGTTGATTGAAGTCTCTCAAGCTGCAACTGTTTAAGAGCTTCTCTGTTGATGCATTCTTTTTCACCTTCCCAGTACATAAACTCCCTCCGTATTATTGAAAATAATCAAATCTCGTAATCAACATCCCTGCCTAAATAGGCTCTCTGGACATCTTTATTCAAAAGGAGGTCTTCCGCAGGCCCCTGGAGTATTATCCTCCCTGTTTCAAGAACGTATCCGGTATGTGCAATCCTCAGTGCACTCCTTGCATTCTGTTCAACCAGGAGTACAGTGAGACCAAAGGTATTCCTCAACTCAACGATATATTTGAATATCTCTTTGATGACAATCGGCGCAAGTCCCATACTTGGTTCATCAAGCAAAAGCAACTTCGGCCTTGCCATGAGGGCACGGCCAATAGCAAGCATTTGCTGCTCCCCGCCTGAAAGGGTGCCTGCAAGCTGTTTTTTCCGCTTCTTTAAGATAGGGAAAATAGAGTAAATCATCTCCACATCATTCTTAATTTCTGAACGATTCTTAAAAGAATACCAGTTAAACGAGCCGAGCAACAAATTGTCTTCGACATTTAACGGCTTAAAAACAAGGCGTCCCTCAGGGACGTGTGAAATTCCCTTTTTCACTATGGTATCCGGGCTTTGTTTGGAAATATCAAGGTTATCGAAGACTAAACTTCCGTTGGTCGAACGAATAAGGCCTGATATCGTGCGCAAGAGCGTTGTTTTACCTGCCCCGTTACTTCCGATAAGTGTAACAATTTCTCCTTTGTTCACATGAAGAGAGACCCTTTTAATCGCATGTATCTTGCCGTAAAAGATGTCGACATTCTTAAGTATGAGCATTATATCCCCTCGGAATCTCTTCTTCATCTCCAAGATATGCAATAATCACTTCCGGGTTTTTCTGTACCTCAAGCGGAGTACCATCTGCTATTACCTCACCAAAGTTAAGGACAGTTACCGAGTCGCTTATCCTCATCACAAGGTCCATGTCGTGTTCAACAAGAACTATCGTTATCTTTAACTCATCCCGTATTCTCTTGATGATCTCCCCAAGATTGCGTGTTTCCCTCATATTTAATCCTGCTGCCGGTTCGTCCAGAAGGACAAGCCGTGGTTCAGTAGCCAAAGCTCTTCCAATTTCTAAAATCCTTTGCTCACCGATGGGAAGATTGGAAGCGTATTCATCTTTTCTATGACCAAGGTTGATATACTCAAGGATCTCTTCACTTTTCCGTTGTATTTCCCTCTCTTCCTTCATGACAAAGGGAAGCTTAAATCCTGAAGAGAAGAATCCGGATTTGGTTTTCGCATGCCGGCCAACCATGATATTTTCAATGACGGTCATATTCCCGAATAATTCTACATGCTGAAAAGTTCGTGAAATACCCTTTCTGGCGATTTTTGTCGGAGCCAAGTGAACTATCTTTTCGCCCAAAAATATTACTTCACCATTATCAGGCTGATAGATACCGCTCACAATATTGAGCAGGGTAGTTTTACCCGCACCATTTGGCCCGATGAGAGCTTTAATATCTCCTTCCTTTACGTCAAGACTGATATTACTCAGTGCCTTCAGTCCCCCGAAACTTTTCCCTATCTCTTTAATGCTTAGCAATAGCGAAGCCTCTTAATTTTTTTATTTTTTCGATCAGGATCGGAACCAAACCCTTTTTAAAAAACATAAGGGATAACGTCAAAATTAAACCATACACCAGCACATCCAACTCTTCAAATCTTCTCAACAGCTCAGGCAACACCGTAATGACCACTGCACCGATGATCGCACCCCACAAATTCGTAATCCCTCCTACAATGACCATCATGAGGACTAAAATGGAGTAAAATAATGAAAAACTACTTGGACTGATAAATGTTACGTAATGCGCATACAGACTGCCCGCAAGAGAAGCATATACTGCACTGAGGATAAAAACTTTTATTTTAAGCGCAACAACATTCAGCCCCATTGCATTACATGCTAACTCACTGTCATGGATAGCTCTCAGTGCCCTTCCGCTTCTTGAATGAATAAGGTTTATGGAAAAGAACATTACCGCAGCAACAAGACCCCAGATCAGGTAAAAATAGCCTATTGTTGAGTCTACAGCATACCCTAAAAAGCTGAAATGAGGAATATCTCCAAAACCTGACGGACCACCCGGGCCCCATTCATTCAGGATTATGTATATAATTTCGCCAAAACCAAGGGTGGCTACTGCTAAGTAATGTCCTTTTAATCTCAGCGCAGGGACTGCTAATATCATTGCGGCAATGGCAGCAACAATCATTGCAAGGATTGCACTGATCAGTATGGGAAACCCTCCATGCAGGCTTAAGACAGACGAAACATAGGCGCCAATCCCGTAAAACCCTGCCTGTCCTAAAGAGACCTGACCTGCGTATCCCATGAGTATGCATAATCCTATTGCTACCAGGGCATTTATCCCCGAAAATATTCCTACGGTAAGTGTATAGTTGCTGCCTGAGAAGACAGGCAATAAGATAATGAGAAGGACAAAAACAAGAAATGCTGTTAAATCCCCTTTTTTCATATGTTAAAACTTTCTCAACTGGAGCATTGTCTTGCTGACAAATATTCCAGCAGGTTTAAAGAAGAGAATCAACAAGAGAATGATCAAGGCAATTGCGTCCTTCATTCCTGAATGTATGTATCCCGCGGTCATGGATTCGAGAATGCCGATAAGAAATCCACCGAGTACCGCACCTCTGTTGCTCCCGAGGCCTCCCATTATTGCAGCACAAAACCCCTTCACCGCAAGCATAGGGCCCTTGTCATACTCCATAAGGGAAATAGGAGTTATCGCCATGCCTCCAATTGCACCGACTATAGCACTCAATACAAAAGAAACCATGACCATTTTGGACACATTGATACCAACCAATTGCGCTGCAGTAGGATTTACTGCACACGCAAGCATGGCTTTTCCAATAATAGTTTTCTTATAGAAAAAAAACAGTACAATGATGCAGAATCCGGTAATACCGATAACCCACAGTGTCTGTTGCTGGATAATTGCCCCGTAAATGCTTACCGGTTCTCCTTCGGTAAAGGAAGGATATACATAGGGATTTTTACCGAAACAAAACATTAAAACCCCGCGTAACACGATTGAAACTGCAATGGTAATCATGATCATCAACAACAGATCCGGATTTTTTAAAGGTTTTATCGTCAGTCTTTCCATGAGAAGCCCAACGATCCCTGCGGTAACAATAGTTAACGCTACAGATACAAAGAATGGAAGTTGAAGTGATTCGGAAAAAAACCACATCATAAGACCACCAATCACGACAAATTCGCCCTGGGCAAGATTTATGATAGAGGTGGCATTATAGGTGATATTAAAACCTATACCAACCAAGGCATAAACAGCCCCGACAGTAAGACCGGAGAAAAGGAATTGTAAGAAGACTGTAAGCAAATTGTGATATTGCCTGAAGGGAAATGAGGGGATAGATAGTATCCCCTCATTTGTTCAATCCATATTATTTTAGAAGTTCCCAATCACCATTTTTCACCACAACCATCTCAAAGGCATCCTTGTCCAAACCGCAGTGGTCATCCGGTGACATATTAAAGATACCGCCTGTTCCGGGCCATTTCTGGATGTTCGTCTCAATATAATCTCTCATTTTCTTTTTATCGGGACCTACTTTTTTCATTGCTTCCACGAGCATCATGATGGCATCATACGCATGTCCGCCAAAGGTACCCGGTTCGCTCTTATACTTTGCTTCATAATCCTGCGTGTACTTTTTCAACAAGGCCTTCTGGGGGTGCTTATCAGGAAGTTTCTCCCATACAACCAGTCTTCCAAGGGGTGCGATGACTCCTTCTGCAGCCTTTCCTGCCAACTCTATGTTTTTCTTGCTTCCCCAGCCATGGCTCTGATAGAGGGGGATTCCCATTTTGAGTGCCTGCCAGTTCTTCGTCACAACTACCTGACCCGGGCCAACAGACCAGTTAATCACTGCCTGCGCCCCTGCTGCTTTAATTTTGGTAAGCTGTGTCGTCATATCCGAATCTTTTGGCCCATATTTCTCATCCGCAAGAATAGTAATGCCATATTTGGGTGCGATTTCAAGAAGTGCCTTTCTCCCGGAATCTCCAAAGCCGGTGGATATCGTGATAATTCCCACCTTGCCAATGTCGTGCTTTTTCATATATCCATAGATTGCTTCCACTGCACTGGTATCATACTGAGGAGTTTTAAAAATCCAGGTTCGATCTTTGGCCGGCTGCGTTATCGGAGCTCCGGCTGCACAGGACAGAAGCGGTACGTTTGCAGTATTCATAATAGGGACCAATGCCATTGATTCACCGGTAGTAGACGGCCCTATAATGGCCAGTACTTTATCATTATCGAGAAGTTTTTTG
>Ga0307379_10004841_pt1 | contig 19015 bp, 22 predicted proteins | sample UN2MG_FD_202237 | JGI IMG/M metagenome (GOLD analysis project Ga0307379, IMG submission 202237) | Soil microbial communities from Risofladan, Vaasa, Finland - UN-2 | ecosystem: Environmental > Terrestrial > Soil > Coastal area > Acid sulfate soil | place: Finland: Risofladan, Vaasa | collected... | reverse complement strand
AATTTAAAACTACAAAATCATGGATGATCTGATTAAGATTATCAATAATTTGAAAAAATCTGAAGTTGCGAATATTATAAATACGAGAATAAAAGAATTCGCGGCATTTAAAGAAAAATCAATTCAAATAATATTTAGAGAAATGTGTTTTTGTATAATGACTGCGAATTGCGGAGCTGAAAAATGCATTGAGATTCATGATCGAATGGAAGATGACTTTTTGATTTTGGATAGAATACAATTAGCAGAAAAATTTAAAAGATGTGGTTATCGATTTCCAAATATTCGGTCAGGTTATATTATCGAAGCAAAAGAATACATGACAGATTTGGAAAGAATTTTAAATCATTCTAACCAAGATGGTTCTCTAAGAGATTGGATTGTGAAGCATATAAAGGGATTAGGATACAAGGAAGCAAGTCACTTTTTAAGGAATGTAGGTTATGAAAATTATGCTATCATAGATTTTCACATAATAGATATCTTGGTGAAATATAAATTAATTAAAAAACCGAAGACACTAACTAAAAAGAAATATATAGAATTTGAATATATTTTAAAAGAAATGGGAGAAAAATTGAAACTAAGCTTATCAGAACTAGATTTATACTTATGGTATTTAGAAACAGGGAAAGTACTGAAATAAATAATAAAAGATTTATTTTAAAAAATTTTCAAGTGGAATATCTAAATCGATTTCAAAACGTTTTATTTTCGCCATGAACTCTTGAGCTCCAACTTCATTTGTCATTAACTCGAGAAAATTTTGATATAAAGCCTCAATATTATCTTGACCTATTTTCAAATAGATATTGTTTGATGGGATTGTAATTGTTAAAACGTCATGTAATCCTTTAAGGCATTCTTTAATGTTCTCAAAATTAAAGATAGCTTGTTGTGTCAACTCAATCGGTGTAAATTTATTTTGCATAATAGTTTACCTCTTTAATCTGTAAAAAAAGTGCAAATTTAAAAATTTCAACATTTTAATCGATTTTTGTTATGATATCCCTCTCAAGTGATATATCTCATTTTTGTGAAATAATTTTCCATTTTAATATTGATTAGGTAATCTCTGTGATTTATGCTCAATTCAAAAGAGAAGGAGAAAAGAGTGCTGTAATAATATTTAAATAATATTTCAATAGCAATGCTATTGAAAGTTACTTTTCCTTTTCGAAAAATTGATTTTTTTAGAACGATAATAATTGAATTTTCGAAAAAAATATTAATTCTCAATTCAAGTATTTTTCGCTTTTAAAAGAGCATATCATGCTCTCTTGAAATGTTTCAACGAGATGTGACCTTAAAAATATTGATTAAATACAATTATAGAATTAAATTATTCCTTTATATTAACTGAAATCTTTATTCAGCTTTGGAAATTATTCCAATAATGTCTTTGAATTTAGAAGATTCGTCGTCTTCATCAATGGCTAAAATCTTAAAATCGCTTCCATATTGATCTCTAATTTTTGGAGCTTCTTGAGTTGCTATGAATTTCATTCTAATATTTGTATTACTGCCATGCCATATCCATATTTCTTTATTGTAACGATTTACTATGATATATATTAAATTAGAATTCAGAAGTTCTCTAATTTCTTTATCAGCAAATTCAATCTCTTGAAAACTTTCAACACCTTCATCAAATTCAAATATCATTAAATCCTTTTCGAGTTCATTCATGATCTTAGAATTTTTCTTTAGATTAAACCTCTAATTTTCAAATAGGTAGGATATTAATATAAAGTTTTTCCCATAGATGTCAGTAAAATTTAATTTTCCAAGACATTTCATTATTTCCTAAATTGTCAAATATATTTTTTTCTTGTCCAAGAAGTATCCTATAAGTAGTATGATACTTACATTAAGCAATGCGACTAGTATAATAACCACCCATTTCATATCTTGCGGAAGGAGAATAGAAGAAAATGGAATCAAGTAATAGAAAAAATAAAGAGTAATAATATGAAGTAGAAAAAGAATAAACGCATTTTTACCGTTTGGGCTTAGAATTTTCTCATTTTTAAATATTGGATTTCTTCCACGCTGTTCGAATAACAAATATATTACATAATAGAGGATTGATGACGCTCCGACAGATATAAAAACATATGGTAAAGTCATGTATCCCCTACTGATTCCCCAAAATAAGCTAGTAATGATTCCAATTATTAAAAAAAGCAATCCTACTAATAGAAAATGTTTCCATTTAATATCCTTCATTAATCCTTCTGCAATAACTGCAGAAAACATCATCATTGCCCCCCAAGAAAGACTTCCGAGAATCCCACCTTCAATGGAATCGTAGATGACACTATTAAGAGTTGTGAAAAGTAGTAATTGATGTAAAATTACATAAAATGATCCAACTATTAACTTTATTAGAGATTTAACTTCTGCAAATGGTAGAAAAAGGAGCCCTGACATTCCTAAAACCTGCAAAGTGCCCCAACGCAAAACTAATCCACTTTCTGATACATCAATAAACATAAATAAACCAATACCGATGAAGATTAAATACCTCCTTAAGTGTCGTAAATAAGCTTTCCGTCGACCACTACTTTCTAAATGTCGCTTGAAGGACACTGTGAAATTTAATGCTAACATGAATATAAAAAATGGAGCTACTAAATCAACATAAGTTAATCCATATTCACCAGCATGATGTGTCCAAGCCGGTAGCATATCAAAAGGAGTTAAAGTATTAACAAATACCATTAGAGCAATCGCAAGACCTTTAAATACATCGATGCTAATAAATCGATTAGATTCAAGTGATACAGTGTTATCATTTTCATTCATTAAAAATATAAAATAAGGAATAATTAATAACTAAATTTATTTTACATCTACTTCTCAATAATATGACTCTGGAAATGATTTTTTCTTAGGAAACAAAATATTGATCAAGGGTTTTGATTCGGGTTTGATAACAGCATCTTTTATGAGAAATTTAATTTCTTCAAATGAATTATAAGATAAAATAAGCTTGTAAAGCATGGGACCGGGAATTTTTACATCTGATACCTCAGGTTCAGAGAATTTTACTTCAGAAGTTACATCAGTTATTTTTCCATTACTAAATTTAAGAGTAATGATCTCATGATAATCGCTTATTTTAATATCTCTCGATATTCCCTTGAATTGGGAAACCTCAATTCGTTGTTCTAATATCAATTTTATATGCTTAAAGAATAAAGTTAAGTTAGGGATCTTAACTTGCCACCCATAACTGGGAACGGCAACTCCACCTAATCTTATTAGGTATTGCCCAAACTTTGTTTCAATACTACAAAAAAATTTAGTTTCATCACCTCTATTATCTTGCTTATCTATAAATTCGTTATTAATAAATAATAAGATCTTATTCATGTTCAATTCAGAAATGGGAGGTACAATAAGACTGAACCCTGATTTATCATATGACAAGCCTATGAAAAAAAATGATAATTTCTTGTTTTTTTCTTCTAAAATGTAGGTAGAAAAGTATTTTTCAGAAATCTCCTCATTTATGAATTTATATTTAAAAGAAATTGGTTCATATTTATTGGATACATAGAACTTGTGAAAAAATTCTTCATATTTTTCTTTTATAAAAGATAGATCCTCTTGATTTGCTTTTCTAATTCTGAAATCCTCGTATTTAATATCTGGAATCATATTATTCTTCAGCGTGATTCGTTCATCAAGATTGAATACGAATTCATATCCAAATCGCCTGTAATAATAGGGAATTCCTCGAAGAACAGATATTAAATACCCTCTCTCTTTCATGACTTGTTCATATAACTCATTCATTAAAGCTATGAAATTTCTTCCACGATATTGGGGAAGAGTCGCAACAAAATCCATTTCGCATGAGGGAACTATTACATTATCAAAACGCCATTCTAGAGGTTCAAGAATTAATGATGATACAGCTTGCCCAGTATATCGTTCTTCAACATAAAAACATAACGTATCTTTCTTTCTCGGGTGATCTTGAAAGATGTGAGGGACAACATCTTTTAGTAAATCTCCGTGCACATTCCAGTTTAGTTTTACTATCTTTTCAATTTCTTCATCATTATCATTAGCCACTCTAAGAGTGAATTGTTCATTAATCTTCTGTGAATATCCTTTTATAATCTTCACAAAATTGATAATTTAAGATTCCTTAAAAGATTTTAAATTGGAGAATGCGTAAATGCAATATAAAGTAGGAAATAAAGAAATAAACTTATTCTATAACAGATTCTTGAGTAATTTTTTCATCATATTCAATTTCTCTTAATCTCATTCTCACTTCTCGAGGAGAATAAGTATGTTTTAAGAGTTCTATGATATTTTCATGTAAGGCATTTAAATTATCCATGCCCATTTTATAATAAATATCTTTTTCCAGGAAATTAATTTTTAAGATTTCTTCTACACCTTTGATCGATTTCCTCATATTTTCGTAATAAATATCAAATACTTCGTCAATTTTTAGAGTTTGCATTTTCTTTTCATTTAATAATTTTTCTCTATGATTAAATTAGGAATTAAAATATATAAATTATGACTTTTTTTGTGTTGTTCTCGATCATCTCACAACCATTTCACAATAATATGGGAATAAAAAGGGATCATTAAGGGGAATAAAAAGTGAATAGAAATTATATGAATAAATTTTTTTCAAGAAGAAGCTCCCAAATCACTTATTTTATGAAGTAATAAAAACGTCGAAAATAAAACAATTTTATTACTTTGATATCAAAACGTATTGCACCTCAATAAAAAAAAGAAAAAACATGAACATTTTCGTTACTTTTTCTATATTTCAATAAAAATTTGGATAATTCTAAAGTTTTTTTATTGCAGATTTATTTTAAATAACCCTTAAGTCGAAATAAATAAAAAAATTGATTTTATGATTTTAAAGTTCCAAGAATTTCATCTAGATGATTATAAGCAACAGAAATATGCCCTTCATTAGGAAAGAAGTTACCCTGACAATTTGGAATTAATTCACTCATTTTGCGACCCATTGAACTCGGAACAAACACATCCATCTCACCATGCCATATATATACCTGCAGATCTGAAGGGATATCCTTTAAATCAAAACCCCATGGTCTTGCATATATTTTTTCTTCCAATATCACACCATCTAATCCGGAACGGAAAGCTTCTTTGGTTTCTTCAATAAAAATATTTAATATTTGAGGATCTTGAAATAATATTCTATCTGGCTCGGGAAGTGTTTCAGCAAAATCTTCTATTGATTTTTGGTCTTCAAACATTTTTTTTTCTGCTTTTGCTATTGTTTTTATAAGGAAAGGAAGTCTTCGTGAGATAAAAAAAGAAATACGATTCGATTTCATCATTCCTTTTCTACTCCAATTATTTAGTCCTATACCAGAAATTATACCACAGCATGATAAACTTTCAGGGATTTTATATGCACAAACCGCTGCGTAAGGTCCACCCCCAGAGATCCCCTCCACAACAAACTTGTTTAATCCTAAATGATAGGCAAGTTCGATAACATCATCTGGCCAATCTATAAGTTTTCGTTTAGGTTTGAAATCAGAAAGTCCAACTCCCGGGCGATCAACCGATATGACATGAACTCCATGTTTCTTTGGTTTTTCACCAAAAAGTCTACCTTCAAGACGAGATCCGGGATGACCATGAAAATGAAAAATTGGTTTGCCGTCTAGATCTCCATATTCAGCGTATCCAAGCTTACGACCATCTTGTAGTTTAAAAATTTGATTTTCTTTGTTAGATTCACCCATATTATATAGTTAGATTCACAATGTTTTTAAATTTTAATGTTGAAAATCTTTGAATTAGACGATAAAAATTAGCTCAATCTTTCATATTTTTACTTATCTATTAAATAATATTTTGTATCAGCACTCCTAACAACCTGCTTTTCTCCATTATTTTATTTTTATTTAATTATTATTATTTTTTAGGCATAGAATAAAACATGAAAAAACTAGCAAGTAAACTCAGCAAAATCGATATAGATTTAACAAAATGGACTAGAGACATACTTTTTGAACATATCACGGAAGCCCACGGAATGGCAATCGCAGGACTGATTCTTGGTATTATCAGTTTCGTTTGCGTCGCTATATTTGCCGCCTTCTCTTAGCATTAATACTTACATTGTTCGGTATGGGAGGATTTCCATAAACTTCTATTTTAAAAATAAATTTCTTTTTTTTTATAAATTCAATGCTACTAATAATAGGGAAATTCTTTATAATGTCCAAACTATTTGATTTCAATTGTAAATAGAGGATTATTTTCTATCTCATGTCTGAAAAAAAGATTAGGAGTAAAATTTTAACTGGCATTTTAGCAACTTCAGCTTTTTGGCCCTTGTTACTGAGCCATCATCCAGAATGCGATAAATTTAATAATCACACTATTAACATTGGGAAATTAAGGTTTTGTATTGGATGTTTTATTGGATATCCAACAGCTATTTTAGGAATATTTTTGATAGATATCCTGAATATTTCTAATATTATTCCTACTGATTACTTTTTGATAATTAGTATTTTTTTGATCAGCACGTTTTTCATGAGTCCTTTACATCTAACAAGAGTGAAACTTGTGAAGATAATTCAGAAATTTTTGATTGGTTTGGGATCATCGTTTTTGTTTTGGTGGATATGGTCTTTACCTAATCCTCCATTAACTAATTATTTTATATTTATCTATACATTTTCCATTATACTAGGAGTATTGAATTTCTATCATGTTTGGGGTTTTCTTAGTAAGTGTTATAAATGTGATACGCCCTTTTCCTGGGGAAAATGTAATGGATTTGATACTATCAGGAGTAATTTGACTAGGTTTAAAGTGGATGATTTCATGTCTCACTTTGACGATTTCTCTAAACAAATTGAAGAAAGGAAAGAAAGGAAAAAGAAATCAGATTGATTATTTTAATAAGATATCCCAGTTGAAATGTGTCTTGACCAATTCCTTCACGAGATTTATTTCTTGTTCTTGAATACTTGGTTTAACCCGTTCCATATTACGTATTGTCGTGTAGGTATCAGAAGGCGAAAGAATGATTGGAATTTTCCTCTTGTTTGCCTCATTAATCACAGTTGCATCAGGTTTAATGAATCCAGTTAATATTAAGGCCGAAACGTTTTCATTTAAAGCAGCAAGTGCAACATCGGTTCTATCACCACCAGTGATTACAGCTGCTTTTTTAACCGAACGTAAGTATTTTAAAGCAGCTTGCACGTTCATCGCCGCTATTAAATAAGTTTCTACGATTTTATCTAATCCTTCAATTGCTATTTCATTTAACAATTCGCCCCCAATTGCCCATTGAAGCTCAGAAACTCTAGGACTTAGTAATTCTAAGCTTTTTTGAACTATGGCTATGATAGGAATGTTATATCTTTCTATGTGGTTTTCTTTTAATTCTTCAATACGGGCCTCGTACTCATGATCGATTTTATTAAATATTACGCCCTTAATTTTGATATCTCTAAATTCGAAGTACTTCTTAGTGAAAAAGAGGCTATCGATGCATTTATCAGAAGATTCAGTTTGAATATAGACCAATTCATTAATATCTAAAGCTTTAGCTATAGTAACATCATCCAAGCCAACTCTAATGTATTTTTTTATCGAAGGTGCTCCTTCAATAATGACATAATCATAATTATTACCAATTTCTTCATATGCTTGCTTTATTGAAACTATATGATCTTCCTTTCTTGATGAATCAATTAAATCAACATAATAACAATCTGGTATGGAAACAGGGCTTATAATATCATATGGTAAATCAGTCTTGAATACCGTATTTTGAATAAAGCCAACATCGCGATCTGCCTTATCTGAGAAAGCACCTTTAGGAATGCCTATAGGTTTGAAATACGCAACCTTTTTTCCTTGTTCTTGTAAGTTGAGCATAATACCTATTGCTAAAAAGGATTTTCCAACATGTTCACTTAAAGAACATAAATATATTGCTTTGACCATTTTCAATTCCCTTTTTCTTATTATCTATTTAATTATTTTTCTTATTATCTATTTAATTATTTCAATATTAATTATTACCTTGATATGGTTATTTTAATATCTACAGCACTATATGACTTTGAAAAACTTAATAATGGGTTTATATCCAATTCCATTATTTCTGGAAATTCATTAACTAATTGAGAGAGTCTTAATAAAACATCTAATATTGCATCAATATCAGACGGACTTTCTCCGCGTACTCCTTGTAGGAGACTAAAAATTTTCGTTTTTTGTAGCATTTCAATGGCATCTTCTCTGGTAAACTTATATGAAAGAGCAAAAGCTACATCTTTGAGAAAATTTGCGTATATTCCACCTGATCCTATCATAATTAATGGGCCAAATTGAACATCCCTTGACATGCCAATGATCAATTCATTAATTTTCTTTTCTTGATTGAAATCAATCATTTCTTGGACTTCAACACCATAAATTTTTACATTTTGTGGACCAAATCGCTTAGTATTATCAATAATTTGAATATAAGCTTCAAATGCTTGTTCTTGGGTTTCAATATTTTTAATTAACCCCCCCACATCAGTTTTATGGATGATCTGAGGACTTACGATTTTCATCACACTCTTCCCCAGTTCTTTCTGCATATCCATTGCTTGCCGCGGAGTTTTTGCTAATCGAGATTTAGGAGATTTGATACCATAACATTCAAAAATCTCGCTTGTTTCATGGCTAAGTAAAACAGTTCTTCCATCTTCACGGGCATTATTAAAAATTTCTTTAACTCTATCTTGATTACCATCAAATTTTGATACTTCAATACCTTCTAATGATTTTGGGTTTAAATATTCGCTCCTATTTATTAAAGCTTTTATTGATCTTGCAGCTCGTTCTGGAAAAGGATAACAAGGTACTCCGTTTTGTTTTAAAAATTGTCTTGCCTTCTTCACTGATTTTTCACCAAGGAAAGCACATACTATTGGTTTATCGGTTAATTTTGAGGAGCTTAATTCTAATATTAGTGATGCTACATCATCAGGATGAGTTTGGGCTTGAGGACTCATTAAAATAAGCGCTCCATACGTGGTAATGTCATCATCATTTATAATGATATTATTTTTCCCTCGGTTCAAGCCAAATACGGTCTCAATTGTAAAGCGATATCGTTCTGGTGGCGCATCTCCTATCAGATCTATTGGATTGAAAATAGCAGCCTCAGGAGGTAAGTTTTCTCTTAGTAAATGAAGAATTGGTTCTGAAAATTGTGCGAATTTGATTTTTTCACGTTCAAAAGCATCAGTTGCTACAATTCCAGGACCTCCTGCATTAGTTATGATTGCAAATGCATTTTGACGAGGAATGGGTTGAAATAAAAATATCTCGCCATGATCGAACAAATCCTCTATTGTTTGTGCTCGTAACACGCCACATTTTTTAAATGCTAATTCATAAGCAATATCAGATCCTGCAAGTGCACCAGTGTGACTTGATGCGGCTCTAGCTCCTGCCTCACTGACACCAGACTTTAAGATTATAATCGGTTTTTTTCGTGTAGCTTTTGATACTACTTCAAGAAATTTTATGCCATTCTCGATACTTTCTAAGTAGCATAAAATAACTTTAGTATCGGGATCATCAGCCAAGTATTCAATAAAATCAACAGAATCCAGATCAGCTTTATTTCCCAAGCTGATATTGCAAGAAAATCCATATGATTGTTCCATCGAAAAATCCATGAAAGCTGTTAGAAAAGCACCTGATTGCGATATCATTGCTATATTTCCTTTTTTGGGAGTATCAGACGCAAAAGAACCATTATAATTTATTCCAATAAAACCTAAACAATTAGGACCAATTATCCTCATATTATATTTCCGTGCAATTTGAACCAATTGTTGTTCTCGTTTTACTCCTTCCACACCGATTTCTTTAAAACCAGCAGTTATAATAATAAGTCCTTTTATTTTTTTCTTTCCGCATTCTTCCGCTACAGAAAGTACTAATTTTGCAGGAATCACAAAAATCGCTATTTCAATTTCATCGGGAACATCTAATACATTCTTAAATGCCTTGTAACCACTAATTTCTTTGAGTGTATCAGCTTTGGGATTTATAGGATACACTTTCCCGGAATATCCCGAGTCAATTATATTATTTAACACGTTATATCCAACTTTTCCAGGCGTAGGACTTGCTCCAATGATAGCGATGCTCTTAGGATTAAAGAAAAATGAAATATCTTCCTTAGCGGTCATCTAGAATGGCTCCACGAGTTACTTATTGAGTATTAATACTTTCTAAAGGTATGTAAATCAATATCCAATATTTTTATTAAAGAATGATTCTATATGAATTTTTTAATATAAATTTATAATTTTAATAAAATTATATTTTTTTATGAAAGCTATAATTTCAACAAATAAAGGAGATATAAATCTAAATCTATTTGAAAAAGATTCCCCAATAACAGTCGCAAGCTTTATCTTCCTCGCACGTCAAGGATATTATAACGGACTCAAATTTCACAGAGTTATCGATAACTTCATGATTCAAGGAGGCTGCCCATCTGGAACGGGGCGTGATGGTCCACGCAAAAAAGGAATCACATCATTTTCGTTTCAAGGAAAAACAGTATCCTATCCCTTCACTGACGAATTTGAGAGTGGGAGAGTATTTGATAAACCAGGACTGTTAGCCATGGCGAATTCAGGTCCACGCACTAACGGGAGTCAGTTTTTCATTACTCATATTATTACAGACTGGCTTACAAATAAGCACACCATATTCGGGGAAGTTGAGAGTCAATCGGATCAAGATGTAGTCAAGGCAATTGCAGAAGGAGACAAGATTATCAAGATAACGATAGTATAGGAAAATTAAATAAAAAAAAAAATTTGTTATTTCTATTTATTAATACTTGTTATTTAAAACACTACTCAATAATATTAAAAATCTTCCCAATCAATAGATTCATCATCAGAATTATCTTCAGCATCATCGATTTCATCCCATTCGCCATCATTATAATCATCTTCTTCTCCATAGTCCTCCCAATCATCATCTTCGCCAATATCTTCGTATTCATAATCAAGATCCTTACTATTATTGTTCACATTATTTAAGTCTTCATTCAACATCAAAAGACCCCTCACCATCTACAATAATATTTTAAATCCAATGTGTTTATTTTTAAAGAAATAATGATCAACTATATTTTTAAAGGTTACGTTTTAAGACAGCATGATTCAAGAAGGAGATATTTATTAAGTTTATTCGATAATTGAATTAATAGTCTTTAATTAAAACTTTAGTATCGAAATATTATAAAAATTTATTAAAATCATCTCTATTTACTAGTTAAGCAAGATTGTTTCATTAATGTGAATTTATATAATAATGAAGAATTTTTCTTTTATAGAGCATTCGAAGGTATATTTCTATGAGTAGGGAATTGAGAGATTTAATAGATTCAATAGATTCTGCCAATCAAGCACATTCGGATTTGGTAACTGTAATTAAGTACTTAAAAGAAGAAGTACAAAGATTAAATTTAAGAGTAAATGAACAAAAAAGAATTATAAAAAATCAGGATGTTAAAATTTCTGATTTCGATGATTCAGATATTCCAGAAGATGTTTTAATTTTAAAGGAATTGATTACTAACCAACGAGAAGATATTAATAAGAAAGATGATTATATTAAGATTTTGGAGCAAAGTATTGAAGAACTTACCAATTCTTTAGATCTCACGAACATTAGTAAGGTTACAAATGAAGAATTGAATCAAGCAAATATTTTGATTACGCAATTAAAAGATGAAAACAAGAAGGGAAAAATCGATAATGAAACTCTAAAGAAAAAGATTGAAAAATTTGAAAATGAAGGAATTTTTTTAGCGAGTGGGATGAAAAATGATGAATATCAAGAACTAATTGATGCAAAGAAAGTTATTTTTCAATTAACAGAAGTAAATGGTTTAAAGGGAGTAAAAATTGAATCCTTAAAAGCTGAACATAAGGAATTACGGGAGAAAATTCAAGAAGCTACAACTGCTAATGAAAACTATCAAAATGAAGTTAATCTAGCTAATCATGAAATAGAACATCTCACCATAGATTTAAATGAAGCTCAAGAAAAAGTTACTTTTCTAAAAAACAAAATCGATTCACTCCAAACCCAAGATGATGAAGAATTAACGAAATTGCGAAATGATTCCAGAACTATTGACGAATTGCTCGATATTATATCAGAATTAGAAACTGATAAGGTTAACTTTTTGCAAGAAGTAAGTGCTAAAGATAAAAGAATTCTTGATTTAAAAGAAAGAAAAGAGGTTTTTGAAGAGAGAATTACGGAACAAGAGAAATTGATGACAGAACAAGAAACAGAATTTAACAGATTATTGGATGAAAAGGAATCACAGTTAGGTTCAAAAAGTAAAGATTTGATCCGTATTGAAAATGCCAACCAGCAACTAAATGAGCTTATCATTGAACTTAAAAATCAGGAGGAAAAATTAATGAAACAACAAAAAGGAGCCTCTCCCGAATTAACACCTCCAGTGACACCTCCATTAGTAACCCCATTAGCATCTCCAACAACTATCCCAGTAGCTACCCCCTTTAATTCATTACCACAAAATCTTTTCTTGATGATGTTTCAATTATTAGATAATGATAATAAAAATAGGATTATAGATCAGTTAATTGAGGATTTGAGTCATCCAGAAAGAGAAATAAAAACAAATGCTATTAAATTGCTAAGTCTCATAAAGAGTGAAAAAACTTTTCAGGCATTAAAAAATTTGATTCAAGACCCGGATTGGATCGTTAAATTGTATTTAATTAAAGCAATTTTCAAATTTGATAATCCTGAAGTGATAAGTTTGCTTTCCAAATTTAGGAGTGATCAAGATCCTGATGTTAGAGAAACTGCTGATAGAATCCTTGGAAAATTAAAACGTACTAATACTTGAAAATTCTAATATCAAGGTTTTTCGTTCCATGCTCTTATTTTATATCTAAATGTATTGACTTTTTAATATAATTAATAATGGAGATCTTTTTTGGTTATAAAATCAATTAATATCTAATAAAATGCTAAAAATGTGATCTTCAACCATTACTTAGCTTTCATTTGAAGAGTTGGAAAAAGATGCGTAAGTTAAGTCCTAATAGATGGAATTGGTCAGAAGAAGATAATAAATGGGTCTTCATTGAGTCTTGTAAAAATGGGGAGTATTCATACCAGTATAGTATAGATCCCCCTAAAGAGTTTGTCGATTTAACCTATAAAATTAAGATTCTCAATGAAAAAATGATCATGACTTCTGATCTCCAAGAAAGTGAGAAACTTTTCAATAAAATGATGAAGATTTCTAAAAGAATGCAAAACATGAGAAAAGAAAGCTAAATTTTAAAGTATATTTAAAAATTTTGGAGGTTATGTCATGAAACTTGCTATAAGCGGAAAAGGAGGAGTCGGAAAAACATTAGTTGCAGGGACACTAGCGAGGTTTTTTGCTCGAGATGGCTTTAAAGTACTTGCCATCGATAATGATTCGGCAATGAATTTAAGTTATACTCTTGGTATAGACGCAAATACAAAAGCTAAAATAGTTCCAATTTCAGAAATGAAAGAAATGATTAATGAGCGAACAATGGTGAAAGGAGCTGAGTCAGGAGTCTATAACATAAATCCTGAAGTTTCAGATATTCCTGATCGCTTTAAAGTAGAAGGCCCAGATGGTCTACAATTATTAGTATTAGGTGGAATTGAAGAACCCGCAACGGGGTGTTTATGTCCAGAAAATGCTCTAATTCGCAAACTTTTATATAACCTACTCGTGAAAAGAGATGAAGTTGTTGTAGTTGATTTTGAAGCAGGTTTAGAACATCTTGGAAGAGGCACCGCAAAAGGAATAGACGTCATGATCGTTGTAACTGAACCATCTCAAAAATCCTTGGATCTCTGTCAAAAGATCATTGAATTATCAAAAAAATTAGGAATTTTAAATATTTATCTCATTGCAAATAAAATTATTAATGATAAGCAAATAGATAAGATAAACGAACGTGTGAGAGAGTGGCAAATCCCTTTATATCATTCACTACCTTATGACACAGAAATAGGGAATGCAGATCTAAATGGGATCTCTCCAATCGATTATAATCCTCAATCAGATGCAATGAAGTCTCTTAAAGTTCTTTATCTCAAGCTAAAAGCTTTAAAAAAAGAATTGTTTGATCTCTAATTTTTTAGAGCTATATAGTATATATAGCTTACTTTTTTCATACTTCCTTCAAGATAGATCCTTGGAGCAATCCAAAAATTATGAAAATTAAAGAAAAGGAGGGAGGGGGCGATGGTTAAAAAGAAAGAGAAAATATTGGCTTTTGGAATGTATTGTTTGATAATCGCATTCACGATCCAAATACTTGCTGACGGTAACATTCTGGTAGATTTCGCTTCTCTATTTTTCATCTTGATAGCTGTTTTTTCTAACGCCATATATCTCGTAGAAGTATCTTCCGTAAAGAAGAAGAAGTAGAAGTAGATTTGATTTTTTTCTAAATTACATCATCTAAGCTTAGATCTTGATCTTCAGCAATTTCTTTCCATTGCTCTATCGCCTCTAATGCGATTTCTTCACTCATTTGCTCGATTGCATACCCCGCATGAACGATAACATACTTTCCTACTTCGGGGTTCATGATAAGGGCTATAATAACAGTTTGTTTAAGTCCATCAAAATCTATCAGAGCAGAATTACTTTCTTTATCAATACTAATGATTTTTCCCGGAATGGCTAGACACATAATAACGAATTAAAACATTTTTTATGGCTAATTGCTCTAATATTTTACTCTAAAAAAAACTAATGTTTATATTACATTGTTTCTCAAATTAGTACATTAGATACTAATTTTCATTACGCTTCAATTCACCCTCAAAGATCTGTTTTCTACAGCTAAAATATAATTAAAAATGAAAATATCGGAGAGATTTAATTAACTAATAAAATGAAAGTAATAGAAACAATTTCATATTATTTAGTGGAAGTTCGACTTCATGAAAACGAGATTCAGTGCTATGATTTGATTTCTAAAAAAATAATAGCATCAGAACCTTATACCAAAGAGAAGGTTGTCATCAAAAAACATGGGAGTCTGCATTATCGTGTACTGAACGAAGAAAATGAACCTGTTAGCAAAATATCTATTGATATGAATTTAATATCAAAAATAAGTGAATTACAAACAGAAGCGGTATATATTTTAGATCTTCAAATGCTTTCTCAATCTCGTGGATACTATTTTGGTTACTATGAAATAGGTGAATTTGAATTAATTAAAGATATGAAATTAGTCAAAATTCGATCCTATCCCGTACAAAACTGTACTATAGGTCGTATAACTGAATCTAATAAGATTTATATCGGTTTAAGAGAGAATAATACATATTTTCTCGCAAAATTAAACTGGAAAACTAATCAAGATCCGAAATATTTATGGAAAAAGGTAATTCCTTCAGCAATTATGGTTATGGGGTTAATCGAAGAGTATTTATATATTGGACTAAAAAATGGGTTTATCCAAATATGGGATATACAAAAAGATGAATGTATGAAAAATATTAGACTGTTCTCATCAACTATTTCGGTGATGATAGTTAGTAGTGAAATTATAACCTTAGGGAGTCAAGCGGGAGATATTGCTAGAATGTCCAAAGATGGGAATATTCAATGGAAAAGCACTCTTTCTCAAGAAAAAATTGTCGGAATTTATGAAGATATGGATCAAATTTTGGTTATTAATAGTATTGGTGAACAATTTTATGTTGATATCAATTCTGGTAACCCAATAAAGCATAGATTCAAAAATCTAGAATTAGGGGGAAACTGTGGTCTATCTTCTAATATAATTAAATATCGAGAACGTTTTGTCATGACAGGTTATGGAGGTATTTGGGCTTTCAGGTGGCAAAACTCTAATAACTTAATTCGTGTACAAATGGGAGATCCATTAATGAGGATAATACGCCAACACCCTTTCGGATTTTTTAGCGGGGATGATAATGGTTGTGTTTGTTTTTGGAGCTTAGGAGATATCAAAATTAAGGTGGAAGATTATTATCCTCCTCTTAGAGATGAAATATATTTGAAGGTTAAATCAACAAATGTTATTTGGTCCTATGGACCTATTAGGTATATTAAACAAAAATTATCTAAAAAATCAAATTCTCCTAGGCGTAAAAAAAAATCTAAGAAATAATTCACATATACCTCCTTTAAGCTGGGTTTTTGTAGATAATTCAATTTTTATTAATTATCTTAATTTTTTACTCTAAAAAACTAATATTTATATTGAATCGTTTCCCGAATTAGTACATTAGATAGTAATTTACATAATGTGAAAAAAGATGTTCTTGGATAAATTAAAGGAAATTCCTAAAAATCTTTATTTACTCATTTTATTTGTGGGAGGTTTTATCCTATTTTTAGCAATTAACACGCTAGTATTTCAAGCATTAAGCACCTCTAGCCTTTTCACTACGTATGGAATCTTAGATTTCGAATTTGCTTGGAATGTAGAACAAGTGGAAATCATTTTTACAGCTTGGGGGTCAACTGGAATGGCTTTGCAAGAAGCAGGTGTGTATTGGGATTTTATTTATATCATAGGATACGTATCTTTTGCTTTTGCGGGAGTATTACTTGTTACGAGAAAAGTTTCAGGTGTATTTCAAAAAATAGGGTTATACGTGAGTCTTATAGCCATCTTGTCAGGTATATTTGATGTAATTGAAAATATTTTTTTGCTGATAATGCTCCAAAATCCAAGCACTATACCCACATTTGCACCGCCCATTGCTGCAATAATGGCTACTATCAAATTCTCTTGTTTGGCTATAGCATTACTATATTTTATGATAGGCTTAATAGTTGCATTAATCCTCACGGTTAAAAAAAGATAAACAATTATCAAAGACTTTTTTTTATTTTTTAGTATAGTTATGGTGAATAATAATCAATAATATCATCAAGCCAATTGAAAATCTCTTCCTTGCTTAAGTTATCAATATTGAATTTAAGCCGTTCAAGCTCTTTCAACATGTTCTGCATTTCGAGAGGAACTTTCTTTTCGGATAATTCAAATAAGTGTTCATTAGTTTTAGTTATCAATTCTTTAATATCTGGAGCAAGAGAATCATATTCCATGTTAGTATCAATCTCACTTAACGTATTAATTAAACTAAAGAGCATTTCTGTTTTATTTCCTTTAAATGTATAACTAAAATTATAGTAGTACCCACTTCCACTTACATCATCCAACGGGATCAATTCATGGAATTTATTATCTATCCGAATAATCGATCTTACGTTTTTAAACAACAAGGAGGGAATCCATTGAAAAATTTGATAGCTTGACTCATATTTCTTACATTCTACTGAGGGAAGAAAACGATTGTCCGCTTTAAAATGACCAAAAGGGATAATAATAAAATCTATCGACTCTAAGGGTCTTGGTCCTCCCATCTCAACCTGAAGACCCTCGATTACATGGATACTATCCACTTTTTGATTGATCACATCAAATCTCATTTTATTATGAGCAGATCGGTATACATAAAATATTAACCCCTCAAATCCTCGTAACTCCAACTTTATGCTGAATTCCACAAGTTCCTCAAAATCATCTTTCTTATTAAATTTGAGATCCAAAAATAAATGTGAATAATTCTCTATAAATTGGAAGAACCAAGGCGGAGGCCGGGTTGAATCAAAACTTAACACTATATTATACTCCTAATTATTTAGTCATCTCATACCTAAATATGATTATTATTCATCCAAACTATTTTACTTTGATGGAATGCACACATGCTATTTGGAATTATTTCTATTTAAATTTTTCACCTTTAAAAATTTTTTACCTAAAGATAACTATTTTAAGTAGAATATAGATAAAATAAAAAAAAGATAAGAATGGATTATTAAATTTATAAACCAAAATCTTCCAATTTCATTCGAGTTCTATGAAATTTAAGACCTATTTCATCAGCACTAACACCCATTGCTAAAGAGAGTAATTCCGTTATATATAACACTGGAACATTATATTCAGTTTCATACTTCTTTCCTAAATCTCTTTGGCGGGTATCAAATTGTTGGAAACATGCTGGGCAGTTTACTACAAGAATGTCAGCGCCTGATTTCTGAACACTGTCCATCTTTATTTTCAAATTTGCCATGCCGTGCTCTTCATAGGCATTCGTAACTGCGGATCCACAGCAGAGAATTTCTTCCTCATATTCTACTACTGTTGCTCCAGCTGCAGCAACAAGCTCCTTCAAAGTAGTTGGACGCATTGGATCGTCGCTTTCCATCCATTCTGCTGGTCGCATGTAATGGCAACCCGGATGTACCGCTACTTTAAGACCAGAAAGCGGTTTTGTAACTGCTTCCTTGACTTTATCAATATTGTCCTTCAACACGTCAACAAAGTGTTTCACATCTATTGAACCCTTATAATCTTTTCCAATTTTGGATAATTCTGCGTTCACTTTCTTCTTTTTCAAGCTATCATGTTTTAATTGGAATTGAACTCCTCGAAGCGTGTTAGCACATCCATTACATAAGGAAATGATATCTTTTCCCTCAGATTCTGCTAAAGCTAAATTTCTCGCACCAAGTGCCAACCAAGCATCATTATCAAAGGATTTCATGCCTGTTGGATCTGGACAACAACTAAAAGGAGCACTTGAAGTAGTAATACCGACTTTATCAAAGACTTTCCTTGATGCAGCTTCGATAAATGGAATCCGATTACCAATTACACATCCCTCAAACATTTTATATTCTGTCATTTTAATTTCTTCCTCCTATTTTAGTTTTTTATCAGAACCAATATTTTTTAATAAGGTTTGCACTTCATTCACGTCTGGAGTTGCTACAGCAGGAATTCCCAATTGCTCACGCCTCCTATCAATAGCTGGTTGAGGAGGAATTGCTTTGGCACTA
>Ga0307379_10004838_pt1 | contig 19022 bp, 12 predicted proteins | sample UN2MG_FD_202237 | JGI IMG/M metagenome (GOLD analysis project Ga0307379, IMG submission 202237) | Soil microbial communities from Risofladan, Vaasa, Finland - UN-2 | ecosystem: Environmental > Terrestrial > Soil > Coastal area > Acid sulfate soil | place: Finland: Risofladan, Vaasa | collected... | reverse complement strand
GGGGTCGAGCGCCAGGGCGCGCTCGCACGAGGACAGGGCATCGGCCTCATGCCCGCTGACCAGGAGGCTCTCGCAGTGCCACGCGTAGGCCTGGGCGTAATTCGGATTCAGCTCGATCGCCCTCGCAAGCAGACGCTCGCCCGCCTCGAACTCGAATTCGTACTCGGTCGCCACGATGCCCCGCGCGGCATTGGCCTCGGCGAGCTCAGGCGCCAGCGAGAGCGCCCGGTCCGCCGCCTGGACAGCTTCGGGATAGGCCTCACGCCCGGTCACCGTCCGGTCGAAGAACGGAAGGACGCCCCACGCATCCGCGAGCCCGGCCCAGGCGAGCGCGAAGCCCGAATCCCTCGCGATCGCCTGCTCGTAGTAGCCGATCGCCTCGCGGACCGCATCGACCTCCCGGGTGGCCCAGCGATGCCGGCCAAGCAGGTACAGGTCGTAGGCTTCGAGGTCCTCCGTGCGCCGGTCGGAGAACGAAGTCATCGCGTTCGGCTTCAGCTCGCGCGTCAAGGCCTGTGCGACGTCCGACGTGATCTCGTCCTGGATGGCGAACACGTTGGCCGCGGTCAACTCGCGTTCCCAGGTGTTCGACCACAACCGGAACCCGTCCGAGGTGCGGCTGAGCTGTGCCGAAACCCGAACGGTTCCCCCGGAGCGGCGAACACTCCCCTCCACCACCGACCCCACGCCGAGCTCCTCGCCCACCTGGCGCACATCCACGTCGCGATCCTTGAAGGCGAAGGCAGAACTGCGTGCTGCTACGCGGAGTCCCTCGATCTGCGCCAGGGCGTTTCCGAGTTCCTCCGAGAGTCCATCGCTGAACGGCTCGTCCTCCGGATTCCCCCCGATATTCACAAATGGCAGGACGGCGACGGACTCCAGTACCTGCGCACTCACGACGGCACCGGGATCGCGCTCGGCCACGTCTTCGTGCGATCGCATCCCGACCCACCAGCTGCCCGCCATCAGCAGACCGATACCCGAGAGCGCGAGGATTCCCGCGGGCCAACGCTGAGAGCGCGGCTGGGAAGTGATCGCTTCGATCTCCCCGGACTCGGCCACCCCGGTACGCCGCATGCCCTCGGGGGTGAACTCAAACGTCCAGGCGAGAAGAATCGCGATGGGAAGACCGATCACGCTGGCCGCCACGAGCCAGGTGATCGCGCCTTCGGACAGGCCAATGGCGGGGAACACGATGTCGGCCAGCTGAAGGACGGCGAAGGTGCCCGCCCCGTACAGGGCGGCCGCCCGAAAGACCCTTCTTCGCCTCAGCTCCGCGAGGAATCGCTGGTAGCCCGGTGGATCGCTCATATCTATCCGTTGAATCGGCTGTATCGATGTTTCGACTGCGTGTTACATGGAACTAGCGTACCCGACCGAATCCTATCCGTGCCCGCGAACTGTGGCGAGCCGGAAATCTGCCGGGCGTGTACGTTGCCGACTCCCGGAACGTGGCGCACGTTTGAGCAAACCGGAATCCGATCTCCAAGTCCCGGAGCAATAGATGCGACTGATCGTTTATCTGCTATCATTCCCCATCCTGCTCGCTGCCTGCGGCGGCGAGCCCGACGGGACCGCGGGACAAGACCCTGGATCGGCGGATGCGACATCGAATTCCGGACCTCCGACGATCACCAGCGAGCCCTGGGGCATCACGCCCGGAGGAGACTCAGTGAAGCTGTACACTCTGCGCAATACGAACGGAATGACCGTGCGCGTTTCCGACTGGGGTGGAATCGTCACCAAAGTCCTCGTGCCCGACCGGAACGGGAACCTGGTCGACGTCGTGCTCGGGTACGACTCCCTCGCCGCGTACGTCGAGGGATCAGCTTACTTGGGAGCTATCGTCGGGCGCTACGCGAATCGAATCGCCCGCGGACGTTTCGAGCTCGACGGCACTTCCTACGAGCTCGCCACGAACAACGGAGAGAACCACCTGCACGGCGGAGTCCGAGGATTCGACAGGGTCCTGTGGGACGCGTTCACGGTGCAGTCAGGTCCCATACCTGGCAGCCCGTATGATCTGCCGGGGGCCGGGCGGGCGAGCCTGATTCTGTCATATGTCAGCGAAGACGGAGAAGAGGGCTACCCGGGCAGACTCGAGGCGGAGGTGACGATTACGCTGACCAACGGGAACGAGCTCAAGTTCGGCTACGAGGCGACCTCGGACGACCAGACCGTCGTGAATCTCACGCATCACGGTTACTGGAACCTGGCCGGTCACGACTCGGGCTCGATCCTGGACCACGAACTGGAGCTCAGGGCGAGTCGATACACGCCGGTAGACACGGGACTCATCCCCACCGGCGAGCTCCGCCACGTCCAGGGGACTCCGTTCGACTTCCGGACTCCGACCCGGATCGGTGAGCGCATCGATGCGGACGACCAGCAGCTCCGCATCGGCGGAGGATACGATCACAACTTCGTGCTGGACGACTGGACCGGCGACGGCGCCCTGCGACTCGCGGCGCGGCTGCGCGACCCGAACAGTGGACTCGCGCTCGAGGTTCTCACCACTGAGCCCGGCCTGCAGCTGTACTCCGGGAACTTCCTGGGCGGATCGGATATCGGGAAGGGAGGCGCGGTCTACGGGCACCGGACCGGACTCTGTCTCGAGACCCAGCACTTTCCGGATTCTCCGAACCGACCGGAATTCCCGTCGACCGTCCTTCGGCCGGGGGAGACGTACGAGTCGGAGACCGTCTATCGGATCCGCTCCGAATGATCCGGATACCGCTTCCGTCGTCCATGGTGCCCGGATTCACCCGGGCTTTGTCCGGGGAGGGACTCGAGTACCACGCGCCGGTTCCCGACGTGAACCGGGCCCTGGTGGTCCGATCGGAGGATGCGGATCACTGCGCGTCCTGGGAGACGGCGCCGGTCCCACGCACCCTGGCTGACGGCGAGACCGTCACGTTCGTCATGCTCGCGGGCATCGAAGCGGGCGATGACCGACGGGACTTCACGCTGGCGCTCGACGGCCTCCCGGTGCTCACGATCACGAACCCGGCCGCCGCCCGCGAGGAGGTCCTCACGTGGACGGGGGACGACGGAGTCCAGGCTGAATTCCGCGTCACGCTGGTCGATCGGTACGCCGACGCGATGGGATTCCTGTTTCTGCACGTCCCGCGTCGGTTCCTGAAACCAGGCGAGCCGCTGCGCATCGAAGTCCGCGGCGAAAGCGCCGGGACGCGAACCTGGTTCATGGTCTTCCAGCGCAGTGTTTCCCCGGAGATCACGGTGAAGCCCGTTCCAGCCGTGGTGCGATCGCCGGACGGCCCGCGCCAGGAGCTTCGTGTCGATATCGTCCGGCTCGACCGCGGAGGGCCGGTCACGCTCGACAGCCCGGCGGGCCGGGTCGAGGCGACGACGACGTTCGGCCACACGCGGGTGTCGCTGGAAGTCCCGGCCGTCGAACGGCGCACGAATGTTTCCATCGCCTTCGAGCTGGCGAACTCGAGGCACGAGGCCACGGTCCAGATCGAACCGGTCGCGCCGCTGACGATCTGGCTGATTCACCACACGCACCTCGACATCGGATACACGCACGTGCAGGACGAGGTGGAGCGCCTCCAGTGGAACCACCTGGAGGAGGCGCTGCGGCTCGGAGCGGAGAGCGAATCGCTCCCGCCGGCGGCCCGCTTCGTCTGGCACCCAGAGGGAATCTGGGCCGTCGAGACGTATCTCGAGAACCACGGCGCGGAGGCGAACGAGCGCCTGCTGGAGGGCATCCGACGTGGCTGGATCCACCTCGACGCCCTGCACACCAATCTCCTGACCGGGATCATGACCGGTGAAGGGCTGATCCGCGCACTCGAACCTGGACAACGACTCGCAGAGCGGGCCGGCGTGCCGATCCGATCTGCCATGTTCACGGACATCCCCGGGTTCTCCTGGGGCCTCATCCCCGTTTTCGCGGCAGCCGGCGTTCGCTACTTCTCGGTGGGTCCGAACCGCGGGCACCGGATCGGCAGCTTCCTCTCGACCTGGGGCGACCGGCCGTTCTGGTGGGAATCTCCGTCCGGCAGGGAGCGCGTGCTCGTGTGGGTGCACGGCGAGGGATATTCGCTGTTCCACACTGGACTCGGATACGAGAAGCTGGACAAACGGCTCGACGCGGCACTCGTGCTCGGTGCGGTGGAATCGCTGCGGGACAACGGTTGGACTCACCCGATAGCCGCGCTGCGCTACAACATCGGATCGGACAACGGACCGCCGGACCCGACCCTCAGCGAGACAGTCCGCGCCTGGAACGAGCGGTACGAGTCACCGCGGATCGCGATCGGGAGTTCGGAGCAGGTACTCGCCGAGCTCGAATCCTGTAGCGGCGACGAACTGCCGGTCGTGCACGGTGACCTGACGGGATACTGGGAGGACGGGGCGGCGTCTTCGGCCAGAGAGACGCAGTCGATCCGCCACACTGCCGAGTGGCTCGTGGCAGCCGAGGCGCTGGCCGCGATGCGCGGCACGGAGCTGGCCCGGGAGGAGGTCTACTCGGCGTGGCGGCAGGTGCTGCTGTACTGCGAACACACGTGGGGAGCGTGGAACAGCATCAGCGAGCCCGAGGCGGAGTTCGTCAGCCGGCAGTGGGAACGGAAGCGGTCATTCGCACGGCTGGCGGCGGTGCAGACGAATGCCTTGCTGGCCGAAACGCTCGGAGACCGGGTCGAGACGGCAGCTGACGAGGCGGACGCGATCGCCGCGGTCGAGATCGTGAATACACTGGGTTGGACGCGGACAGAGGTCGTGGTTCTTGACCGGATCATTGCACACGACGCGGTCGTAGTCGTGGACCGGGCCGGTGCTCCCATTCCGTACCAGCGACTCGCCGACGGGGGCCTCGCGTTCCGCGCGCCGCCCGTACCCGGATTCTCGACCACACAGGTGCACCTGGTCCGGGACGAAGAGGAGCCAGACGAAACCTCCAAACTTGCGCGGGTCCACGCGGATGCCGGCAGCCGGATCGTTCTCGACAACGGAGTTCTCCAGCTCGGGCTGGATCCGCTTACGGGTCGCATCGTCTCCCTGCGCAGGATCGACGGCAACGGTCCGAGCCGGGACCTCGTCCCCCCGGGGGAGGAGCTCCTCGAATGGCTGTACGTGCCGGGCCGTGATCCCGACACTGCGCAGTCTGCCGGAGCCGGCAGCGTCGAGGTGAGCGACGCCGGCCCGCTCGTGTGGCGGGCCGTGTTGCGGCGGGAGGCCCCGGGGACGCGCGACGGAATCACCACGACGATCAGGCTCGTGGCGGGAAGCGACCGGGCCGAGTTCGAGGTACGGTTCGACAAGAAGCGGACGCTCCAGCCCGAGGCCGTGCTCCTCAGATTCCCCGCCGCGATCTCGCTGGGCTCGTCCGTCCGCGTGATCGGAGGAGCCTGGAGTCCGTTCGAGGCAGACACGGACCAGGCCCCCGGTGCGAACCGCAACTACTTCACCGTGGAGCGGTGGGCCGACCTGCACGACCGGTCGGGCGGGCTCACGCTGGTCTCGGTGGATGCACCGCTCGTCCAGCTCGGGTCACCGGGGACCGACCCGATCGTGGCGGGGTGGCGGGAGCGCGTTGACCCGAATCCCGTTCTCTACTCGTATCTGATGAACAACTACTGGGAGACCAACTACCGGGCGGAGCAGGAAGGGCCGCACGCGATTCGGTACGTTCTCCGTCCGCACCTGGGGTTCGATGTGACGTCGGCCGAGCGACTCGGTCTCGAGTCGGCGCACCCGCTGCTGGCCTATCGGGTGCGGTCCGGCATTCCGCCGCTAGCTCCGCCGGTCGTCGTGGAGGCCGAACGGTCAGTCGTAACGCTCCTGCGCCGAGTCTCTGACTCGCTCGAGCTCCGACTATTCAATCCGTCGGCACATACCGACAAGGTACGGCTCTCCGTGCCGGGGCGGCCCGAGGCATCTCCGGTACGCGTCGGCTTCTGGGATTCAGGGACCCGGAGCTCCGAGTTGGCGGAGAAGAACCTCATCGTCAGGCCGGGAGAGATCGTCACCGCCCGCATTCCGCTGGAGTAGCACCTCCCCGTTCAGCCCCGCGTCGGCCATTCGGTGCCCGGGCGTTAGCTCCCGACCGATTCAGATCGTTACCGGGAACTCCGCGATCCGGATCTTGGTCGAGCCGAACGGGACGAGCACGAGTTTCTCGTCGGCCTGCTCGTTTCGGATCGGGCTCCAGGGGACCGGTCCGGAGTCCGGACCGTAGGGCATCCACTCCGGCACCCGACGCCCCACGCAGCGCACCTCGATCGGGGGACCAGCGGATGGAGCTCCCGGGGCGCCGGGCATGGCCCACGGCTGCTCCGGAACCGGCCGACGAATGACCTCGAACGCGCCAGCTGGTTCCTCGAGATCGGCCTGGCGGACTCCGTAATTCCAGGGCTCGTCGGTCCGGATTTCATACGCCTCGAACCGGCCGACCTTTCGGTCGGATACCGTCGACCAGTTCTCCACCCTTCCCAGCGCGAGCAGCAAAGGGCCCAGCGAGAGCGTAGCCGAGTTCTCGTGCCAGCGGGTGGCTCGGACGGCCATCGGAAGCCGGAGTTCGACCACATCGCCGTCGGTCCAGCTCCGCTCGATTCGTGTGACCGTGCCGACCTCGGGGGGCGCCTGGCGCTGGCCGGCCACCGAGATCGACGCGCCCGCCGCCCAGGATGGCACGTGCAGGTGGAGCGGAAATCGAGTCCCGCTCGCACCCCGAACCGTGATCCGGATCGTCTCATCGAACGGATAGTCCGTCTCCTCGACCAGCCGCACCTCGGTGCCGTCTCCGACCTTCGCCGTGACTTCGCACGGTCCGTACACGAGAGCCGCCAGCCCATCGTCGGGCGTCGCGTACCACAGGTGCTGGACAAATTTCGGCCACCCCTGGTGCAGGTTCGCAGTGCAGCAGCCGTAGCCGGTCTCGAGACCGATCAGGGTGTCATCCTGGTGCCGGACCGTGAAGCTGCGCGGGCCCAGAGTGCATGCGACCTGGTTCGGCCGCTGGAAGTAGTGGCGCCCGCCGAACGCGGGACTGAGCGCCGCGGGCAGAGCGCTGTAGGCCACCCTCTCGAGGATCTCGGCGTGACGCAGATCTCCCGCGATCGGCAGCAGCTGCTCAAGGCTGAACATGTACTCGACGATCGCGCAGGTCTCGACCCCCTGCCGCGGATCTGTGCCGTGGAGTTCTTCATCGCCCGACCAGATCCCCTGGGGCTGGCCGTGCATGACCGTGAGCCACTGGATCAGGTTATCCACCGCCTCCAGGTCAGCCGGGTTCCCCGACTGGGCGTACCACACGCCGGGCTGTTTCACTCCCATCGCCGTGTTCACAACGTGCCAGCGGCCGGGATCTTTAGTCTCGCGGCCAGCCCAGCGCTCCGTCTGCTGATTGAGAAGCTGTCCGAGGTCGAGAAGGAAGGCATCGCCCGTCCGGTTGTACAGCCAGTGCGCGCTGGACAGGTTCTCGCCGCCGCGCTGCTTTCCCCACCACGTGTACTCGCCAAGTGGCATGGATGGAAGATTTTGCAGCTGATATCGAAAGTAATTTGTCATCAGGTCCAGCACCCGCTCGTCACCGGTCGCCTCGCAGTGGTTCTGCAGGACCTTCAGCATCACCATCTTCGGCCACCAGTCTTCGCCGGCCACCGCCCGCCGCGTCTTCCGCTGTACCACCTCCCCGCTCGGACCGAAGTATCCATCCGGCCTGGCGGAGGCGAGCGTGGCTTCGATCCAGCGATTCGCCTTCTCGAGCAACCGCGGGTCCTGCAGCTGGTGTGCGAGGGGGAGGAGGCCGTCCAGCCAGTACGGCCCTCGTTCCCACACGTCTCCGTCCCCACCCAGCCAGCCGTTGTTCGGGCCCACGTCTGGCCACACCTCGTCGAGCCTGCCGGTCATCCCATCGGCCCAGCCGAGAAGCTGGGGCCGCAGCCAGCCGGCCGGACGTACCGAGCCGAGCGGCAGCGGTACGTAGGAGCTCGGAACCAGGGGCACCCGATTCGACGGGTAGTGGCTGTTCCGGCCGTCGATCCTGCCCGGTCTACGGCCGGCAGCAGAAGTTGCCGCCGCCGGAGAGGCCGCGGCCGATCCCGGTAGCAGGGGGAGAGCCGAAGCAGCAACGGCGCCGATCGCGGCGCGTTCGACGAAGGTCCGGCGGGACAGACCGTTCCGGCCGGCGGACGGGGAGTGCTCGTTGCACATGATCCGCTCCACGTGAAATGGCACCGATGGCGGAACCCGGACCCGGTTCGGGCGCAGGCGCTGGTGGAGCATAGCCATGCCGGAAGCGCGCGGGAAGCGCGCAGGAAACGGTCGTTCGCTAGTATGGTCGATCAATACCTCGAACCGGGAGACAGTCTCGTGCGACGTGCCACCAGGTTGTTCGCCTTTGTCTTCGTCCTCGTCGGCATTGCCGCTTCGGGAGTCGATTCCGCCGCCGTCGCCCAGGAGTGGGAGCGCTCCAGCCCGGAGGCCGAGGGCCTCGATCCCGCACCGTTGCTGGCGCTCGACAGCGCCGTGCAGGCCGGGGAGTTCGACAATGTGGACCGCCTCGTCGTGGTGCGGAACGGAAAGCTCGTGATGAGCGAGCGCTACCCGCGCGACTATCGCGAGATCAGCTCGAGCTTCGACATGCGGCCACACCAGTTCAACTACCAGCACCCGGACTGGCACCCGTTCTACATGGGCCAGGACGTGCACTCGCTGCAGTCGGTTACCAAGTCCGTCACCTCGTCACTTATCGGGATCGCCATCGAGCGCGGAGAGATTGACGGCGTGGACGTCCCGCTCCTGAGTTTGCTGGCCGACTACGATCTGTCTGGCGTCGACGAAGGGCTGAAGGCCGCCCGCCTGGAGGACCTGCTGACGATGCGACTCGGTATCGAATGGCACGAGCAGGACCGTCCGATCGGGCCTGAGAACACGACGATCCAGCTCGAGTTCAGCGACGACTGGGTCGAGTTCACTCTGGCCCAGCCGATGGACGCCGCGCCCGGCGAGCGTTGGGTCTACAACAGCGGCGGCAGCCACCTGATGTCGGCGATTCTGAGGGCCGCGACGGGTCGGACGACCGAGGTCTACGCAGAGGAGCACCTGTTCGGGCCGCTGGGAATCGAAGCCTATCACTGGAAGCGCGAGCCCGCCGGACTCCCGGACACCGAAGGCGGGCTCTACCTGGAAGCCGAGGACCTGGCGCGATTCGGGCAGCTGTACCTCAATCGCGGCGTGTGGAACGGGACGCGCATCCTGCCCGAGGCGTGGGTGGAGGCGTCGGTCGCTCGCCACGTGGACGACGTCGCTCCCGAGAATCCCGACTGGAACGGCGGGTACGGCTACCAGTGGTGGCGGCTCGATCGGGACGAGATCGAAGTGTGGGCGGGGCTGGGTTACGGGGGTCAGTACCTGCTGGTGCTGCCGGAGCAGAGGATCGTTGCCGTCGCGAACTCATGGAACGTGTTCGGGCCCCACACTCCGGTGATGGGGGCCTTCCTCACCGCGCTGATCGACTCTGCCCGGGACTGACCCTCACGGCTGGCTCAGGGGGTCACCTGCCGGCATCTCCGCGTGACCCTCGAGCCGGAGCCGGAACGCTTCGGCTTCGAGCAGCTTGTCCACCTGCTGTCCCTGGTGCAGCAGGGCCTCTTCGATCCGGGCCAGCCGCTCATCGGTGTCCGTCTTCTCCTGCAGAGACCGTCCGCTGATCGCCTGGATGATATCCCTCACAAGCGGGCGCAGCACGAAGTGTCCGGCGATCGACATCATTGGCACCCCGATCACGAAGAAGATCGCCACGATCGGAATCAGTTCGTCCATACGTGCCTCCATGCTGAAAGCGCTGCGTATCGTCGCGAGTTCATGCCCCGACTGTTCTCTGCCAAACATACGCGACACCAGCCGGTAGGGTTTCGCCTGACTCCTGCTTGACTCACGCGCCGGATCCTCACGCTGACGCTGCGACCCCCGTGGTCTCAAGAACCCGCGCCAGGGAGGATCAATGTTAATTCGACTCGTTAGATGCGCCGCATGTCTCGGGGCCTTGTTCGCGCTGCTGACCGCAACTGCGGAGACCGCCAGTTGTCAGTCGCCTCAGACCAGCTGGGTACCAGCTTCAGGCAACCTGGCTTCCGGCGGCCAGTTGCTCCTGAATGATCGGGTCGGAATTTCCGGGTTCATGCCACGAGAGATGGACCCGTCTTCGGCCGCCCAGGAAGTCCCTGCACCCGATCTCAAGTCTGAACAAACGGCGTTCACTCTCTCGCTCGCGTCCACCGTACTTCCAGTGGCGCTGGGTGGTGTCATGATGGCTGTGGGCGATACGGATTCGGGTGTCGGTACAGCGGGTTCGCTGATCGCCGGACTCGGATTGTATCTCGGCCCCGCGACAGGGTACTGGTACGGAGGGGCTTCGGGCCGCGGCTGGAGAGGATTCGGTATCCGGTTCGGAACGGCCATGGTGGCAGGTGCAGCTCTCTACGCCATCTGCGGAGCCGGGGATAGCGATTGCTCGATCGTAGTGGCCGATGAGGGAACAACCGCGGCGGCCAGTGTGGTTGCTCTCGCGGCAACGGGAGTGATTCTTTTCTCCGCGATATGGGATGTCGCCAAGGTCAAGAGCCACGTGCGTGAGGCAAACGAAGCGAAACTGGCGAATCATGGGGCCAGTCTGTCCGTCATGCCCGTCGTAAATCCATTCGATGGTGGAAGCGCTGGCCTGGTGGCCACCATCAGCTTCTGATTCGTCGCGAGGGAGGTGCCCTGCACCTGCCCGCGGTCAGGCGTGCCCGTTAGCTTGCGCCCATGGTACGAGGTGCGGCGAGCTGGTGGTCCTATGTGACCTACGACGAGGAGCAGGCTCCGCCCGAGATCGATCGGGCCCTGCTTCGTCGGGTGATTGCCTACGCGAAACCGTACCGGGGATTGCTGATTCTAGTCCTCGGTACGGTCGTGATCGACTCACTGCTGGGGCTGATCCCACCGCTACTCATGCGCTCGCTGATCGATACCGCAATTCCCGCCGGCGATCTGGGCCTCGTCACCTGGCTTGGAGTCGGAATGATCGGCGTGCCCCTGTTCGCCGGCGCCGTGAACGTCGTGCAGCGGCACTGGACGGCGTCCATGGGCCAGGGGATCGTCTACGACCTCCGGCGTCAGCTGTTCGGGCACGTACAGCAGATGTCTCTCGGGTTCTTCACGAACACCCGGACGGGCGAGCTGATGTCGCGCCTGAACACGGATGTGCAGGGAGCCCAGCAGGCGGTCACGTCGAGCTTCCTCAGCGTCGTGTCGGCGTTCATCGCCGCGTCGACGACGCTGCTCGTGATGCTCAATCTCGAGTGGCGGCTCACGCTGTTGTCGGTCGCGATCCTCCCGCTGTTCATCTTTTCGTCGCAGAAGGTCGGAAAGCGGTTGCGGGTCCTGCGGCGGGCGCAGATGGAGGAGAACGCGGGCCTGAGCTCGATCATGCAGGAGACTCTGAGCGTCTCCGGTGCGATGCTCTCGAAGCTGTTCGGCCGCGCGGCGGACGAGAACCAGCGGTTCTCGGAGCGAGCCGCGCGTGTCCGAGACCTCGCCGTGAGACAGGCCACGATCGCACGCTGGTTTTTCATGACCCTTGGAATCGTCCGAGCTCTCGGGACAGCACTCGTGTTCTGGCTCGGCGCCGTGATGGTGATTCGTGGCTCACTCACGATCGGGACAATCGTCGCCCTGTCCGCCTACCTCGGCAGGCTCTACGGCCCACTGTCACAGCTAGCGAATGCCCGGGTGGAGTTCGCACAATCGCTCGTATCGTTCGAGCGGGTGTTCGAGCTGCTCGACATGCCGAGCGCGATCGTCGAGAAGCCGAAGCCGGATCGGGTCCGAGCGTTCGAGGGACGAGTCGCGTTCGAAGACGTGTGGTTCTCCTACGCCGAGTCCGGCGGCGAAGGACTGGAGAGCGTACGCCGATTCGGACGCGGCGGGGTGACAGGTGAGGAGGACGCGCCAGCCCGGGTGCCGACGGGCTGGGCACTGAGTGAGCTGTCAGTCGAGATCGAGCCCGGTGAAACGGTCGCTCTCGTTGGCCCGAGCGGAGCCGGCAAGACGACGTTCACCACGCTCGTTCCCCGCCTGTACGATCCGACCCGCGGTGCGGTCAGGGTGGATGGTAACGACCTGCGTGACCTGGCGTTCGACGCGATCTCATCCTGTATGGGTGTCGTGACGCAGGAGGCCTACCTGTTCCACGATTCGATCGGCGCGAACATCAGGTACGGACGGCCGGAGGCATCGTTGGACGAGGTCCGGGCCGCTGCCGCTGCCGCGCACATCGACGAGTTCGTCATGGGGTTGCCGGAGGGCTACGACACGGTGGTCGGCGAGCGCGGCTTCCGCCTGTCTGGCGGCGAAAAACAGCGCGTGGCCCTGGCGCGAGTGATTCTCGAAGACCCGTGCATCCTCATTCTCGACGAGGCGACGGCGCACCTGGATGCCCGTTCGGAAGCCCTGATCCAGGATGCCCTCGAGACGATCATGGCGGACCGGACATCGATCGTCATCGCCCACCGATTGTCGACGATCCTCAGCGCCGATCGCATTCTCGTGTTGGACGGCGGACGCCTGGTGGAAGAAGGGACGCACGCGGAGCTGCTGGAAGCGGCCGGGCTCTACGCGAGGCTGTTTCGGACGCAGTTCCGAAACGCTCAACCGGTGGCGACGCCTCCCGATTGAATCGAACGCCCGGCGACGTGGGCGATCTCGCGGAACCAGGCCGCACCCACTGCCAGCACTCGTTCATCGAACTCGAACCGGCTGGAATGCGCGGGGAATCCCTCTCGACCCTCCAGCCTCGCGCCGAGGCGGATGTAGCAACCCGGTGCATGGGGCAGATACCAGCTGAAGTCCTCGCCGCCCATGTTCGCACCCCTGACCCTGGACCTCACGTGCTCTGCCCCTACCACCGTCGCTCCGGCCTGGCGGGCGAGATCGGCCATGTCGGATTCGTTGATCAGGGCCGGCGTTCCCTGTTCGAAGCTCAGGGCGATATGCGCCCTGTGAAGCTGCGCAACGGAATCGCACACCCGACGGAGAGAAGTGCGAAGGTGCCCCCGCACCTCCGGCTCGTGGGCCCGGATCGTCCCCGCCATTACCGCCTGGCCGGCGATCACGTTGTGGGCCGAACCGGCGTCGAAGCGTCCCACGGTCACCACGGATGGATGGGCTGGATCGATCTCCCGGGATACTATCGTCTGGATGGCCATCACAATCAGGCTTCCTACCACGACCGCGTCAACGGCCTCGTGCGGCTTGGCGGCGTGCGCCTCCTGGCCGGTGATAACGATCCGAAACTCATCGGTGGTCGCGTTTACAATTCCGTCGGCTATGACAAGCGTGCCAGTGGGATAGTGCCTGTCGACGTGTCCGCCGAAGATCGCCCCCACGCCGTCCAGCACGCCTTCTTCCACCAGCGCCGCCGCGCCGGCTCCCATTTCCTCGGCCGGCTGGAAGATCAGGCGAACCGGAGCGGGAAGCTCACCGTCCTCGACGAGAAGTGCGGCGGCGCCCAGAACCATGCCTGCATGCGCGTCGTGACCGCAGGCATGCATCACACCGTCATTTACCGAGGCGTACGGAAGTCCCGTTTCCTCCTGGATCGGAAGCGCATCGATGTCGGCGCGCAGGGCCACCATCGGAACGCCCTTCGGACCCGCGAGATCCGCGACGACACCGGTGTCGCGCACCCGGCGAGGCTCCAGGCCGAGATGCTCGAGAGCAGACTCGATCTTCTCCGCGGTCCTGGTTTCCTGCCAGCCGAGTTCCGGGTGCTGATGCAGGTCCCGGCGGATCTGAACCATCCAGTCAAACAGGCGCGGCTGAACAGAATTGATCATCGCTCGTACTCCAGAGTCTGATCAGAACGGGCCGGTGTTCTCCGTGGCCGCGAGTTCGTCCTCGCACAGCTCGAAGAAATTGCAGCTGGAGCACCAGCGCCGGTTGTCGGTGAGCGGAAACTGATCCATGGGCTTCGCGGCGTTCCGCAGGGGCTCGGCGAGATAGGTCCGCATGGCCTCTACGCTGTCCTGGATTGCCCGGCGCTCCTCCGCGATGTCACGGTCGGTGATCGGCACGCTGATCGATTCGCCGTCGGACAGGTACTCCAGCCGGCCGATGATCGGACCGGCCGGGAGATCCGAGCGCTCGCGCAGATACACTGCGTAGATGCGGAGCTGTGCGGAGTGACCGGCGGCGCGGGCCCCCGTCTTCCAGTCCACGATCCGCCACGCATCGCCGAGCCTGTAGAGGAGGTCCGGCCGGGCGTACAGCTTGACTCCCTCCAGATCCAGAAAGTCCAGTCGGTCGACTTCCTTCACCTCTACCTGCGGCGATTCCACCGCTTCCCTGAAGCTCTCCGAAGCCGGGAGATTCCGCAGGCAGGAGTACAGTCGCTCCCGGATCAGGACCACCAGGTCCTGCGACGGTCCCGTGCCACGATAGAACTCCATCATCATGGGATGACGACCCGGACTTCGCTCCCATTCCTCCAGCTGGCGGGCCTGCTGCCACGCCCGGTTCATCCGGGAGCGCCCCGCTTCGATCAGCTCCGGACCGGACGGCACGTCCCCCCCGCCCCGCACGCGCTGAATCGCTTCGGCCGCGACATCGTGCACCACGTTTCCGAGCGTCATGTGGAGGTTCGAGATCTTCTTCAGTCGCCAGGCGGCCCGGGCCTCCGCGGGAGCGTCGCGCAGCCAGCCGTTGTGCGCACCGTAGTAGTTCCAGAAGTACTTGCGTGGACACTCCCGAAACATCGATCGCCTGCTCTGCGACCACGAAAATTCCGGGAAGGGGTGGACCTCGAACGCCATCAGTCCACCCCTGAACACGAGGGAAATATCAGCGCCACGACGAACCTGGGGAGCCGGATCACGTCGTCTGCGCCACCCATTCGTTGTCGTCCCGGTCGATGTCCGCAAACCAGCCGTCCGGATCGACCACGACCTTCGTCAGTTCATCGTCCGTGAACAGACCGAACACGAACTCTTTCTCGTTCGCCCGCCAGACATCTACCGGCAGATCGATCCGCTCCACGGTTCCATCCTCGAACGTCACGTCCATCTGGACCGGCGTCACGAGACCGCCCTCGTTCTGGAGCTTGATCCGGTAGTAGTAGCGCCCGCGCTCCGCCGAGCCGAGCAGCTCTTCAGTGCTCTGCCGCGTGACATCCGCGACCTTCTGGTCGTTGGCATGTGTGGTGTAGAACCAGCCGCGCCACATCCAGGCCATGTCCTCACCCGCGCCTTCATCCATCGAACGGAAGAAGTCGGACGGCTGCGGCTTCTTGAACGCCCAGCGTTGTGCGTATCCGCTGAACGCCTCGTCGAACACCTCCGGACCGAGCACCGCTTCCCGAAGCATCGTCAGGCCGGCCGCCGGCTTCGTGTAACCGTTGTTTCCGAAGTCCTTATGGATCAGGTCCGAGTGGGTCATGATCGGGACCTGGTCCGGATCGCGCATGTACTCCACGATCTGCTGCGGCGAGCCCCTCCAGCGCGGGAACTCAGGATCCAGATCGACTTCTGCGTAATGCTGCAGGAACGTGTTCAGACCCTCGTCCATCCAGGTCCATTTCCGCTCGTCCGAGTTCACGATCATCGGGAACCAGTTATGCCCGACCTCGTGAATCGTCACCCCGATCAGGGCGTACTTCATGCCGTCCGAATAGCCGCCCTCCACGTCGCCGCGCGGCCGCGCACCGCAGAACGCCACCATCGGATACTCCATCCCGCCGACCGGGCCATTGATATTGGTCGCCTTGGGGTAGGGGTACTCGAATGCCATCCGGCCGTATGTCTCGAGCGTCTGCAACACAGCGAGAGTCGAGATCTCGTTCCACAGCGGCATCGCGTCCCGCGGGTACAGCGAGTGCACGGCGATCGGCTGCTGATCGGGCCGATACTGGAATCCCGCCGCGTCCCACACGAACGTCTTGGAGGACGCCCACGCGAAGTCCCTCACGTTCTGGGCCACGTAGTGCCAGGTCAGGGTTCCGTCCTGGGTCGGACGGCTGGCCGCTGTCATCACCTCGTCGGGTTCGACGATGTAGACCGGTGTTCGACTCGTGTAGGCCGCTCTCAGCCTCTCGCGCTGCGTCGACGTCAGTACGTCCTCCGGGTTCTGCAGGACGCCGGTCGCCTCGACGATGTGATTCGCCGGTACCGTGATCTGGACGTCGTAGTCCCCGAATTCGAGATAAAACTCACCCCGGCCGAGGAACTGGTCGGTCTGCCAGCCGTTCACGTCGTCGTACACCGACAGTCGCGGGAACCACTGGGCGTTCTCGTAGATCCAGCCGTCGCTCACCTCTTCCTTCGCACCCCGACCGTTGTCTGGAATCAGGAAGCTCCAATCGATCTCCAGCTCGGTGGACTCACCGGGCATGACGGGATACGGCAGCGACACCTTCATCAGAGTGCTGTTGATCCGGTAGGCCGCATCGGCCAGCCGATCATCCTCTCCGACCACCTGGACTCGCGTGATGTCGTAGCCGCCGTCGAACGGGTCCACTCCAAGCCATCGCCTGGCACGCGGATCGATCTCTTCCGGCAGGGCTCCCCGGAGCTTGTAGGTCCGGCTGTGCTCGATCGAACGAACATTCTGGTCCAGCTGCACCCACAGGTAGTCCAGCACGTCCGGAGAGTTGTTGTGATAGGTGATGTGCTCCGAGCCGGAGACGGCGTGGGCCACCGTGTCGATCGAGGTCTCGATCCGGTAGTCCACTTTCTGCTGCCAGTACCTCCCGCCGGGCGCCCCGGAGCCGGCCCGGTAGTCGTTGGGGGCCGGCCAGTCCTCGAGCGGTCGGAATATCGACTGGTTGGTGCGTCCTGCCGAGTCCGGGTGAAGCCAGTTCTGAGCCTGGGCCACCGGAGCCGAAGCCAGGAGAAGCCCCGCGGTAACCACCGCGACGGCTCCGAGCCGCTGCATCCACTTCCTGTTCATCGCTTCCCTCTCCCTCGCGGTGAATCCGCGCCGACCAGATTCAGGTCGGAAATTGAATCCTCTGCAACAAGAGCACGAGGGCCATACCCCCCGTGATCGCCGAAACTCCCAGTACCCAGGCCCGGCGCGTCAGCCCCAGGCCCCTGATCAGCAGAAATGCGACCAGTGACAGAACTGCCACGATCGCCAGCTGACCGATCTCGAGTCCGATGTTGAACGACAGCAGCGGCAGAAAGATGTTCTCTTCCCACCCGAGGGCCGCCCGCAGGAAGGTCGAGAAACCGAGACCGTGAATCAACCCGAACGCCACCGCGAGCAGGTATCGAACTCGCGTCTCGGATTCTACTGCTTCGTCCGGGCTGCTATCCTTCCGTGATTCCGGCCGTGGCCCGATTCCCCACCAAAACGCGTTGACCGCGGAAGTGACCAGGATGGTCACCGGGATCAGGATTTCGACCAGCGAAGTATCCACCCTGACGAGGTCCAGAGTCGCCAGCGCGAGCGTAATCGAGTGACCGACGGTGAATGCCGTCACCAGCCAGAACAGGCGGCGAAATCGTCCGAGGTCCGTCGCGGTCAGGGCTGCGACGAACAACAGGTGATCGTACCCACCCACGTCGGTGATGTGCTCGAAGCCAAGCCGGAGATAGACGAGAAACTCGGAAATCATTCCTTCTGTCGCGTTTCAGCGTGAATCCGGCCCGACTCTGACGTTCCGCTACCCTTCCTTAACAGGCGAGACGGTCTGGTTGTTGTGCGGAACAGGCCGTCCTCCACGGTTTGAAACCGAATACAGCGAACCGTATATTGGCTGGCACCCCCCCCTCTTGCCGGAGTGTCCGCCTCGGCCAGGAGAAAGCACATGTCGTCAAGTCACTTACGCTGGGCTGCCCTGCCGGTCCTGGCGCTGGCCGTAATCACCTCACTCAGCTGCGCGGAAGACACACCGTACGAGGGTCCGGCATCAACGGAGATCGCCGGTACCTGAAATTTCGGTGTGACGATCATTACCGAGACCGGCGCATGCGCGGGAAACAACGAGCCGCCCTGGAACGCGGAGGCCGAAATCACGGTGGTGGGCAATGCGGTCACGGTAATGAGTGACTGGAATTCGAATCCCGACACTGGCCCGCATGCGTTCACCGGTACCCTCGCCGGAACCCAGCTATCGCTGGACGGCTCCTATCCCGAGGGTCCAGGGACCACTACTGCACACTTCAAGTTGGTAGTCCAGCCGGGCAACAACCGGATGGAAGGGACCGAGACCTGGACCTGGGTTGGCGCCACGGGCAGCTGCGTAGACAGCGGATCCCTCGTAGTTGTGAACCGCGTCAACCCCTGACCGAGCCGGTCGACGCTGCGGATCAATTGGCTCGAATACAAAAGGGCCTGACCGCGTTAACGGCCAGGCCCTTAGGTGGCGCTTTAGAAGGAGTTGTCCCCGTTCCGACGGCGCGCCTTCAATCTGCAGCGTCAAATCCGCACCAGCCGACCGCACCCGGGGGAGAGACGGCGGGACGCGGAGTGATCAAGCAGGAAGCGTGCCCGAAACCGGAACTCGGACCGACGGATACCGACCCCGTAATTCATTGTATGTCAACGTGTTACAAAACCACAGAGAGTGCTGCTTGGCTGCAACACTTTTCAGAAAGGAAAAACCGTCGCCCCCGTGCTACAGGTTCACGTCTCGCTGCCGCAACGAGTCCCGCGTCTGCAAGTGTTCCAGAACACCTCGAAGAACCCGAAAACTGATCCCGCCGGCGCCTTCGGGCGAAGCACGGCGGCGGGACCAGAAACGGAAGTAGTTGCCCCAGGCAACTACTCTTCGCAGCTCGGCTTGACCGAGCAGACGAGAACCGATCCGCATCTCTTGCACGCGTAGGTTTCCTGCGTGTCGATCGCGGCCTGCGAAGCGATCTTGTCGTAGAAGGCGATCACGACGGTCATGTCAGTGCCCGGCGCCGCATCCACATGCACCCGGTTCAACTGGCCCTCGGGTCCCGCCGACACAGCCATCCCGATCGTCTGGCCGTCCACGGCCAGGAACTGTGTGTTCGCGCGATCAGCGC
>Ga0307379_10004836_pt1 | contig 19031 bp, 17 predicted proteins | sample UN2MG_FD_202237 | JGI IMG/M metagenome (GOLD analysis project Ga0307379, IMG submission 202237) | Soil microbial communities from Risofladan, Vaasa, Finland - UN-2 | ecosystem: Environmental > Terrestrial > Soil > Coastal area > Acid sulfate soil | place: Finland: Risofladan, Vaasa | collected... | reverse complement strand
ATAGGAGGCACCGAGGTGGGCCCCGCCGCTGGGTTCAGGGACATCGTGAGGTCCATCCTCGAGGACAGGGGTGAGACCTACAGCATCGCGGACTCGATGCATCTTCCGGGGCTCCCCGAGGCCGTCAACGTCAACGTCCCAACGCGGGTCGGCAGGGAGATAGGACCCAACATCTGGGACAGCCTCCCCGAGGAGGAGCAGAGGAACATCATCACGGCGGCCAAGGCAATCCACGAGAACTACATGACCGGATTGAGGGCCGTCGGAAAGGCCTAGCCCCTCCTAAACTCTTTAAGATCGGGGGTCAAGCATATCTGGGGAGTTAATTTGAAGTTTGATCTCCTGATCGAGAAGGGAAGAGTCATCGACGGGGCCGGGAACCCCTGGTTCAAGGCCGACGTCGGCGTCGTCGGCGACAGGATCGAGGCGATAGGCAGCCTGAGTAACGCGGACGCCTCAAGGCGCATCAACGCCGGGGGGCACGTCGTCGCCCCGGGTTTCATCGACATCCACAGCCACTCGGACTACAGCCTGTTGATGGACCCGAGGGTGGAGAGCAAGGTGAGGCAGGGGGTGACCACTGAGGTCGTGGGGAACTGCGGGAGCTCCGCCGCCCCCATGAACGCCTCCGTCAAGGAGTACAGGGAGAGGTTCATGAGAGCGAGTCTCGGCGACGACTTCGAGCTGGACTGGGTCTCTATGGGGGACTATATCGACCGGGTCAATAGGCAGGGCGCCTCCTTCAACGTCGCGCCCCTCGTGGGCCAGGGTACTGTGAGGCAGAACGTGATGGGCTACGAGGACAGAGAGCCCACCGCCTCCGAACTCGCCGAGATGAAGGGGCTCGTCGCGGAGGCATTGGATGACGGGGCGTGGGGATTGTCTACAGGGCTCATCTACACCCCTAGCGTCTACGCCAAGACCGACGAGGTCGTTGAGCTGGCGAAGGTCGTCTCAAGCTACGGGGGGATCTACTTCAGCCACATAAGGGGTGAAGCCGAGACGCTGCTCAAAGCGGTTGAGGAGGCCATCGAGATCGGTGAGAGGGCGAACGTGCCCGTGCAGATCGCCCACTTCAAGGCTTCAGGCCAGCCCACCTGGGGGAAATCCGTCGACTCCCTGAGGCTCGTCGGCGAGGGAAGGAGGCGGGGCGTCGACGTCACCTTTGACCAGTATCCTTACATCGCCTCCAGCACAGGCCTCTCGGCGTACATGCCCCGCTGGGCCCTGGAGGGGGGCTCCGACAGGCTGCTGGAGAGGCTGAAGGACCCCGAGACGAGAAAAAGGATCAAGGGGGACCCGTCGGTCCTGGACCGGGACTGGGGCGCCATCATGATCGCCTCCGCCAAGAACAACACCCAGTATGAGGGGCTAAGGCTGCCGGAGATGGCGGAGAGACAGGGGAAGGAGCTGATGGAGGCCATCTTCGACCTCCTCCTAATGGAAGACTCCCAGGTCTCGATCGTCTCCTTCGCCATGGACGAGGGAGACGTCAGACGGATCATGCAGAGCCCCTACGGGATGGTGGGCTCCGACGGCAGGGCAGTAGCTCCCCGGGGCATCCTGGGCCAGGGGAAGCCCCATCCCAGGTTCTACGGGACGTTCCCGAGGGTGATCGGTCACTACGTGAGGGAGGGGGTGCTGAGCCTCCAGGAGGCGGTGAGGAAGATGACCTCGGCCCCCGCCCAGAAGCTGGGTCTGAGGGACAGGGGTATCCTGAGGGAGGGGTTCAAGGCGGACATCGCGGTCTTCGACCCCGACAACGTCAAGGACGAGGCCACCTTCGTCGACCCCCACAGGTTCGCCTCGGGGATACCCTACGTCATCGTCAACGGCACGGTGGTCGTGGACGGCGGGGAGCACACGGGTGCGCTCCCGGGCGGGGCTCTGAAGAGGGCCCTCTAACCCTTTTTATGAAGAATTGGGGCTTCCCTAGAGGTCTTCCTTGAGCCTGAAGTCCTCCTTTATCGTCGTCAGGACCATGTGGGTGTTGGTCCTCTCCACGTAGGGCATGGCGAGGAGCCTCTTGGTGAACTCGCTGAGGTTGTTCCTGCTCTTGAATTTGGCGACGACCATGGCGTCCGTCAGTCCCGTGATGTCGTATACTGCGCAGACGTAGGGAAGCTTCGCGATCTCCTCGTCGGTCTCCAGGAGCTTGCCCTTGGAAACGGTTATCTCCGTTATCACCGTGAGCTCGTAGCCCAGCCTCTCGTGGTCGAGGCGGATCGCGTAGTCCTTTATCACTCCGGCCGACTCAAGCCTCTGGACGTGGTTGATCACGGTGGCGGTGGAGACCCCGATGGCCTTCGCCAGCTCTCGGTAGGATCTCTTGGAGTCCTTCAGCAGCTCTTTGAGGAGCTTCCTGTCGATTTCATCAAGTGCGAACATCATACTCACCTATACACATGTCTCAATATCGACGATATAAATATACATATGTATATTTTTTTCCCCAATAACCTAATATACATTGAGGGTGGAGGCTGTTCATTCATCTTCGTGGAGGAGTGCACGTGGAAGGTGATCATGGGACTCGCATCGGGACCATAGCAGCTGTGACGGTCTCGTTGATCTGGGGGCTCTCGTTCGTGGCGGCAAGGATGGTCCTCTCCACCCTGACCCCCGTCCTCCTCGCCACCGTCCGGTTCGTCATCGCCTCCGCCATCTTCACGCTCTTCATCGTGAAGGACCGGATGAGGGGGTCCGAGCTTGAGAGCGGCGACCTGAGGAAGCTGGCGGTCCTCGGAGTCCTGAGCATCTCCGTCTACTTCTGGCTCCAGTACACGGGGGTCATGTACGCGGGTGCGGGGGTCTCCGCGCTCCTGGTGGTCGGCCTGATCCCAGTCCTCACGGGCTTCATGTCCACGATCGTCCTGAAGGAGAGGACAGGCGCGAGGAAGTATCTGGGCACAGGGATGGGGCTCGCGGGTGTGGCGCTGATCACCGTCCCGAACCTCCTCGTCTCTGACGTGGACTGGAAATTCTACGTTGGCGTCGCCTTCCTGCTGCTGAACGCCGCCTGCTGGGCGATCTACTCGACCCTGAGTAGGAGGCTGATGAAGAGGATCGGGAGGCCCGTCCTTGTGACTGCGTACGTCACTGTCTTCGGGACGTTGGCGCTCATCCCCCTCTCCCTGACCTCGAACTGGGGGCTCCTTTACCAGCTCAACTCACAGCAGTGGACAAGTGTCCTATACCTGGCCCTTGTCTGCTCTGGCCTCGGCTACTTCCTGTGGAACTTCGCCCTCTTGAGGCTGGAGGCCGTCAAGGCCGCGGTCTGGCTCTACCTTGAACCCGTCGCCGCATTCGCGGGGGAGGCGCTCATCCTCGGGGTGATGCCGTCTCTCACCACGGTGCTGGGCGGAGTGGCCATCCTCGTCGGTGCGATACTGACGAGTAGATCCGATGAGTAGCCTCTGAGGTGAACGTTTGTATAGGTTTCTCAAGGCCTTTCGGAACCACTATACATATATGATATTATAAGGGTCTTTTACTATACATTTGTATTGATATTTCTCCATAACTTTAATATGTATGAAGCATTATGGGGTTTTCCATTATGGTTGATTTCAATTTGACCCAAGAGGACGCTGTTGAGCCCGTAATGGAGCTCATCAAGAGGCATGACATCAAGTACATCAGGCTCATCGTCGTCGACCTGAACGGGAACCCGAGGGCGATGCTCGTCCCGGAGTACGAGATGGAGTACGCCCTCACCTACGGCATAGGCTTCGACGGCTCATCCATTCAGGGTTTCAGGGAGGTCAACGACAGCGACCTCATCGCCCACCCGGACCCCTCCACGTTCCTCATCCCCATGTGGGAGACCCCGGGGATCGCCGTCATGTTCTGCTATATCTCGACGCCCAGCAAGGCCCTCTTCGAGGGGGATCCCAGGGGTCTCCTGAAGAGTACGGTCCTGGAGCTCGAGGAGAAGGGCTACGGCTTCAACACGGGCCCTGAGCTCGAGTACTTCTACGTCTCCCAAGAGAACGGCGTCATCGAACCCTTTGGCTCGGGGGAGTACTTCGACCTCCCTCCCCTAGACCCCACGGAGGACATCAAGATGGAGACGATGATGTGCCTCGAGGCCGCCGGCTTCCAGCTCGACAAGGTCCACCACGAGGCAGCCCAGGGTCAGCAGGAGATCAACTTCCGCTACGCCGACGCACTGAAGACGGCCGACAACGTCGTCCTCTACAAGCTGGCGGTGAAGACCATCGCTGAGAAGCACGGCAAGCTGGCGACCTTCATGCCAAAGCCCTTCTGGGGGATCAACGGGAGCGGCTGCCATGTCCACCAGTCCCTCATCGACCTCGACACGGGCGGCAACGTCTTCTCTGACCCGGAGATACCGGAGGGCCTCTCGGAGACGGCACTCAATTACATCGGGGGCTTACTGGGCCATGCGAAGGGCCTCTCCATGATTGTGGCGCCCATCGTCAACTCCTACAAGAGGCTTGTACCCAACTACGAGGCTCCCGTCTACATCGCGTGGGGCTACGGGAACAGGTCGGCCCTGGTCAGGGTGCCCCAGTACCCTGAGGGCCTCGACAAGACTACGCGCATCGAGTACCGCCACCCAGACCCCTCGTGCAACGCCTACCTCACGGCGGTGGCGATGCTTAAGGCGGGGATGGAGGGCATCTCCAAGAAGATTGATCCCAACGAGCCCATCTCAGCCAATGTCTACCACCTCACGGAGGCGCAGCTGGACAGCTTGAACGTTGACACCCTCCCGGAGCATCTCGGGGAGGCCGTCGACGCCTTCACCAAGGACTCCCTTCTTTCTGAGGCGCTGGGCTCATACATGACGATGAATCTCATAAACCTCAGGCGATGTGAGTTCGAGGAGTACAACGAGTTCACTGGGAAGAGCTGGGAGGAGAGCAGGCCCACCGTCACGAGGTGGGAACTCGACAGGTACCTGACACGCTGCTAAGGTTACCTTTTCCTTCTTTCATAGCTTCACTACTCGTAGATGCGTCCCTTCTCCTTCTTCCCTTCATCAACGATGGCCCTCATCTTAGAAGCGAGCTCGTTCGCCATGGGCGTTGGGTAGCTCCCGGTAATGCATCCTGTGCACAGCTGATCTCGGCCAAGCCCCGTAGCCCTAACGTACTCTGCCAGGGGAAGGTAGTTTACGCTGTCGGCACCGAGCTCCTCCGCAATCCCCTCGGCGTCCAGGCGGGCTCCTATGAGCTCCCCGTAGGTGGACATGTCGATGCCGTAGAAGCATGGACCGATGATCTTGGGGAAAGTGATGAAGAGGTGAATCTCCCCTGCGCCGGCGACCTTGAACCTCCTGACGTTTGTCCGGGTGGTGTCACCCCTGACTATGCTGTCGTCGACTACAGCCAAGTTCCTGCCCTTCACCCGGTCCCTGAGCAGGTTGACCTTCCTGTAGATGACGTTCTCCCTGCTCACGGAGTCGACGATGAACGCCCTCTGGGTGACGTAACGATGGCGGCGGGTCGCCATATCACAAGGTAGGCCTGACTCCTCATGGAAGCCGTAGGCGGCGTCGTTGGCCGTCTCCGGTAGTGAGATTACTACGTCACACCTTAGGGCTGTCTCCCTGTAGACCCTGGCGAGAGCTGCACCAAAGTCCCTGCGTGCTTGATAGACGTACTTACCGTTGAACTTGGAGTCGGGGCGGGCGAAGTATGCGAACTCGAATGAGCAGAACGCCCTGCCGATTTCTCGGGCGACCTGCTCGGTGGTGAACCCGCTGTCACTCACGGTGATGAGCTCCCCCGGCCTTAGCTCGTGCTGCAGCTCAAGACTGTTGATGTCAAGTCCGACGCTCTCAGAGCTGAAGGCGTGGACGTCGCCGTTGCACCCATAGCATAGGGGCTTGACGCCCACAGGGTCCTTGAAGGCGAACAGCGTGCCGTCATCGATGACGCCGGTCACCGAGAAGCTGCCTTCGATACCTTTCATGCAGCTGCGGGCCGCCTCGGAGATTGACTCCGTCTCACCGAGCCTCTTCAATATGAGGAGGGCGAGGGCGTGGGTGTCGGAGTAGCTGGCTGGTGCACCTACCCGTCTCTGCAGGCTCCTGACGTTCACGATGTTCCCGTTGAAGCTGATAGCAAGCGATCTCTTACCGTCGGAGACTTTCAGGGGCATGGCGTCCCTCTGAAGGGACTCTACGTCGGATGGCCCCGAGGTGGCGTACCTCACATTCGCGATGCCCATACGCCCCGCCATGCTCCTGAAGGCGGCGGAGTCGCCGTTTTCAAGTGACGGGATGAGGCCGAGTCCCGTATAACATCTAATCCCATCATTCAGGGTAGCGAATCCGTGGCTCTGATGACCCCTATGATTCTGGGCAAGCATCCCCCAGTAGAGATAGGGCAGTACCGATTCCTTCTCAGAATAGGCGGCGAAGACGCCGCATTTCTCATTAAGGCTCATCGGATCGCACCACCCTGGATAGAATAGAGACCAGCATCGCTCATCCGACCTATCACCGTTGATTTTAATACATCCATGAAATCTCCGGCTCTATTTCAAGGTTGTTTTTACATCTTTTTGCAATATTTCACGTTCTCCGCAATCTTACATATCCATGCCACAAACATTTATACGGAGCGACTGAACAACCAAGGGTATTGTTAACAGGTAATCCCCGTTGACACAGTTTATATTCATAACGGGCGGAGTGCTCAGCGGCCTAGGCAAGGGACTGGTGACCTGCTCCATCGGGAAGGCCCTACAGGTGAGGGGGCTCTCCGTGAGCGCCGTGAAATGCGACCCCTACCTGAACGTCGACGCCGGCACCATGAACCCTTACATCCACGGCGAGGTCTTCGTCCTGGACGACGGCTACGAGGCCGACATGGACCTCGGCACATACGAGAGGTTCCTCGGCATTGAGCTCACGGGCCTCAACAACATCACCTCCGGGCAGGTCTACCAGCACGTCATCGAGAAGGAGAGGGACGGCGACTTCCTGGGAAAGTGCGTCCAGATCATCCCCCATGTCACCGACGAGATCAAGAGGAGGCTGCACCTCGTCGCTGAGAGTACGGACGCCGACGTCCTCCTCGTCGAGTGCGGTGGCACAGTCGGGGACATCGAGGGGCTCCCCTTCCTTGAGGCGTTCAGGCAGATGCGCCTTGAGGAGCCTCGCGGCAGCACCCTCCTCGTCCACGTCACCCTCGTCCCGGTGCTGAGCGTCGTTGGTGAACCCAAGACGAAGCCCACCCAGCACAGCGTCAAGGAGCTGAGGGCGATAGGCCTCCAGCCGGACATCATCGTCGCGAGGACCGAGAGTGGCGTGATCCCGGAGGAGCAAAGGAGAAAGATCGCCCTATACTGCAGCGTCGAGGAGCGCGCCGTGCTCTCGTCCATCAACGTGGACCCCCTCTACAGGCTGCCCCTCGAGCTGGAGAGGCAGGGCTTGGGGGAGGTCGTCAGCGAGTACCTCAGACTCGAGGGAGGCGAGCCCGATTGGACTGAGTGGATGGAGATGGTGGACAGCTTCACCTCTCCCACCGAGATCGTCAGGATCGCCATGTGCGGTAAGTACGCCGAGCTGGCCGACTGCTACGTCAGCGTCAACGAGTCGCTGAGGCATGCCGCCGCCAAGGCAGAATGCAAGGTGAGCATCGAGTGGATCGAGACCGAGGATTTCGAGGAGGACCCCTTGGCGGTGGAGGGTCTTAAAGGGTACGACGGCGTCCTCGTCCCGGGCGGGTTCGGCCAGAGAGGCGCCGAGGGAAAGATACGGGCCATCAGATACTGCAGGGAGGCCGACATACCCTTCCTCGGCATCTGCTACGGCCTCCAGCTCAGCGTCGTCGAGATGGCACGGAACCTGCTCGGTCTGAGGGACGCCCACACGACGGAGTGCGACCCCCACACGAATAACCCCGTCATCGACCTCCTGCCCGAGCAGGAGGGGGTGGAGGAGCTGGGGGGCACGATGCGGCTGGGCGCCCACACGGCGATCCTGGAGCCAGGGTCCCTGGCCCACAGGCTCTATGGCTCCGAGGAGATCCGGGAGAGGCACCGACATCGCTGGGAGGTGAACCCCGACTACTGGGACCGGCTTGAGGAGGTGGGCGTAGCCTTCACCGGTAGGAGCCCTGACGGGAGGCTCAAAGAGACCCTGGAGAGGCCAGACAACTACTTCTTCTTCGCCACCCAGTTTCACCCCGAGTTCAAAAGCCGGCCCTGGGAGCCGTCGCCCCCTTACTACGGCTTCGTCAGGGCCAGCTTGGACAGGAAGCTGGGGAAGCCGGAGCCGGATTTCTGACTCCCTCTATCCGCCGTACCTCTTGAGGCAGCTCTTCCCCATCTCGTCGAGCTTCTCCGGGAGGTTCTCTAGCTCGGAGAGCATCCTCCTGTACCACATGTCGAGGATCTCCCTGATGGCCTCCCTCATCCTCTCCGGGGGCACGGCCCTATAGAAGTACTGGTAGCCCCCCAATCCTATCAGCCTCTCCTCCCTAACTGCGAGGCCCTTCTCGACGAGACCCTGGAGGAGGCGCTGGGCGGTGGATCGGCTCTTCCCGAGGCTCTCGGAGACCTCCTGGACGGAGGCAGGTCCGCCGGTGACGAGGGCGCAGTAGGCCTGGATCTCGGTGGTCCTGACGCCCAGGGCGCACTTCATGATGTCGTTGGCGTCCATCTCGGGGGTGGTGATCAGGGACTGGATGTCCTTCAGGGACATATCATGTTCAAAGATGTTGAACATCTTTAAATATCTTTATATCCACCCCCCATGAAACATGGGATGATACTAATGGTTGAAGTAGTCACCGACGACTCCTTCGAGGAGTTCGTCCAGAACAACCCCCAGGTGGTCGTCGACTGCTGGGCCGCCTGGTGCGGGCCCTGCCGCTTCCTGAGCCCCGTCATCGAGGAGATGTCGGAGGAGAACGCCGACGTAAAGTTCGGAAAACTCGACGTCGACAGGAACGCCAAGATTCCCATGAAGTACGGCATCATGAGCATCCCCACCCTCCTCTACTTCAAGGACGGGAAGCTCGTAGACAAGACCGTCGGCGCCCTCCCCAAGGCTGCCATCGAGAACAGGCTCGACAGGATAAGGAGCTGACCCCCCTCCATTTTTAACGTTAGCTGAAGGTCGACTCAAAGTATTTATAGGCGCGGGAACCTAGGACAGGGAACCGCAGGTTGAACCCTTGCTTGCAGTCATAGGCGTGATACTGGCCTTCGCCCTCATCGTCGGGCTGAGGCTCAGGAACGTCAACTTCAGCGCCTCCATCGTCGCTGGATCACTCGTGATAGCCCTCACCTCAGTTGACGCCCTGGGGGTCCTCCGGGAGGCCGCCTCCAACACCGCCGCCGACCCGACGACGTTGAAGCTAGCGTCGGCGGTCGCCCTCATCACCGTCCTAGGCTACAGCCTCAAGGAGACGAACCTCATGGCGGAGCTCATCGACGGGCTCCGGGGCGTCCTCCCCAGCAGGATCCTCCTCGCTCTCATCCCCGCCGTGTTCGGGCTGCTGTCGATGCCCGGCGGCGCCCTCATGTCCGCCCCCTTCAACGAGCCCGAGGCCGAGAGGCTGGGGCTGAGGCCGGAGCACAAGACCTACATCAACGTCTGGTTCCGCCACCTCTGGTACTGGGCGTCCCCCATCTCCTCTGTGACGATCCTAGCGACGAGCCTAGCCGACGTCAGCCTCAACCGCTTCCTGGCGGCCCAGCTGCCCCTCTTCGCGGTCACCCTGGCGATAGGTTTCTTCGTCTCTGGGATGTTCATCAAGAAGGACGGCAGGATCAGCCATGGATTCAGGGGTTCGAGGGAGGTCTTCAGGGGGCTTGCGCCCATCGGGGCAGCCATCGTGCTGAGCACCTTAGGGTTGCCCCTCTGGATCGCCCTCGCCGCCGGCATCGCCCTTATCTTCAACTTCAAGAGGATGAGCCCAGGGAAGGCTCTGGGGATGGCCTGGAGGGGGATCAGGTGGGACGTCGTAGCCGCGGTCGTCGCCACCATGTTCTTCAGGCACATCGCCCTGGCTTCGGGATCGGTGGTCGCCCTCTTCGACGTCATCGCGGGGACCGGGGTGCCTCTCATCGTCATCTTCATCGTTGTGCCCCTGCTGGTGGGCGCCATCTCGGGGACGCCGACGACGGGGATCGGGATCGTCTTCCCGCTCCTCCTCCCCCTCTGCGGCTCCTCGAACCTCCACATGATCAGCGTCATCTACGCGGGCCTCGTCGGGGGCTACCTCGCATCCCCGATGCACCTCTGCCTCGTCCTCACCAACAGCTACTACAAGTCGGAGATGGGAAAGGTCTACAGGTACCTGGTGCCCTCCACGGCCCTCCTGTACGTCGTCGCCATCGTCTATCACCTGATGCTGAACGGCAGCGTCCCGTAGTAGACTTCAGGGGAACCGATTTATTCCATGTCCGACTAGACCTGATCGGTTCACTTGGGAGTCAACCTAACGCCCATCATCATCAGGGAGTTCACCGACCTCGCCTCCCTCAGCGGGCGCTCCTTCGCTGTCGACGCCTTCAACGTCCTCTACCAGTTCCTCGCCCTCATCAGGACACGGGAGGGGACCCCCCTGACGGACGGGGAGGGGCGGGTGACCTCCCACCTCGTGGGCCTCGCATTCAGGACGACCCGGCTCATCTCCCAGTACAGGATGAGTCTGGTCTTCGTCTTCGACGGGAGGTCGCCGACACTGAAGAGGGCCGAGATCGTGAAGAGGGGCGCCCTCAAGCGGAAGGCAGAGGAGGAGTACGTCCGGGCCGTCGAGGCGGGGAATTACGCGAAGGCGTTCTCCAAAGCGGTGCAGACCAGCAGGCTCAGCTACGACATGGTGGGGGACGCCAAGAGGCTCCTCGACCTCCTCGGGATCCCCTGGGTCCAGGCTCCGGGGGAGGGGGAGGCCCAGGCGGCCCACATGGCGGCGAGGGGGGACGTCTGGGCGGCGAGCAGCAGGGACTACGACGCCCTCCTCTTCGGGGCGCCGAGGCTCGTTAGGTACCTCACCATCCAAGGGCAGGAGTGGCTCCCCAGCAAGGGGAGGGCCCGAAGGATCCATCCCGAGGTCATCGACCTTGATAGGTTCCTATCCGAGCATGGACTGATGAGGGAGCAGCTCGTTGACCTCGCCATCCTCGTGGGGACAGACTTCAACGAGGGCATCAAGGGCATCGGCCCCAAGACCGCCCTCAAGCTCCTGAGGAGTCACGGACGCCTCGAGGAGATGCCAAGCAAGGTGACGGAGAATCTCCCTGACACCGTCGACCAGATTAGGGAGATCTACCTCCGACCCGAGGTCACCGACGACTACGGCGTCGAGGAAGGGCCCCTGAGGGAGGAAGAACTCGTCTCCTTCCTCTGCGACGAGCGCGCTTTCTCCAGGGAGAGGGTGGACACCGTTATTAGCAGGATGAGACAGTCGAGGGCCCAGAGGAGCCTCAGCTACTGGATAGGGGGCCTGTGAGATGCAGACGCCCTTCTCCAAGCTGGCAGGTCTCTGCAGGGACCTCGAGGCAACGACGAAGAGGACGGAGAAGTCGAGGCTCCTCGCCGAGTTCCTCAGGGGCCTCGACGCCGAGGAGGTGGCCCCCGCGACTCTCCTCATCGTGGGCACCGTCTTCCCCGAGTTCGACTCCCGCACCCTGGAGGTGGGATGGAGCACGATGAGGCGAGTCGTGGACGGGGGAAGGCAGACGACGCTATTCGACGAGCCCCTCACCATCACTGGAGTCAGCGAGACGCTCGGGAAGATTGCAAAGGCCTCGGGGCCTGGCTCCAGGAGGGTGAAGGGGGGTCTCCTTGAGGGGATGATCTCCCGGGCCGACGTAAAGGACGTCGAGGTGCTGGTGAGGATCATATTCGGCGAGATGCGGATCGGCGTCAACGAGGGGATGATGCTCGAGGGGATCGCCGAGACTGCAGGCGTCGACTCCGGCCTCGTGAGGCGCGCCCTCATGCTGACGGGGGACCTAGGTTTCGTCGCCAGGCTGGCGCTTGAGGAAGGTGAGGGGGGGCTCAGGTCGGTCAAGATGCGGCTCTTCGTCCCCGTCAAGCCAATGCTCGCCACCATGTCCTACGACATAGCCGAGGCCATTGAGCAGCACGGTGGGGAGACGGCCTTTGAGTACAAGTTCGACGGTGCAAGGATCCAGATTCACCGTAGGGGCGACGAGATCAGGATATTCAGCCGCCGCCTCTCGGAGGTCACGGGGAGCCTCCCGGACGTGGTGGGGCTCGTCGATGAGCGGATCGGGTCAGAGGACTTCATCCTTGAGGGGGAGGCGGTCGCCATCGGCGAGGGGGGGAAGCCACTGCCCTTCCAGGATCTGATGCGGAGATTCAGGCGGGTCCACGACGTAGAGGAGATGACCGAGAGGATCCCCCTCAGGCTCCACGTCTTCGACCTGCTCTACCTGGACGGCAGGCTCCTCATAGATGATCCCTACGTGGACCGCTGGGAACTCCTTGAGAAGGTCTGCCCTGAGGAGCTTCTGGCAGAGAGGCTGATAACGGGAGATTCGGCCAAGGTCAAGGCATTCCTCCGGGGCGCGATCGAGGCTGGGCACGAGGGGCTCATGGCTAAGCGCCTCGACAGCCGTTACTCGCCCGGCGTCAGGGGTAAGGGATGGTTCAAGATCAAGCCCACGGAGACCTTGGACCTCGTGGTGGCCGCCGCCGACTGGGGCTACGGGAGGAGGAAGGGGTGGCTCAGCAACTACCACCTCGCCGCCAGGGAGATTGACGAGTACATGGTCATCGGGAAGACTTTCAAGGGGCTCACCGACGAGGAGTTTACCTGGATGACCGACAGGCTCCAGGGGCTGAAGACCGGGGAGACCCGGTACACGGTCCACGTGAGGCCGAGCCTCGTCGTCGAGGTCGCGTTCAACGAGATCCAGAGGAGCTCCAAGTACAGATCCGGTTTCGCTCTCAGGTTCGCCAGGGTCACGGCGATCAGGGAGGACAAGGGGGTCGATGACGCCGACACCCTGGAGAGGGTGAGGGAGATGTACGAGGCCCAGTTCAGGTACAAGGCCAAGTATAACCGGTAGCGCCGGGGAAAACGTTATTTTGGCTGCGGCTCAAGCCTGTATTGGTGTACGAGCCTGCCCTTCTGCCCCAACTGCGGTACTGAGATCGACCTGGAGACGGACTACTGCCCGGTCTGCGGGCATTTCCTGGGGGAGGCCGTGGTCAGGGAGGGGGCGAGGGAACCCGTAAGGCGCGGGGTGATGAGCCACTTCAACTTCGCCCTTGGATTGGCAAGGAGGAATCCCATCGTTTTCGTACCCATCCTGCTGTATAACGCGGCGATGTCCGTCCTGGGAGAGCTGACGGATTATTTGGGATTAGGCGACATACTGGACAGGCTCTACAGCTTCCTCTGGCAGTACGAGGAGTTCTCCTACGTGAGCTACGCGTCGTACCAGCCGGTCCTTGAGATGCCGCCGGACCTGGAACGCCTCGTGTTCATCGGGGTGGCCATCGGCCTCGTCTACATCACCTTCTCGATGCTCAACCATGTGACCTCCATCCACGTCTCCAGGGAGGCGTATCTGAAGAGGGAGATCAACCTGACGGCAAGCTACACGTACGCGCTTGGAAGGCTCCTCACGTTCGTCGCGACGTCGGTGCTGGGAGTCCTGGGGGCGTTCGGGATCATGATGGTTCCCTTCATAGGGCTGCTCTTCCTAAGCGGGGAGGTGGGAGCCTCCATCACATTGATACTCCTCCTGGCGGCCCTCGGGGTCGTCGCCTCGTTCATATTCGTCTGGCAGACGACCTACTTCCTGATGGTCCTCAACGACTCGGGGATGCTGGCCTCCTTCGACGGCTCGGTGAGCTTCTTCAGGGAGAGGTGGACCACCATCGTAGGCCTCGGCCTGCTGGGCATAGTCCTCGGATTATCCCTGATGCTGATACCTGTCGTGGGGGGCTTCCTGAGCATACTTCCCGAGGTCGTGATCAACATCGCCATTATCGACCTCTACTATCAGTACAGGGGCAGGATACCCCAATAATCGGTGCTAGGAGCCGCCCCTGTACCTGACGATTCTCTCCACGAGGTCCACGAATGGGGATACGAAGGGCCGCAGGATCGGCTCCCCACCGAGGAACCTCCTGAAGTTATCGATGTCCCCCTGGACCACCGCACCTGAGAGAGGAGCCAGGAGGAGGCAGGCCGCGAGGAAGACGGCGGTGCAAGCGATCAGGTTGACGACGTGGTTCTGCGAGGCGATCAGCCCCAAGAGGCCGACGGAGAGCAGCCCCGAGAGGCCCGAGAAGGTGAAGACCGTCAACGTGTGGCGCAGGTCGACGTTGACCGAGTATTTACGGTTGACGACGTAGAGGTTCACCGCGTTCCCGATGAGCGTCGAGGCGAAGACCCCGATCTGCAGACCGGTCACCCCCGCGTACGAGGTGAAGACGGTGCAGGAGATCATGCTCAGGACCACGTTCAGCACCACGAGCCTGAAGGTGGTAGATGTGTCGCCCTGGCTGTTCAGGAACGCGTAGAGGGAGAGGGAGCCGAGGCCCACAGCGAAGAACTGGAGGAGGCCCAAGGAGAGATAGAGGGGGGCCTCGGGGTAGCCCGAGGAGAACAGGATGGTGACTGCCTCCCTCGACACGAGTATGAGCAGCGTGGTCGCCGGGACGACGACGAAGGTGGCATACCTCACCGACGCCCGGAAGAAGCCTCTCAGCTCCTCGGACTGCTCCCTGTAGTCGAACTTGGAGAACGCCGGGAAGATCACAGAGGTGACGGGCACCGTGAAGAGCGTGACCAGGGACTTAAACTTGGTCGCGATGTCCAGGTTCCCTATGGCGGCGTCGGTGGCGAACCAGGCGAGGAGCAGCCCCTGATACCTCATCCCCAGGTTGCCGATGAAGCTGCTCAGGTAGAGGGGTGACCCGAACCTCAGCATGGCCCTCAGGGAGGTGTCCTCCACCGCGCCGCCGTCTGTCGAGCCCTCTCTGCCCCTCAGGTAGTTGAATATCAGCAGGATGGAGAGGAGGGTCACGGTGACCACGCCCAGCAGGTGGCCGATGAAGGGGCCGAGGACTCCGTAGCCCATGATGATGAGGAGGGGTGAAGCGGACGCCTTGACGAGGGAGTGGACCACCATGGTGATGGCCATCAGGTCCATCCTCTCGATGCCATAGAACACCGAGGCGGCCATCGTATAAACAGCCTGGGAGAGGATGAGGACCGAGCCTATCCTCACCGAGACCACGAGCTCCGGCCTTCTCAGGACCGACGAGGCCAGAAAGTCCGAAGCCAAGAACATGACCACAGACAGAATCGACGCCAGCTCTGCCTGGAACAGCAGCCCAGTGCGCGCCAGCCGCCTGACGCCGTCCCAGTCGCCCTTGACGCCTAGTCGGGTCAGGAACCTGATGAGGGCCTGGTCGAGGCCCAGCCCCGTGAAAATCAGGAAGACCCCGGGCAGCACGAAGGAGAGGCTGTAGCGGCCCATCTCCTCAGAGGTCAGCAGGTTGCCTACTATGACGACACCCACGGCGTTGATGATCTCGGCGACTAAGTTGCCGAGGAACAGGTGGAGGCTGCCCCTCGCCGACTTCTCGGCCACACTTCCAAGTTCATCCATGCGTCGAGCCCCGGTCACCCTTTCTTTCAGATTTTTCAAACGTGGGTGGGTGGCGTATCATACTTCTAAGGGATACTTATGGATAGTGTCCAACGGGGATAGCACCTAGACTTTTATTCGGCGATTCATCGAGTCAATGGTAGCCATGTACGAACACGACATAATCTTCTTCTCGCTGCCCCTGTGTCCCAAGTGCAAGGTCGTCGCGGGTCACCTGGAGGCCATCAGGCGGGAGCGCCCGGAGATCAGCGTACGCGAGGCGAACATCCTCACCAACATCGGGCTGGCCAGGAAGCACGGCCTATTGACCATCCCCTCCCTACTCGTCCGGGGCAGGCCCCTGAGGGGCGTCGTCACCAAGGAAGAGATCGTCGAGGCCCTCGATTAAAAAAAGGTTAGATTACTTTTCGAGCTGCTTGAGGGGTGGCTTCAGGTCGAGGGGTATCGGAGGCTTGTAGACCCTCCCCCCGAGGCGCTCCGTCCACTCGTCCCTCACACTCTTGAGGAGCTCGGGCTTTGTCAGCAGATCGAGTCCGCTGGCGGCGATGACCTTGGAGGCGAAGATGAGTCCCTTGTGCCCGATGCTGGAGCCGGACTGCGCGACGTTCTGCCAGCTGTGGCCGGGGGTCCCCAGCATGGTGCAGGTGGTGCCGAACTCGATGGTGGGGGTGACCCAGCTGACGTCGGAGACGTCGGTGGAGCCGGCGCCCACCTTGCCCTCACGGTAGTCGTCGAGGACCCTCTCGTCGAAGTACTCGTCCACCAGGGTCTCCCAGCCGGGGCGTTCCGACTTGCGGAGGCCGTTGACCTTCTGCTCCCTGTCGATGGACTCGGAGAGCTTCTCGGCGAACTCGATGTCCTCCTCGTCGTGGACGGGGGCACCGATCTCCCTCATGTTCCTGACAACCAGCTCGCTGAGGGCCTTGACGCCCAGGGTGTTGTAGCACCCCGTGAGGAACTCGACCTCGTGGGTGGTGCGGGCCATCTTATCGGCGCCGTCGGCGATCTGGAGCACCCAGTTGTAGATGTAGTCGACCTGGTCCCTCTCGGGGGCGCGGACGTAGAACCACGTACGGGCGTAGGCAGGGACGACGTTGGGCTGCCCGCCGCCCTCCTCGGTGATGTAGTGGACCCTGGCCTTCTCGATGACGTGCTCCCGCATGAAGTTGACGCCGTTGCTCATGAGCTCCACGGCGTCTAGGGCGCTGATGCCGTTCTCGGGGTCCCCCGCCGAGTGGGCGGTCCTCCCATAGAAGTGGAACTTGACAGAGTTCATGGCGTTGCTGCTGCCGGTCCCCGCGGAGTTCCCGGAGCCAGGATGATGGCTGAGCACAGCGTCGACGCCGTCGAAGAGTCCGTGCCTCACCATCCAGACCTTGCCGACGAGGGTCTCCTCGGCGGGACAGCCGTAGAACTTGACGGTGCCCGGGAGGTTGCCCGCCTCCATCGCGGTCTTGATGGCAATGGCTCCCGCCATGCCGCCGGTGCCGTGGATGTTGTGACCGCAACCGTGGCCGGGTGCCCCCTCCTCGACGGGGTCCCTGTAGGGCACCGCCTTCTGGCTGATGCCAGCAAGGGCGTCGAGCTCCCCGAGGACGCCGATGGTGGGGCCTCCGCTCCCCCAGGTGGCGACGAAGGCGGTGGGCATGTCGGCGACGCCTCTCTCCACCCTGAAGCCGTGCCCCTCGATCTCGTCGGAGAGCAGCTTGGAGGTCTTGTGCTCGAGGAGGCCGAGCTCCGCGTAGTCCCAGACCTCGTCGCTGACCTCGATGATCCTCTTCTCGTTCTCTTCAATCCAGTTGATGGCTACTTCCTTTGACATGATCTAAGAGGCGCCCTATGAGGGTATAAAACAGTGGTCCCCGGGCTCAGCGGGGGACACGCCTCACGTAGGCCTCGTGGAGGAGGGTCCCGAAGACGACGGTGAGGGCTCCCTGCATCCCGTTGAAGAGGGCCAGGAGGGGCAGCATACCCACGGCGACGTTGAAGGGGACGCCGTAGTATCTGGGGAGGACGATCATATTCCATCCGCTCATGATGATTATCCTGAGAGCGACCCCGGCCAGGTAAGACAGGATGCGGCTCGAGCCCGGGCCGAGGCCCAGCCTGTGTGAGAGGTTTCTCCCCCCTGCGAGTCCCGTGACGGTGGAGATCTCGGCTATTCCTTTCATGGCCCCCCCGATCAGGTCACCGCTTCTGGCGATGATGCCTAGGGCGGCGACGATGGATGTGACGGTCCCGGAGGTGAGGTCGAACATGAGGAGGGCGGTGACGATGGGGACCCCGGTGAAATCGAACTTGAGGAAGGGCATCCAGGGGAACGGTATCTTCAGCCCCGAGAACTTGAGGGTGTAGTCGAAGACGATGGCGAGAGCCGCCAAGATCGCGGTCCCTGTGAGTCGCACGGTGTTCCTTCCGGTGGCTCCCATGTCCTCTCAGCGTCCCTTTTCCTTGTGGATAACTTCATCCCATCTCCATCGCTATTATCCTTTTCGTGGTCAGGTGGGCCTGTCCAGCATCCTTAAAAACGTATGTTCACCCTTTATGCGGTAGGTGGAGGATGTGCATCAACTCCAATATCTACGGGCGGGGTCTCTGACCTCCGCAATCTAATTCTTCGGACCCTTAATGACAACCAGCTCCTAATCCTGACCAGTGTGGCGCGTCAGGAGCGGTCCATGACTTCCTTTCTGAGGAGTCTCTCCGAGGAGTACGGGATCCCCCTCTCAACCCTCAAGCTCAACGCGAGGATCCTGAGGGAGTTAAACCTCATCGCCTACGGCAATGTGAGGGAGGCGAGGAACGCAGAGGTCCTGGCCCTCGGAGAGTTCGTGTTAAGGCTTCTGGGGGGAGGGCGGGTGAGCTCCATAAACTTCGACGACTGACCCCTCTCCCGGGACCAGGCCGGGTCACAATATTTTTTTTATGCAACTCGATATCGGGCAACCATTATTAGAACCGGTCAACAGTCTATCAACAAATGACGAGTTGGCGGGGGTCCATCTGGAGCATCAGGTTCACGGTTTTCGTCTCGGGGGCCGTGGTCATGGCGTTGGAGCTCGTCGGCAGCAGGCTCCTCGCCCCCGCCTTCGGGGATAGCATCTTCGTCTGGGGCAGCCTCATCGGCGTCGTCATGACCTCCCTCGCCGTCGGCTACTACGTCGGCGGCAGGCTCGCAGACAGGGACTCGAGCTACGCCACGTTCTCGCTGATCACCCTCACAGCCGGCCTCTTCACTATTCTAATTCCCCTGTCGTCACCGATGATCCTTGAGGCGGTCTACTTCTCAGGGTTCGGGGAGAGGTACGGTCCAGTGCTGGCCTCCCTGCTGATGCTGGGGGTGCCGACGACTCTCCTCGGGATGGTCTCCCCCTACTCCATCAAGATGGCTGCTGAGAGCTTGGTCAGCGTCGGTGGGATCTCGGGGAGCCTCTCATCGATCT
>Ga0307379_10004835_pt1 | contig 19031 bp, 4 predicted proteins | sample UN2MG_FD_202237 | JGI IMG/M metagenome (GOLD analysis project Ga0307379, IMG submission 202237) | Soil microbial communities from Risofladan, Vaasa, Finland - UN-2 | ecosystem: Environmental > Terrestrial > Soil > Coastal area > Acid sulfate soil | place: Finland: Risofladan, Vaasa | collected... | reverse complement strand
CGAGCAGGAGGTGGAGCGATTGGTCGAGAAAGATAAAATCCAGCGCGAGGCCGTGGAGCGAACCGAAAGCATGGGCATCGTTTTCCTCGACGAGCTCGACAAGATCGCGGGGCCGCCGTCGAAGGAAGGGCCGGACGTCTCGCGCGAGGGCGTGCAGCGCGACCTGTTGCCGATCGTCGAAGGCTCTACCGTTGTCACGCGCTACGGCATGGTGAAAACCGATCACATCCTCTTCATCGCCGCCGGCGCGTTCAACGTATCGAAGCCGTCCGACCTCATTCCCGAGCTGCAGGGGCGATTCCCGATCCGCGTCGAGCTCTCCAGCCTCACCAGCGAGGATTTTGTCCGCATCCTCACCGAGCCGCGAAACGCTCTCACAAAGCAGTATGCCGCTTTGCTGGAAACTGAGGGCGTTGCGATCACCTTTACAGATGATGCAATCGCCGAGATCGCCGCCGTGGCGGCCGCGGTAAACAAGCGCATGCAGGACATCGGCGCCCGCCGGCTTCATACAATTTTGGAAAAGGTGCTGGACGAGATTTCCTTCAGCGCGCCGGACGTGGAGCAGAAGAAGATCAAGATCGACGCCGAGTACGTGCGCGAGCACGTCAAGGACGTGGCCGAGGACGAAGACCTGAGCAAGTATATTTTGTAGAAAAAAGAAGGCAGAAGCCTGAAGCCTGAAGGAAGAGAGAAAACGGCGCGAACATCGAATACTGAACATCGAACATCGAACGAAAGACTGGCGCAAGAACGCCTTTTTCGGGTTTCGCGCCCGGGCCTTGCAGGTGCTTCGCTGTGATATCTGAGGCTTCTTGCGCGGAATTCGGTTGAGGTTCCGGGGCCGCCGTCCCAATACCAGCAAGCTTCCATTTGCACCTTGCACCTTGCGCTCTGCCCCAATTCTGGAAAACACGGGAACACTTTCCGTTTTCGTGCGTCCATTAATAAGTGTGATTGTGCGGCATCATCCGGCCGAAGCCAAGGAGCATCCCATGTTACGGCATTTTCTGGCGGCGCTGTGCGTTTTCGCTGTTATGGCTGTCGCGGCGGCTTCTGCGGGCGAGGCGCCCGCCGAGCTGGCCAAGGCCGACGAGCTTTTCAAAAAGCAGAATTGGATGGAGGCAAGAACCGAATACGATAAAGCCATGGCGCAGCATTGGCAAGACGACCTTGGCCGCGAGATCATCCAGAAGACGGTGGATTGCTGCTTGCAGCTCTCGCTGTGGGACGACGCCCTGGACCGCGCGAGCCAGTATCTGGCGAAGAACAAGGACGGCTTCAACGCGGGCTACGGCAGCGTGCTGCTTGGGTCGCTCTACCAGCGGATTCCGCACTATGGCACGAAGCAAGGCGGCAAGTTCCTGCGCGGCCAGCGCGTGCAGGGCGTGTACGTTTCGAGCCAGAAAAAGGATCGCCGCGTCGCGATAGCGCATTACGAAGCCGCGCGCGATTTTTACGCAACACCCGGGCTGAAAGCGCCGCAGGGCGCCAGCCTGGAGAGCATTCGCATCAGCGTCAACAACAGCCTCGCCGACGTGTTGTTTGCCCGGCCCGGCTACTATGGCGGCTGGCAATGGGACTGGTGGTGGGGCGGCTGGGGCTGGCGCGACAGTGAAGATGATTCCGAAGACGACACTTCGGCGCTCGACGACGCCGATTACGAGGAGCCCAGGCAATATCGCTGGGCGCCGCCCGCCGAGCCGCGCGGCCTGCCGGTAGATCGGCAGGGAAATCCGCGTTTCATCGTGCCCACCAAAACCTACGACACCAAGCTGTCCGACGCCGAAAAAATCCGTTTTCTTCTTGACGAGATCATCGCACTCGATACCACGCCTGCAAAGAACAGCGCCGCAAGGGCGCTGCTCCGCCGCGCAATGATCGCGCGCTCGCTCTACGGCCCCGAATCCGTTCGGCAGTACACTCAGCAGCGTGTGCGTTACGACCAGGCCGGCCGGCCCATTCCGTCCGATCCCGCCGAAGACCCGATGATGAGCATCTGGGAACTGAAGCGCAACGAGGCGCTGTGCTGGGTGGGCGGGCAGGTGAAGCGGATATCGCTTCCGGCCGACGAGGACCCGCTGGCGCTGATCGACCGCGTGACGCGCGAGTATCCGAAAGCGGGCGTGGCGCTCGAGGCCCGCTATGCCGCCGGGCTTTACCTGCAGATGCGCCAGCAGTTTCCCGAGGCGATCGTTGAATACAGGAAAGTGCTCGGCCTGCCCGACAATGCAAACAGGCCCAAGGACCAGCCGTTTGCGGAAGCAATCGAGGACCTCAAGGCCATCGTCGAACGCGGAGACGCGTGGTTCAAGGAAGCCGCCGAGCAGATAAGAAAGCTGTCGGAACCGGAGGTTGCCCTTCAGCAGACAAACATAGCGCTGCCCGGCACAAAGGCGCCCGTGAATTACTCCTTCCGCAATACCAGCAGGATCACCTTCCGCGCGTTTGAATTCGACATGCAAAAGATGGTGCTCGACGGCATGCGGACGGAAGACGGCAACAACTTCTGGCAGCGGCGAAATGTGTTCTCGCCGTGGCGCGCGTGGGACCGGAACCGCGAATTCCAGCCCTATAAGCCGTACGTGGGCAAAATGCTGCTGGAATGGGCCGAAGACGTGCCCGACGATGGCTCGCACCGCCCAGCCGACCGTGCTGCCACGGCGCAGCTCGAAGCGTGCGGGGCGTATCTCATCGAGGCAGAGGTGGCCGGAGGCAACACCGCCCGCTGTCTTCTGCTCATCACCGATATCGCGATACTGCACAAGAACATGCCCGGCAAGGGCGTGCTTTTCCTGGCCGACGCCCTCACCGGTCAGCCCGTACCGCAGCAGAAGATGACCGTATTTGAGCATCGCGTGAACTACGCAAACAACCAGCAGACACATGAATTCATCGAGTCGGAGCAGATTACCAACGACCAGGGCATCATCGAGTACAAGCACCAGAAATGGGGCGACGTAGACGCTGTGGCCTTTTTGCCGGACAACCGCATGGCGTTCACGTTCCTCAACAACTGGTCAACCGGCGACGCCACGCGAGACCAGATGAGCGGCCCGCGAATATACGTGGTAACCGACCGGCCGGTGTATCGCCCGATGCAGGAGGTGAATTTCAAGGTGTGGCTGCGCAACCTGCGCGACGGCGCATACACGACCGCTCGGCAGGACAACGCACATATTGAAATCTACGACCCGAAAGGCACCTGCGTTCGCACGGTCGACTGCAAGCTCGACGACTTCGGCGGGGCCGACGGCGCCTTTTCGCTGAGTGCCGAGCCGCCCCTGGGCGTGTGGCGCATCAGAGTGAACGGCAACTGGCCCGACGCCCGGCAGAACGCGGGCGGCCTCTTCCGCGTGGAGGAATACAAGAAGCCGGAGTTTGAGGTGAGCGTAAAGCCCGACGCCACGCAAACGCGCCTCGGCGGCAAAATCCGCGCGAAGGTGGAAGCCCGCTATTATTTTGGAAATCCCGTGGTGAATGCGCAGGTCACCTACAAGGTCTTCCGTGAAGATTACCGCCACTACTACGCCGGGCCCGGCGAATACGATTGGCTATACGGGCGCGGCTACGGCCGCTGCTACTATGCTTACCCGTGGTTCCGCTGGTGGGGCAAGTGGGGCTACGACTGGCACTGCGCGGCACCCTACCGCTACCGCGCGACCTTCCCGTGGGGCAGCTATGGCGACGACGCCGAGGCGTCGTATCGGCGCCGCCTCGAAGGCTCCCCCCGCAAAGCCCTCCGCGAGCTTGTGGCCACGGGCATCGCCGGCACCGGAAAGGACGGCACGTTTGACATCGAAATCGACACCGCCCGCGCCGTGGCCGAGCATCCCGGCACCGACTCGCGCTACACGATCGAGGTGGACGTTCGCGATGCCAGCCGCCGCACCATCTCGGGCGAAGGCTCGGTTATCGCGTCGCGCCAGGCGTTCTATGCCTTCCTCGACGCCGACCGCGGCTGGTATTCGCAGGGCAAGGAGGCGTTTGTGGAGCTGCGCTGCCTCACGGCCGACAACGTGCCCGTTGCGGCAACCGGCGAGCTCACGGCCTTCAGCGTGGCCTACGGCGATGCCGGACAGGTGCGCGAAACGAAGCTCGATGCCCGCCCCGCGCAAACCGACGCGGAGGGGCGCTTCTCCACCAAATACAATTTCACAGTGCCCGGCCAGTATCGCATTGCGTTTGCCACCAAGGATGCCTGGGGCAGCAACGTGCAGGCAAACGTGCTCGTGTGGGTGGGCGGGCCGAACTTCGACGGCCGCCAGTTCCGCTTCAACGACCTGGAGGTGATCACAGACAAGCGCACGTACGACGTGGGCGACGTGGCTCGCATCATGATCAACACCGCCACCACGGAAACGATGGTCTTGCTTGGCCTTGATTGCGCCAACGGCCAGATGCGCAGCTACCAGATGGTGGAAGTGCCCGGCCGCTCGAAGGTGATCGAGGTGCCAATCGAGCAGCGGCACTCGCCAAACTTTTTCATAGAAGCCAGCACCATCCACAACGGCCGCGCATTTCACGAGATGAGGGAGATGCTGGTGCCGCCCAAACACGGCCTGCTGAGCGTGCAGCTTTCCACCGACAAGGCGGAATACAAGCCGGGCGAGAAGGGCAAGGTGCGCGTGAGCGTGCGCGACGCCGCCGGCAAGCCGGCCGCCGCACAGCTTGCACTTGCAGGCTACGACAAGGCGGTGAATTACATCCAGCCCGAGTTCGGCCCGTCGATGCAGACATTTTTCTGGGGCCAGAAACGCTACCATTGGCCGACGCGCGACGTCACGCTCGACCAGGTGTTTGGCCCCGACCGCGCAATCACGCGGATGGAATGGAATATCGGGCGTGCACCCAGCGACTGGTACGGCTGGAGCGGCGAGCTCAGATACGGCCTCGGGCGTGCCGGTGGGGTTAGAGGTATGGCTAAAGGCAATCGCTTTATGGCGGAAAGGGAGGTTTTCGACGACGCCGCCCCAATGGCCGCGATGAAGATGGAGGCCGGTGCCGATAAGCTCGGCGATGGAAATGCCGCCGGGCAGGGCGGTGGAGGCCCCGAGCCCGTCGAGGCGGCCGTCCGCATGCAATTTGCCGATACCGCAATCTGGCTGCCCGCGTTGAACGTTGGCCCCGAAGGCGAAGCCGAAACCGAGGTTACCTTCCCCGACAACCTCACCACGTGGCGCATTCGCGGCTATGCCATCTCGCAAGCAACGGCCGTGGCCGACACCGAAACGCAGGCCGTTACGACGAAGAAATTCATCGTTCGCCTGCAGGCACCACGCTTCTTCGTTGAACGCGACGAGGTGGTGCTCTCGGCAAATATCCACAACTATCTGAAAACCGACAAGAAGGCCAAGGTGTCGCTGGAGCTTTCCGGCGGCACGCTCGAAGCCCTCGGCGAGGTTACCGCGTCCGTTACGGTGAAGGCCGGCGCCGAGGCACGCGTCGATTTCCCGGTGAAGGTGCTGCGCGATGGAATGGCGCGCATCTCAGTAAAAGCCCTCACCGATGAGGAATCTGACGCCGTGAGCATGGCCTTCCCGGCGCTCGTGCATGGCATCGACAAAACCCTCGCGAGCTCGGGCGCGTACCGCGCCGACGCGGCCGGCACACGCGAGATCGACCTGCCGCTGCCAGAGGAGATCAACCCCGAGGCCACCACGCTCGAAGTTACGCTCTCGCCGTCGCTGGCCGGCGCAATGATCGACGCCCTGCCATACCTCGCCGGCTATCCATACGGATGCGTGGAGCAAACGCTCTCGCGCTTCGTTCCGTGCGTGCTCGTGGCCAAGACGCTGCGCGACACCGGCATGGACCTCGAGACCATCGGCCGCAAGCGGCTCGAAGGGCTCAATCGCCGCGAGGACGTTGCACACCGGTTCCAGCGGCATGATGTCGATCCCGTTTTCGACAGCGCCGAATTGGACCGCATGACGCGGGCGGGGCTGGACCGCCTGATGAGCTTCCAGAAAGGCGACGGCGGCTGGGGCTGGTGGAAGGAAGACGAATCGAGCCCCTACACCTCCGCATACGCCGTGTGGTCGCTGAAGCTCGCACAGGACGCCGGCGTGGCGGTGGACAACGCCGCATATCAGCGCGGCGTGCAGTTCCTGATGACGCGCGTGGACAAGGAGCTGAAGAAAGACGAGGGCGACTGGTGGCGCTACGGCGGCATCCACACGCAGGCTCACATCGCATACGTGCTTTCGATGGAAGACAAAGCCGACCGCGAATGGTTGAAGAAAATTCTCGAACGCCGCGCCGAGCTTACCCTCTACTCGAAGTCGCTGCTGGCTATGGCGCTGAACCGCATGGGCCTGAAGGACGAGTCCGCACTCGTACTGCAAAACGTTCTGCAGTTCGTTGAGCAAGATGACGAGAACGACACGGCGTGGGTGCGCGCGGCCGAGCAGGGCTGGTGGTACTGGTGGAACAACAGCATCGAAACGAACGGTTACGTGCTGATGGCGCTCTCCGAGATCCAGCCCAAGAGCGAGATCGCACCGCGGCTGGTCAAATGGCTGCTGAACAACCGCCGCAACGGCAGCTACTGGTCGTCTACGCGCGATACCGCCCAGGTGATCGCAGCAATGATTTCCTACATGAAAGCCAGCGGCGAGGGCTCGCCCGACTACACGCTGGTGGTAACGCTGGACGGCAAGACCGAGCTGCTACGCGAGCGCGTAACAAAGGACAACATGTTCAGCTTCAACAACCGCATCACGCTCGACGCGTCGAAGCTGCCGCCCGGCCCGCACAAGATTTCGGTGAACAAGGAAGGCGCGGGCGCGCTCTACTACTCCACCTATCTTTCGTTCTTCACCAAGGAGGAGAACATCAAGGGCGCCGGCAACGAGGTATTTGTGAAGCGCACGTATTACAAGCTTACGCCGGTGGCGCAGAAGGTTACACGCGGCCAGGGCGAGGCCGCGCATTCCGAAGACCGCCTCACGTTCGACCGCAAGGTGCTGAAGAACGGCGAGCGCGTTTACAGCGGCGACCTGATCGAGGTGGTGCTGCAGCTTCGATCGAAAAACAACTACGATTACCTCGTGTTTGAAGACATGAAGCCCGCGGGCTGCGAGCCGGTGGAAGTGCGGAGCGGCGGCCGGTGGGCGGGCGGCCTGTGCGCGAATGTGGAGCTTCGCGACACTAAAGTGGCATTTTTCATCGCAATGCTGGAGCAGGGCGAGCACGTGCTGAAGTACAGGCTCCGCGCCGAAATACCGGGCACCTTTCACGTGCTGCCCGCGAAGGGCTGGGCGATGTATGCACCCGAGATCAAGACCATCAGCGACGAGATGCACCTGGGGATAAGGGACTGATGCGGTTCGATTGCCCAAGGTCCAAAGTCCAACACACAGTGCCTAAGGCAACATGCGGCGGGGGGTGAAAAAAAGAAGGCTGGACTTGACTGACAACAATTATGTGCTATAATTATATGGAGACATATGGTTGTGTCGCACGAGAACCGCAAAAATGTCGGTTAAGGAGCTGAAGAGATGAAGAAGATGCTGGTGATCGCCGCCCTGCTGGGGATTTGCACAGCCGGGTTTGCCGGAGAACAGCCCTCGAACGAGGCGGAAGTACAGCGCCTTATACAGGCAGTCGAGAAAGCCGGATTCAAAGTGACGCCTGCCGCCGAGCAGGATAAAGCCGCCGAGGCCGCCGACACCAAGGCCGCCGAGGAAATGCTGAAAAAGCTCGAAGCACCTATTGTGTCGGTGGAATACAAGGAAGCGCCCCTCGCCGAAGTGCTTGCCGAGCTGCAGAAGGTGACCGGCGTGAACATGCTGCTGGACCCGAAGGTGGCGCAGGCTCGCGCGGGCACCGGCCAGGTAACGATGAAGCTGGACAAGGTGAAGCCTATTTCGGTGCTGCAAAATGCGCTGAAGCTGTATGACCTGGTGGCCATTTACGCCGACGAGGCGCTGCTGGTAACGCTGCCCACCGAAGAGGAACCGCTTACGCTGATGTACGACGTGCACGAGCTGACCGTGGTGCGCGATTTTTCGCATCCGCTGCGGCGTGTGCAACGCAGCATGCGCGGCGTGAGGATCAGCGGCATCTATTGGATGCGCGAGGCCGAGAAGCAGGAAGAGGAAGACGCCAAGGCCGAAGAGAAGCCGCGGTATGATCCTGACGCACTCATCAAGCTGGTGAAACAGGCTACGCCGAACGGAGACTGGAACAGCGACGTGTACTCCGTCACGCACGTTAACGGCGTGCTGGTGGTTACGCAGCGGGCATCGGTGCAGATAGAGGTGGTGAATTTCCTCACCGCGCTGAAGACGCGGATGTAGGACGCAGCAAGGTTTGTTGGGATAAGATTATGATGGCACCCGTTCTTGCGCGGGTGCCTTTTTTGATCCACAGCCGGGGGCACCGTGAGGCCACGGGGAGTTTATTCGCTGAAGCATGCCGCTACGCCGGACGATATATGAGATAGCATACGGAAGCGTTGAAGGCCCGGGCTCCTTTTGGCCAGATCGCAGGAGTCGGGGCCTTTTTTTCACGCGCACCTAAAGGAGCCACCGGTGACCGACCCGGCCAATATCTTTGATTTCGGCAGCATCTCGGGCCTTTCGCAAGAGGAGGCCGAAAAGAGGCTGAGGCACGAGGGTTACAACGAGCTGCCTTCCGCCCGCAAGCGCAATGTGCTTGCCATCGCGATAAGCGTGCTGCGCGAGCCGATGTTCCTGCTGCTGCTCGCCTGCGGCGGGCTGTATTTCACGATGCAGGAATACCAGGAGGCGGCTATGCTCCTGGGCTTCGTGTTTGTGATCATGGGCATAACGTTTTACCAGGAGCGCAAGACGGAGCGCGCCCTCGAGGCGCTGCGCGATCTGTCCAGCCCGCGCGCTCTCGTGATACGCGACGGCGCCCAGCGGCGCATCGCCGGCCGCGAGGTCGCCCGCGGCGACATCCTGGTGCTGTCGGAAGGCGACCGCGTGCCGGCCGATGCCGTGCTGCTCGAATGCACAAACCTCATTGCCGACGAGTCGCTGCTCACCGGCGAGTCGGTCCCCGTGCGCAAGATGGCGCGGCGCGGCGAGTTGCAGGTGAAACAGCCCGGCGGCGACGATCAGCCCTTCGTTTATTCCGGCACCCTTGTTGTGAAGGGCAGAGGCGTGGCCCAGGTGCAGGCCGTGGGCGTAAACACCAGGATGGGCAGCATCGGCAAGTCTCTGCACGCACTTGGAACCGAGGATACGCTGCTGCAGAAGGAAACCAGGCGGCTGGTTGCCACGTTTGCGCTCGTGGGCCTGGGGTTGTGCATCATAGTGGCGGTGGCGTACGCGCAGGTGGCGGGCTGGCAGCGCGGCTTCCTGGCCGGGCTGACGCTGGCAATGGCCACGCTGCCCGAGGAATTCCCCGTAGTCCTCACCATCTTTCTGGCTCTGGGCGCGTGGAGGATTTCGCGCCAGCACGTGCTCACACGCCGCGTGCCCGCGGTGGAAATGCTGGGCGCCGCCACCGTGCTGTGCGTTGACAAGACAGGCACGCTCACGCTGAACCGCATGGCCGTGCGAAAGCTTTACGCACGCGATGGTTTCTACGACGTCCACGACGCCGGCGGCGATCACCTGCCCGAGGAGTTTCACGAGCTGCTGGAATACAGCATCTTGGCCGGCCATCGCGATCCGTTCGATCCGATGGAAAAGGCATTCAAGCAGCTAGGCGAGCGCTGCCTCGCGCGCACCGAGCACCTTCATTACGACTGGACGCCGGTGCGCGAGTATCCGCTGTCGGAGCGGCTGCTCGCAATGTCGCACGTGTGGAAATCTCCGCAGGGCAACGATTACGTGATCGCGGCGAAAGGCGCGCCGGAGGCAATCGCCGACCTGTGCCATTTCGACGAGGCCGCGCTCAATCACGTGGCGGGCAAGGTGGACTCGATGGCCAACGATGGGCTGCGCGTGCTGGGCGTGGCTCGAGCGCGTTTCCAGCGGCCCGAGCTGCCCACCGAGCAGCACGATTTCCCGTTCGAGTTCGTGGGCCTGGTGGGCCTGGCCGATCCGATCCGCCCCACCGTGCCCGATGCGATTCGCGAGTGCTACAAGGCGGGCGTGCGAGTGATAATGGTGACCGGCGATTACGCGGCCACGGCTCAAAACATCGCCCGGCAGATAGGCCTCTCACGCTGCGACGAATGCATCACCGGCCCTGAGCTTGAGATGATGGACGACGCCGAGCTGCGGGAGCGCGTGAAGAGCGTGAATGTATTCGCGAGGACCGTGCCCGAGCAGAAGCTGCGCCTGGTGAATGCGCTGAAGGCGAATAACGAGGTGGTGGCGATGACCGGCGACGGCGTGAACGACGCGCCCGCGCTCAAGGCCGCGCATATCGGCGTGGCCATGGGCGGCCGCGGCACCGATGTGGCCCGCGAGGCGGCCGCGCTCGTGCTGCTCGACGATGATTTCTCGTCGATCGTGCGGTCCGTTAAAATGGGGCGCAGGATATTCGACAACATCCGCAAGGCTATGGCATACATACTTGCCATCCACGTGCCCATCGCCGGGATGTCGCTGATCCCGGTTCTGCTGGGGCGCGGCCTCGTGCTGCTGCCGGTGCACATCGTGTTCCTGGAGCTGATCATCGACCCCGCGTGCTCGATTGTGTTCGAGGCCGAGCGCGAGGAGGAAGACGTGATGACGCGCCCGCCCCGCGGCTTTGGCGAGCCGATGTTTGGCAGGCAAATTATTCTTGTGAGCCTGCTGCAGGGCGCCAGCGTGCTGTTCATCGTGCTGCTGGTTTATTTTGTTTCGCTCCAGCGTACGCAGTCGGAGGCAACAGCCCGCGCCCTCACGTTCACCACGCTCATCATCGCAAACCTCGGCCTGATCATGACGAATCGCTCGTGGACGCGCACGATTTTCGGCACGCTGCGCACGCCAAACACGGCGCTGTGGTGGGTGCTGGGCGGAGCGCTGATTTTTCTGTGGCTGGTGCTTTCGGCCCCGTTCCTGCGCGATCTTTTCAGGTTTGACGCGCTGCACTGGGACGACACGCTTATATGTTTCGGAGCGGGCGTGGTGAGCGTGGCATGGTTTGAAGTATTGAAGGCGATCAACGGCTGGCGCCAGCGTCGCCGCGGCCGAGGCTAGCCATGGGCGGAATGAGCACGGCGTCCTCGACGAGCGGCTTCTGAGCCGAACGGAATCCGTCCGCCCTCTTCCCGCGAATGACGCTGCAGGGGCAAGGGCGGCGCTGTAGGGGCAAGGCACCGCCCTTGCCCAAAGCCCGCCCGTCATCCTCCGATATTCAGCACCACCTTGATGGCCTGCTTCTGCTCGATGAGGCTCACGCCGGTTGCCACTTCCGACATGGGCAGCACGTGAGTGATGAACCGGTCGGGCTGGATGCGGCCGTCGTGCCAGAGCTTGATGATTTCATTGTGCGCGGCGGCCTCGTCGGGCCCGGCGGGGATGATCTGCTTCACCTTCTCGCGGTCGAGCGCCTCTTCACCGCGATCGTTTACTGCATAGAGGGCGATCTTGCCCTGGGGGTTCAGCGAGGCGGCCGCCTCGGCCACCAGCCGCGACTTGCCGGCGGCGTCCACTATGAAATCCACGCCCTCTTTCACCACCAACCTCACCTTCTCGTCAATAGTTTCGCTGTTGAGGTTAATGGTCTCGTCGGCGCCAAACTTGCGTGCCTGGCGCAATGCATCGTCGCGCCGGCCCACGGCAATAACCGGGCCCATGCCGGCGGCCTTTGCCAGGTAGCAAAAGGAAAGCCCCACGGGCCCGCAGCCGAGCACCAGCAGGCTGTCGCCCGATTTCACCTGCATGTTTCGCAGCGTGCTCAGCACCTCCTTCAGCGTTATGCAGATCGTGGCCTCCACCATGTCCACCTCGCCGGGGATCACCTGCTGGCCGCTGTGCACGCAGCGTGCGTGCGGCTTCAGGCCATCGGCCTGCATGGCGGCTACGTCGGTAACGGCGCCAAACTCGGCAAACCCGCCCCACATGCAATTCAGGCCGGGCACGTCGGCCATCGGGCGGAAAACCAGGTCGCCCTCGTTGTATGCCGTTACCTTCCTGCCCACCTTCACCACGCGGCCCACGCTCTCGTGCCCGAGGATGCCCGGATAGCCTTCAGGCCCGAAGAAGGGAATTGTTCCGTGAAGGATCTTCAGGTCGGTGCCGTTGCAGATGGAGCATGCCAGCGTGCGAACGAGGGCCTGGTAGTCGTCAATCTTGACATCGGCAACGTCGGCAACATTCAACATTGCGGGTTTCTGAACAACCACAGCTTTCATCTGCAACTCCTCCATCGGTCAAACGCATCTGCCACGATTTCTGCATAGGTAACTGCAAGAGAAGAGGCGTAAGAAGCAGCTCTTGCATGCGAATTGACGATTATAACAAAAGCGCGTTCGAGGGCAAGAGAAAATACAATGCGTCATGAAAAAAGCGGGCAGCCCGCATTCTTGCGCCGCTGCCCGCCGTCGTTTCATTCGGTCGAACGTCAGTTCTGCCTGTCGTCTTCATCCGGGCCTTGCTCGTCTTCCTCTTCATCGCCATCGGGCTCATCTTCGGTGCCCGCTTCAAACTCGTCTTCGGCGTCCGCTTCATCCGAACGGCTGGCATCGGAGCCGTCGTCGACGGCGTCGCGGTGGTCGTTGTCGGAATCGACGGGCGGATTCTCGGCGGGCTGCACATCGGCGTCGGCTTGTGCCGGAGCTTCCGGGGCTTCCGGCTCGGGCGGGATGGGCTTGGGCGCGGCGGGCCTGGCCGCCAGGCGTTTTGCCTTCACACGCGCGCAAACAGAAAGCACCACCCAAAGCCCGGCCACCAGCCCGGCCACAAACAGCCAATTGCGCTTCGTCTGCGGCTCGGTGATCTGTTTTGCAGAAAACGTGACAACCATGGCGCTGTTGGGCTTCACCTGCAGGGGCCGGGTGAACTCGAGCATCCTGCCCTTCAGCGGCGTATTGACGATGAGCTGCAAGGCCGTGCCGGCCGCCTTATCCTGGTTATCGATCAGCCGGTCGGCGATGCGTTTGAGGTTTCCGCTGTCGTCCTGGCTCAGCGAGTTCTCCAGCCGTTCGGCCTCAGCCTGGTTGAACCTGTCGCCCAGGTCCTGCCCGCCCGGTCCGGCCTGCTGCTCGCCGGTTTGCAGGCGGATCTGGTCGCGCCGGCCCACGAGGCCCACCACCGCCTGCTGGCGTATGAGCTTGCGAAGCTGCACGCGCGTGTCTTCGTTGAGCGCCGGATCGGCAAGCGAGTAGTTGTATGCCGATTCGAGCGCCTGCCGTGCTTCATACTGCCGGCCCTTCTGCGCCAGCTCGTTGCCCTTGGTCTGCAAGTCCATCGCGTTGCGCAGGTCTTCCGCGTTTGCCTGCTGCACTCCCGTTTCATAAGTCATGATGTCGTAGCGCTCGTTCATTCTCTGCCTGCGCAGCTCGTCGTTCACGGTGAGCGTGCCTCCGAAGTTGTAGTAATCCATCCGCTCGGGCAGGTAAAACCGCCAGGCCACTTGCTTCAGCGGCAGGTCGAACTGCGGGCCCTGAAACTGCTGCGCGTCCAGCCGCCACCAGTCCAGCCGCGGCAGGATGTAAACGAAATCGACATTCACCGGCAGCTCGCCGGCCGCCGCCTGCGCCAGCGGCACAAGCACCACTTCCGCGCCGTCGGCGTCCTTGCGGTTGGAAGGCACGGTAGACTTGCGGTTCACCAGCAACGACCATATCTCGGCTTTCGGAGGCAGGCGAACCTCGAGGTGCCGCTTGCCGCCCACGCTAAGCTGCAGCTCCACGCGGTTGATGCTCTCGCCAAGCTCGTTCACCACGGTAGTGAGCGTAGTGGTGAGCACCTCGGCCTCGAGAAGCGCCGCCTGACGGTGCCGCGTTGACACGAACGACAGCTCGAATTCGGGCGAGGCGCTCGCGTAGCAAAACGCGGCGCCCGATAGGTCGCCGGTGCCGAACGTGCCGGGCACGCCGCGGGCATCTTCCACCTGCAAAGACGGCCCAACCGCCTGCGTCGCAAGCTCTACCCTGTCGGTGGCAAACACCACCACGTGGCCGCTCTGGAGGTCTGCGCCCAGCGCCTTTGCGGTGCGCATCTTCACGTCGCCGGCCTCGCGGTCAAATTGCGTTTCGTAATCGAGCCGAAGCGGGTATGGGCGTTCCCACTTATGTGCAAGCTCGATGCGCCAGCGGCCGCTGCCCGGCTCCACCTCGTCGCGCCGCGCGATATCGGGGCCGGTTACCAGCAGGCCCAGCGCATCCTTGGGCACCTCAAATTCATACATCTTCGAGCCGGCGTTCTCCAGCCGGTATACGAGGTGATGCGTATGCCGCACCAGCCCCTCCGTTACCTTCGCCACGTGCAGGAAATCGACGGTAACGCGCGGCTTGATCACCTCGGTGTGCACCGTGAGCTCCCAGTCGGGCTTCAGCAGTTTGAACGCAAGCGAGCCCTGGCCGCGCAGCCCGAGCTCGAGCGGGTTCAGCTCGCTCACGCCCTTGCGGTCGGCCATTGCCAGGCGCACGCCGCGATCCAGCGTAATCGCGATCTGGCCGGTGTGCTTCAGCGAGCCCAGCACCTCCACGCGCGGCACGCGGATCTCGCGCGGCAGCTCGGATTCTGGCTGGCTCATCGCCACCTTCAGCGCGGTGCGGCCCATCAGCCTCGTGCGGAAATGCACCTGTATCGTGCGGCCATAGTCGTCGACGTTTTCGTCCCAGTGGCTCACCTCGGGCGAGCCGAGAGTATCGATGTCGTAGCCGACCGGTATTCGCAGGTCGATCGAGAACCGGCCGGCCTTGATGATCTCGACGGCGATCTCGCCATTATAAACGAGGCGGTCGTCGGCCACGGTGAAAACCGAATTTTCCTGCGTGCGGATTTCGGGCCGCACCTCGCTTACCTGCGCGGTCAGCACGTCGGTGGCGGCCTGCACGCGATAGGCGTTGCGCACGTCTCCGGGCTTCACGCCCGGGATCGCAGAAAGCAGGGCCTGCGCGCCGCGTGCAAAGTCGTCAACATTCATCGGCTGCGGCTGCGACTTGATCACTATGAAGACCGAGGAGCTGGCGATCACGCCAAGCGTGCCGCGCTGGCTTGTGGCGCCTTCCACCTTCAGCGTGCCCACCACCGCCTCGTATGGCGTGCCCTCGGCCGACGTCTGCGTCACCACGTTCAGCGTGTAGCCCTCGCGGGCAGGCTCCGACAGCTTGGCCTCGAGCACGTGCCTGGCGGGGTCAAACCGCCACGCGCCAAGCGACGGCCCCTCGACCAGCGTAACCACCACGTTTTCGGGCAGCGTCACCTGTATCTCTCTCAGCTCGCCCTGCGCTATCTGAAAGCGGATTCGGTGCCGGCCTTCAGCCACGCCCGTGTCAAACCGTACCACGCTCGTGGTTTCGCACAGGAACGACGTGGCCTCGAGCTGCGTTTGCCGGGCACGCGGTTTCCACGCAAACACCGCGTCGTTGCCGGGGCCCAATATGGCCTTCGCCACGGTCGAATCGGCCGTTTCCTCTCTCAGCAGCCGTATCGCCGTAGGCGCCTCGATCTGCATTCCCGTTGCCGGCACCGTGAGCTGCACGCGGTTGGTAAGCGCCAGCGGCATCGGCATGCGGAAGCCGCGCACCTGGTCGTCGGCTGCCTTTGTGAGCGGGCTCACAAACTTCAGCTCCACCTCGTACCTGCCCGGCTTCTCCACCAAGACATAGTAACGCCCGTGTTCTTCCTGCACCTTGAGGTGCTCGGCGGGCTTCTCAGGCGAGAGGAGGATGGCCGCGCCGGAAAGCACTTCTACGCGCGACGGCTTCGGGGCATCCAGCCGCAGTTTAATCGTCACCGCCATGCTGTCCTTCTCGGCCAGCAACTGGCAATCCACGTCCTCGACCATCGTCTGCTGCCACGTCCGCAGTTCTGTATATTGATTGCTCGAGCCGGTTATGCAGCCGGGCAGCAGCATGATTGCCAGCAGCATCGCCGCAATCGACGGCACCGCCGCAATCTGGACCGCGCCGCGGCGCACCACCCGCAGCAGGAACCAGATCACGACCAGCAACGGCAGGCCCCACGTAAACACGTGGCACAGCACGGGCGCAGCATCGGGAAACTGCGCCGCGCCGTATGCCAGGCCCGAAAGGCCGGCCGCCGCCAGCAGCCGCCGCAGCATGCGCTTCCGCTCGCGCCGCCGCAGCGTTGCCCAGCCCGCGAGCATCGCCAGCGATACTATAGGCACGATCACCGCGCCTGCAAGCGTGGCGCTGCTGCGCCAGTACGGTATTGCATAGGCCGAAATCTTCAGCGGCTCGTCGCAGCCCAGCACCTGCGTAAACGAGATCGTCCGCAGGTCGTCAGGCGAGCCCGGTCGCTGCTGGAATCGGGGCGACTGCGTGGCAAGGATGCCCAATACCATCACCGCCGCCAGCAGCACGCCAAACACGGCTTGCAGTGTGAGCTCGCGTTTTCGCTGGTAGAATACTGTGCCAACGGCAATGATCACCCCAAGGACGATCAGCATCGTCTCCATCGGCACGGCCAGCATGGCATCCACCCAGCAGCGGAGCACGCCCGCCAAAACCGCCGGCAGGCCCGCCGCGGCAAACCTGCGATCCTCGGGCACCATGTTCCGGCTCAGCTCCGGCTCGGCCAGCACGGCCCAGTCCTTCGGCACGTTCACCTGCCAGGTGGCAAACGTGGACCGAATGGGGCTGCCGGGGGCCGCGAGGCCAAACAGCCCGCGCCACGAAAGCGGTGCGTGCGCCTGGCCATACTCCACCTGTACCGTCTCCGGCTCGTTTGCATTGCGGTTGCGCCGCAGCGGGATCATCAGCTTCTTGTCGGCCGTAAACGACGGCGTAAGACGCGTGGCCCGCTCGCCGGTCGAGTCGCGCTCGATCAGGTGCGCCGTCCACACGTTTGCGCCCTCCGGCAGGTCCAGCATGAGGAACTGCACCGATGCGTTCTTCACCTTGTAACGCACGCTGGTCATCGACTGCAGCTCGCCGTCTTCCATAATGCTCATAGTGGTGGTGAGGCCGATGGCCTCGATCACTGCCGGCACCAGCGTGCCGCGGCTGTACACGTTTGCAGTCAGCACGATGGGCTGCGGCGCGTTCACGTACTTGTAGGTCTTCAGCACGGGCGCGTTCACCAGCAGCCTGTAGTTGGACGGCAATTCCTCGCGGTCGATCTCCAGCAGCGTGGTGTTCTTCGTGTCCTTTGCCGAAAGCTGCATGTTCAGATGGCTGGCCACCGTGATGTAGCCGGTTTGGGTTTGCACGCGCTCGCACTGCACGCCGCCCACCGGCACGAAGGCGTCTTTGTCAAACCGCTGATTGTATGTGATGCCCAGGTTGTAATCGCCGATCACCTTGCGCTGCAGCTTCACGATCCAGCGGCCGCCGTCGTTGATCGGGCGGCTGATGTCGTTGCCCACAAACACCGGATTCTCCAGTTGCGGCGGCACGCGGAAATGAAGCTCGTCTACCGGCGCACCCGATATGAAGTAGTTGAGCGCCACGCTTCCGTAGATGATCTCGTCGCCGATTGAAACCAGATGGAAAGCCTCCACGCGAATGCTCGACGGCTTCTTCTCGGCCATCAGCTTCAGCGTCCAGCCCTTCTGGCGGAAGCGGTAAGCGTATTGGGCGTTGGCCACGCGCATCGGCACCGAGCCGGTATGCACCTCGCGCAGCTCCAGAGCCTTGGGCGTTTCGAGCTGCACGCCCTCCTCGGCCACCACCACAAGATAGCCGCGCTCGTTCTTCGCATCGCGGATCGAAATGCCCTCGAGCTGCTGCTCCTTTCCCAGCGGCCCCTTGCTCAGCTCCAGGCGCATTTTCAGCAGCGTGCGGCCCAGCACCGGCTGTGTGAAATGAACCTCCACCTCCTGGAGGGTCTTGTTTTCCTTCATCTCGCGCACGGTGTAATCGTCCTTCTTCACCGCCGCGCCCGAAACGTCCGCCACCGAATACTCGGCCGGCACCTCGATAATCAGGCTGCGGATCGGCGCATCGCGCACGTCCAGATCAATCACCGCGTCCAGCGTCAGGTCATCTTCCAGCATGCTCACCACGAGCTGCTCGGACGCATCGAACGACGGCACGATATCGTCCAGCGAAATCGACATCTGGTAAGGCAGGGCGGCATACGTGTAATAGAAGACCTTGCCGGTGGGCACGAGCCGCGGATGATTGCGGTCGAGCATTATCCGCGGGAAAGCCGCCGCGTCCACCTGCGAAAGACTGCTCGTCTTCTTCACCACCAGGTGAAGGGCGCTGTCGGTGCCTATGGCCAGGAAACCGCCCGCGCGGATGCCGCCCTCGGGCACGATCACGGGCAATTCGATCTCGGAAGGAAACTGCGGAAGAACCATTTCTGAAAGTATCTGCAGGCCATACTGGCTGGTCTGCGGCTGGTTTAGGATCACAAACAGCTTCTGCACGGCGCCTTCGGCATCGATGCGCCAATCGCGGATATGCTTGCCGCGCACCTGCGTTACGCTCAGCGATTTCGGCACGCTGAACTCAAGCTCGGTGAGCTTTCCCTGCGACACGTCGAACGCAAACAGCGAATCCATGCGCAGTGCGCCGGCGCTCGCCGTTACACCGGCATTGGCTTCGCACGTGAGCACCAGTTTCGCATCCATCTCGGCCACCTGCGGCTTCCAGGCCACGGCAAACGGCTGCCCGGGCCCCAGGATGGCGGTGATCGTCAGCTTGCCGTCCTTCTCCTGGCGCTCCAGCCTCAGCGCGCCCGGAAACAGTATCTCGATATCCAGGCGGTCGCATGCCACCTCCAGCGTTCGCACCTGCGACGATGGTATTGCAAATGCCGACCGCCGCCACAGGCCGTCTTGCCCCGCCACCGGCCGTGCGGCAAAGATCACCGAAACCTTGTACGTGCCCGTCTTCGCCCACAGCATGTAATAGGTGCTCGCGGCCGCGTCGTAGCGAAGCTTCCACCCCTTCGCGGGCTCGGCCACCGAATCGAGCACCAGGTCGCCTGTTACCAGCGGAATCTCGCAGTTCTTGCTCTTCGTTTCCACCGTGAAACCGA
>Ga0307379_10004834_pt1 | contig 19031 bp, 17 predicted proteins | sample UN2MG_FD_202237 | JGI IMG/M metagenome (GOLD analysis project Ga0307379, IMG submission 202237) | Soil microbial communities from Risofladan, Vaasa, Finland - UN-2 | ecosystem: Environmental > Terrestrial > Soil > Coastal area > Acid sulfate soil | place: Finland: Risofladan, Vaasa | collected... | reverse complement strand
GCCGTCTCGAACAGGTCACGCACTCTGGATGCGCCGACTCCGACGAACATCTCGACGAAGTCCGAACCACTTATGTGGAAGAATGGCACGCCGGCCTCTCCCGCGATCGCACGTGCGAGGAGCGTCTTCCCGCAGCCCGGAGGTCCGAGGAGCAGGACGCCTTTCGGGATCTTGGCGCCGAGGGCCTGGAACTTCTTCGGGTTGCGAAGGAATTCCACGACCTCTTCCAGTTCCTGCTTCGCCTCGTCCACGCCGGCGACGTCCTCGAAGGTGACCTTGGGGACGTTCTCGTTGAACCGGCGGGCACGGCTTCTGCCGAACGAAAGCGCCTGGTTTCCGCCCATTTGAGTCTGGCGGATGACCAGCATATAGAAGATAATGAGGAATGCAACCATCGGCAGAACGGTGAACATCACGTTCTGAGCGAAGTCTGAGAACATCGGACGGTAGTTGTCGAACTCCACCTTGTGCTTCAGCAGCTCGTTCGTGAGTTCCGCGCGGCCGGGGTCGGGAGGTCTCGGAATTCGGACGCTGATCTTCTTGCCAGTCGTGAGCACGCCCTCAAACCGGTCTTCCTTCAGGACGCCTTTGTCAACCCTGTTGGCGTCAATCTCTCCCCAGAACTTGCTGTATGTAATCTCTTTGGTCGCATTCTTGTTGTCAAGCGGCTGCCTCACGAGATAGAACGCGAGGACAAAAACCGCCACCATCAAAAGAGTTTTGAAGAATCTAGCCAAATGCTTCCTCCCTGTACAACACCTCATCGGAGGCTGTTACATTATACCACACGGCACGGCCTCCGGCAAGGTCACGCGGGCATTGATCTCAGCACCAGGAACTCCCGAGTCCGGCCGGTCACCTTCACCGATTCGGAGAGCGCCAAGCCCGCGATCCAGACGACTTTCTCATCATCGGCTATAATCGGAACCCGATGCCTTGCGGCCCTGGGAATCTTCTTGTCCACAAATATGTCCTGGATCTTCTTCGATCCGCCGAGGCCGAGAGGCCGGATCCGATCGCCCGGTTCCCAGCTCCTCACTTTAAGCTTCCCCACAATGCTGTCTCGGTCTAACACGACCTCCAGGCTGTCCGGTGGGCGTATCGGCTCTATCGGCGTTCGTGATAAGTCTACTTCTATTATGACGCCGATTTCGGGCACTTCGGTCTTCCCCGGAACGCAAAGCTCATAACAGTATATGATCGGCAGTTCGGCGATCTTGCTGGATGAGAAGGTCAGCATCTCGCGCTCCCGCTCGACATATATGCCGCCGGGAAGCTCATACCGAAAATCCTTCCCGCCATCCAGCAGCCGAATCAGGTCTTCCACATGGACGAACCCGATATCCGCCAGGCCGCCCCTCAATTCGCTCACTGCCGACCGAATCGCTCGACGCCGGATTGCCGGCCGGCACTCGAGCAAGCCGGGCACGTCGAGCGACAGTGACTGCTCATTTTGGCCGGTCTTCAGCCGAGCGAGTGTCTCTTCAGCTTCCATATTGAGATACGCCGAATCCTCTGTCGCCAGTTCCGAGAGCCTCAGGATGGCTGCGTCTACCTCGGGATTGAACTCGCGCCTGAGGAGCGGCAGGAGTTCCAGGCGAATCCTGTTTCGGGCGTAGGTCGCAAGGAGATTGGTCGCGTCAATCCTTGGACGGAGGTTATGTCGCTCGACGTATTCCTCAACGACCGACCGGCGAGTTTCGATGAGCGGGCGGATGATTCGCCCTCGAACCGGCGGCATGCCTGAAAGCCCGTCAATGCCTGCGCCTCGAAGTATATTCAGCAAGACCGTTTCCACCTGATCGTCCGCAGTGTGCCCGACGGCGATCCTATTCGCGACGATCTCATCCGCCACTCGCTCCAGGAATTCGTATCTGACCAGGCGGGCGGCTTCTTCGGGCGAGAGGCGGAGGGTACGCTGAATTTCAGGAACGTCTATCTTTTCGACGGTGCATGGGACGCCAAGGTTACCAGCCAACTGAGCGACATATTCGGCATCCTGATCTGATTCCTTGCCCCGGAAGGAATGGTTCAAATGCGCGGCATAGAGGGTGATGCCAAGCTCGTCGCGAAGCGACCAGAGGGCGTGAAGAAGCGCCACCGAATCCGGGCCTCCGGACACGGCGACGAGCACCTTATCGCCGGGTTTGAGCATCGAGAGCCGGCGGATGGTGGAAAGAATATTCTCTAGAAGATTGCTTTTCATAAAGAAACGGGTAGCCTATATGGCGAGCAATAGCTCGATGAGCCGGAAGCCTTCTTCCACCCTGAGCTTTGTATCCGCTATCGCCCTCTCGTCAAACGGCAGATTCGTTTCATTCGGCTCGAAAGAGGAGAAGACGGCAAAGGGCACCGGGTCTTCAGCGTGGGTTCTGATCGAGATGGGGGTGACATGGTCGGGCGAAACCAGGATCCTGAAGCGCTCGAACTCCTTCATGCCCTCGAGCAGCGGGCCGAGAGTTCGCTTATCCACGTTCTCGATCGCTTGGACCTTGGCATCAATATCGCCATTATGCCCTGCCTCGTCGGGGGCTTCTACGTGAAGGAAGACGAAGTCGCGCTCCTTGAGGGCATCGAGGGCATATTGGGCCTTGCCTTCGAAGTTGGTATCGAGATAGCCGGTCGCACCCGGAACGTTCACAGCCTTGAGGCCTGCCGCTCGTCCAAGACCCTTGACCAGATCTACGGCTGCAACTACTGCGCCGGTGAGGCCCGTCTTCATCGAGAAGCTGGGCAGATCCAGCGATCTTCCCTGCCCCCACGGCCATATCATGTTTGCGGCGAGTTTACCATTGTCCCGCCGCCACTGGTTGATGGGATGGCTGTCAAGGATCTCCAGGGAGTCGAAGATAAGCTGCCTGAGCGTGGAATCGCCATCGCCCTGGGGCAAGTAGTCCTTGATCGGCTGGCCGATGATATTGTGCGGCGGATGGGTCTTCACGTCGGGCGAGCCGTCGCGCCAGACCATGATATGCCGGTAGCTCACGCCGCAATAGAACGATATCTTTTGCGTGCCCAGTTTCTCCTCGACGAACGCCATCAGCTCGCGCGCCTGCTCGGTCGAGACATGGCCGCCACTGTAGTCTATCATGGTGTTGCCGTCGGAGGTTACCAGATTGCATCGGAAGGCGACGTCCTTCTTTTCGAGGGGGATCTCCATGCTGACGGCCTCGATGGGCCCTCGACCGGTATAGTACTTGCGAGGATCGTAGCCGAGGAGCGACATGGCGGCGACATCGCTGCCGGGGTCCATGCCCTCAGGGATGGTTTGGACCATGCCTACCCGGCCATTGGCCGCGAGAAAGTCCATATTGGGCTTCTTCGCGACCTGCATGGGCGTCTTGCCGCCGAGTTCATTCAGCGGCCGATCGGCCATACCGTCTGGGACGAGGAGAACGTATTTTACAGATGATGACTTTGCCATTAGCTTAGCTCTTTCACAGTCAGACCAGTCGGACAAGTCAGACATGTCGGACCGATGTCACAGATCTTTTCCGACGATCCTCCGGTATGCCTCGCGGTACTTCCCGCTTGTATTGCGTACAACCTCTTCGGGAAGCTCGGGGCCTGGATACTCTCTGTTGAACTTGATGCTGTCCAGCCAATCGCGGACATACTGCTTGTCGAAGCTCGGCTGAGCCCCACCTGGTTTGTAGGTTGCCACGTCCCAGAACCTCGATGAGTCGGGGGTCAAGACCTCGTCAATGACGATGATCTTATCGGCCATTCGCCCGAACTCGAACTTCGTGTCGGCGATTATGATGCCCCTTGAGGACGCATACTGAGACGCCCTCCGGTAGATCCCCAGGGTCTTGTCATGAAGGGTATCCGCCGCATCCTTGCCGATCATGTCGGCGGCCTGGGCCTGGGTGATATTTATGTCATGGCCGGATTCGGCCTTGGTCGCGGGAGTGAAGATCGGCTCGGGCAGCTTGTCAGACTCGACCAGGTTCGATGGAAGCTCGATCCCGTAGAGATTGACCTTGCCGTTCGATGTCGCCTGCGCCTTATATTCCTTCCACGCCGAGCCGGAGAGATACCCGCGCACGACGCACTCCACGGGGAAGGGCTCGGTTTTCTTGACGATCATCGAGCGGCCGTCGAGGGTTGCTCGAAGGCTCTCTACATCGGGCACTCCCAAAGAAGCCAGCTTCTTGATGATCTCGCCGGTGTCTGCCGTGATCAGATGGTTTTCGACGACATCCTTGGTCAGGCCGAACCAGAACAGTGAGATCTGGGTGAGCACGCGGCCCTTGTCCGGGATGCCGGTCGGCATGACGACGTCGAACGCCGAGAGCCGGTCGGTCGCGACGATTAGCAGTTCCTCGCCTAGGTCGTAGACGTCCCGGACTTTGCCGGTTCGGAATTTCTTTAAGCCGGCGATATCGGTACTTGTGATTACCATGCTAACACTCCGATGCGTGATTCGTGATTCGTGACCCGGAACTAATACCCCAGCACCTTCAGCAGCTCATCCATCTCCGGCTTGACGACCTCGGGCTGAGTGGCGGTCTTGATCGCGCAATCCGGGTCTTTCAGCCCGTGGCCGGTGAGGATGCACACGACGGTCGCCGGGTCCTTGAAGTACCCCTGGGCCGCCTTCTTCCGAACGCCTGCGACCGATGCCGCCGACGCCGGCTCACAGAATACGCCTTCCGTGCCGGCGAGGAGCTTGTACGCCTCCAGGATCTCTTCGTCGGTGACGGCGTCAATCAACCCGCCGGACTCATCTCGGGCCGCAACCGCCTGCTTCCAACTCGCCGGATTGCCGATTCGGATGGCGGTCGCGATGGTTTCCGGTTTCTCGACCGGATGCCCCAGCACAATCGGCGCAGAACCCGCCGCCTGGAAGCCGATCATTCTCGGCAGGCGCTTGATCTTATGGCTGGCGAAATACTCCTTGTAGCCCTTCCAATAAGCTGTGATGTTTCCCGCGTTCCCCACGGGGATCGCGTGGAAGTCGGGCGGGCCGCCGAGGACATCGCAAATCTCGAATGCCCCAGTCTTCTGCCCCTCGATCCGATATGGATTCAGGGAGTTCACCAGCGTGATCGGGTACTTGTCCGTGATCTCGCGGGCCAGGTTCAGCGCCTCATCGAAGTTGCCCTCGATCTGAATGACCTTCGCGCCGTGGATCATGGCCTGGGAAAGCTTGCCGAGCGCGATATTCCCCTTGGGGATAAGAACCATGCAGCTTATCCCCGCCTTGGCCGCATAAGCCGCCGCCGATGCGGACGTGTTGCCGGTGGAAGCGCACATGACCGCCTTCGAGCCTTCCTCGACGGCCTTCGAGATGGCCATGGTCATCCCGCGGTCCTTGAACGAGCCGGTGGGATTGAGGCCCTCGTACTTCAAGTAGATCATCAGGTTCGGGGCGATCTTGGCCGCCAACCGATCCGCACGAATGAGCGGCGTGCTGCCCTCGAGGAGGGTGATGATCGGCGTCCGATCGGTGACCGGCAGATACTCGCGATAGCGCTCGATGACCCCGATGCGTGCCGGGGACGACTTTTTGCTTTCCGAAACTACCATGACTTACTCCTTAGACGACCAAGGTATGGGAGTATGGGAGTCTGGGAGTCTGGGAGTGAAAAACCCCCATACCCCCATACGCCCACACCCACACACATCTTATTCTTCTACCCTGATCCAGCTACAAATCTCAGACACTACTTCCAGGTTGGATATGGCGCCAATGGCCCGGCGGAAGTTCTTCTCGGCGACCTGGTGGGTCACCATCACGATCTCCGCCCTATCACCCTGCTGATCCTTCTGGACGACCGAGGCTATGCTCACGCCGTTCTCGCCGAAGACGCTTGCGATCTTCGCCAGGACGCCAGGACGATCGGCAACCAGCATCCGAATGTAGTATTTGGTCACCACCTCGTCCATGCTTTCGACTGCCCGCTGATCGAAGCAAGTGCATGGGAGGCGGCCGTTCGCCTTGAACTTCATATTACGGGCGATCTCCATAATATCGCCCGCGAGCGCGCTGCCGGTTGGGAGTGAGCCCGCCCCTCGGCCATAGAACATCACGTCCTGGACGAAGTCGCCGCGGACGTAGATGGCGTTGTACACGTCGTTCACCGAGGCAAGCGGATGGGTCGAGGGGATCAGGGTCGGGTGTACCCGGATCTGCATCTTCTCGCCGTTCCGCTTCGCGATCGCCAGCAGCTTGATAGCGTAGCCCAATTCCTGGGCGTTCCTAATATCCTTCGGGCCGATCTTCGTGATGCCCTCAGAGTATATATCGTCCACGTTCACCCTGCTGGTAAAGGCGATGGACGCCAGAATCGCGATCTTGTACTTCGCGTCATACCCCTCGATATCGCTGGTCGGGTCGGGCTCGGCATAGCCGGCCTTCTGAGCCTCCGCAAGCACCTTGGCGAAGTCGCGGCCTTCGAGCGCCATCTTGGTCAGGATGTAGTTCGTCGTCCCGTTGACGATGCCCATGACCTCGGTGATCTTATTTGCAGCGAGCGACTCTTTCAGCGGGCGGATGATGGGAATGCCGCCGCCGACGCTCCCCTCGAAATAGAAGTCGAGGCCCTTCTTGTCCGCCGTCCGGAGGAGCTCCGAGCCCTCCTTGGCGATCAGCTCCTTGTTCGCGGAAACGACGTGCTTGCCGTTGCCGAGCGCGCGGAGGATGAACTCCTTGGCCGGGTGGACTCCGCCGATGGTCTCGACGACGATGTCAATCGAGGGGTCATCGAGGATCTGGGAGACGTCGGTCGTCAGGAGGCTCTTGTCAAACTTGACCGATCGCTCGGTGGTGATATCCAGGTCGGCGATGCGCGTGACCTCGATCGCGGAGCCGATCTTCCGCTCGATCTCGGGCTTATTCTCGGTCAAGACCCTCAGGACTCCCGTCCCGACGGTCCCGAAACCGACTATACCGACGCTAATCTGTTTCATGAGTGATCCGTAAGTCAGACAGGTCGGACCGGTCGGACGAGTCTGACATGATTACTGAGTCGTTTCAACGACCACCAAGACATCCCCTTGCTGGACGAGCTTGCCGCTCTCGGCCGGGATGGCGGCTACCTTCCCCCCGACCTCCGAGGGCACTTCGCTGAAAACTTTCATGGCCTCGATGAGGCCGATCGTCTGCCCGACCTCGATCTCGTCGCCGACTTCGATATACGGCGGCGAATCCGGCGAGGGACATCGGTAGAAGACGCCGATCATGAGCGAGCGAATCTCCGCCAGGTTCTCAGCCGCAATCTCCTCCTCGGGGGCTTCGAAGATCTCCTCGACAAAAACTTCCTCGGGCTCCCCATGGAGGCCGGGTTGAGCCGTGGCAACCGGCGCAACGTGCTTCTCGAGGGCTTCGGCCTTTATGGTGACGCTGAGGCCCTCTTCCTCGACCGCCAGCTCAGTGAGCTTATTCTGCTCAACGATGGTTATGAGGCGTTTGATCTTGTCATAATCCATAGGACAAATCCGTAATTCGTAATTCGTGATGCGTAACCGGACTTCTGTTACGGATTACTCATTACTCGTTAGCCGAAGTATAACATTCGGGGATGGGCGTGTCAATCCGCAAATGGCCTGGAATTCGAGGGGTTGGATGGTTAGGAGGAGAGGAGCGATGGGGGGAGGAGGGATGGGGCGAGTAGGCGTATGGGAGTATGGGTGTTTGGGGGTGTGGGGGTTTTCCAGTACTCCACTACTCCACCACTCCACCACTCCGTTACTCCGCTTTGAGTAGGAGTAGGGTACTCAGCGCCTTGAAGAAAATCGACCAAGCGGATAGAATAGTGGCGAGGGTTTTCAACATCGGGACGACTGAGGAATCCGGGAGAGTGAGCATCGAGGGCGCGGGTAAACTGATGCAGGCCGACCTCAATGAGGAAGTCCAAGGTGAGCCGGCGCAGAACATCGGGCCGAAGAGGATTGTGACGCTGTTGGCCAACAAATGACTCTGAGGCCAAGAGAGAGAGATGAGCATGCCTGATAAGGAGAAGTACTGCGTCTTGTGTGAGCGTGATGCGGTCGTACGCTATGATTTCATGAAGGACATCTGGAATTACGTCTGCCAGTCGTGCGGCTCCTTCGGCATTACTGGGAACGCAAAGATGGATGTAGTGCCCAAACTGGAAGCTACTGAACGCGCCCGGGTTTCAGCCTGTACTCGCGAACGGATCATCAAGGGCTTACCGAAACTCCTGCTTTGCTCTGACGAAACGGAGCATGCGTCTTATCCAGGTGCCCACGGGGTATTCGATGTGATTCGTTCTGTATTCCCGCAACGCATCCAAGACCGATTCGACCGCGCATTGGCGAATCTATGTGTTTCTACCACCGCGCCGGGCAGGGCAGTCCAGTTAGATCGGCATAACGATGTTATCCCTTTCATGATGGCCGAGACTCCTGATACCGCCTGGTTTATTCTAGACGAAATGGCCGCTCTGGGATACATATCCAAGTTCGACGGATCGACGCCGTTAGTCGGGGTGACGGTGCGTGCGACCGGGATAGAAAGAGTTCAGGAACTGGAATCGGTCTCAATGCGCGAGAAGTCATCTCACGTGTTCATTGCGATGTGGTTCGACGCTAGTACCTATGGCATGTTTCATGAAGGTCTTGCTCCCGCTGTACGTGACTGCGGATTCGAACCTCGCCGCATAGACATGAAGGAAACAAACAATAAGATATGCGACGAGATCATCGCTGAGATACGCCGAAGCCGCTTTGTGATTGCCGACTTCACAGGCCAACGGGGAGGCGTTTACTATGAGGCCGGCTTCGCGCAGGGTTTGGGCATCCCTGTAATCTGGACATGCCGTAAGGACAAAGTGAAACGCCTGCATTTCGATACACGTCAGTATTCTCACATTCTCTGGGAAACGCCCGAAGACCTGAACAGGCAATTGGCCGCACGCATCAGGGCAACAATCCCGGGGGCGAAATAGAAGTGCTGTTCCTTTCCCAATCAAGGGATGGGCGTCTTCTTTGGCTGAGCCTCACCCCAATAGTCGGGCGGCTCCCCACTGGCATCCTCATGCCACAGAGTTCTACCTCGTCGAAAGACAGGCATGGCAAGCTGTAGGAGCTCACGACCCGAATCGTAGACGATGGCCAGCCTCTCTGCAACATGAGCGGGGAAGAGCTCCGTCAGAACTGCATCCAATTCCTCTGGCGTGATCTCATCTCGCATGAGGTGGCAAGCTATGACGAACTCATAATACCGTTCCCAATCGAGCGGATGGAGAAATCCCCGATTCGCCTGATGTACGAACGCATTGAATGCAAATCGCCCACGATACGATATCTCGTACGGACACTTCTTTCGCCGCCTTCTGGCTCCAAACCTGCCGGTGGATGAGTAGCTCTGCATTCCATAACCTTCCTTCGCTTGTCATTATATCATCAAGGTCACAGCAGCACACGGCCGAATTCCTCCGTTTTCTCCTTGACACTGAGGCGGCAAGCCGTTAACATCTAGGGAGTCCATTACTCCAATACTACTCCATTACTCCGTTTTCGAGTAAGACTAAGAGCAAGAGTAGGAGTAGGAGTAGGAGATAAGAGGAGATCAGCATGGCGGAGGTACGAGGGTTTCGGGGAGTCAGGTACGTTAAGGCGAAGGTCGGGGAGATGGATGCGGTGGTTTCGCCGCCGTATGATGTCATTTCGCCGGATGAACGGCGGTGGTATTGCGAGCGGCATCCGAACAACATCGTGCGCCTGATCCTCCCTGAGGAGAACGGCGACAAGTACCAGAACGCCGCCAAGTGTCTGGACGAGTGGCTTAAGGCGGGGGTCCTCGCCCGCGACCCCGAGCCGAGCATCTATGCCATCGAGGAGGCGTTCGAGATCGAGGGCCACCTGAAAAAGCGGTTCGGGTTCGTGTGCCTCATGCGCCTGGAGGATTTCGGGACGGGCGTATTGCCCCACGAGAACGTCCTCGCAAAGCCGCTGGAAGACCGTCTCAATCTGACTCGGGCGACTCGCGCGAACTTCGATTCGATATTCTGCCTGGATGCCGACGGCCGGGCGACCGAGTTGATCAGGCCCTCCACCTCAGGCGGACCGGACGCATCGGCGACGGACAAGGCGGGGGTTCGGACGGACCTCTGGCGGATATCCGATCCCGAGACGATAAGGAAGGTTTCTGATCTGCTCGCAGGGGGACCGGTCGTCATCGCGGACGGGCATCATCGGTATTCAGCGGCGCTGGCTTATAGAAATGAGATGCGGGCGGCCAATGGGTCGGGCCCGGATGCGCCGCATGAGTTTATCATGGTGACGCTCGTCTCGCTGGACGACGAGGGGCTGGTCATACTCCCGACCCACAGGCTGGTGCGGAACATCGAAGGCTTTGACCCGGACGCGTTCCGCTCACGACTAGGCGAGTTCTTTGAGATCGAGGAGGCCGAGCCCGAGAATCTGATGCAGTACGTCGAGCTGCTCGGCAGTCATACGTTCGGGGTGCATCTAGGCGGCAGATCGTGCGTAATCAGGCTCAAACCGGACATAGCGCTGGAACAATCGGCTCTCAAGCAGCTCGATGTGACCATTCTCCATTCGCTGATTCTGGAGAAGATATTGGGGATCGGGGCAGAGGCGCTCGCGGCCCAGGCGAACCTAACTTATGTGCGCGATGCCGACAAGGCCGTCCAATCGGTTGATTCGGGTGAGTATCAGATCGCGCTCCTGATGAACCCGCCGGAGGTCGAGGAAGTGAAGGCGGTCGCGGCGGCAGGCGGCAAAATGCCTCAGAAGTCAACGTTCTTCTATCCGAAGCTGCTCACGGGAATGGTGCTGCGCGTCATGGAATGACGTGCAGAATGGTCAGATGGTTGATGGTTAATGGTTGATGGGGGAGGGACCCGATCGGAGGCCAAGGGCGAGGATGAGGGCAGCCAACAGGGCGGCGGCGGTGATGATGAAAACCGTCTGGTAGGAGACTGCCTGGACGATTAGTCCGCCGAGCACGGGGAAGAGGATCGTGGGGGCGCTTGCCGAGTTTGCCAATCCGATATACGACCGGCGTTCCTTGTGAGGGGCGATCTCCAGAAGGAAGTTGGTCAGGCCGATCCATACGCTCGATATCATTCCGCCGACCATGAAGAAAACCAGACCATAGAGCCAGAGTAGCTTACTCCCGATCAGCAAGGCAAGTACAGGCGCAAGCACCCCAATCACGATAGATACCAGGATCGAGGATCTCGGTCCTCGGGAATCACTCAGATGCCCCACGAGCGCACTCCAGACTATGCCCCCTGCCACCTGTATGGCAAGGTAGATACCAATCATTCTGCCGGCGACACCGGTGTAGAGGATGAAGAACGGCAGCGAGAGTCCCATGAACCCGATCAGCATCTGTATGATCAACAGGCGCTTGAGCTGGGAATTCCCCGAGACCATGCGGCCGATCCTGCGCACGTATTGGAGGAAATTGCCGTCATGCTCCTCGGGGAGGCCATCGGGTTCACGGACCGCGAACAGACTGACGTAGCTCGCCCAAAAGAAGACCGCTGCGACCGCCATCAGCACGGCGTAGTTGGTGGGATATGGAAGTCCGCCGCGTGCGAGTATGCGGCTTATGAAGAGGCCCGCGAGTAAGCCGAGCACTCCTCCGCCGACTTGAGTGAATCCGAACATCCGCCCTCGGGTGCGCTCGGGGATCGACTTCGCGACGAGGTCGGTCCAGGGGACGCCGGCCATCCCTTCGGTGAGCCAGAATCCCACGTAGACAACGATGAACACCGCAAGCAAGATGACCCTATGGCTGGTGAGGAACAAGGTGATCGCGAACAAGGCGATCCCGGCGCGCGAGACCGTGGCAACCTTCATCAGGAAGCCCTTGTGGCGGCGGCGGTTTCGCAGGTAGTGGGCGGTCCAAAGCTGAGGAAGGAATAGCCCGGCAGGCTTGATGGCGATGATCGCACCGATGACGATGGACGAATCGGTCAGGGTCGCCAGGAACGCGGGGAGGATGGTTGACTGGTCAATGAACGCCTGCCCGCAGAGGTAGAAGATGACGTCCATGGAGAGCAGACGAAAACTTCGCCTTACTTCCATCGAATCAGGCATGTTCTCAGCGTTAAGGATTTCCTCGTTCATGCGGCAGATCAACAATGAGTGTGGGAGTTTGGGAGTGTGGGTGTGTGGGAGTCCGAACCCCCATACGCCCATACCCCCATACTCCGCTACATGGCCCGGAGGCGGCGGATGCGCTCCTCGATGGGCGGGTGTGTGCTGAACAGGTTGTTCGTCCAGCCGCCGTGCTCCTTGAGCGGATTCGCAATCCACATGTGGGCGGTGGCCTTGTTCGCAACCTCCAGGGGCTCGGTGTCGGCGGCGATCTTTTCCAAGGCGTTCGCGAGGCCATCGGGGTAGCGAGTGAGCATCGAGCCCTCGGCGTCGGCAAGGAACTCTCGGTGGCGGGAGATCGCCAGCTTGATGAGCGTTGCGAATATGGGAGCGAGGATTGCCACGACCAATGCGATCACCAGAACGATCGGATTTCCCCCACCCCGATTGCGTCTTCGGCCACCCCACCAGAAGCTCCGAAGCAGCCAGTCGGCGATCAGGACCGCCATGCCCGCCAGGATTGCGACCAGAGTCATGAACCGGATATCGTAGTCCTTCACATGCGCCATCTCGTGTCCGATGACCCCCTCAAGTTCCGTGCGGTCCATCTTATCCAGCAAGCCGGTCGTGACTGCGAGCGCCGCGTGGCGGGGATTTCGACCGGTGGCGAAGGCATTGGGCGCGGAGTCGTCCACGATGTAGATCGAGGGGACGGGTAGTCCGGCGGCAATCGCGAGACCTTCCACCGAGTTGACCAGGTGCGGATACTCCTCCTTGGTGGCGGGCCGGGCATGTGCCATGGCGAGGACGATCTTGTCGCTGTAGTAGTAGCTGCCGATGCTGCTGATAACCGCAAAGGCGACTGCGAGCGGTAGGATCTCCGGATAGCCGGTGACCTGGGTGAACAGGTAGCCGAGTCCCACGATGACGACGATGAAAGCGAGGATCAGCAGGACTGACCCTCGGACGTTTGAACTGATTTGCTCGTACATGGCAAAGTGATGCGTAAGGAGTAATCCGTAAGGAGAGATCAGCAGACTATTACGGTTACGGATTACTCCTTACTCGTTAGAATTGGACTTTGACCGGTTCGCGGGCGACGTCCTCCATAGCGAAGTAATCGTGCTGCGTGAAGCCGAATGTCCCCGCAATCATGCTCGCCGGGAAGGTCTGGATGAGCGTGTTGAGCGACATCACGGTGTCATTGTAGAACTGCCGTGCGTAGGCGATCTTGCTCTCAGTGCCGGACAGCTCTTCCTGGAGCATCATAAAGTTTTCGTTGGCCTTCAACTGAGGGTATGCCTCGGCCACGGCGAAGAGAGTCTTAAGCGCCCCGGTAATCATGTTCTGAGCCTCGCCCTGCTCGGCCACGGTCTTGGCGGATGCCATTGCAGCGCGTGCCTCGGTCACTTTCTCGAAGGTTCCTTTCTCGTGAGCGGCATAGCCCTTGACCGCCTCGACCAGATTCGGGATGAGGTCGTATCTTCGGCGGAGTTGAACGTCAATCTGGGACCAGGCGTTATTGATCCTGTTTCTCAGGACAACCAGGCGGTTGTAGGTGAATACGACCCACAGCAGCAGTAATACTGCAATGCCTGCAAGCACAATGAAGATCAAACCTATTGCCATCCGTTGCCTCCTTTTGGCATGGCATGGCCGCCAGCCGCCTCATTATATACACGGCGGATGAGGCAGTCAAGCGAGTCAATGTTAAGCGCGAAAACGTTGAGGCCTTGGAGGCGTCGCTCGAGAACTCCAGAATAGCGCCCATTGACTTGTTGTCCGAACCGACGTATCATGCACATGGCTGATCGGCCTTTTCTGCCTCATCTCGGACCGCATGCAGCCGCAAAACACTGTGCATTATTAAATCGACAGGTAGGAGGAAACGTGATGCGATTGCTAACCTCGAGATTCGCCAACACCCTGGTACTCTGTGCGTCAATGCTGGCGGCCGCCATTCTGCTTCCAAACGGCTGCTCAGCGGGACTGCTTGACAACCTCTCAGGAAGCCTTCCGAGCATTGGAGACTTCACCAAAGAGAAGCCTACGATCACTACGTCATTGAAAGACGCGCTCACGGAGGTCACGTTTCTCGATGACTTCAATCCCACCGATTTCGCGCCGATGACCCGACTGCCAAGAGGGCCTAGCAACGGGTTCATCCTTGACAGGCCCGGGCTGTTTGAGCTGGACGCACAGAGCTACTGCCTGCATGCCGGGGCTTATGCACCCGGCAAGGGAGAGGGTTATGTCTACGCCCCTATCTCCGGTCCGCGAGCGGACGTCATTCGCAGGATCGCCCAGCAATCGGTAGTCCATCCGGAGATTGACCAGCATGACGTTCAGACTTTGATCTGGGCCATCCTCGCCCGGACGAAGATCAGCGACATGTCGGGCGATATGCGGAATGTTGCGAGCACTCTGCTCACAGAGAAGGATATCACAGACCTTAACGGAGGCGCACTTGGTAAGATACCGGACGAGTTGATGGACAAGCTGATGGGCAAGGTTTCCGATGCCATGCGGCCGATTTTCGAAGCGGAATCAAACATTCGAAACATGTTGACAAGCACGACTTCGAGCTTCGAGGAAGTGGAGAAGGTCGCTGTGCTCATCGGCGACCCGGAACCTGGAGAAGGCAGCCGGGAGATACCCGAGGGGCGATGGTCCTACAGCCCGGACGGATACTTCGTCCGATACTCGCCATCCGGGTATTCCCGAACGCTCATTCAACTCTACGTGCCCGAGGCATTTGCCATCGAGCGCGATTCGCAGAATCGGATCACAGCAATCTCGGATGCCCGGGGCAACCGCATTGAGACCGAATATGACGACCAGATTGCGCCGGTTACGGTGAGCGGCGATCCGGGTGTCAAGGCGTATGCATTCCGTTCGATCCGTTTCGTCAACGTCCGATACATCGGCCCGGAGTTCATGAAGCGAAGTGAGGCGAAGTGGGAGGGCGCAGGGTGGACGCTGGTCGGAATGCCGTCCGGAAAGGGCACGGTGCAGTCGCCGCCCGATCGGTTCTCCGACCTGGCCAAGCGTTATGCGGATATGAACAAGCTGAACGACCAGGTTGTGGATCTGGGGAAGAGGGTGGATAAGCTTACCGGCCATAAGGGCGATCGGCCGAAGAACGCAAACGTGATTGATCTTGGCAGCTACGTCGTCGCCCTGACGTCGGCGCTTTCCGGGAAAATGGAAGGGCAGGGCGACTGGGCGCCCAATCACGCGTACATGGCTCAGAAGGCATGGCAAGCCGAACTGTGCAGACTGCTGGGTGGGAATGCCCTGCAATCGGCTCTAGGCGGGGTGAACGTGGCTTCGACGAATCTGATGGGATTGCTGGCCTTCGGTTCGGATGATGACCCTTGCGCCGGTTCTCCGAGGCCCGGAAAGGGAAAGGAGTTCGATCCGTCCGGGCACACTGCGATGCCGGGAAACACAGACCGGCAGCGACTGCTCCAATCAGCGGCTGACTCCAATGCCGGAGGGCCGAATCCGGACTGCAAGGCGGTATCCGATCGGCTGAACGAGCTGCAGACGATTTACAACGCGTTCAAGAACAATCTGCCGAAGCAGGGCGAGGACGGCGATCAGTACTACAAGCGGATACTGACGATCCTTGGCTACGACGAATCCAAGGGGGGCGTGGCCCCGATGGGGACGGACTCGGGCTCGTGCACGATCATCGTGAATGAGAGTCTCTATGTGAATGAGCCGCCCATATCCCGGGCCGCCGACTGCGTTCACGAGAAATCGCACCAGGCGCGGTGCCGCTGGGCGAGGGATCATGCCACAGGCGGATACCCAAGTTGGATGAATGACGCGAACAACTATCGCAAGGACGAGATGGACGCATATCAGGCGGGGATGAATGCCATGAAAGCCTGGCAGGCCGAGAACGGGTGCCAGTAGCCGGATGCTCGATGCTCGAACCGCCATGAGGAGGATTCCACCATACAGGTGACCTTGGTGCACGTACAAGTCAAGCCGGAAAACGTTCAGGAGTTCATCGAGGCGTCGCTGGAGAATGCTCAGGCCTCGAGTAATGAGCCCGGGAATAGGCGGTTCGACGTTCTTCAATCGGCGGATGATCCCAGCAACTTCATCCTCTACGAAGCCTACGCCACCGCCGAGGATGCTACTGCCCACAAAGGAACTCAGCACTATCTGAAGTGGCGGGAAGCGGTGGCGGATTGGATGGCTGAGCCGAGGAAGGGCGTTCAGTACAAGGGTCTCTAGAGAAGGAAATCCGTTCGTCGGCAGCAAAGATATTTTTAGTCATTCTTGAGGAGGATGCCTTGGGTACCAATCCATTCGAACACTCCACCTATTTGCTCCGAAAACAGTTCTTCAAGGTATTCGGAGGCTCGTTCCGAATCTACGATCCTTCGGGCACGCTGGCCTTCTTTGCGAGCATGAAGGCGTTCAAGCTGAGGGAGGATATCACCGTCCACCCGGATGAGGGCAAGGCAAGCACGCTTCTTCAGATCAAGGCTCGCAAGATCATTGACTGGTCATCGGCCTATGACGTCTTCGATCCCAATACCGGTGAGAAGATCGGGGCGCTGAAGAGGCGGGGATTCAAGTCTATGCTGAGGGATGAGTGGGTCATAATGGACGTCTCAGACAATGATGTCGGGTTGATTCAGGAAGACAGCATGGGGCTTGCGCTGTTGAGGAGGTTTCTGACCAACCTGGTGCCACAGACCTTCCATGGGGAGATAGGAGGCGCGCAGATATTCAAGTTCAAGCAGCATTTCAACCCATTTGTGCAGAAGATCACGCTGGATTTCACCCCTGACGTAACGAATAAGCTTGATCGCAGGATAGGGATTGCGGCGGCGATTCTCTTAAGTGCAATCGAGGGGAGACAGGATTAGCAAGAACGGCAGGTCGAATGACCTGCCGTTTGATGAATCAAAGGGAAACGGCCCTCAATGAGATCGGGTCCTGAATCTCCAGCTCGCCAATCCCGCGAGTCCAACCGCAAGCACGAGGAAGCTTCCCGGTTCGGGAACGACCTGAAGCTGAGAGTTCATGCTTGGCTGGATAATGTAAAGTCTTTCCAAATCCTTTGTAGACTGTACCAACTGTGGAAGAAGAGGCGGGGCATACTCGGTTGGCCGGGTGGCCGAATTCACTACGTGGGCGCAAATGACAGCGGCATTCGAGGGCTTAGGCGTCTCCTCGAGGATCGGTTGGGTAAGAGTCGCAACAACAGGCGAAATCTCAGGACGACTGTCAGCATTGCTGACGATGTCCGGCACGAACTGACTGTCAGCCGACGGCTGAGTGAGCACTTGCTGCAAACCTTGAGCGTATGTTACACCGGCCGCCATGACCAGCACGAGCACTAGTGTGAGCACAATACGCATAACTCGAACCTCCAGGAATAGGCGCTACCACTCTATCATGTGCAAGAATCGTGCCAAACTCTTGACGCAATCGGCACATTGTGTTCAATTATCAATACGCTTTGTGAGCTTGGGAAGTGCCTGAATGCAGGGATGCGTATGATAGGTATTTATACCGGGATTTGCCTGCAGAGCAGGATTCCGGCCCCAGCCTCCCGAAGCAAACCAATCAGACGCAGGGAACTCATGAAGGCTGTCATTCTAATCTTACCGCTCTTATTGCTGGGGGTACACATGGTGGAGGCAAAACCCACGAATCTTCGTGACGTCGTCGGATGCACGCATGTCGCAGGCAAGTACAACTTCACGGATCAGGACTTCCTGAACGAGGGGGCGGATAAGCTCCTGGAGCTGGGAACTAAGGTCATCAAGCTCTGGTTTACCCCCAATCCCTCGGGGGTCTATCCCTTCAACTCCGACTGGCCGAAGATAGAGACTCTCACGGACCTGGCGAAGACTCCCTATTTCCGAAAGGTCTTTTCGAAGCCCTTCAACACATATATCCTCGAGACATTCAGGCCCGGCCATGATTGGCATTACTTCGTGAAGGGGCTGTCGCCCAAAGAGGCAGAGGAGGAACAGAGGCAGATTCATGAGCTGGCGAAATACCTGCTCACCGAGTACAAGGGCACGGGAAAGACATTCATCCTGCAGAATTGGGAGGGCGACTGGGTGCTGACGAACCCCCAATTCACAAAGGAGCCGGACCCAGCGACTATCAAGGGCATGATTGACTGGCTGAATGCCAGGCAAGATGGGGTCGAGCAGGCTCGGAAGGAAGTCGGCATGAAGGGAGTCACGGTCGCCCACGCCGCTGAGGTCAATCTCATGAAGCGGGCGATCGAGGGCAAGGTCACAGTTGCCAACGATGTGCTCCCGAAGACTCATTGCGATTTATATTCCTATTCGGCGTGGGACACTCAGCGCGATCCGAAGCAATTCAGGGCAGCGCTCGATTATCTCGCTAAGAAAGCGCCCGACAGCAAGCTATTTGGCAGCAAAAATGTCTACGTTGGAGAATTCGGCGCACCGGAGAACAATGTCGGCGGACCGGATAAGCAGTTGGAGTTCACCCGGAGTGCAGTCGAGACTGCGCTGGATTGGGGCGCAAAGTACGTTGTGTACTGGGAGCTTTACTGCAATGAACCGGCCAGCGAGTACCAGGGCCGGCCGAAGAACTCCGATTGCAGGGGCTTCTGGCTGATTCGCCCCGACGGGACGAAGTCGCCGGTCTGGGATTATTTCGCAAAACTATTAGACTCTAGACCTTGAATCGAATGGACATGATGTCGCCGTCCGAGACGACGTACTCCTTGCCCTCCAGGCGAATGAGGCCAGAGGTTTTCGCCGTATCCCAATGGCCGACTCTCACTGAATCATCATACGCGAGCACCTCGGCCCGAATGAAGCCTCTCGCCAGGTCGGAGTGGATCTTGCCGGCGGCATCCAATGCACGAATGCCCTCGTCTATCGTCCAGGCCCTCACCTCATCCTCGCCGACGGTGAAGAATGAGATCAGCCCAAGCGCACGATAAGCGCTTTGCACCAGGCGGTTTCTCGCTG
>Ga0307379_10004833_pt1 | contig 19035 bp, 13 predicted proteins | sample UN2MG_FD_202237 | JGI IMG/M metagenome (GOLD analysis project Ga0307379, IMG submission 202237) | Soil microbial communities from Risofladan, Vaasa, Finland - UN-2 | ecosystem: Environmental > Terrestrial > Soil > Coastal area > Acid sulfate soil | place: Finland: Risofladan, Vaasa | collected... | reverse complement strand
TCGCCAGCTCAACAACATCACCGGCCTTCTCGGAACCGCCGTCAACGTCCAGGCGATGGTCTTCGGCAACATGGGCTCCGACTGCGGCACCGGCGTCTGTTTCACCCGCAATCCGAGCACCGGCAAGAAGGAATTCTACGGCGAGTTCCTGATGAACGCCCAGGGCGAGGACGTTGTCGCCGGCATCAGAACGCCAATTCCGCTGATAAAATTAAAAAGGGTAATGCCCAAGGCTTACAAGCAGCTAACCGCCCTGATGACCCGGCTGGAGAAGCACTACAAAGACATGCAGGACATGGAATTCACCATCCAGAACAAGGTGCTCTACATCCTCCAGACCCGAACCGGCAAGCGTACCGCCGAAGCGGCCGTCAAGAACGCCGTGGACATGGTCGCCGAGAAGCTCATTTCCAAAAAGGAAGCCGTCACCCGTGTCACGCCGGAGCAGTTGGATCGCCTGCTGCACCCGCACTTCGATCCGAAAGCCAGGCGTAATGTAATCGCCAGGGGCCTTCCGGCCTCGCCCGGCGCAGCCGTCGGCCAGGTAGTATTCACCGCCGAAACCGCCGAAGCGTGGAAGGCCAAGGACAAGAAGGTCGTCCTCGTCCGGATAGAAACCAGCCCTGAAGATATCGGCGGCATGGACGCGGCAGTCGGCATTTTGACTGCCCGCGGCGGAATGACAAGTCACGCCGCCGTCGTCGCACGCGGCATGGGTAAATGCTGCGTCGCAGGTGTCGGCGCACTGAATATCAACTATGCAACGAAGAAACTCATCGTCGGCAAACTTACCATCAAAGAAGGCGACTGGATCAGTCTCGACGGCTCATCAGGCGAATTGATGACCGGACAATTAGCCACAGTCGAACCGACTTTGAGCGGCGACTTCGGCAAGTTCTTACAGATTTGCGACCAGATACGAACACTGGGCGTCCGCACTAACGCCGACACGCCGGAAGATGCCAAGCGCGCCAGAGACTTCGGCGCCGAAGGCATCGGCCTTACAAGGACCGAGCACATGTTCTTCGAAGGCGACAGGATATGGCCCGTCCGGCAGATGATTCTCGCCGCGGACGATTACGCCATCATGCTCGCAAAAGTCGAAGCAGCTCCAACCGCTAAAGAGAAAAATGCAATTGAAAAGGAATACGCCACCGCCAAAAAGCAGTTCGAAGGCGCGTTGAAGACGCTGCTGCCCTATCAGCGAGGCGATTTCGAAGGCATTTTCAAGGCCATGGCCGGACTGCCGGTAACGATTCGTCTGCTCGATCCGCCGCTGCACGAGTTCCTGCCGCAGGATGCCAAGAGCCAGGCGGAGATGGCAAAGAGACTCAAGGTCAAGCCCGCCGTCGTTAAGGCAAAGGTCGAACAGTTGCACGAGTTCAACCCGATGCTCGGACATCGCGGCTGTCGCCTGTCGATTACATATCCCGCAATTGCCAGGATGCAGGCGAGAGCGATTATCGAGGCCGCGCTGAACGTCAAGAAAGCCGGCAAGGTAGTCCTGCCCGAAATCATGGTCCCGCTCGTCGGCGCAGTCAAGGAACTTAAGCTGGTCAAAGACGAAATCGTAGATGAGATCAAGCAGGTCTTCAAAGAGAAGAAAGCCAAAATCAAGTACATGATCGGCACAATGATCGAGGTTCCGAGGGCCGCACTGACGGCTGACGAAATCGCCACCGAAGCCGAGTTCTTCAGCTTCGGCACAAACGACTTGACGCAGATGGCAATGGGCTTCTCACGGGACGATGCCGGCACGTTCCTCGGCGAATATGTCAATAAGGGAATTTACGCCGCAGACCCGTTCCAGCAGCTCGACCAGACAGGTGTCGGCAAGCTCGTCGAAATGGGCACGAAGCTCGGCAGAAAGACCAAAAAGAAATTGAAGGTCGGTATCTGCGGCGAGCACGGCGGCGAACCAAGCAGTATCGACTTCTGCCACCGTGTCGGCATGAATTACGTCTCATGCTCGCCGTTCAGAGTCCCAATAGCAAGACTCGCCGCGGCACAGGCAGCAGTGAGGTAATTGACTATTGACGATTTACTATTGACTATTTTCTTTAAAAATGACGTTAAATAGCATATAATTAGATTATTAACTGTTGGGAGAGCCGCCGGGACGCCAATATCGTCCGGCGGACAGCGGTTAACCGGTAAAAGGCCTGGTAGGCAACGCCCACCAGGCCATTTTTATTACGCATAACTATCGTGGAACATTATGATATCTGGTCACATGGTCTTTAATAAAAAAATGTAGGGTGGGGCTTGCCCCACCATCATCATAAAATTAATATACATACCATGTCTAATTACATACGCGCCAAGTTTGAGGGAGGGTATTATTTCTTCACCGTCGTCACATATAAACGTACAAAATTATTCCATACAGAACTCGCTCGTCGCTGTTTGAGAGAAGCCATTGAAGAAACAAGATCGCGTCATCCCTTCGAAACTATAGCGTTTTGTCTTCTGTTTGAACATCTGCATTGCATCTGGAAACTTCCCGAAGACGATGCCGATTATTCGAAACGCTGGGCTTCGATAAAAGGCCTTTTCAGTAGAAAATATTTAAAGTTGAGTGGGCAACGCAGACGGATTTCATCATCACGGTCACGCAAAGGCGAAGTCTGTATTTGGCAGCGGCGTTTTTGGGAACATCAGATACGAGACGAAAATGACCTTCAGCGACACGTCGATTATATTCATTATAATCCAGTCAAACATGGTTTGGTTCAGCGAGTTGAGGACTGGCCATGGTCAACGTATCACAAATATGCAAAAGAGGGATTCTACGGCCGGACGAACGATTTCGAACAAATCATGAAAGTTAGCACAGAAACTTTCGGCGAATAAAAACGGTGGGGCAAGCCCCACCCTACAAAATTTAGCTTGTGAACTGTTTTTTTGACTTTCTTCCTTGAATTCTTCCAAAAGTCTATCCATAATATAATTGGCGTTAGCGGGCTTTCTGCATCTTTTGGTCAGAGTAACGATTGCAAAAAATGCAGGTGTATAGTGTTCAGTAAAGGTAAACGATGAATTATACCTTTAAGAAACTCAAATTATCTGATGCCGAAAGGCTGTGGCTCAATGAGATAATGAAGGCAAATTTCTCCCCCATTAACGCCAAGTCCATGAAAATCAGATTGTGGGACAAGCTCCCGGCAGATTTCAATCCGAAGGAGATCAACTGGAGACTGATACATGATAATCGTCTCACCTTAATTGGGATGTGGCATGTCGATCCCAGCAGCCCCATTTTCTCTCATATTTCCAAAACAATTGAGGTTACGAGAGACTTGATAATGAAGAATCCTGAGATAAAGGAGGTTACAGCCAAAGAAATTTCAGAACTGGTTGGCATAACTGAGAGAGAGGCTGAAATTGCGCTCATATTAGTCTGCGATCTTCCCGGTTTCTTCGGTGGATGGAGTAGAAAAGACGGTTATGGTTGTCAACAAGCAACTTTTTCTCACGACGACTCAGCCTATGATAGATTCCTAAGATTTGAAAATCTTGAGCGGGAAATGGAGGAGCTTTTTGCAGGACGAAATCCACGTAGAAATGGCAGAAAGAAAGCTTTATTGAAAGGACAATCTATGGTTACTTCCGAGACTTTTTGGAAACAACCTTCCTCTAAGGATATCTGGAGTGATATATTTGAGGATTTCGAGGTTACGAAACACACCTTTGGGAAAAATATAAACTTCGTAACGGACGACTATAAGAGAAAGGCTATTTTCCGAGACATTGAGCAAGCGTACATCCTGGCAAAGAATGGCTTTTCCAAGCCGGCTGTGATCCTTGCAGGTAGTGTGATTGAGGAACTCCTGAGGCTTTACTTAGAAGCCAAAAATGTTAAAGCCCCTAACAATACCTTCGATGAGTACATCAAAACTTGTGAACAAAAGGGCTTTCTAAAAGGGGCAATTAGTCGTTTATCAGATTCTGTCCGCCATTTCAGAAATCTTGTTCATTTGGAGAAAGAGACGAGTACGAGGCATAAGATATCAAAAGCAACCGCGATGAGTGCTGTTGCGTCCATCTTCATAATCTCAAATGATTTCCGAAAAAACTAATGACAGTCGACTATGTTAGACGAGAATAGTGAGCAAAAACTATGAATGAAGTATTGTGGACGAATATGCGATAGAAGCGGATAACGTCGAGGCGCCACGTTTAATCATCTTTTCTAAAAATTCTTTTGGAGTATATCCAATATGGAAAAAGCGATTCCTCTTTTACAATCATTAGTGTGGCCTGTTTTTATCCTCATCCTTATCTTTTGGGCGGGAAAAAGCATACTCCGCATCTTGAATGCGATACGTGTTAGAATCGAAGCAGGGGACACCTTCGAAGCTGGCAGTTCTGGGCTGAAACTCACATCAACAGGTAAACTCGTTAAGACATCAGGACCTCAGCGTATTGTGAGTCCCACTCCTGCTGAAACAAGTATTAAGGAGCTAAACACCATCGCGGAAGCTGATGACGTAAAAGGCGACGTAGAAGAAGATTTCGACAATCCCGGCTATCACATCGTGCATAAAGCGCGACGGGAAAGATCCTTGGATAGTGGCGATTACGAGTATTATAGGCTTCGTATTTTCCTCGAGACAGAGCCAGATGTGGATATTTCGAGAGTTAAGAAAGTCGTTTACCATCTTGTTGAGGGTTTTCCGAATCCTGATAGGAAAGCCACAGATCCAGACACCCAATTTGAAATCCGTACTTCGGCATGGGGACAATTTTACTTAACAGCCGATATTTATCTTGAAGATCGAGAGAAACCACTCAGATTGGGACGTTATCTTAATTTCTGAAGGCCCACAGATGTTCTGATAAATGACAGCGTGATGTACGTTTTTCACACAAAATTTGAGTCTATCGATATGCGGAAAAATCTCGTATTTTTTGGATTTGTTAAGAGTCTACCCTGAATATGATTTAAGTGATGGTGTCTCGTAGAATCTCTAAAAAGAAAATATGATTGATAGGGCAAGTCGCCACCCTACAAAACTGTGTTCTGTGTTTCCTGTAAGAGATGGCTTACGCCACTGTCTTATAAATTTTCTGGCCACGTTTGCAGATGCGTTGTATTATTGTCCGAAGTGGGCGTTATTGGGCAATTGCTTTTGGAGAATTGGTATTATGGATAAAGGGATTATTTTTCGCCATGTTGGAGTTGGGCTTGTTGCCTGCGTTTTGATTTTCGGTATCACATCCTGTTCGAGTCAGAAGGAGGCCAAAGTACAAATGGAAACAGATCATGTTATCATCAATAAGCTTCAACATGCCGAACGCTATTACAACATACACCCTGCGTTCGAGAAGGCTTTCGCGTTCCTCAGACAGGATGGATTGGCCGAGCTGGCGTCCGGCCGGCATGAAATCGACGGCGAGAAGCTGTTCTGCATAATCAGCAAAGGTCCCGGCCGGAGCCGCGCCGAAGCGAAACTCGAAGCACATCGCAAATATATCGATATTCAATATATTATCGCCGGAACCGACGAGATGGGCCTCAAGCCCATTACCGCATGTAAGTTGACCGAAACAGGCTATGACGCCGAAAAGGACATCGAGTTTTTCAAGGACCAGCCCGATAGCTGGAAGCCAGTGCCGGCCGGCTCGTTTGTCATCTTCTTCCCACAGGATGCCCACGCCCCGCTGGTCGGCAGCGGAGAAATTCACAAGGCCGTATTGAAGATTGCCGTCGAATAAAAATCAAATAAAAGGCACATGAAAGGCACCCGGCAATGAATTGCCGGGCTAAATATGGGGGAAATTCGGCTGGGCAAATTCTCCGTGATATTTTAGAGCGGCTTTGTCATAAGCCTTCGCGGCGTCGATCTCATCGACGAAGTAGCCGAGGTGGTGTCTCTTGTGGTCGCAGGTTATCTGGGCGGCCCATTTGTGGTTTCGTTTGTGCCAGTGGACGCCTTTGTATTTTGAGCTTTTGTGCCGGCTGGCGCGGAGGTTCCGGCAGTTTTCGGCAAAGGTGCAGATACGCAGGTTTTCTTTGCGATTGTTCAACCCGTTATGGTCGATGTGGTCCACGACAAGATGGTCAGGAGCGTTCATTATCTGGCGGTGCATTTTTATGCTCTTGCCGCCGGCTTTTCGCACGGCGTAGAAATTCCTGTCCGTACCCTCGGCAAACCAGGTATATTTGCTCAGCCACACGTAGTCTTCGGCATCGACGACGGCGAACTTACCGCGAGTCAGAGGTATAACGCGCGGCTTCTCATTCCGCGAATTGGCGAAGCATGATGGGTAGAAATTCTCGCATTTCTGCTGTGCCGTGCGGATAACCCACCTGCCCACCGAACCTGTTTTCTGGCGGCAGATCAAAACCGCCCTGCCCGAACCGGTAGCATATGTTGAAAAGCAACAATTATCACATCTTTTTACGTTGGCCATGAGTTATCCCCCCCGTGGCGAGCTGAATTGTGTTAAATACAAGGGTAAATGTGTATTATTGAAGCTAAAACCCCATTTTAGCCGGTATTGTACCATATTTTGTCGGATTTTTCAAGAGAATTTTCGCCGGAACGGTACTGCGGCGTACGATTCAGAATTGTAGGTAGATTCTCTGAAAGGCCGGCATCTGGTGTCATTTCGACTGGAGGTCCGCCGCAACCGGACCGGAACGGAGAAATCTGCCTGCATCTGGGTAGTGCCTCCTGTTTGCAGCCAGATGTCTCGACTCCGCTTCGCTCCGCTCGACATGACAATACCTACAAACATGAACTGTACCCGTTACAGCGAAACGGGCGTTTTGCACAATTTTACCCAAACGGGCATTGACATAAATAACCCAGCCTGATAGAATTCAGCTTTTGATTGAGGCAATGTTTGTGGTGAGAGTAGCTCAGCTGGTTAGAGCACCGGATTGTGGATCCGGGGGTCGCGGGTTCGAATCCCGTCTTTCACCCTTCTGGAGAACATGGGGGACAAATGTCTGCCCGGCGTCCTTGTCATGGAGATGAGCAGTATCGATATTTCGGCAACCGCCGGCAATCCGGAAAACGAAGAAGGAGAAAAAAATGACAAAACGCAATTCTTACTCAAACATCCCATTAACTCTTGCTGTGCTGGCTTTTGTTTTGGTCAGCTTTGCATACGTAGCCACAAGCACAGGCGCCGAGCAAGCGTTGAATAAACCGCCGAAAGGCTTTGTCGCCCTTTTCAACGGCAAAGACCTGGCCGGCTGGAAAGGGCTCTTGAAAGGTCCGTATGACAACCCGTCAAAAAGGGCAACGCTTACGCCGGACAGACTAAATGAACTGCAAAAAGAGGCGGACGACGACATGCGGGCGAACTGGAAGGTCGCCGATGGCGCGCTGGTATTCAGCGGCAAGGGACGCAGCCTCTGTACGGCGAAGGATTACGGCGATTTCGAGATGCTCGTCGACTGGAAAATACTGAAAGACGGCGACAGCGGCATTTATCTGCGAGGCTCACCCCAGGTGCAGATATGGGACACGGACAGGCCAATCGCCGGGGTCGGTTCGGGCGGATTGTATAACAATCAGAATGGGCCGAGAAATCCGTTGAAAGTGGCGGACAAACCGGTCGGGCAGTGGAATACGTTTAGAATTACTATGGTCGGTGATAGGGTAACTGTGTTTCTTAACGATGTGCTGGTAGTCGACAACGTGGTGATGGAAAATTACTGGGAGCGCGACAAACCGATTTACCCGAACGGGCAGATCGAGCTTCAAAATCACGGCAACACTCTGTACTTCAGGAACATATATATTCGCGAAATAACGAATCTGCTCAACGATCAGGAGAATGCCGACGGATTCAAGCCGCTGTTCAACGGCAAAGACCTGACCGGCTGGCAGGGAAACACAAAGGGCTATGTGATCAGAGACGGTATGATTATTGTCGAGCCGGAACTCGGTGGTGGCAATCTTTATACGGCACAAGAGTATAGTGATTTCATCATGCGATTCGAATTCAAGCTCACGCCCGGCGCCAACAACGGCCTTGGGATTAGAACGCCATTGCAAGGAGATTCCGCTTACGCCGGGATGGAATTGCAGATACTCGATAACACTGCGGACAAGTATAGGAATCTGAAGGATTATCAGTATCACGGTTCAGTATACGGTGTCGTCCCGGCCGATCCGGCCAAACGCGGGTATCCCAAACCCGTACACGAGTGGAATTCCGACGACTGGGGCTTCGGTGACTGGAACTACCAGGAGGTTATCGCCAAAGGCAAACAAATAACCGTCAAGCTCAACGGCACGACTATCGTCGATGCCGATATCGAAAAGGCGAGTACACCCAAAACAATGGACGGCAATAACCATCCCGGCTTGAAACGAGACAAAGGCTATATCGCTTTTTGCGGTCACGGCGACAAGCTGGCGTTTCGCAGCCTGAGAATCAAACCTCTTGATTAAACTTCCAACAACTCGCAGATAATAAAAAGGAAAGACAATGAGCAACAAAACCACAAATATATCCCGAAGGGATTTCCTGAGAGGCTCGGCTCTTGCCGCGGGTGCTGCTATCGCCTGGCCGACGATTGTTCCTTCTTCGGTGTTCGGCGCCGATGCCCCTAGCAATCGCATCGTGATGGGCTGTATCGGTACAGGTGGGCAGGGCAGCGGAAATATGAGGGGATTCAACGCGAAGTCCGACTGCCAGGTAGTGGCAGTCTGTGACGTCGACGCCGGCCATAGGGAAAGCGCCAGCAATAAGATTGGGCTCGACCCGAAGTCCCGCTATAACGATTTCCGCGAGGTGCTGGCCAGAGACGATATTGACGCGGTCTCTATCGCCACACCCGATCACTGGCATGTCCCAACGTCCATCGCCGCGGTTCGCGCCGGCAAGGACGTCTATTGTGAAAAGCCGCTGACTTTGACGATCGCGGAAGGCCGGACCCTCGTAAACGAAGTAAAACGCTACGGCCGGATTTTACAGACGGGCTCACAGCAGCGCTCCGGCAGCGAGTTCCGCAAGGCCTGCGAGCTGGTCGTCAACGGCCGGATAGGCAAACTGCACACGATGAGAGTGGGAATCTCCGGAAACAACAGAAAGTGCGAGCCGACCTGGACCCCCGAACCGGTGCCGGAAGGTTTCGACTACGACATGTGGCTGGGGCCCGCCCCGTGGGAACCGTACCATAACCAGCGATGTCACTATCAGTTCCGCTTCCTACTGGAATACTCCGGCGGGCAGATGACCAATTGGGGCGCGCACCATCTGGATATAGCCCAGTGGGGCAACCAGTCCGACGATACCGGGCCCGTGGAAATCCGCGGCAAGGGCGAGTTCCCCAAGACCGGGCTGTTCACCACGGCACTGAACGCGGAAATTGAGTACACCTACGCCAGCGGCGTTAAAATGTTTCTCAGCAAAGGCGGCGGCACGCGATTCGAGGGCACAGAAGGATGGATTTATGTCAACCGAGGCAAACTCCAGGCCGAGCCGGAGTCGCTTTTGACATCGGTCATCGGGCCCGATGAAAAACATCTCTACCAGAGCAATGACCACAAGCAGAACCTCCTCGATTGCATTAAGAGCCGCAAAAACCCAATCTGCAATGCCGAAATCGGACATCGCTCCAGCACCGTTTGTCACCTTGGCAATATCGCGATGCTGCTTGACAGGCCGCTCAAGTGGAACCCCCAGACCGAACAGTTCATCGGCGACGACGAAGCCAACAGAATGACGTGGCGCCCCAGACGAGCACCCTGGAATCTTTAAGAAAATACGAAACACAAATATTTTTCCACGATGTGAGGTTTATTATGAGTTGGACAAAATTGATTGCAATGATGTTGGGCATTAGTATTGTAGGCAGCGCTGCCTTCGGGGCGGGATTTTCATGGAAGGATACGGAGGGTAAATACCTGGACCTGCAGTATGACGGGCGGAAGGTGACGCGGTATATGTACGACTCCGACGAGTCGAGCGAGCAGCGGATATTCGAGACATACAAGGTGTTTCATCATGTTTTCGATGAGAAGGGCGAGAATTTGCTGACGAACGGGCCGGATGGGGAGAACCCGTACACCAAGAAGGTTAAGTATCCACATCATCGCGGAATCTTTATCGGCTGGAACAAGCTGCAATTCGAGGGCAAATCGTTCGATACATGGCATATGACGAAAGGCGTCAGGCAGGTCCATCAGAAATTCATCGAGAAAAAAGCGGATGCGGAAAAAGCAATTTCGACGGCGCTGATTCACTGGAAGAACGGCGAGGGCAAAGTAATGGTGGCCGAAAAGCGGACGATGACGGTATATCGGCCGGACAACGGAGCAATTGTGCTGCTGGACTTCGAGACGGAGTTGAAAGCCCCCAACGGCGAGGTTTATCTTAACGGCGATCCGGAGCACGCTGGTTTTCAGTATCGGCCTCATGACGGCGTTGCGAAAGGGCCGGCGGACGTGAAGGCAAAGTATCTGTTCCATAAGGAAGGTATCAATCCGAAAAAGGACAAAGACCTGCCGTGGGTTGCGCTCGAATACGGGCTGAACGGCAGGCGGTACAGCGTTCTGTACATGAGCGACCCGGCCAATCCGAATCCCGACGCGGTATATTCGGCTTATCGTGATTACGGGCGATTCGGGGAGTTCTTCAAACATACGATTGGCGCCGGGCAAACGTTGAAGCTGCGGTATCGTATCCGGGTGAGCGAAGGTTCGCTGCCGGATCGCAAGACGCTGGCGAAGCAATATGCTGCGTTCGCGACGAATTAACCAGCCGCCTCTATAGCCGGCCCGGCGCAGGGAACGGAGAGAGCATGCGAAAATCGATTAGTAAGATAAAATTATTTCTATGGCTGACGGTTTTAACGGCGGTGCTTATCCGGCCAGCGGAGGCAACGTGGGAGTCGCTCCGGCATGAACCGGCCGAGTGGCTGCTGGATGCGAAGTTCGGGATTTACACGCACTGGGGGGTGTATAGCGTGCCGGCGTTTCAGACGGAATGGTACGCCAAGCGGATGTACGAGGCCGGTTCCGGCGTCAATAAGCATCATACGGAAACCTATGGTGACCCGAAGCAGTTCGGCTACCATAAGCTTGTGCCGCTGTTCAAGGCTGAGAAATGGAACCCGGCCGAGTGGGCGCAATTGATGAAAGCCACCGGGGCAAAATACGCCGGAATGGCGGTCGTGCATCACGACGGCTTTCTGCTGTGGGACAGTGACGTGAACCGCTGGAACGCAAAGAACATGGGGCCCAAGCGCGACTGCTACGGCGAATATGTCAAAGCACTGCGCGACGAGGGACTCAAGACCATCGCCACGTTCCATCATATTCGCACGTTCAACTGGTACCTGCCAGGCGTCGGCGGTATGGGCGGCGCAATCGGGCCGGAACTGGCCGAGAAGATAAAATCCAGCGGATGGGACCTGACAAATCCGGAGTACGGCGACCTGTACTGGAACGAGCCGGCCGGATGCAAATACGAGGACTTCCTGGCCGAGTGGCAGGCGAAGGTGCGCGAAGTGATCGATAAATACCGGCCGGACGTGCTATGGTTCGACGGCGGTAGTTTCCGGGAAGGTGACTCCGAGCAGATTGTGCTGAACCTGCTGGAATACTATCACAACCGCGCCGCCGGCTGGGGCAAGAGCGTCGAGGTGCTCAACAAGCTGCCCGTGACGGGCCGGTTCAATTTCCCCGCCGAATACGGCATCCTGACGTTCGAGGAGGGCCGCGACCGGCTTGGACGCGTCGAGCGGCCTTGGATCGACGACATGAAAATCAGCAACAAGGCATGGTGTTACGTCGAGGGACAGAAATACAAGAGCGCCAATGAAATTATCGACGGGCTGGCCGACCGGGTGGCACGGGGAGGCGGGCTGGTGCTAAACTTTTCCCCCAGGGCCGACGGAACCGTACCGGAAGAGCAAAAGATTTCGATGCTGGCAGTGGGACGATGGCTCAAAACAAACGGAGAGGCCATATTCGCCACCAGGCCCTGGAAGGTGACCGGCGAGGGGGACGAAACGAAACTTCGCGCCAGAGGGTGGAAGTTCGGCGCCTGCGACGCTTCGGACGTTCGCTTTACACGCAGCAAGGACGGGCGATTTCTTTATGCGATTATCCTGGGTTATCCGAAAGCCGGGCAAGTAAAAATGCGGGCGCTCGGCGAACAAACAGTAATATCCAAAGGAGGCATCAGGCGGGTGACACTTCTCGGAGGCGATGGGCCGCTCTCCTGGAAGCGGGACGCAGTCGCATTGGATGTCGAGCTGCCCGAAGGCATCGACCAACACCAGCCGGCCTACGCCTTGAAGATCGAGCCGGCCGGTAAGCTCTCTCTGGAGTGATCATACGAATTGTGCATAATCAATGCGCTTGTTCGTGTCATTTCGAGCGCAGCAAAGTGGAGTCGAGAAATCTGGATTCCGACTAAACGTGCTTTTCATTCACAGCCGGATCTCTCCACTTCAGGCCGCTCTGCGGCCTTCCCGTCGAGATGACAAAAACGCAGATTTTAATCACAATTGATATAATACGTAATTTAACTGCAGCGCCCGGATGCGGTATTCGGCCCGTATTTTTTCACCGGGACCATCCGGGCAGCGAAACCGTCGCCTGGTAGTTCGAGTAGTTATAGAGTTCATTGCGCTGCGGCTTGTATAGCCGGTCCGGCTTCGGATTGTCGTGCTGCGTGTAAATCCAGAGTTCGTACGGGTCCCAAACCACCACCTCGTCGCGGCAGTCACCGGTGAAGTCAAGCACCGCATTGCACTGGTACGGATGCCCGTCGGCGGGGAATTGCACCACCCGACGTCCCCGGCCGTCGTACATACCGCCTTCGGTAACGTCCGGCGAAAGAACGAAAAATTCCTCGCTCTTTCCAGTCCAGTTGATTGGAAGGCACATGCTGCCGTGCTGAACCGGCTCGAAATCGTAATATAAATCGCCGTCCGAATCGAAGTAGTGGATGATGCCCTGGTTACCCCAGAAATTGATGCTCACGATTTCCAGCCCGGGCAAATCGTCCCGGAAATTCGCCAGCGCCGGGTTCTGTACGTGACCGAAAAAGTGATGCTTGAGCACGTTGCCTTTGAGGTCCGCGTAGAAGGCCCCGGCATCGCTGGCGGCGTAGAAGATTGCCGGCTCGGCGCCATCATTTAGTCTTGTGATTGCCACGCCGTACTCGTTAATGGCAAACTTCTTCCACACTACCGGCCTGGGATTGGCCGCCTGGAGTTTAGCTTCTTGTTTCTCCTTCTCGGCGACGAATTTTTCGATGCGCTTTATTTCTTCGGCACTGGCCGTGACCTTCACCCAACTGAACTTCGCCGGAACGTCCGCTGTCAGCGCTGTCTTACCTTCCGCAAAAGTCGGATCCTGCGCCTCCAGGATGACACTGTCGCCGAACTGAGCCCGGATTCGGCTGCCCTCGACGCGAATCGTCGCCGTGAGGAATTCGCCCGGCTTCAGGTTAAACTTGCTTTCGGCGAGGATTTTCTCGTCCGGTTTGTGATAGGCCACGGCATGGTTGACGACTTTCAGAATCGCTTTATCGCCTTTGACGCCGAAAAAGTAATAGCACCGGTCGTTGCGGTAGCGAAAGGCCACGCCGCTCTGTCCCTTGTCCGATTCGGGGCAAAAGCGCGCCGAAACGATTAACCTCCGCGTTACCCGCTGAGAGTCTCAACGGAACTGGTGGCCTTTGAATCTTTTTTCTTTATCGAGCACTTCGCCGATCAGATTCTCGGTGTGCGACTGCTTTGCATAAGCTTTCATCTTCTCCAGGATATCGGGGTGTTTATCAGCTATGTTGTTCTGCTCGCCTATGTCCTTATCGAGGTCGTACAGTTCGAACGGTTTGTTTTTCCCCGGCTTGATGGCCTTGTAATTACCCATTCTCACGGCGACCTGCTGCTGGTGTTCCCAGTAGAGAAATTCGTGCATTTCCTGTTTATGGCCGGCTGCATCCTCGCCCAAAAGCGTCGGGACGATTGATATTCCATCGATATTCTCCGGCGGCGTAATCCCGGCAAGCTCAGTAAAAGTCGGCATGACATCGGGAAAATACCATAGATGGTCACTGACGAGACCTGGCTTGATCCTGCCGGGCCAGCGAACAAACATCGGGATACGCAGACCGCCCTCGTACAGATTCCCTTTTTGTCCTCGAAAGTGCCGGTTGGGATCGAAGAAATTATTGAACCCTCCCCTGCCGCCGTTATCGCCGCAGACGAAGACAATCGTGTTATCTTCAATTTTGAGCTGTTTAAGCAAAGCGAGAATCTCCCCGATCTGCCGGTCGACCATTTTCACCATCGCGGCGTAAACCTTCACATCGTCCGGCCTCTTCTGGCCCTTGCCCCAGGGTTTGTCTTTGAAATAAAGCCATGCGGGCTCATCTTCCGGAATTCCCCACCGGCCGTGCGGCGGTGTCCACGCGCAGTAGCAGAAAAACGGCTCGTTCCTGTGCTCGCAAATAAACTTTACGGACTCATTGAAGATTAAGTAATGCGAGAATTGTTTTCCCTTGTAGTAGTCGCCCGTGTTGCCCTCAAGGGGCACTTTCTCGCCGGAACGAACCAGGTAGTTGGGGAAGAACGAGTGGGCGTGGGTCTGGTTGTAGTAGCCATAGAAAATATCGAATCCGTGCCGCTCGGGTACGCCGGTTGTGCCGCGGTCGCCGCAGCCCCATTTGCCGAATCCGCCGGTTGCATAGCCGGCCTTCTTGAGAACCTCGGCAACGGTGACATCCTCGGCGCGCATCGGCCAGACCTGGCTGTTCTTGCGCACGGTGCAGTGGCCCGTGTGCCGGCCCGTCATCAGCACACAGCGGGTCGGCGCGCATACCGGACCGCCGGCCAGGGCCTGCGTGAAGCGCATCCCTTCGGCGGCCATCTTATCGATGTTCGGAGTTTCGAGGTGCTTATTGCCCATGCAGGACAACTCGAAGTAGCCAAGCTCATCTATCATTATATAAACGATATTCGGCTTTTTGCTTTTCTCGCCCGGCTGCAGCGTTTGGGCATATCCCTGCATAGAAAATGCCGCCGCCCCGAAGCTCACGGCCTTTAGAAAATCACGACGTTTCATACCTTCTCCAATATCAAATGTGTACGACTTTTATCCCTGCGAGCCGGCAGTATGCTTTGAACGGAAGTTCGAGGTCGCCGTATATGAAAAGCTGGTGGAAACCTTTCGTGTCGCGTGCGTCGGCGACATCGTCCAGCTCCAGCTCGACCGAAGTCCGGCAGCCGCCCGCCGGCGGGGTCTCGATGTTGCGAAGCATACGGCCGGTGCCGAGGATGATGGACTCGGGGCCCTGGAATTTCATGACCGTCACCTTCTGGCCTTCGCGCCAGAGCACCTGAGGCGCCACGCCGCTGTTGGATTCAGAGTGACTCCGCAATATAAGGGGTGCCGGCGGTTTGTCGAAACCGTCGAGCTTAGTCGGGCACGAACAGTGCGCGCCCATCAGCGTATTGTTGACGGTGTTCGGCGCCGGGTCCTGCATGAAGCCGGGCCTGTCGAACAGCAGGCTCGTCAGCCGGAGAGAATTCGCGGAGTTCCACTCGGCCTCGCAGGCGCCGACAGAGCCCTCGTCGTTGAGACGCAGCCACGCCATGCACGGCGGAGCGGGAATCAGACGGTTCTCGACCAGGGGCAGGCAGTCCAGCGAGATACCCTGGCAGTTTTCGGCGGCCATGATGCGCTTTGCCACCACGTAATTCTTCACGGAATTCATAATGTCACGCTGTGTCGGCTCGACAATTTTCTTCGCCTGCTTAGTGTAGAAATCGGTCAGGGCGCGGACCTCGTCGCTGTCCTCGACCTTCCGGAATTCCTCCGGGTAGCGCCTGCGGGGGACATAGTGCAGCGTAGTGCCGATAACGTCGAGCTTGGTGTCCCGGGCCTTGTCACCCTGTACGATACACATGCCGGTATGCTCCATATCCCAGATGGTCCGGAGCATTCTGACGCCGAAATTCAGCCACTCGATATCCTGCGTGGCGGCGACATAAACGCCGGGGATATCCCGCGTGCCCTGCAGGTGACTGGTGAAGGACGTCCCCATAGGGCTAAAGACAATCGTCGGGATTTTGCCGCGCTCCCTGGCAATCTTGTTAATGTGAGGCCAGGATTGATTCAGGCTCATACTGATAACGATAAGGCCGTTCGGGGGCTGGGACTTGAGCTGCGAAAGACAGGTATTGACGGCATTTTCATCCGCGAGAGGTTCGGGCCTGATGTCAAGCTGAACGTTGAACTTCCCGGCGGCGGAATTGAGCACTTGCGTATAGTGACGCTGACGCTCGCCGATGTCGTAGGCCGCGCCGGGCCAGCCCATCCAGTAGCCCTTGACGTCCGGCCGCACGAACACAACGCCGACGACAGGCTTGCCGGAGGTTCTCGGCTCGGCAGCGAACAAAGACGAGGCGAAATCGAACAGCCCCGTATTCACAGCCGCCGCCAGAGCGCCGGCTCCGGCCAGGAAACTGCGGCGATTCATCTTAAATGGACAACCGGCCCTGGCACAGGTTTTGTTTGTCTCGGTCATGATTTTTTCTCCTTGAAATATAAAATGAAAGATGCCCTCATTCGGTCTTGCTCTTTTTCTTTCTTTTTCTTGCCGCTCTTGAGGCTTTTCTGCCGGCCGCCATGGCGGCAGGGTCGTACTGCGGATTCTTCTCGGCGGGAATCGGGGCATCAAGGCTCTTGCGCCATTCTATGAGCGTGCGGTGCAGCTCTTCGGCCTTGTCCGGCATTGTTCCGGCAAGATCTTTTTTCTCGCTGAGGTCGTTCTTGAGATTGTACAACTCGATTTTGCCTTCTTTGAAATATTCTATCAGCTTCCAGTCGCCCTGCCGGACCGCTCCGGCCGGCGTCGTTCGCCACGGCCACTGCTTTTCATTATAAGCCTCAAGGTACGCCGGGAAATGCCAGAAAATCGCCTCGCGATTCAGAGTCTCTTTGCCCCTGAGCAGCGGAACTATGCTCACGCCGTCGAGAATATGCCCCGAAGGCTTCGCAGCACCCGCCATCTCCAGCATCGTCGGGTAGAAATCGATACCAATCACAGGCTCTTCGCAAACGCCGCCGGGCTTTACAGTGCCGGGCCAGCGCACAATCATCGGCACGCGTATGCCGCCCTCGTAGAGCATTCCCTTCGAACCGCGCAGCGGGATCATAGACGTAGCATTGGCATAGCCGCCGTTATCGGAGAAGAAAAACACCACGGTATTGTCCCTCAGCTCCGGCTCATCGAGCGTTGCCATTAGCCTGCCGACGCCCTGGTCGACGCTCTCGATCATCGCCGCATAAGTCGGATTATTATGGGCAGCGGTGGGCTCTTTCTTTTTGTATTTTTCGATGAGCTGCTCTTTGGCCTGTATCGGAGTGTGCACGGCGTGATGCGGCAGATATAAAAAGAAAGGGCCGCTCTTGTTGGCCTCGATGAACTTTATCGCCTCGTCGGTCAGTCGGTCGGTCAGGTACTCGCCCTCTTTGCTGAAATGGCCGCCGTGCTTGCGCTCGAACGCGACATCGAAGCCCCGGTCGACTGGCCGGTACGGCGATTTGCTGCCCAGGTGCCATTTGCCAATGCACGCCGAGGTGTATCCACCCTGCCTGAGGGCATCGGGAATCGTCACGACGCTGGAATTAAGATTCGTCTCGTTGGGCGTCGGGATTAGCTTTCGCAGTTTTGACTGGCCGCGCTCGGATGTCCCGACGGTATAAATGCCGTGCCGGGGCGTGTACTGGCCCGACATTAAACAGGCGCGAGTCGGGGCGCAGTTCGGTGCGTTGGAGTAGGCGTTCGTAAAAACGACCCCTTCTCCGGCAAGCTTGTCGATGTTGGGCGTTTCATAATACCGGCTGCCCATGAAGCCCAGGTCTCTCCAGCCCATATCGTCGATGAAGATGAAAACGAAATTGGGCTTTCTCTTCGGCGACGATTGAGTTGCATTGCCAGGCTGTACCGGCATCGCCAGCGACACAGCGCCAACACTGATAGCTTTCAAAAAGTCACGACGTTTCATCATAGTTTACTCCATCCTTACCTGCTTCTTCGCAGTCATTTAGTTATCACTGCCCCCTACTCTCCCGACAGCGGCCAGTTCTCCGAAGGCGTGTGCGCAGCCTTCATACACTCTTCGATCTTGGCAACGATTCCCGAATACCGGGCAGCCACATTTCTCGTTTCACCGATGTCATTTTTCAGATTGTAAAGCTCGATGGGCTCGCCGGGATCTTTGGCGACATTTTGCCGAACACCTTTCCAGTCGCCCATCCGCACGGCCTGTCTTTTGCCCTGCTCGTGAAATTCCCAGTAGAGATATTCATGCTCGCGCTGCTCGCCGGGCCGGCCCAGCATGGTCGGCACCATAGAGACCCCGTCAATGCCTTCCGGAGCTTTTACACCGACCAGCTCGCAGCAGGTCGGCAGAAAATCCCAGAACGCCGAGATATGGTCACTAACCGAGCCGGCTTCAATCCTGCCCGGCCAGCGGACAATCATCGGAACGCGAATGCCGCCCTCGTACAGGGCGCGCTTGTAAGACTTTAGCGGACCTGAGCTGTTGAAGAACGTCGGATCAGCCCCGCCTTCCTTGTGCGGGCCGTTGTCGCTGGTAAACATTACCAGTGTATCATTATCCAGCCCGAGTTCTTTGAGCTTGGCCATCAACCTGCCGACGTCACCATCCATCCGCGTTATCATGGCGGCGTGACCTTTCTGCGGGTCGGGCCAGTCCTCGTCGGCGTAAGGTTCGAGCGAAGGCACTTCCATACCCTTATTGCCCGCCTCGTTGTTCGCGTGCGGGATAGTCAGGGCAAGGTAAAGGAAAAACGGATTGTCTTTGTTCCGCTCCACGAAGCCTAAAGCTTCTTCGGCAAACAAATCGTGCGAATATTCCACGCGTTTGGTCGCCACGCCGCCGGGCGTTCGGTCCTGTCCGCCAATGACGTGATTGACTTCATTCTTCAACTCGACTTTTTCTTCGTTTCGCCAGAGGTACGCCGGGTAATAGTTATGCGCATGCCTCTGGTTGAGATAGCCGAACCAGTAATCGAAGCCCTG
>Ga0307379_10004832_pt1 | contig 19036 bp, 29 predicted proteins | sample UN2MG_FD_202237 | JGI IMG/M metagenome (GOLD analysis project Ga0307379, IMG submission 202237) | Soil microbial communities from Risofladan, Vaasa, Finland - UN-2 | ecosystem: Environmental > Terrestrial > Soil > Coastal area > Acid sulfate soil | place: Finland: Risofladan, Vaasa | collected... | reverse complement strand
CTCGACCTTGTTGAGCTTCGCCTTCCAGGGAGACTGCACACCCCTGATGAGGGCTTTCTGGACAAGCCTCTCCACGCCCGTCGAGGCCGCAATCCGCTCACCCCAAGACTCAATGGCCTCGTCTCTGATTTCCAGGTCCGAGCGATACAGGTCCCCGTGGAGCAGGAAAGCCCAGTGGTCGTACTGTCGAGACATGACCTCGACAGCCTTCTTGAGAGATGTCTCGGAGTCGTACAAGGCAACCTCTTCGTCGATCCCGTCGGGGTACACGAAGTACACGGAAAGCACCCCCCTTCGTTCCGTGACGGCCTCGACTCTGCCACCCCTGGTCGTCTTGAGCTTCCCTAGCTCGCGGATGATCTGTTTCAGGCTCTCTCCCCAACCAGGGGCATCCTCTTGACGATTGATGTTGTAGTTGCGGGGGTCCCCACCAAGATAGAGCTTCCAGCTCAAGCTGTTGGAGCGGGCGGCCACCTTCGTGCCCTCAGACACCAACGTCGCCAAGCCCCTCAGTTCCCCGGCCAGCCTCTCCCTGCTCGGGAGCCCCGGACCCTGGCAGTAGGCCAAAAGGCGCTGTAGCTCTGCTTGGAGGTCATGCGGGCTGGCGATTTTCCTCATGGTGACCAAGTTGAGCTACAAGAGAACTAACGCGAAACTGGACCACCTGGGGCCAAACGAGCCGTGGGCGAGGGGTTCTTCTCCAAAGCCTTACTTGTACACCGGTGTATATCGATCACATGGCTGACGATGACCAGCGGCCCAAGTGCCCCAGCAAGGACTCCATCCAGTTCGGCCCCCAAATTGGAGATGGCTCTCGACTATTTGTCCGTCACCGCCCGGACCACACGCTGGAGACAGGAGTGGCCAGGGTCTGTGAAGGGAAGGGCAACGATGAAGCCGTTGGGCACTTCGACAGCATCCTGAAAGTCTCGGGAGAGGGCCCGTCCTACGACGTAGAGCCGATTTGGGAGCGAGAGACTCCTACAGCTCCGGCCAGCGGGCCGGCGATGGTCAACTCCCCCGCCTTTCGTTCCGGGTGGGACAGCATCTTCGGCAAAACGACGGTGGGTTCAGCCTAGATCGCTCCCGGTGTATCATCCTGAGGTGGTGGCCAAGGTGAAATGGCGGATCGGTGACCTCGGCCGGTTCAGGTCTGAGTACGCTCGACAACCTCGCTTCGAACTCATCGACGCAAAGCGAGAGGGCGTGACCATCTGGTACGGCGGTGAGCGGGAGCACAGCGTCATTCCCTTGGCGACCTTCCGACGGGACTGCGTCAACTGGTGGGACTGTCAGGCCGTCAACCACGCCGCCCTGCCCAACTGGTTCAAGCCAGGTGCCCGATTCCACCTCACCGGCCGTGTGGGGAAAAGACTCATTCAAGCTGTCTTCCCGGATCAACGCAACAGCACCAAGACGTTCAAGACGATCGACATTCAGGGGAGCGAGCTGGAGGTTCGCCGCACCAGGTTCGATTACGCCTCGTGCCTCGCCCTCAAAGGCGGGGTGCTCGTGATGATCGGGCTGCGTGATATCATCGGGTATGGCTACCGCCGACAGACTCGATGGGACCTCCTCCAAGAGGACGGCATCATCGACGACCTCTACGACCTCTATGACGACTGATGCCGCCTCCTAGGATCTCACAAGGGCCCCGTAGTCCGTTGGGACTATCCATCGAGATTCGATTGGATGACACAGACACCTCCGCGAATCTTCCAGCAGGGTTCGGGGTCGAGCTAAACGGGTTGCCCTTCAGGACCACGGCGGCTGTTCACCTGGAGCCCGGCGTCCCCAGCATCGTCTTCGTCGAGCCCGTCCCCGCGGTGCCGGCGCCCACGGAGCGGGGCACAGGCTCGAAGCCGCGGGGCGGCCCGCAAGGTGGGCGGAGTCGCTGGGAGCGCATTCGACAGTCCGAAGACCCTACTTGAGGTCGATCGGGAACTCGGCCTTGTCGCCCTTTTTGCCACCCTTGGGGCGAAGGCTGGACGGAGGTGGGGGGCTGGATGGAGGGTGGTACCTTTCACCTTTGTCTCCGCCGTCGTCGTCCTTCTCGTCCTTCTCGCCCCCCTTGTGGGTCTGACGGACGGGGACCACGACCTTGGCCTTGCCCTGCTCGTCGATCTCGATCTTTGGACTGGCCTCGACAGCCTCATCGACCTTCTTCTTGGTCTCGGCAACGGCCTCTTGAGTGGCGTTACCCTGCTTGACGGCCTCTTCCTGGGCCTTGAGCACCTTATCCTGCTGAGCAGCAACAGCACTCACTCGGTCGCCCACGTCCGCAACGAACAGGATAGCGACGACGCCAACGCACGCCCCGATGAACAGGATGATGATGGCGACCCACATGAGGGCGGCGGCTCGGCGGTACTTCTCGACCAGCACGAGCTGTACATCGGTGATGATGTCGAGTTTGAGGAGTCTCTCATCCTCTTCACTCGGCTGGGCGGCGGCCAGTGTGGGCAGGTCAGGCAAGGCCTCTTGCTCCCCGGTGCGGCTCATCACTTGCTCAACGTGCCGACGTGTTTCCTCCATCTTCTCAGGGGACACGCTACCAATGGTCTTGTCGAGCTGAACGGTCTTTTTGTCGGACATTATCTACCCTCGCTGACGGGTTCCGTCTGGCTAGTCATGTTCAAGCGAGGTTTGCGGATGCTCGTCGCTTGCCGCTGTTCACGGTCATTTCGTAGAACCCTCACAGCGTCTTGAAGGTCGCCTCGACGCTCCTCAGCTTCGTCCAAGAGCTTCTGAAAGTTGTTCTCGATAGCGGCGGCCTTGAGGCGTTCCTCCCGGGTCTTCTTGATCCAGGCGCCGATCCACCGCCAGAACATGAGGTACTCCCACCACTTCATCCCTGTGCTCCGTTTCCACGGACCACCAGTTGAGCCCCAAAACGAACCTGCTCGTTCTTGAGCTGCTCGACTTGGGCTGTGGTCTTGGCCTGCTCGCTCTGGAGTGAGGCCACTGTCCGATTGAGGTCGTCGAAGGCGTTCTCTTGACGGGCAAGAGTGTTGGTCATCCCGTCTTGGCTGGTCTTGGCGTCCATCACGAGGCCTGTCGAGTGCTCCTTCAGCTCGATGGTTAGCGTCTTGAGGGCGTCGTTGTCCTTCCCCCTGGCCTCCATCATCGCCTTCTGGTCCGCGAGCCGGCCATCCTTCTCCTTGAGCCAGCCGCGGATGGACAGGTACAAGGCGATGATCGCCAGCACACAGATCGCACCAACCGCCCCGTACTGGCCTATCGTGCCAAGGGCGTCGGTCGCCTGGGTTTGGCCAGGGGCCTGCTGCACTGCCGCGAGAAGCATCCTCCATGAAGCGTTCGCTTCAATGGATTCTCAACTCTCAGCCGTTTTCGGTCAGGATGCGGCGTTTGCAGGGGCTCCAACAGCCTTTTTGGGAATCAACCAGACGGGCGGCTCGTGATTCTCCGGGCTTTTACGCCCTCGTCGATCACGTTCAGCCTTCACTGCCACGGCCAGCTCCTTCAGTTCCTTCGATCCCAACTTACTCAGTTCCAATTTCACGGTTGCTGTCTTCTCCTTCAAGTTCCCTCAGCCGCAACAGCTCGCTGCTGAGGAGACGAGCCGCCTTGGCCTAGTCATCTTTGTGAACGACCCCCACCTTGTCGAAGACAGGATGGCCGTTGGCAGTCTCAGGACGGGCGACACTCATGTCCCCATAGAGAACGCCGACTCGTTGCCGGCGACGACGACTCCACCCAGCGAACGCCCCCAACGCGATGGGGCGGAACACCAAGGGTAGTTCTCGTCGATCCCGGACCTGGGTGGAGAGGAAGAGACGGCCGACCACAACGCCATGGATGAACTCCTGGAGCTGTGTTGCCGACATCCGAGGCGGGCTAGCCGCTCTTTTCCGATCTCCATCCACCCCTTGGTGGTTGAGAAACAAATCCTCCACTGTGGACCCTTGATACACCGGAAAGCAGCTCAGGTGTATGGTGGAAAGCGTGACGACATGGCGCCTACCGATTTACGCCTTCGATGAAGACGGCCGCAACCGTATGCGGCTGGTCTCGGCGCAGATCGGCAACGATCGTTGCGTCCAAGACTTCAGCCTCACCGCCGACCCCGACTCGCCCCACAAGCACTGGCTGACCATCGAGTTCATCTCAGGCGTGAACCGGCCTGAGCAGAACGCCGTCAAGTACCTCGACCGCTACCTCAGGCTGCTCAACCCCGCCCTACCGCCCAAAAAAGAGGCTCGAACCCGGTGGGAGCGACTTTTGGGCGATGGGCTGACCATCGAGCCCGAAGACGGTGTATAGGTAGAGGGTGTGCTGCTCGTTGGAGTGGCCTCCCTCACTAGGGTGATCCTGGTGGGGAACAAGCCCTCGGTTCAGTGGAGTCGGGGCAAAGCCAGAAGGAGGCCTGTCATGGCCAAGTCTTATTTCTCCGAGCCCGTTCGTGTGTCCGTCGATGAGCTGATGACCGAACTACTGCGGCGTGTGCCTGAGCACGACATCGCGGATGTTCTTCGCAACGCCTGCTTCAACGCTGAGCACAGGACCCGCGACAACCGCCACATGCGCTACAAGTGCCAGCGGTTCTTTCGTCGTCTGGTCCTTCGACTGTCCAACCTTCCCGAAGACCTTGCGGTGGTCGTCGGGATCACCAAGCCGAGCCCTCAGCTCCAGCTCCCCGACATGAGTGTCGAGACGTCACCGACTGAGCACAACGAGTACGAGGAGGCCCTCGACCGGATGGCCGCTGAGGATGAGCAGGCAGAGGAAGCACCTGAGTCCGAGCCCTCCGAGGATGACCTCTGGGCTCATCTCGACATCCCTGAGTTCGACGACTTCAAGCAGGTGTTTGATTCCTACCCCTACGTCTGTAGGTTGGTACGCAAGGGGCACGGTCCCCTGCTTGTGCTCGGGTACGCCTCAGGCCGACACCGTAAAACGAGCGAGCTGATCCGCCGCAACTGTGCCCTCAACGAGGTTCCTTTCAACAGCGTCGTCAGCATCCTGGGGCTCTTCAAACGTCAGGTCGGCGACATCCACCAACATGTCAAGGTGGTGAAGTACCGACCGGGCCTGGTCCTCCGGTCTTGGACCAACATCCAAGGCCAAGGAGACCGCCCCGACATGTACCGCTACCTCGTCTGTGGTGAGGAAGAGATCCATCTCGTTGACAAGGTCGAGTACAACCAGATGCTGGAGGCCTGGGAGGAATGCCCGGTTGTGTGTGACGCCTAGAGTGAATCCAGGACCGCTTGGATCTCAGACTCACTGAGGAGCCTGGAGACCTCGAAGTGCATGCCGTCCAACCTGCCTGTGTTCCAACCCCAGCCGCCCCAGTAGAAGCCCAATTGGGTGGCCAATGGAACCAGCTCGCGGACCGACCCCTTCTGACCGGCAAGGGCTGGGGTACGCCTCAACCCATTCCAGGGGACGTTGATGTCGAAGGCTGTGCCCCACGCATGGTTGGACAAGCTCGTTCGAGAGCCCCGCACGAATCGAGGCACCCAGCTGCCAGCCCACGTCAGCACCAGATGGCTGAGGCCCGCCTTCTCCCATGCCTGGAACAGGGCGACGAGCTGGGCCTCAGCCGCCTTGTGCCAGTAGACGTAGCCCTGGGCGTGAGCACCACGGACACCCTTGAGTTGGGGGACCGTCACACGGGTGATGTTCTCCTTGGTCCAAGACCCAAGGATCTTGATGGCCTCTGGGTTGCCAGCTATCGGCGCCGGCTTGAACTCGAACGCTCCAAAGAGCTTCTGTCGCACGGCCAGGCTGGCAGCCTTCACATCCTTGGGTACTGGCGGCCAGTTCGGCCCCTCAGACCCCTTGGTCGTGTCCTCGATCATCTCGAAGCCGTCGACCATCGCCCGACCCCAAGATTTGTTGCCCATGACACCGTCTGGCGTCAGCCTATGAAGCTCCTGGAACTTGCGGGTCGCAGCGTCGGTGCCGTCCCCGAACTTACCGTCGGCGACCCCCAAGTAGAGGTCGTGCCCACGGAGAAACTCCTGCCATGAACGCACCAGCGGGCCGCTCGACCCTTTTCGAATCGTCTTCATCTGCATCTCCCAAGGCTGCGGGGCTCGTGGTGAGCGCCCTACAGCGGGAGAAACACAAGAGAACTTTCGTTGTCAGAAACTTGGCCAGGCAACGTCACATCGGCGAGAAGTGAGGCTGCGGTTCGACAACTCCTTGACGGGGTTGTTGTCCCACCTGAACAAACGACCGGCAACTATTTGTAACCACTGATAAATCAGCTGAGTTGTCCACAGGCTGGGGATAATATGTGAGCAATTTTCTTCATTTAAGGCATGACGCGGGCACTTCAGCCGGTGTAACGATGAGTGACGGATCTACTGAACCTTTGATGGGTCGATGGGGATATGGCTGACGATGAGCAGGGTGGGGGCATTGCCCAGAAGATCGATGAGGACCTTCCGTGGACGGAGGGGACGCTGGCGCTGGTCCACAAGATCCAGCAGGCCAAAACCAAAGAGGAGCGGGGCAATCTGATGGTTGCTCTCGCGAATCGGATCGCCACGGAGAACGACTCGACGGACGAGACGGCGACGGACGATTACCATGATGTCATCGACGACTTCTGCCAGGCCCGGTTGCGTTACCAGCAGTCGGCCCTGAGGGTTGCGAGGCTTACGGTCGATCTTGTGCAGCGGTACGCCGACGCCAAGGACACCACGGTCGAGAAAGTGACCGAGCAGATCGGGGCTCGGACGACAAGCGTGCTCAACTAGTCGTCGATGTCGAAACTGCTGGGCTGTCGAAGCCGGTCATACCGTGAAGGGACCGGTGCTGACGACGGTCCCACAGGAGCCCCCACAGGAGCTTGGATGTCAGCCATGGCAGTCATGGCCCGTGCAGTTGCGTTAGGGGCTCCAGCTGGACGAGGCCCCGCCTGACGACCTGCTGGCTGAGCTGATTGCGGTCGGGGCGTTCTGGGGCGTTCTACGGCTCGGAATTGGCCATTGGCGGTCCGCTGGCTGACCACCTCGCCACCAGTTTGAACCATCTGCCGAGAGAAGGGGCGTGCCGGCGGGTCCTCGCGGCCCATCTGGAAGCGGACCGCCGGATTGGGCGCTCCAGATCCTGGAAGGTCACGGTCCAGCTCGAAATCCTCGTAAGCGACTGTCTGATCATGGCTCGCCCGGAACTCCGCCGGTACGCCCCAGAGAGCTTGGAGGTCTGTCACCGAGGCTTGGCCAGCAAGAGCGGCCTCAACGGTCGACGGTGGTCTCGGGACTTCATTGCGAGGCCCCATAAGGCTCGATCCCTCAAACTGTTCCTCGATGTAGCTGTTGTGGGCAGCTTCCAGAGTCGCCCAGGCAGCGGCGTCCTCAGCGTGAGAGGGCGTCGTCGCTACCTGTGGTGGAGCTGTTTGAGCTGCTCGCTGAATTGCGGCTGGGACTTCGTGAGAGTCGAACAAGCCGGCCGGAAGGTCCGGTAGCGGGGCAGTGGGTCGCGGTGAACTGGCCTGCCGTTGACGGGCAGCCATAGCGAGAAGCTCTTGCTCAAAGGGTGTAGGCATGGCCCTAAACCCTGAGATCAACAAATACTTTATGCTCGACGGATGTGGTCGTAGCGGGACGGGTAGGAGGCTCGCTGAGCCGAGATGAGCAAGCTCACCAGTCGCAAAAGAGCTGACTCCACAGCCTCTACGATCGTGAGTAGGGCTGGAAGGTGCCGGCACTTGTAGCGCCAACGATCACCTAGGTCGAGGACCTGACGATGCAGATCGGTGGCTGCCCACTTGTCCTTGGTCTTGCCCACGATCTCGAAGATACACCGCAAAGGGGGTTCTTTCGATGTGATCTCTGGGTTGGTGACAAAGAAGACGGGGAAACGGAGGGGGCGGCCCCCGAAGGAGGACCGAGTCCCGCCTGGCGGGGATCCCTCTTGGCCCATCTTGGCTGAGCCCCTGCTCGCCTTTCTTGGCTCACCCCGCAACTGGACGGAGCTGATTGCCTTCGGTCGTCAACAGCGCTGGAGTGGCACGCTGCTCCGCAACTGTCTGGCCTGGCTGGAAAACCGCGGCCTCACCTACCCCCTTGGTGAGGGCAAGGCTGTCCGCTGGACCCGTACGGGTTGGTCCACGGAGCGCCCAAAAGATGACGGCGAAGACCCGTTGGACTCCGCCGTCTCGTTTGATGACCTGGACGAAGAGCTATGACTTCTTCCGCTCGGCCAACCACTTCCGTAGGTCGCGGACGGCGACGAACCCCAGGATTGCGGTGAGAGCCGCACAGGACACGACACCGCCCCAGAACTGAATCACCACGAAATAGATGGTGAATCCGAGCATCGCCACGGCGAGGATGGCAAACAGGATGCGGGCTATGGTGAAGAGGATTTTCATGGGGCGTTCTCCCAGTCCTTGAATTTTCCCGGCAAGGGCGGGGCTGAATGGGCGAATCGATGGGCGACCCGCTCGGCTATCTCGTGTGACGTGTCGAGTGAAAATGGGAAGTGCATCACCAGACGGTTGTCCCCTTCGTCGCCGCCCCACAGGACGATCTCATGAGCGCCCCACGAGACCGTGGGGATGCGTCGCTCTTCAATCTCCTCGTCAGCATAGGCGAGGGTCATGTGGGGCTTGTACTCGGGGAATTTCTTGCTGTACTCGATGCCGGCATCGTCGTAGGCGGTTCGGATTTTGGCCTGGAGGTCATGTAGCGGGTCCGAGTCGATCCGACAGATGATGGGGGACTTGCCCTTGTCGTTGTCGTTCTTGGGGAAGCACGTGACCCGATTGGTCTGCACCGTGAAGGGGCGGGTGGTCGAGGTCACCGAGAAGGTGGCCTTCAGCGCCTCAGCAAGGGCTGCGATAGGCACATCGTTGCCGATGTACAGAAGGGTGACGTGAAAGGACCCTGTGGCCTCTTTGGCACCGGGGACGTCGATCTCACCCAGAAGGCGAGCCGCCTCGTGGGGGACTTTGAGGCCGAGAAATGCCATGACTGTTCCTCCTTGTTACACCGAGCTGTCGTTGAACAGCCCGGCTCGGACCAGACGGGCCCCACTGCGAGTGATCTCCCAGTAGTGCCTGTGGCCCGTGACCCCAGCGAGCCGAACGAGCCCACGCTGTTGGAGGTCACGCATTCCGTCGTGATCGACGCCCTGAGCTTCCGTCACTGTGACGGCGCCTTGGTGCAACCGGAGCATGGCCTGACGCTGCCACCCTCCGTTGAATCCGTTGTACTGTTTCACGGCCCACGCTATCCCCATCGGGTTGTGAGGCATGTTTCGGTAACCCCGACCCTTGTTGGGGGCGTGGATGGTCCGATCTCCGATGGCAAGCTCATTCCGCTCACCAGAGGCGACCTCAAGCACCTGTTTCCACAGGTTGGCGTTGTTCGGAGCCCACTCATCTGACGCCCCGGGCGTCGATGGGGCGTGTTTGGCCGCCTCCATCCTAACCCCGACCCCGATTCCGGGATGTCAGCAAGGCTAGCTGCTCGGCGGAAAGGAAAATCTGCTTCCCGTCCACCTGCTTGGCAGCCACCCCCTCAGGGTACTGAGCAGTGACTTCGAGCCTCTGCCCAGCCGCCTGCCCGCACTTGAGGCAGGCCTCGATGTGCGGTTGGTCGTTGTTTTTGTCCACGAAGGAGCATTCCCTTAAAAAGATCCGTCATTCGGAGTCTAACTCCTTGATCCGCGGTAATTCTTTCTATGCTCTCAGCCAAGTGTGATGGAAAGCCTTGCCACCCGAGTGACCTCCCGTTTCATCGACCGGAAAACCGCCGCCCAAGAGGACGTGCGGGTAGCTGCAAGAGTGGCCCTCCGGCATCACCTTGTGAAGATCGGAGCTGCTTTGGAGGACGTCTCCAAGCTCCGCTACCAGGCAGTCTTCCTCATGGGCGCTGGGGGCTCCGGCAAAGGCTTCGCTGGCCGCAAGTGGATGAAGTACATGCCCGGCGGCGGCAGCAAGGGCATCGACTTCAAAGATCCCAACCAGAAGAAGCTGGAGAACCAACGGCTGACCGAGCAGGAGCGGGGCCAGACCAACCTCAACTGGGAGAAGGCCAAGAAGGACCTGGGAGCCAAAGGGGTCCGCATCACGCCCCTTCCCGGTGCCAAGCCGGGTGCCAAGATCCCCTTCAACCTCTACACCTACGACTCCGAGGGTAAAGAGGCCCTGTTGGACCCCAAGAACTGGGAGAAGGAACTACCTCCGGGCGTCTACTCTCAGGTGATGGGGCTCAAAGAAGTGCTCTTCGCAGCCCCGGTCCACGAGATCCCGAGCTACTGGCGACAGGTCAACCCGGATCTCTACAAGGAAGAGCTGGCCGGCTACTCCGAGACCCAGCCGGGCTTCGTCCACGAGATGTCCTCGACCATGGCCAAGGCGTACTTCTCGGCCATCCTGGAGTCAGGCGACCCACTCTTCGTTGATGGCACGGGCGCCAACGCCGGCAAGGTGGCTGACCAGATGAAGGCCGCCAAGGCCTACGGCTACAAGACGAGCCTTGTCTTCGTCTCAGTCCCCCTGACGGTGAACCAGATCCGCAACGCCACGCGGGCCAGGAACGTCGATCCCAAGATCGTCACCACCCAGTGGCAGAAGATCGGTGACAACTTCGCCGAACTCCGCAGCATGGCGGACAAGGCCAAGGTCATCATCAACCGAGCGGACTCGCTGGATGCAGCGACCTACAAGGCCCACCGCGATAAGATCGAGGGCTTCATCAAGCAGACCACCTCGTTCGACAGCCTCTACGAACTGGTCAAGCGGTACGCCCCCAGCGAGCTGTCAGATTGGGGCAAGATGCTTCAGTCCGGTGAGGACATCATGAAGAAGGAGCGGGGCCGCCGCTTCGACCGCGTCGAGGAGAAGCGCAAGCAGTTGTGGCTCCGTGACAACCCCGGCAAGTCCGAGAAGGACTGGGAGAAGAGCCAGAAGCGACAGTTCATCGCCAAGGTGTTCCAGAGGATCGGCACCGGTGAGAAGATGCGTTCCGTCGGCGAGAAGGAGTTCCAGAAGGCCCTCGCGAAGGCGGGCTGGCCTGCTCCGCGGTACATGCACACGAAGCGGACCATGGACGTGGAGTACATGGATCGAGGGACTCTCGTCGCACACAGGACTCAGATGATGACTCGTGGAAAGGTCACGAACGAGTCCTACCTCGTGAACGTCGAGTACCTGAAGGACGACTAGGGTCAGTACATACCAGTCGGTTTCTCGTGCAAACCGGGGTCTTTCTTCTTCATGAAAGCCACGAACCCCGGCAACGCCATGGGCAGTTCCTCCACGCTGAAGTCGTTGGGCAAACTCGCCACCTTCGCCGACACCTCATCCTTGAAGTCGGTCAAGTACTCATCGACCCATTTTGGCACCACTTCAGGCGCATCGGCTATCCGACTTTTGGGGGTCCGGTTGACCACATAGTCAACCAAGTACATTTTCAACAGATTTGGGGCAAAAAACGCCCGCGGATCATTGGCTTTCAAAACAGGGCCTCCTTCATTAGTTCTACGTCGCTCAGAGGGTCGATGTGAACCCCTCAGTGGGGTATTCGGCCCTTCTCGCTATTCTCGAATGACTTGAGCCACCTTTGAGCCAGCTCCGGCTTGTCGAAGCACTTCATGGTGAAGTGGTTGAGGGCAGCCATCAGGTCGCTCTCCTTGGCGTCCTTGAGGATGTCCTGAACCCGGCCGAACTCGCGTAACCCCCAGGTGATGTTGCCGGCGTGTTCCTGGCAGACCGTGAGCATGTGGTAGCTGATGTTCCGCTGCCGAGTGATCTCCACCAGAGCCGACCGTTTGACCCAGCACAACCCACTCAGGGTAGCGAGCTGGCACTCGGTGGCCCAGGCGTACTCGTCTTCGAGCTTTCCGGTACGGGGCCTCATGGTTTCTCTTCCTCTGCCAGCCCAAGGAACTTCTCGCAGTCCTTGCACCATTTGTAACGGATCCCCTCGTTGCCGCACTTGCAGCCCCAGTCTTCGAGCTTGAAGCTGGTGTTCATGACCAGGCTCTCGGGGTTGCAGAGGGGCCGGAACTTGCCCTCTTCGGCCAGGTGGTAGGACCACACGCCGGAGACGTGCTCGACAACTCGGAGCTTCATGAGATGACCTCTCCAACATGCTTGGGGACCGACTCAGCTGGCACGGTGACGTTGTAGTGTTTGGCCATCAGGGCGCAGAACGTTTCCCAGCCCTTGGCTGAGCCATCCTTCGAGCACCCCAGGCACTGCTTGCCCGTCTCGACCTGTTCGGTGGCTGTGACGTGGACATCGACGCCAAACTGGCTGAACCGTCCGATGCTGGAACCGTCCTTACCGGAATTGACCCAGACGGTTCGGCCGTCCCAGACGATCTCGTTGCCGGTCTGTTCGCAGATGTGAATCATCATGACCGGAGGTCCTCAGGTACAGGGCCCGCAGCGAGCGTGTTCTCAGCCTTCTGGTACATGCCGAGCACCAGCTGCTGCTGAGGCGTAGCGGCGTCACCCTGGGCCTTGATGCGACGGAGACCCTCCCACAAGCCCTGGCCACCGTTGCCGTACTCACGGGCCGTCATGCCGATGGCGTTGACCACTTTGTTGTCGAGTAGCTCGTTCCGCTGCTCGTCGCCCTGAAGAAGCTCGGCCTCAGCGTACTCCCGAGCTTCTTTGCGGAGCCGGCGGAAGGCGGGACAGTTCTCGTCGTAGTCCTGCTCGCAGTTGCCGTAGTTGTCGAAGGTGACTTTGCCACCGTCCTGGTTCCACATCGGGCTCTTCGACCCAACGCTGTGCAGCATCTCAGCCAGACGCAGACGGTCCTCTGCCACCTTGAAGTCCAGCTCGTCCTCACACCCGCAGCCCTCCATGGCACTGGCCATGGTCTCGGGACTGACGGACAAGAGGTCGACCACGGACACGCTGGCCGCCCAGCGAGAGGTCGCGTCACGGCCACAGTTGGCAGGGAGGTCGTTGATGTCGATGAAGACATAGGCCAACCCATCACAGGCGACGTAGAGCCACTGATCCGAGCCCCCGTCGAACAAGGTGAGCCAGCGTTTGGCGTAGTAGGTGCCAGCGTTGAGGGTGTCGATCTTGTATTTCATCAGTTTTCTCCGTCGCTGGCCCAGTCTTCGACCCGCTCGATCTGGTCTTCAGCCTTCTCGATGGCGTCGTCCCCGTGGACCCGGCTCAACTTGACCTCTTTCCACCCTGCGTCGCGGTAGCGGCGGGCAGACTCTTTGGCCATCTCCATCGTCTTGGTGGTGCCGTCGTCCGTCACCATGTCTACCGCGAATCGCTTGCCGCTGGAGAACGTTGTGCTGACCACGTAGGCCTTCTTCGGCTTGCAAGCCCTCGGAGGCGGCTCGAACTCAGGGTCGTACATGTTGGCGTAGACTTCTTCGTCTGTCGGTGTGGCGTACATTTGGAACTCCTAGAAGGGGATGTCGTCTTCGGCGTAAGTCGTGGGTGGGGGCGGGGGCGGCGGGAGAGCCGGTAGAGGACCCACGTTGTTGCAGGCCGGGCAATCCGCATCCTCGCAGCCCGATTCGGGGTGACACTGCCACTTGTGATGAACCGGGCACTCGTGCCAAGTATCCACCTCGGAAAGAGTCCAACCGGAACCGTTGCAGGGACAATCTTCAGCCTTCTCCTGAGCCCAGTAGCCCGTCTTGAAAGCAGCGTAGTAGGTCTGGTATTCGCACATTGCTCCTGGGATACGCCACCCAGGCTGTCAGAGTGAACCCTCACTCAACCTTTTCGACGACCGACCCCTTGATTTGTGGGATCGCGAAGGCCTTGTCGATGGCCTCGTCCGGCACCTCGATGATGATCTCCCGGACGGCGGAGAGACCCTTGCCAGGCCCGAGCCCACCGTTTCGCTCGACGGCCTTTTCGACCTCCTCGTCGTAGCCTTCGCCGTTCGAATCCATGCAGTGCTCGTCCCAGGCAACGAGTAGCTCAGGAGCATACTCGCCGTCGTAGTCTTCGGACCGTTGCGCCCAGAGGGTGTGGATCTTCATTCGTCATCCTTCCAAACAGGGCCCATCGTGATGGCCACCTTCTTGCCGGCCACCAGGTGGGCGAACTCGTACATCGGTGGCACGAACTTCTCGATCATCAGGTGTTTGTCGCAGTGCTCGCTATCGCACTCGGAGACACCATCAGCTTCGGCCGGATTGAAGTCCGGCGTCCATACCTTGATGTCCTTCGCCTCAGTCGTCAGGTACGCCTCGAAATGGGAGCAATTGTTGTAACAGCCCGTGAACTTGATCCCGATGAGACCGATGTGGACCAGGTAGGCCGAGTCGTGCTCCCAGTCGGTGACCCCGCCTCCGAGCCGAGCGCCAAGGAAGCTGGCGTTGTCGTTCCGCAGGTCCGCGACCCCCAGCTCCAACCAGTTGGTGAGAGACTTGTGCCCTTCGTCGTCCTTCTCGGCGAACATCTCACGCAGCTCAAAGTCCTCGAACCGGACGTGCGTGAACGCCTTGTCCGGTTGGCGGCTCAGGTGCTTGAGGTCAAGGGTCCCGCCCTTGAACATCTTCCTGGCATCCTTGCGGAGCTTGTCGAACCGCTCCTCGTACTCGTCGAGCTGACGGATCAAGGCCTCACGGTTGTTGACCGTCCGAACGATCTCCTTGGCCACAGCATCTGGGTAGGCGATGCAGGCCCCTGGGCTGGCCTCGCCAGCTGAGATGCGGCCGATGTCCTCACCCGAGTCGGCGTACACGATGCGGCTGTCCGTCGAGCCGGAGTAGGGCTCACGCTTGAGTCTTCGATGCTTGGTCATGAGTTGTCTCCGATGCCTACGGCCTCAGCAGCTTTCAAGAGGGCTTCGGCTTGCTTGGGGTTGAGACCCCGGAAGGAGAGCTGGATCCCGTGGACAGAAGGCTCGATGTTGGAAAACTGCTCGGGGAACTCCTTCTCCAAGCGCCGGGTGGTCTTGCGGACCTTCTCCAGGCGAGTTCTTGCGTCGTCTTGGCTCTTCTCGTGCCTCAGCACAATCTCGACGTACTTGACGATTGCGTCTACGAGCTTGTCAGTGTTGAACCCTACGTTGGGCTCAGGGAATCGCCTCGATTTGCCAGCACGGTGCCTGGAGGTGAGCCCGAACTTGAGGGCCAGCCTCCCCGACTTGGATGTGCCCATCTCGTAGAAGAGCGACACCCCATTGACCGTGTGGACGGATGCCCAGCGATTCAGCCCACAAGCCCCCGTCGTGAGCTTGTAGCCCTTGGCCTTGAGCTTCTTGCCAATGGCTCTGGTGACCTTGTCACCTCGCTTCTGAGCCTCTTTCAACTCATCTTCTGTCGGATAAAATCCCATGTGATAAATCCCCTATACACCGCTAGTGGTGCTTGGGGGTACGTCATGGACCCGTCCGAAGTGAACCTGGGGGTTACGAATACGTAAAAGTTGCACACCCGAGGGCTCTGGGTGGACACTTTTTACGTAGGGGTAAAAGCCTAGATGGCGACGGCTTCGTCCCGCTCAGACACGCCCATAGCCTCCCACTTCACGCGGACACCCTTGCCGGGCACCCATTCGAGGTAGTGGTTCGCCACAAGCCAGACGATGCGGGCGATGAGAGCGTAGGGGAGCGCCCCGTAGCCAAGGCCGAAGAGAGCGGCGATGGCACCGAGGCCCGACTCGGGAAGGGAGGCGAGGAGATCGCCGAGGCTGATCTGCCCAGTGAACCCTGCAATGATCCCTTGGATGTCCCACGAGATTTCTGAAACCTGAAACCATACCCAGATGAAGACGGCGGCGTACAGCCCGCGGCTCAGGTTGGGGATATACTTCTTGAGGAAGGCGTCCACCGTGCCGATCCCGCCCTTCACCTTGGATAGGAGGGCTCGGAGCTTGGGAGACTTGTTGACGATGCGGGCGAGAAGATCGGTCAGCCCCGGCGCCTTGTTCTTGGCGACGAAGAAGAGGCTGAGGGGGAACGTCTCCGTGACCTTCTTGAGGACCTTGCCCAGGGCCTTTTTGCCGGCACTGGCCAGCTCGCGGACCCGCTTGACTAAATCCCCCGACTTGACCAACTGGACAAGTGAGGCATTTTCGTCAAGTCCCAGGGCTCGCTTGAGTGCCGGTAAGGCTCGCGGTGCCTTCTTGAGCAGGCCCATGAGTTTGCCTACGGCCTTGGCGATGCCGAAGATGGCCTCCCGGTCGGTCGAGCCTACACGAGGCTCCCAGAGACCTTGGACGAGCGCCTCGACCACAACCGGGGGTGGGGCCCAACTCGCCGTACGAACCTCAACGGTGTACGCTTCTTGTACCGCTCCTTTGATCAGGAAGCGGTCCCGGACACGTAGGGCAAGGACATCCACACCGAGAAGAGGCGACAAGAGGAAAACGCATGGTGGATTGGAACCTGGCCCTCTCTGTCGCTGTTGGCGTCCTCGTCGGGACCTTCACCGTTGTCACCCTCATCCTGCTCGTCATCTGGGTCATCGATCGGGTCGAGAAGTGGCGGGAAGGGCGTAAAGCCGAGATCCCGGATGTGACTGGCCGGCGGGCATTCATCGAGCTGACCAGCCAGAACCACGACCTGCAACGACGGTTGCGGGAATCCGAAGCCGACCGACGCCGTCTCGAAGTCATCGCCAGAGGGCTTCTCGAAGGGGAGGCGTCTTCCGTCGAGGAGCGGGAAGAGCCTGTCCAAGTGAGGACCCGCTATGAGCGCCTCATAGCTTCGGATTGACTCGCGGTGTACAGGGTGTCCCATGACCCGAGGAAAAAAGTGGGCACTGGGCGTCGTCCTCGTGCTCACCATCGCTGTTGCTGTCACGTGGGCCAAGATCCCCGATATCGTTCGGTGGTTTGTCAAAGACAACTACGCTGGCATCAACCCCCAGGGCGACATCCACGTCGACTGGACCGCCCAGACAGTCACCCTTCATGAGGTCGGGGTAGAACGTCCAGGGATCTCCGCCACCCTCAGCAAAGTCGTGGTGGACCGCGACAAGAACGTCACCATCACCGGCGGCACACTGGGCATGACTCTCAACGAAGAGTCCGGTGGTGGCGGCACGGGTGAAAGTGCCGTAGCTTCGATCACAGCCTCTGATCTGGAGGTCACGATCACACGGGGCGACATCAAGGCGGTGCTGTCCAAAACCCGCATCAACGCCACGGAGGTCTGCTTCCGCAAAGGCTCTGTCAGCCATCCAAGGGTCACGGCGGACATCGAGGATGGCTGTGTTCAGCGGGACAAGACCAAGGCGACAGCCGTGAGCGTGGTCGTGCCTGTGAAGGTCCCTTTCGACATCCCCCGCGTCAAGACAAGTCAGCTGGTCAAGCTCACCGGAGTTGAGGTCGAGATTGAGGACAAGCTCCTCCGGTTCAACCAAGCAACCCTTGGACCCTTCACAGCTGAGGCCTCCACCATCAAGGTCAGCGATGAGAGCGTGTTCGTCGACACCCAGGCGATCCGCGTCGACCATCCGTGGGTCAGCCCCTACCCCGCCAAATTCAACGCGGTGGGTCTGACCTTCCCACGTGAGCTTTTCAAGGGTGGTGAGGGCATCGTCCTTGTCCGGGTGGGCCGAGTGGGTGTCCGCATCGACCCTCGCAACCATGCGATCGAGGGCGACGAGTCTTGCGGCGAGTGGTTCGACGCCATCCCTCAGCCTTTGCCCGAAGCTATGCAAGGGATGGCTGAGCACTTCACCGGTGGGCTTCGCTTCGATGTGAGAGCCAAGCCCACGCCGCACCTGGAGATCAAGCACGACTGCAAGTTCAAGTGCTCCGAGTCGCCCATCAAAGGGCTCGTCGGCAAGCGTTTCACCTACCTCATCTACGACAAGGACAACAAGCTCGTCGAGCGGACCACTGGCCCCGGTGCCCCCGGTTGGGTCCCCTTCTACAGCTTGCCTGAGCAGATCCCCGAGGCCTTCCGGCTCATGGAGGACCCAGGGTTCCACAACCACAAAGGCCTCTCCGTCATGGCCTTGTTCAACTCCTTCAAAGCTAACCTGGAGAAGGGCAGCTTCGTCAAGGGAGGCTCGACCATCACCATGCAGCTCGCCAAGAACCTCTGGCTCAGGCGGCACAAGACCATCGGCCGCAAGGTCAACGAGGCCCTGCTCACGCTCGCCCTGGAGAGCTGCCTCAGCAAGGCCCAGATCATGGAGCTGTACCTCAACGTCATCGAGTTCGGCCCCAACCTCTACGGCATCGGCCCAGCTTCGAAGCACTACTTCAAAAAGTACCCTTCCGAGCTGACCCCCGATGAAGCGTTCTACCTCGCCAGCATCCTCCCCAGGCCCCGCACGTCCCTTCCGCCACACGCTGGCGGGCTCGACCGGGCCAAGCGCCTCATGACCCGCCTGGCCAACTCAGGGTTCATCAGTGACGCCCTCATCCCCATCGACGACGACGAGCTTGGCGACGACGACACCTCTGACTGGAAGGTCCTCGACTGATGGAAGAGCCCGAATACATCCTCGACAACGGCACCAAGGTCCACACGAGCAAGGTCCTCAGCTCCACCAGCGGGATCACGGTCAAGCAGCACCACCTCGATGCCCGCAAACCCGACACCCCCGGCATCATCCGCGGCTGGGTCGCCGGCCACGGGGGCGACATCTACTGGGTCCAGCACGAAGATGAGTCCGTCGCGGCCTACGGCTGGATGGAGTTTGAGCTGGTCCCCGGTCGCACCCGAGGTGAGCGCCTTCGTGAATCTTCTGTGAGTAGCCTTTGATACGAAGCCACCATTCATTCGCTGACACCTTCTAGGACACAAAGTCTGTAAGGGGCCGGAGTCCCTGGCGTTTTTTCGACAACAATTGTGAGCCATCTGAAGTATCTGCTAGGACAGATGTGGTACTCCAGAGACTACTCACAGTGTTTGAAGACGACGAGATCCTCGATCTAGAAGCTGACTGGAAGCGTTTGCGGCCGAGCAAACGCGGTAGGGTGGCCCACTTGGAGGATAGGCGGTTTGGCCGGCTCCTCGTGCTGGAGCGGGCCGGCACGGACAAGCACCGAGCCTCGACGTGGCGCTGTGGGTGTGACTGCGGCCACGAGGTCGTGGTGAGCCGCCCCAACCTCGTGGGCGGCCGGGTGAAGAGCTGTGGGTGTCTTCTGGCCGAGT
>Ga0307379_10004831_pt1 | contig 19039 bp, 45 predicted proteins | sample UN2MG_FD_202237 | JGI IMG/M metagenome (GOLD analysis project Ga0307379, IMG submission 202237) | Soil microbial communities from Risofladan, Vaasa, Finland - UN-2 | ecosystem: Environmental > Terrestrial > Soil > Coastal area > Acid sulfate soil | place: Finland: Risofladan, Vaasa | collected... | reverse complement strand
ACGGATATCCAATGGGAGATTGATAATCTTAGAAGCTTTATTTCTGGGATCGAACAAATGGAAAGGGCAGAAAAAGCACTAAAGGAGGAGCAAGAAATTGTCGAATAATCAGGATGAGATAAAAGAAAAGCTTCAAGAATGGGGTATTATTAAAAATCAAGCTCACCTTCAATTATATTATGAGATAAAACCAATGAGGATGATTGATAAAATTAATGCTTATGGAGAAGCATTTATGGAAGACTTTATAATGATCATAAAACTTAAAGAAGAGCATTTAATCAAAAGGTTTATCAAACGTGCGAGAAGCAGGCTCAATCAAATCATTATTGGAGACTCATTTCTTAATATTAGAAAGGGTTTTCAATTATTTACTGAAAATTGCGAACATAGGATCATAAAAACATGCGCTATAAAAGGTGAAGAATGTAATTTATTAATATGCCCTGAAATTATAAAATTATTAGGAGGAAATTGAATGAAAATAAAGGATATTCTTATAGAGATTGACAGAATCGCAAGAATTGAGAATCCTACTGAATGCCAAAGAGAAGTTAAAATTCTCGATGAGAGAATTAAGGACACAAGCGTAAAGATAATCTCTAGGGGTAATTATGCATATTTTTATCCTTATAAGGTTATATATCAGCCTGATAGAAAAGTTAACCGGGAGAAATTAAAGAAATCCCTCGGTAGAATTCCAATTGATATTTATAATAATAATAGAAAAGAAATAAAAGAAATGACGTGTAAAGAATTAAAACAGTTAATAACAAAGATAACTTTTAAGGAGGAATTGATTTCAGAATTATCTCTTATGGAATTAGATACTATTAAAGAGAATGTATTAAAAGGTTTTGTTATCGAAAAAGCAAGAATGCTTTTAAGGAGAGCTGAAATTACTATGAAAGAGATAAAGGAAATCATAGCTCGTGCTCGATCTAAAAGAGCAATAGAAATAAATAATAAAAAGGTGTAGAATAATTGATGGAAAATAAAAAGTATTATGAAATTTTAGGAATAGACAAGAATGCCTCTGAGTCTGAGATTAAAAGGGCATATAAGCAATTAGCAAAAGAGTATCATCCCGACCATAATCATAATTCAAATGCTAAAGAAAAATTCATAGAACTAAATAATGCATATAGAGAATCGCTTAATCCCACAGTTCCAAAAATCTATGGCTTCCTTGAGATTTGGGAAGAAATGATAAATAAAAATGATTTTTGGAATATAAAAAAACCTATAATTAATGCAAAAACAAAAGAAGAAATTGAAAGGCAAATGGAAGAAGGGTGGAAATATTGGGAAGAATTAGAAAAAAACGAAGAATATCAAAAAGCTATGAAAAATTATCATTGGACACAAAATAAACTAAAACTTCTAAATAGACTGTCTATGAAACTTATGCATTATAATTATTATAAAGATAAAATAGATTATTATAAAGACAAAATAGATATTCCCACGATTATAAACCATTTCCAGAGAGTTCTGAATTATGAAGTTGGGATAAAAGAAAAAATAAATAAACCAATTGATATGAAAGGTTGGTATAAAATAGGATTCAATATACAGAATCAATTCCATCCTAAATTTTTGAATAAGTTTCCAATGAAAATACAAATCTTTCTTAGAAATAAGATGAGAAACTTAATTAAGCAATTATCTATTCAAATAGAAACCGATAACAATAATGAGGTGAAATAAATGACAAATGCATTAGATTTGTTTTTTGGTGCAGAAAATCAAGATAAAAAATTGTTTTTAGATATATGTCAGATAATCGTAGCAGAAGGGACAGATGGTTCTAAGATTTATCAAAAGGGTCTTAAAATAGCTCTAGTTGATTATGAAACAAACACAAAAGTTCAAGGAAAAATAAATAAAAACGAAGCATGTAGATTGTTATTTCATTTGACAGAATTATTAAAAGAAATTAATTGAAAAATTAAATGAAAATAAAGAAGGTGTTTTGAGTGAAGATTAGGGCATTTATTGATCATTTAAAAGAAATTGAAAAAGAAGAGTTAACTGTATCGGAGCGATTATTCTTCAATAGGATCTTGACTAGATTAAGTGATTGTTTTGAAGCTAAAAAAGAGGTATGGTTTAGACGTGAAATACATGCGTTAGATCGAGTGAACCGAGAAAAACTAAATAATCTCATTACTGATGATTATAATAAAACAGTTTTGAAGCTAAAAAAGAGGTATGGTTTAGACGTGAAATACATGCGTTAGATCGAGTGAACCGAGAAAAACTAAATAATCTCATTACTGATGATTATAATAAAACAATGAAAGAAATACGTGAATTAGATACAAAATAAAGAGGTGTAATCTAATAAATGGAAATTATTATTGATAAAAAAAAGTTAAGAGAAAAGGGCCTAAATGCAGAAGCTATTGAAAGAGTAATAAAGAAGACAATAATTTTGCAATTAGAAATTATTGAATTTAATGAACTAGGAATATATATGAATGGTGCAAAACGACATATATACGTTAAAGATGAAAAAAACGATATTCCTTCTCTTTGTGGAGATTTTAGTAATGAAAGATTGCCACATATTATTCAAAACTTTAGTCGCTTTTTCTCAAAAGAAATAATGAAAATAAGTAAGGAAATTTTGTGTAAGGAAAATAAAGAGGTGTAGAAAAAGTGAATGGATTCTATGAGGCATTATTGATGGCGACAGGCATTATGTATCTCTATGCATTAATTTCATGCCAATTATTATTCTTTTGCAGAAAAAGTATTAAAAGGAATAAAACAAAACTTAAATTAATTATATATAATTTCAAATTAAGAGCTAAAGATTCTATAGTAAAATCAATAGAGGAACTAGAAAAATTTAAGGAATCTAGAATAAAAGCATGTATCGATGCAGGAAATGCTCTTTTAAAAGAAGGATTTGAATTAGGACCTGAAGAAGAAATTGAATTAGCTCAAAAACCTCATTTTGTTATATTTACTGAAAATGGATATAGTCATAAAGATATTGGAGACTTGGTTATTGCGTATATTAAAGATGGGATCAGAACCCTTATGCATGATCATTCTCCTACAAATCCCTTCGGTAAACCTGAAACAGAAACCGATAATGAAAAGGATGCAAAAGATTTATTAGAAGCTCCCAAAAGAGTAGAAAAAGTAGAAAACATAATGACTCAAATTAATCTTACTTTGAATAAAATTGTTCAGGATCAAAGTGTAAATTCTCAAGTAATTTCAAATCTAAACAAAACTCAGGAGCATATCGCAACAAACCTTGCGTTAGTTGCTCAAGTAGTTCATAATCTAGCAAATCAAAACGAGAGGATATTATCATGAAAGTCATAGAATCTAAAATCAAACCGTTGGATCCAAACAGAAAACTCACGAATGAAGAAGTGAACTCTATTCTTAATTCAGAATTCAGAGAAGCATATTCTCAAGATGAATTACGTTCAATTATTAATTTTATAGAAGATCCAGCAATTAAATTTATTGCGGAAAAACTGTTATTAGGTGATGAAAAATAATTGAAAATAAATCAAATTGTTCAACTTGCAAATTAAAGCATCCAATTATTCCTGATTATCCTGGTGTTCCAATTCCTTGTCCAAATTGTAATGAATTTAATACTACGAGAGTTATAAAGGCTAGATTAGATGGAAAAAATGAAACAATAGGTTGGATCTGTAAAAAATGTTTTTATTATCATATATATCCTTTAAAAGAAGTTTTAAAAAAAGTGAGGTAAAATCTAATGGAAACAGAATATAATTTAGAAATTGATAGAAATCTCTGTAATGAATGTCCTCCAAAATTGAAGGGTATTTGTTGTTATTCTATGCTTTACTTAAATGGTTCTCTTTTTACGCTTACTAATCATCCTTGCAAATATCTCAACATAAAAACAGGAAGATGCAATATATATAATAAAAAACGAGAAATCAATCCAAATTGTTTGACGCTTGAAGAAATGTATATTAATGGTTCATTTCCTAAAGAATGTTCTTATGTCAAAAATGACATTAAATATCAGACAAGAAATCTCTTTTGATACAGAAAGCACTAGACTTATCTCAAAATATGATGCTTGGAATAATAAACCTCATAATGAGATTACCGTATATGAAACTCTTAGAAGTTGGATATGTCCTAAATGTAAATCAGGTTATCTTACTGAAGAATGGGACTCAAAATATTCAATTGATTTTTTCCAATACGAATGTAATGTTTGTTATTATAAATGGGATACTTTAAAGAAACAAATCAAATTTACATTTAAATTAATAAATATAGACATTAATAAAAAAAAGGAAAATTCTGGTTGGAGGTGTTCTAATTGCCTAAAAAATATACAAAGAAAATAAGAAATAAAAAATGTCCTTATCGAGATATAAATATTATCATTTATAGTGGATTACCCATTTATTGGTGTGGATTATTTTATGATAAAAAAGAATGTATTTCCCAAGACCACTTCCATGATGCAGGAGAATGTAGCTATTATTTATTCCCAGAACCTATAGACCTTAAAGAAGGTGAGGCGTGAGTGAATAAAATAAGTACACCGTTGGGATTAGTAATTGCTATTGATTATAATAGAATTGTCCATGGAGGTAGAGGTGATTATATTGAGATTAATCCAGATCAGATAATTAAAGAAAATATTCATATCCCTAAAGACCAATCTTGGCGTAAAACATACCCTAAATGTTATTATCTAGAATATAGGAGTAATGATGACGCATTTATAAAAATCTATTATCAAATGCAATTAGTGAAATATGCAGATTATAAAATCGGAAAGTATTACATTTCAATATCAGATATAAATCTGGAGGGTTCGGAATGATTAATATATTGAGTTATTCAGGAGGAGCAGATTCTACAGCAGCGTTGATCTGGTGTAAATTAAATAATATTCCAATAGAGGATATTATAAATATGGAGGAATGGTTCCCTTATCCTGGAGATATAATGCAGAAATATTTTAAATATATTGAGAAAAAGTTTAATATTAATATTATAAGATTACCATGTAATCGCTTAGAATGGATTAGGAAGAATGGAGGTCATCACCCTAGACTACCGCACCCCTATTGTTGTAGAGTAAAATCAGAGATCTTTGCTAATTATTGTAAGGAAAAATATGGTCCTGAAGGAATAATAATTATTATGGGTATAAGGAGAATTGAAAGTGCAAAAAGAAACAAATATATAGAAAAAGGAGATTGGTATTGGAATAATCGATTTAGTGTTAATTATCAATACTGGTATCCTATATTCAGGTTTATTGATGCAAAACATTATTGTAATATTAATAAAGTGAAGATAAATCCTTTATATGATAATTATGGTAGACTTGGTTGTCTTAAATGTTATAAGGCAGGAGAGTTGAGATGGAAGCCACGGGATGAACAACAAAAATATTTAATTGAATTTATGGAGGGTTCGGAATGAGCGAAATATGGAGCATTCTTATTGAAAACGAGATTAAGAAAATGGAGAGGTTTGATGAAAAGGAGAGAGTCTTACTTAAAGAAGCTGAAGATATCATATCAACCTCTCCAATAGGGCAATTATCCGAAACTTATTCATTTAAACTTAATAAAGCCCTTAAATATAATAAGAAAAAGTGTGTTATTTGGAATTTAATTAGGGGAAAATGTATTCCAAATAGCAAAGAAAGTTTTTGGCAGAGTGCATTAAAAAATGGATTATCAGTATGTAAATATGGTGAGCAATTATTTCTTGATTTTGGAGCAAAAGAAATAAGGGAGTTAATTGAATTTAAGGAGGGTTCGGAATGAAGTTTTTTACGTTTACATATAACGGTTTTATAGAATGGCCATATTTGATGGTTAAATTATCAAACTTTATCAAAATGACTGATAATAGCAAATCTAACTATGAAGAAATAATGATTGATCCTGGAGTTTATGATCTAAAAGACTCAGACCATTTTAGTTGGGAAGGATCTATTGATATTAAGGAGTTTTTAGATTCATTAAAACCAAATGAATTTTTCTCATTTGATTATCCAGGTGATATGAATCCTAAATTAAGGGATCATTTCTTAGAGAGATCCTGGGATAATGCAATAAGGTATTGTTATCACCCTCAATACATTGTAGCAGTTCAATATCCATTCAATAATTACTGGTGGTTTACGTATTGGTTTGATAAATATAGGGAACTGCCTCATACTTCTGGTATTTTAGGGATAGGGAATCTATGCAAACAGAGAGGTTGTAATGAATTTGTAAAACATGCGTTAGATTATATCATTTTGAATTTACCTTTAGATGTCGAAACAATACATATTTATGGCCCTAATAAAACAATAATAAAGTACATTCAAAAACTTGAGAATTTAGGAAAGGTAAAATTTTCAATTGATTCACGTAAGTGGGAATATTATAAACCCACGAAGGAGAGACCTTTTTGGTTTCATAAATATTTATATAGTTTAAGAGAAATGGGAGTTATTATAAAGGAGGGTTCGGAATGAGCGAAGCATTTAAATTCTTTCAAAGGACATGCCCAGAATGTGGGGATGAGATGGAGATACAAGGAGATATGCGATATGAAGATAATTATTGGAAATGCCCTAAATGTGGTCATAAAAAAGACATAATAATAAGAGGATAAAAGAGAGGTATAAGATAAAATGAGCCAACTATTAAGAATTTATAATTATATGAAGAAGGATATTATAACAAAGGGATACGGAAAGGACCTAGAATTCTATATGAATATTCCTTCTTTAGAAGAAATGACCAAGGAATATTTCTTTAGTGAATATTGCTGGGTAGTGATTCATTCCGGATTAGGAAATAAAGCAACAAAAAATATTTATAATAATTTTTGGAATAATGGCAATTATGATTTTGATGCAATAAATCATCCCCTTAAAAATATAGCGATAAGGAAAACCTATTCTAGATTAGATAAATATTTTAATCAATATAAAACCTCAGAAGATAAGCTCACATTCCTAGATTCATTACCTCATATAGGGCCTAAAACAAAATATCATCTTGCTAAGAATCTTGGTTTTAATTATGCCAAGCCTGACAGACATTTAGAAAGAATTACTCTTTTTTTCGGATATAATAATGTGCAGAAATTTTGCGATGTCATTTCTAGATTATCTAATGATAAAATAAAGATTGTCGATACTGTAATATGGAGATTTGCTACTCTTCATACTAATTATTTGGAAATATTAAAGGAAATAAACAATAATTAAAAGGAGTTATGCAAAAAAATGAGTGAAGCGTTTTTTAAAACACTTAAAGACGAAATAAAAAGCAAAGTTGATATTATAATTCAAGATCATATTCCTGAAGAAATAAAAAACGAATATAATATCACCACAAATACAGAAAATTATAATTTACCAAATCCGTATATTAAATTGGTTTTAAAATTCGAGCCAAAACCAAGAGATCTTGTTTTTAAAGTTAACGAATTTCTTATATTAAAATTAGAAAAAGGAAAGACCAATATTTATATTAAAAATAGACGTTTTAATCAATGCAAATATCTTATATTTTTGATTTTCCTGATGTTATTCCTTTTCTGTATGGCAATAGGGACAATTGCACTAATAGTGTTGATTTTATTAATCCTTTTAAAATAGTTTTTTAGAGAGGTATGAAAAAAGGATGTTTTTTTTAAAAAATGCGGATCGCCCTCCTCCTGAAGAGACTATTAATAACTTCTTTTTTTCTTTTTAATTATTTTAGCAAGGTAGTAATGTGTTTTTTTTTTCACAACAAAAAAAGTTTCTTCTTTTGTAGAGCTTTGAGTTCCAACTACCTCAAATCCTGCTTTATCTAAAATCTTTTTTGCTTCTAAAAATTCAGACGCAATTTCCTCTACAAAATTCATAGTATTCATCATTTAATAGAGAATCAATTTACTATTTAAATCTTTCGCAAAAGTACTATAAAATCTTAGATAAATCTCATTATATTCCCAGATTTTTATATATTTTAAATTTCAAAAAATATATTCTTTGATCAAATGATCCTTTAAGCAAAAGAAAGTTAGCCGCATGATAAAAATAAGAAAACAAACATTTTTAATAGATTAAAATAGGATAGATTCCCGCATATTTTAAAAACTTCTTTTTTTCAGTTTTCCTCTTTTGTTTTGATTTCGGGTCCTTACAATGTGTGCAATTTCCCATACAAATCTGAAAATAGGGATGTAGAAAGAGAAAAGAGGATTTATTATTATAAATTCGCTTGGTCCGAGTCATTATTCTTACCTCTTTAATATAAAAAAGAGAATGAATTCAAGAATAGCCTTTTTAATATCCAATATCTCAGGGAGGAATGCAAATTATGGCTAAATTCTTAAAAATTCATTCTCTCTAGAAAGAATTAGACACACAGATATATTAATTATACTTTGTCATCACAATTTATATTTCTTAATTAATAACTAACCCATAAAGACAAACTTAACCTTTATATATTTGGAAGGCTAAATATAACCCATACACACATTATTTAACTCAAAAAAAAGGTCTAATAAAAAAATGGTAACTGAAACAGAAATCGCAATAGCCTCTCCAGAGGGTACTCCTGAGAGATTGTTTGTTCAAAAAAAAGTAGAAGACTACATTCATAAAAATGGATGTAATGTGTCTGGCGAAGTAATTGGCTTAGGGGCATTAAATAATGAGATCCAGAGAATCTTAGATCGAGCAATCGAAAGAGCTAAAGCGAATAATCGAAAAACAATCATGGCAAGAGATATATAAATAAATTGCTTAAATTCAAAATTATTTTTTTTCTTTTTTTAATTAGGCCAAACAACAAAATAAACTAAGGTGATATAAATAAAACAAACAGCAAATCCAAATCTTTTTGAGGGAATATCTACTGCATTTCTAAATCCTTTTATTATTGTCTTAACACTGATATTGATTATTATCTTCGTGGCAGCGAGTATTCTTAAAGCATCTAGCATAAAAAAAGTTTTTCATAATCTAAGTACCGAATTAAAATACCAACTCAAGAAAAACCGTTTAATGAAAAAGGCGAGAACCGAACAAGAGAAAAGAAAGGTGATCACTCTAGAGATTATAATCTCTGTATTATTAATATGTTTAGTGATTGTAATAATGGCTTTACCCTTTTATCTGTTCTCTATTCTCTCTCTCTCATCTGGGGAAAATACAATCATCTTCATAGAACTCATTATATTAATCCTCTTTCCACTCCTTTTGGTTGCGAATGCCCATGATAAAATATACAAAACCCTCGAAAAAAGAATAAACATATAATTCCTTTTTTTTTAATTTATTAAAAAATAAAAAAAGAGAAATAAAAATGATGTTAAAAAAATCTCTAATCAGAAAAGAAAAGAACCCTTATAATTACACAAAAAAGAACGGAAAAAGAGTTCACGTTCCTAAGCATAGTCAGAGATACTGGAAAGGGCAACAACAAGGAGAGGGCAATTTCAAAAAATTAGTGGAAGAATCGAAAAAAGAATCAATATCCAGAGAAAAGGAAGCTCCTAAAGAGGAGAAAAGGCAGAAAAAGGTCACAGAAAAAAATAAAGAGATCCTAGAAAGATTAGACGAACTTGAGTCTAATGATAAGGTATTTTCAAGATGGGCTACTTCTCCTGAAAATGTATCTCTCCCTTCGTTTGAGGTATATGAAAATGTAATAGATGATTCAATAGATGAAGAAAAATTAGGCAGAGCATTAAAGAAAGCGGGATTATTACCAGATGAAATAGAAGCAGGAGAATTATATGAATGGGAAGTTTATGCATCTGATTTATTAAAAAAAGCAGAGAAAGGAGATATGAATGCTAGAAAAGAGGTAATAACTGCATATCTCTGGATGCATGATGATACCATCCCTTATGATATTTCTGAGAGGGAAATTGAAGGTAAAAAACAAATAGGATTACAAGCTCATGGAGTAAATGCGACTTATCATGGATATACTGGGGGTGCTCCAGCAGGGATTCGTTATATTAGTTATCTTACAGGAGACATTAAAGGAGATAATTTACAGAATGATGGATCTGTTATTGAAATTGATAATATTATTGCTATCTATGATAATAAAAAACAAGAATTCGTTACATTAGATAAAAAAACAATGGAAACCCTTGAAAAGGAATAAGACTTCTTTTTTAAAGGATAGAAAAAGACCTAGCTTTCTGTTTTAATTTATTATTACTTCTCATAATTATGCATATACTTTCTTAATGCTCTATTAATAGAAGTGGGATAACATTTCATAATTTGTGCGATTTCCTTAAATTTCTTTCCTTTCATTCGAAGCATAATCATTTTCTCAATATCTTGTTTACTGAATCTTACTCTCTGCCTACATTTTTCATAATCTTTCATCTCTTTTTTTAATGTTCTTGCTATTGCGAATCTCTTAAATCCGAGAATTTGCCCAATTTCCTCATTTGTTATTTTCTTTTTTTTTAAAATTATCATTTTCTCAATATCTTGTGGTGTAATCCACCTTTTTATTTTATATGCCTCATAATCGTGCATATTCTTTTTCAAGATCTTTCCTACTGTATCAAAATGATAACCCATACTCTGAGCAATCTCCTTATTTGTCATCCTCCTCTTCTTTAATTCAATCATCTTTCTAATCTCTTTATATTTCCTACTGATTTTAATAAGAGTCTCTATTTTATATACACATTTATATTTTTCACACAATTGTTTTTTATCTAATTTTAATGAATCTCGATAAAACTGCTCGAAAGAGATAGTATTCATCTTAAACCATTTTAGTAAATATATTTCTCTTCCCTTCTTCAAGACACCTTCTTGCTCTAACCAAAGTTGAATTAATTGAACTGAGCATTTATTTTCTAAATAAGATTGAATCTCTCGAAAGGTCATATATTCTTCAAGATATAACCTCTTAATCTTATATAAATAGAAAATCCTCTTTTCTTCAACCAAATTTATTGCCTTCATTATTTCAAATTCACAAAAACCTACTTTTAAATAAATCTGAAGTTATTTTAAATAATGTTTAAAATATTATAATCCTTCATTTAAAAAAATTCAATCAAAGTATATTTATTTTGCCCACATTCACACACATATTCATCATAGAAACATTCATCATCTTCATTCACTCTAATCTTTTTCAAGTCTTCTATTTTATTCTCTTTATTACAATTCAAACAGATAAATGTAATTGGCATAAATATAAAAGAGTTATAGGGAATATAAGTTTAAGTTTGTTTGAAATTAATAAATTATTAAAAATAATATAAAAACAAAATAAAGAAAGGTGATACAAATAAAAAAAACAACATTCTCACTCGGTTCATCTTTAATAGAGGCTTTTTCTAATCCGGTCTTTGTAATAATCACAATGCTAAGTTGTAGTGTGATTGTTGCGTTATTCCTTTATTACTTTCCAGAGATCAGCATTTGGTATCGCAGAGTTTTAAAAGAATTTATTCAAACAAAAAGATTCTTTAATAAATGCTGGAAACAGGCAACAATAAAAGAGAAAGGATTCTACTATTTTTATACAAGTATTACTTATATTATCACTATGATCTGCATTGTAGGGGCATTCCTTCTCATTCCATATAACTATTTAATGTGTATAATCCTTTTAGCATGCATTTTAACAATTGTATATTTATGGACAAGATGGGAAAATCATTTCTATAAGATCCTTGAAGAAAGAGTACTTTCAAAAAAAGAGACATAGAAGAATATTCGATAAATATAAATCATGTCTGAAAAAGAACCTCTAAAATGGGAAATGAAGATATTTGTCATAGCAGGTGATATCGCTTCTGGCCTTACTACTGAGATTAGATTTTTTTTAAATTCTGATCAATTTGAACTAACAGACAAAAAAACTCATTTTCAAGCAACATATAAAAAAAATTAATTTAGAACCACAAAAAAAGGCAAATTTCAATCATTTTTTTTCTTAATTATATTTTCTATATTTGTGATGACAAATTATATTTTATACTTAATAACTAACCCTCACCAATCTTTATATATTAATATAACTATTCATTAATTAGACTTTGAGAAATATCAATATTTAGGAAATTATTTAATAAAAAACATAATAAAAAGAATAAAAAAATATGGTGTGGGAGGAGAGTGAAAATGATCATTCAATTAACGAAACAGAAAACAAATCATCGAATAAATTATCGCTTTCAGTCACCAATGATCGGACTCGACCATTCATAAAAAACCATTAAAAGAATATCTCTGAGTTTGAGAGATAATTCAAAATTAATAACAAAAAGTTGAGAGAAACATCAAACATTATTAATGATCTTCTTCATACACACCACATAAAATAACCATAAAAAAGTATTAAATAAATCAAAAAACTTGAATAAAAAATAAAAATATTAATGATAAAAAAAAGGAAGTGACCTAAAAAATGGAAAAAGAAAAGAAAAAAAACAACAGAGAGGTGTTATAGGACATGGTTGAATTAATATCCAACATACTCTCTTCAGTCTCAAACATAATTCCAATTGCTTTACTCCTTATCTCTGTATATGGAATAACCAAACCTGGGGGACTAAGGCAACTAGTCTTTTGGATTGGCTTTACTATAGTTTCCTTTGTTATTTTGCTTATCTTTTTTTGGGAATTTATGAAAGGAATAACTTCGGTATCTATTTTTCTTCTTATAATAAGCATTCCTTTAGGATATATTGTTTTATGGGACTTAGGGCTTATCTTATATTCTTATTTTAAAAACAAAAAAATAAATAAAAAGGTAAATCAATAGTTGAGGGGGTGAGAAAAATGGAACAAACTGAGAAAGAAAAAGGAGAAAAAAGGAGTGCTCTATTAAATAAATGGAATAAATTAGAGGATCTATTCTCAATTATAGCTCTTATCTGGTTTTCCTTACTCATATATATTACAATCCATATAATCTTTATAGCGAGAATAATTGATCCTATGAATGTAATCAGAAACAATAACCCAACCATAAATATATGGATTCTAATTATAGATATACTTATCGTTTTCATGATACTCTCTCTATGGATTATTAAAATAAGAAGGGATGCTATTATGAAACAAATAGAAGACATTAAAATATACTACAATATTAAACCTCAAGAAAAAATAAGGAGAGATGTAGGAAAGAATGATTGAAGTAGTCTCCTATTTAATTCTAATTTCCTTAATGTTTGTCTCTTTTTATGGTGTGTTCAATTCTGATACGATGAGAAAATTACTCTTCTGGACGATCTTTGTTTTTATTCAATTAATTATACTCCTTTTTACATGGATTTTCTATGGGGTTATATGGCTTGTCTATTGGGTATCACAAGGAAGAATATTTTCAATCAATATGTTATTGCTTATAACAATAATCTCTTTAGGAGCGTATATAATTTTATGGGAAGGATATGTTTTGCTATCTCTCAGATATAAAAAAGAAAGGATATATCTCAGATATAAAAAAGAAAAGGTGTGAAAACATGCATTTACATTTAAATAAAGCAGAAATAACAGCTATTTTGAATTTAATTGATTTTTATCATATAAATAATGATATGATTGCAGAAGCACTTGCATCTTTTATCGATAAGATTAATATGGAAATTAGAGATCGGGATAACCTTTTGGATGAAAAAGTATGCACATTGATAGAAGTGTCCGATGAAGTCAAATATTTAAAGAAAAGGTGTGAAAAATAGATGGGGCAGTATAATTTTCTATATAATATATATTTTGGTGTGCTTTCAATCTTATGTAGTATTTTATGTTTAATTCTTTATGGAGTATTCGATTATGGGAGTGGGATTGCCGAAGTATTCAACAGGATTATATATATAACGCTTATTTGTACTTTATTCTTTTTTGGTATAGCTTTGATATTTTGGTATCTTTTCTCCGAATATGAAATCTCTTTTAAAACAAAAAATAAAAAAGAAGAGGTGTGAAATATAAAGTGAGAAAACCTGATCTATATGATATAATTACTTTTGGTGCTAGTTTATTTGCGATATGTTTTGGTATTTGGGTAATTTCTATAAGCGATCTTTTTGATCCTCCTTCAATTGCAATCTTCTTTGGAACTATGCTTATTTTAGGAGGGATTATAGTTGACATATTAACAATATGACCAGTATCTTTTATTATAAAATCAATCAAATTGAAGAATTAATTGGGGATATAATCAATAAAAGAAAGAAAAAGATGGGATATTATATTCTCGGAGTAGTAATATTAACTTTGGGTACTGCACTTATAGGAGTTAGTGTGGTTATTTATATTACATATAACCTTGGGATGATCTGAAAATATATTTAAATATAAAAAGGAATAAAAAATAAATTATTAATGATAAAAAAAAGGAAGTGTCCTAAAAAATGGAAAAAGAAAAGAAAATAATCTTACTAAGTATTGTTATAATGATGGGTTGTTGGCTATGCTTTTTTGCTCTGTTTCTTGATGAACTTATAAAAAGCTACTCGCTATTATTAGTCTCTTTCAATTCGGAAGTGTTTGTTTATAGCTTTATCGGAGCCCTTCTAATATCAGGGCTTCTCATTTCTTTAATAATCCTTATATGGGAAGAGGAAAAATTAAGTCTCAAGAATTTACTTTATTATATAAAAGAAAAGAATAAAGAAGAAATCGAAGAGAAGGTGTGAAGAATGAGAAGCGCATGGTATCAAATGTTCTTGTATTTATGTTTTACTATTATTCTCTGTATTATTGCATGGATTATTGTTTTTAACCCTGAGTTTTTTAACTCTGAGATCTCCTTTTATTATCCCTCTTATGATTTTCCCCCTCTCTTTCCCCATGATCTAATAAATTATATTGATGTATTTTATGTGACTATTCTTTTCATTGTTCTCATACCTATTTTCACATGGCTCATGCTTATATTTCATAAAAGAGTTTTACATTTTATTAATAAAAAAAAGAATGAAAAAAGAAATAATGGGGATTCTTTAATATGACCGAGCCAGAGACTTTAGAATCGCTTTCAGGTAAATATTCGCATTTGTTGCAGTATAAATCTATCCAGAATTATTTAGATAATGCGATCGGTTCAAAAAACACGAAGATTTCAAGAAATATTACCCTTTTAGAAAAGATTAAGGATAAACAACTTCATAATTATCTCCGGGGGATTGAGCTTTTTTTTGAATATGCAAAACAATTTACGGATCCAGAACAGATTTTAATATATTATGATGGGATTGCTGCTGATAGAAGTAAGGTAGCAGAATTTCAGAAACTAGTGGATACTTATATTGTATGGCTTTCAAAAGAAAAAGGATATTCGGACAGTACCGCCTCAACATATCAGGCTCAATTCAGAGGTTTTTTAAGATGGAACTTTATTAATATTCGTTTTCGCAATTATGAAAGCGATTCCGAAAAAAAGAAACTACGAGATAAATTAGGGATCACGCATGAAATTCTAGTGGAGATGGCAAATAGGCTTCGAACGTATATTTCAAAAACCAAGCAATTTGATTTATATTTATTTACTAATTGGTTACATATTTCAGGATTAGGGAGCACAGAACTTTTAAGACTAAAATTCTCAGATATAAGACCAAAATTCTTGAGTACGAGACTCCAAGATAATGACTTTATCGAATTATCAAAACGCAGAAAGAAAACAAATATCTCCTTCACTACGTTCATTTATGGTGAAGTTAAAAACGTTCTTATTATTTATTTGAGACACAATAGTGATAAGCCCGAGACAGAGCGCCTTTTTGGTCCTACAAAAAGAGCATATAATCGATTATATGCGAAATTCCAGGATAATGTTACTAATATGATTAAAGATTATTATCCCGAATGGTTAAATGATCATAATAAAAATTCTCTTTTTACATTCCATACATACCGGCATAATTTCATTACTGCGAGACAAATAATAGGCATCCCTGATAATATTGGCCAGTTATTTGTTGCTCACAAAAGTCCTGATCCTGAAAGAAAATATTTTGATCCCTCTACCTTAATCGACTATTTCAAAAAAATTCAAAAAGCATTATTTATCGATTTAAATCCAATAGAAAAGGTGTGAAATGTGAGAAAAGAAGATAAAAGACAAGAAGAATTAATGAAAAAATACCCTAATGGGATATCATTACAGGATCAAGTTTATGAATTTGAAGATAAGTGGAAAAAAGATAACATAAAACAACTTCTTTTCAATATTTTCAATAGCTTTATGGTATTATCATTTGTATTTATCTTTGTATATTCTATTTATGACTGGAATCTTCTCTCAATTGAGAATAGTGAGACTTTTTTTATCTTAATTATGATGGGTTTTGTTTCAGGATTATTCTTTCTATTATTTATCTTTATAATCTATTTTTCTATCATCGATTTTAAGCAAAATATTCAACTTAGAAAAGCAATGAAACAATTAGCAAAAATCAGAAATAAAAAGGTGTGAAGAAAATGAATGAAGAGAATATTCTGATTCAATGGACTGATAAAGCGATAAAGATAACGGTAGAATGTGATTGCGAAGATTCTAAGTTATTTTATAGTTTTTATATATCTTTGTTCTCATTATTATAAAAAAAGGTGAAAAAAAAAGAATGAATATGGAGGATATTGGGGTAAAATATGATATAGGAAACCTTAATGATCTAAATAAACCCCAATGGGATGGAGTATATTTCTATATAGTTGATAATGAAAAAGCAAATAATATATTAAAAGAAAAGGTGTGAAAAGTGGGCAAACAAAGATATTTATATAAACATATGATGCTCTATATTATCATTTCATTCATTATTCTTGGTTATTTTGAATGGATTATTGTAACTCTTTATTTATCATATCTCCTACTATTTTTAAAGACTGAGTTGGAATTTAATCTTACATTTATGTTTTTTACAGCAGTTTATTTAGATTTTATTTTAATTATTTTAATTATTTATTTTCTAAAAATTACTTATTCAAAGAAGGTATGAAAGCTGAAACAAAAAAAAGAAAAGGTGTGAAAATAAATGGTGTATTGGTCTGAGTTTTGGTCTTGGTATTTATGGTTTTTAACATTCATGCTTGGAGTCGCATTAGGATTTGGTTCAAGAGAAATTATTACAAATTTAAAGAATTTAAAGAAATGGTTTAATCATATTTATAGAAAAATGAAATTAAAATCTCATAATATATGTTTTCAATGTGAAGGTTTCTTTAAACCAAATGAATTAATTGAATATGAAAAAATGAAATTATGTCCAAAATGCTATAAATTATATACAGAATAAACTAAAGGTGTGAAATGTGAAAGAAAAAGTTAAATGGGAATGGAATCCAAATCCTTATGTAATATGTATATTTGTAATTGAACTCTTTATCATAATTATTACAGGATTCCTTTATTGTTTTGGAATTGCACCATATGAATTCTTTATGTACTTGGGTTTAAATGTTATATTTATGTTTATTATTTTTCTTAGTTTTTCTTATCTAAATCAAAGGAGACTTCATAAAAGAAGGATAAGATATAAAGGAAACAATAAAGAGAAGGTGTGAAAAGTGAAACTTAATAAAGAGGATTTTAATGAACTTGATAAACTTCTAAATAAAATAGGATTTGGTTCTTATTATGATTGCCTTCAATTATTAAAAGATGCAATTTATAATTTAAGATCGGATCTTCAATGTAAATTAGAGAAAGAAACTGATCTTCTTGTTCTTGTTATGTTAGTTAATAAATTAAGTAAAGGAAGAAATGATTTAGATCAAATAATCAAAGAAAGAAATCAATATATTGAGAAACTAACAATAGATCATGAACAAAGATTCAGAAAAATAATTGAAATCCTTAACAAAATTAAAGAGGAACTATCTATTTCGATAGATTCTTGTAAAAATAGTCAAGAGTTTGCAATAGCAACAGGAGATAAATTAGGAGTAGAATATTACAGAGGGATAATAGATAGTCGTCAAGGCAGTCTAAAAATATTTATTGATTGGTTAAAAGAATTAGAAAAGGTGTGAAAATATGCATTTACATTTGAATAAAGCAGAAATAACAGCAATTTTGAATTTAATTGATTTTTATCATATAAATAATGATATGATTGCAGAAGCACTTGTATCTTTTATCGATAAGATTAATATGGAAATTAGAGATTGGGATAACCTTTTGGATGAAAAAGTATGCGAATTGATGGAAGTGTCCGATGAAGTCAAATATTTAAAGAAAAGAGAAGTGGAGAGAAATCTACTAAAATCGATGCTAAAACAAAGGTGTGAAAAATAGCAAAATCGAAAGCGATCTTTGAGAAGTGCTCCAAATGTGGTAATTGTTGCAAGAGTCATCCTTGCACGATGCATCCAGATGATTTACCAAAAATAGCAGACTTTTTAGGATTATCAATTCAAGAAACAATCAATAAATACCTAATATGGAACAATAATACTTTATTGGAGAATTCCGAAGACAAATTTTACCTACGCCCTATGACTAAAAAAGAAACTAAAGATAAAGATAATATTTATGCTTTCTTTTTAGCTTCTGGGTCTTGTATCTTTCTTAATGAAAAGACTAATTTATGCAAAATCCATCCTGTAATCCCTAGAGGAGGAAAGATGTGGTCTTGTGCCATGGAAATTAATGATGAAAATAGAAAAATTGTTTACATAAAAGAATATGCTTATTATGATTGGGTTAATCATCCTTTATATCCTAAATTAAATTAAATGAATTAGAAATAATAGAAAAGGTGTGAAAAGTGAATAAAAAGAATATTGAATCGTTAGGATTATTTTCTTTAGTCTTGTTTTTTATTATTCTTGATATACTTGTATTTATAGTTTTTACGACTTATTTTATCTATTGGCTAAACAATCTTGAAGCATATATTGAATTTGCTAAAATAGATCCTTGGTATGTTTATGGAGAATCAATAGGATATGAATATAGTATCTTTGATTGTATCTTTGTTTATAGTGTCTTTCTAATAATCTTTTTTTATATCAATTCAAAAGCTCTATTAATTTTGATTAAAAAACCAA
>Ga0307379_10004830_pt1 | contig 19039 bp, 16 predicted proteins | sample UN2MG_FD_202237 | JGI IMG/M metagenome (GOLD analysis project Ga0307379, IMG submission 202237) | Soil microbial communities from Risofladan, Vaasa, Finland - UN-2 | ecosystem: Environmental > Terrestrial > Soil > Coastal area > Acid sulfate soil | place: Finland: Risofladan, Vaasa | collected... | reverse complement strand
AGAGCTGGAGCAGCGCCACGATGCGCTCACCGACAGTCTGACGGGCCTGCCAAATCGCCGGGCCTTGTTCGAAGCCGCCGACGCCGTCGGCCAGCGCCGGATTCTCGGCGGAACGCCCGTGTCGGTCCTGATCTTCGACCTCGACCATTTCAAGGACACCAACGACTCCTATGGCCACAATCTCGGCGATGATGTGCTGAAGATCTTCGGCAAGACGGTGCTCAAGCACATCAAGGCGCGGAGCATCGTCGGGCGTCTGGGGGGCGAGGAATTCGCCGCCATCTTGCCTGGCGCCGATGCGGCTGCGGCGGTCGAGGCGGCGGAGGCCGTGCGGCGGGCGTTCTCGCGCGCGGCTGCGTTCGTGAACGGTTTGGCGGTGGGCGGGACTGTCAGTGTCGGGGTGGCTTCCGACGTGGAGGTGGATACGGATCTTTCCGGACTGTTCCGGCGCGCGGATGCCGCGCTCTATGTCGCCAAGCGCGGCGGACGCGACCAGGTCGCGCTTCTCGAATCCGACGACGACAAGGTGCTCCCCGGTTCGACCGTCCGCACTTCGCCCACGAGACGGCGCTCGAGCCAAACCTTGCGGCTCCCAGTTCGAACTGTCTGACGCACACGCACTTTTCCGAAGATTTTTGCCTAACGCGCGCTGTGCGCGTCTGCTGCGAGCACGAAGCCCGGCGGGGGTTGATTGTGACAGTAAGATGTAGGCCTTTCCCACAGTCTTCGAACGGGTTCTTTGGAGTTTGCGACCGTGGCAGCGGGAAAGCCGGAGCAGGATGCGACAGAGATCGAGCTGAAGCTCGCATTCGATCCTGGAATTGCGCCCCGGATTCTTTCACATCCGATTCTCGCAGATGCCACGGCGCCCGGGACACGCGAGCTGATCTCCATCTATTACGACACTACCGACGGTGTGCTGCACAAGGCAGGCGTTTTTCTGCGCGTGCGCTCCACGGGCGACGGCTATGTGCAGACCATCAAGGCCGCCGAGAGCGAGGGCGAGTTCCTCGAGCGCCGCGAATGGGAGAGGCCCGTTCCAACCCATATGCTTGATCTCGATGCCGCGGAAGGCACCGCGCTCGCGCCGCTGCTTACACCGGATGTGCGTGCGGGGCTGCAGCCGCGCTTCCACACGCGCTTCCGGCGCAAGACGTATTTGGTCCACCATGACGGTGCGGAGATCGAACTCGCCGTGGACGAAGGGGAGGTCACCGCGGGCATCAAGGCGGCGCCGATCTCCGAGCTGGAGCTCGAATTAAAGGTGGGCGACAAGCCGGCGCTCTTTTCCCTTGCCCGCGCGCTCGCCGAGACCATTCCCTTGAGCTTTGCCGTCAAGACCAAGGCGGAGCGTGGGTTTGAGCTTCTCGAAGGTGGCGACTATACCGTCGAGAGGGCGGGCGTCGTGACGGTGACACCGGAGATGACGAACGCGGAGGCGTTCCGCACGATCACACGGAGTTGCCTCAGGCAAATCGTGGCCAATGGGCCTGCCGTGCGCGACGGCTCTCCCGAGGCCGTGCATCAGATGCGGGTTGGGCTCAGACGCCTGCGCGCCGCTATCGGGCTGTTCGGCAAGATGCTCACCGGCCAAACGGATGCGTGCGTCGAAGAACGCGAGGCCATCAAGGACAAGTTGCGGTGGATGACCCAAGAGCTCGGCCCGGCGCGCGATCTCGACGTGTTCGCCGCCGACGTGTTGGAGCCCTTGCGCGCGGCCCATCCGGACGATCCTGACATCGCCGGGGCCTATCGTGACTTCAAGGAGCGCCACGCCGCGGCCTATGCCCGCGCGATCGAGGCCGTCGGCTCAGACCGTTTTCGCGGCGTGCTGCTCGACCTTGTGGCCTGGATGGAGACGGGCCGCTGGGCCGAAGAAGACAACAAACTGGCGCACGCACGCGTCCGCCCGCACGCCAAGAAGGAACTCTCGCGGCTTCGGCGCCGGGTCAAGAAGCGGGGGCGTCACTTGCGCGATCTCAGCGCGGACAAGCGGCACAGGCTCCGTATCCGCGCCAAGCGCTTGCGTTACGCCACCGAGTTCTTTGCGGCGACATTCCCCGGCAAGAAGAACGACAAGCGCCGGAAGACATCTCTCGTGGCCTTGGAGATCATCCAAGACGCGCTCGGCACGCTCAATGACATAGCGACGCGCCATGCGCTGCATGCGGCGGCCGAGGACGACACGCACCTGCGCGGTCGCAGCGCGGACTCAAGCGACGAAGAAAAATGGCTGAACGACGCCGAGCGTGCCTATGCGCGCTTCGCCAAGGTCAAAGCCTTCTGGAAGGCCTGAGGCGAACCTACTCGGCGGCGGAAGCGCCGCCGCCCCGTGGGGCGGCCTCATGGGTCTTAACCTCACCGCGCACGCGCCGCGTATAATCTTCGAGCTGCCGCACGGCGGCGTTGAAGGCGTCGCGCACGGCCAGGTAGACATCTTCGTGCGCATGGTCCAGCGGCTTGGCGCGATCCACCACCAAGTCCTTGCCCGGCACGCTGATGTCGATATGCACGCTGTAGAGCTTGCCCTTGTGATGGTGCCGGTGCGGCGCTTCCACCACCACCGTGCACCCGATAATGCGATCGTGAAACCGCTCGAGTTTCGCCGCCTTCTCGCGGATGCGAGCCTCCACCGCTGGCGAAGGGTCCATGTTGCGGAAACTGACTTCCAGGGGGACCTGCATTGCGTGCCTCTTGTCTTTGCTTTCTGGGCCACAAATCATAGTGACATATTGTGCGCCAGAATGCGGACAAATGGCGACATTCTTCTTCAAGGGGGGTCAATGAGTCATGACGCCCCTTATGTTGACCGGTATCAATGCCGGTCGCGCGGCGCTTTGTCCTACTGCTGTCCAGCGAACGGTTCGCAAATCTGCAACCGTGAGGAAGGGAGGCGCCGCATGCGGCTTCTTATCATCGGCACGGCATTGGCGGCGCTGTGTCTGCCCGGCACCGCCCTGGCCGAGCACCCCGGCGACCCCCAAGCCGGCTTCGACTATGCCGTGCGCGTTTGCGCGACCTGTCACGGCATCTCGGAGGAGTCGTCACCGGTGCCAAGCGCGACGCGCTTCAGGGAAGTGGCCGACCGGCCGGGCATGACCGGCACGGCCTTGCGTGTCTGGATGGAGACTGTTCATCCCACCATGCCCAACATTATTGTCGGCAAGCAGGATATGTTGAACGTCATCGCCTACATCCTGGATCTCAAGGGCCGGGACGCACCGGAGGAATAGGACCTGGAATCGATGCAAGAGGCTGCTACGAAGCTTGTGAGGATCCTGCTGCCGATCGGCGCGGGTGGCGCCACGAGAGCCTGCACTGAGGCGGCCTTCGGTCTCGCCGAGCGCTTTGCCGCGGCGCTTGAGGTGTTGCATCCATGCCCGCCGCCGATCCAGCGCCTGCCCTATTCGACGGAGCTGAGCCCGCTCTATTTCGAGGAACTGATCGACGTCACCAGGAAGCAGGTCGATCAAGAGGAGAGGCAAGCGACGGATTGGTTCGAGGAAAAGCTTGGCGCCCATCCCAACACCAAAGCCGAGCTCATCACCGTCGAGGGGCTGGTCGGTCCCGCCGTTGCCATGCGCGCCAAGGTCGCCGACGTGACCGTGGTGCCGAGCATCGCCGCCAAGGAGGACGGGCTCTGGGACGCGGCGCGCGATGCCGCATTGTTCCACTCAGGCCGCCCCGTGCTCATTGTGCCGGACGAGGCGGGCGGCCCCATCGGCGAGACCGTGGTGATCGCCTGGAAGGATGCCGTCGAGGCGGTACGGGCCATTGCGGCCGCCGCGCCCTTTCTTGCCACGGCCAAGCGCATCAGGCTCCTCAGCATTGCCGAGGAGGACGAAGATATGAGCGCGGCCGCGATGGCGGACTACCTGGCCCTGGCGGGCCTTCCCGTCGAGACCGAGATGGTGGCGCTCGGCGACCGCGAGGTCGGCGACGCCTTGCTCACGGCGGCCGGCAGCGGCGTGCTCTTAGTCATGGGCGGCTATGGCCATTGGCGCTGGCGGGAGTGGGTGTTCGGCGGTGCGACACTCCACGTGTTGCGCAACACCGACGTCCCCGTGCTGATGAGCCATTGAACGGGGGCGCTCTAGCGGCCCATCACGATTCCGACCAAGAAGCCTACACCGAGCGCGATACAGAGTGACTTCAGCGGCGCGCGCCGTATCGCGTCTTCCGCGGCGCCTACCATTTCGCCTGCCTGGTCCTGGAGCGCTTCGGCCTGGTGGCTGCCGGTTGCGCCAATGGAGCCCACTAAGCCGTCAACGTCCGACCGCAAGCGCGAAAGGTGTTTGGCGATCTCTTCGAGGTCTTCGCTCAAAGCCTTGTGGTCCGGCATCTCAGCGTCGCTCGTGGCCATGGTGTCCTCCTGTCGCGCCAAGAACTCTAGTCATGCATTGTGACTTTGGTAGAGCTAACTATAGAGAGCTAACAGAATTGCGAAATCTCTTGGGTAAAGGCCATCGCGCGGAGCTAGAATTCGTTATGCATGGGCCTCTTAAGGAGACTGCGGAGCGCAAGACGGAGAGTGGCCTGGCGCGCTTTCGCCAAGCGCTGCTCGATCCGGACACCTCCATCGCCCATTACGGCGCCGCCGTCGGCGCCATGGGTGCGGTGCTCCTGCTTGCCTGGGTGCTCAAGCCTTGGCTGTTGGGCCAGGCGACGTTCCTCATCTTCATCCCGGCCGTCTTGTTCGCGGCAGGCTTCGGCGGCATCGGCCCCGGGCTCCTGGTGACCGCGGTCAGCGCTGTTCTCGGCGTCCTTCTCATCGGCGGTGGCGCCCAATCGCCCGCCCTGCTCGAGGCCGTGGTCTTCGCCGTGGTCGGCGTCGTGGTCTCCTGGTTTGGCGAGTTGCTCCGCCGCACCAGGATGCGCGGCCGCCGCAACGCAAAAGAGTTGCGCGCGCGCGAGGCGCATCTCCGCTCCATCCTCGACTCCGCTCCCGACGCCGTCGTCGTCATCGACGAGACAGGGATCGTCCACTCCTTCAGCGCCGCCGCCGAGCGTCTGTTCGGCTACGACAAGGATGAAGTGACGGGCCGCAATGTGGCCCTGCTCATGCCCGCGTCGTTCCGCGAGCATCACGACGGCTATATCGCCCGCTATCTGGCCACGGGTGAGAAGCGCATCATCGGCATCGACCGTGTCGTCACCGGTCAGCGCAAGGACGACTCGACCTTTCCCATGAAGCTCGAAGTGGGCGAGATGAATACCGGCGACGGCCGCTTCTTCACCGGCTTCATTCGCGATCTGACCGAGCGGCAAAAGACCGAGCGGCAGTTGCAGGAGCTTCAGACCGAGCTCGCCCGGCTGTCGCGGCTCACGGCCATGGGCGAGATGGCCTCGACCCTGGCCCATGAGATCAACCAGCCATTGTCGGCGATCTCGAATTACCTGCAAGGCTGCAACCGTCTGCTGGAGTCCATGGACCATCCAAACGCGCCGAAGGTGCGCGAGGCGCTGGCGGAGACCACCAAGCAGACCTTGCGCGCGGGCCAGATCATCCGTCAACTGCGCGAGTTCGTGACCCACGGTGAAACCGAAAGATGTCCCCAGAGCGTCAACACGCTGGTGGAGGAGGCCAGTGCGCTTGGCCTGGTCGGCGCCAAGGACGAGGGGGTCAAGGCCGTGTTCCAGTGCGACCATCAGCTCGGTTTGGTCATGGTGGAAAAGGTTCAAATTCAGCAGGTGCTGCTCAATCTCATGCGCAACGCCATCGAGGCCATGAAGGGGAGCGAGCGGAAAGAGCTGTGGGTGGCGACCGCGATCTCGAAAACCGATAAAGACGACCAAGGCCGGCCCATGATCGAGGTGAGCGTCGCCGATACCGGCAGCGGAATTTCCGACGTGATCGCCTCGCGCCTGTTCCAGCCCTTCGTGACCACGAAACCCGCCGGCATGGGTGTCGGGCTGTCGATCTCCAAGCGTATCGTCGAGGCCCATGGCGGGCGCATCTGGGCCGAGGCGAACCCCGGCGGCGGCACCGTATTCCACTTCACGCTGGAACCGGCCGAGAGCGAGGGCCAAGCCTGATGGTCGCAAATCCCGTCGTGCATATCGTCGATGACGACGAGGCGGTGCGCCGTTCGCTGGCCTTCATGCTGAGCTCGGCGGGGCTGGCAGTGCGTGTCTATGAGTCCGCCGGCGCTTTTCTCGACGGCCTCGACCAAGTGCAATGCGGCTGTCTCATCACCGATGTGCGCATGCCCGACATGACGGGGATCGAGCTCTTGCGCTGTATCAAGGAGCGCGCGCCCTGCCTGCCGGCCATCGTCATCACCGGACATGGCGACGTGCCTCTTGCGGTCGAGGCGATGAAGGCGGGAGCCATCGACTTCATCGAGAAACCGTTCGAGGAACAGGCGATCCTCGACGCTGTTCAGGCGGCGCTCAAGCAGACCGACGAAGGTGAGGGTGGTGACGTGGCGGCGGTCGCCGCGCGGCTCGCAAGCCTGTCGGAGCGCGAACGGCAAGTCCTCGAGGGGCTCATGGCCGGCCAGCCGAACAAGGTCATGGCCGCCGCGCTCGGCATCAGCCCGCGCACCGTGGAAGTCTACCGGGCCAACCTCATGGCCAAGATGCAGGCGCGGAGCCTGTCCGAGCTGATCCGCATGGGGATCCTCACCCATGTGCCGGTGCCAAGCCGCCTTCCGGGATAGAAGACTTGCGCCAACGCGCGTCCGTTTGACCTGGCTCAAGGCTTCCCCCTGCAACCTGCATAGCGTGTCTCGCAAAGGACGAGTTGAGGCGGGGCAGCGATATGGACGCGGGAGACATTGGAGTGGCGCAGGCCGAAACCATACTGATTGCCGTCGCCGATGGGGTTCTCGCCGACAGTTTGCGTTTTTCGCTTGAGCTAGAGGGCTTCGAGACGCGCTTTTGCGACGAGCATTCCCTGTTGGCCACCTTGCGTGCGCCCTGTGTCGGCGGCGCCTGTCTGGTGCTCGATCAAGACGTGTTCGCGCGCATGCTGGACGGGAAGAACACGCCGCCCTTCGCCGATCACGGCGTGCCCGTGATTCTGATGGTGTCCCTCACCACCAAGCAGGTGCTGGCGCGCGCCGCGGCGGCGGGGGTGACGCAGGTGGTCGAGAAGCCACTGTTGGAGGGCGACCTGTTCGACGTCATCAAGCAAGTGATTGACAAGACGGGGTATTATGGCCGCGCCGGCCCCTCATCCTAGAACTCTCCTCCCGCCTCCGTAGTTTCCCTTAGGTGGCCGTCACGATTTCGGGCGTGCGCGGCAGCGCGTACCTATGGCGTTGGGCAATCTGATCGCCGGGAGGATCACTCATGCTGACGCCGACCCCCGTTGCTGAACTTCCACGGACACATCACCGGCCACCCTCCGCGCCGCTCGCCAACGCAAGGGATCCGGAGTCCTTTCTTCCCGCCAGCGTACCGATGAATTTCGGGCGCAACGCCGAGATTTTTGCCGAGGGTGAGACCGCAGGCTACGTTTATAAGCTCGTCTCCGGCGTCGTCCGCGTCTCGAAGCTGCTTCCCGACGGTCGCCGTCAGATCAGCGCCTTTCACCTTCCGGGCGACATGTTCGGCTTCGAGATCGACGATATTCATCACGCTTCGGCCGAGGCGATCGTGCCGGTGAAGGTCGTTGCCTTCAAATGGCACAGCCTCCTGAGTGCCACCGCGCCAGGTGGGTTCGTGCACGAACTTCTCAACCGCACGATGATGGGTCTGCGCCAGACCCAAGACCACTTGCTGCTGCTAGGCCGCAAGAACGCGCTCGAGCGTCTCGCCGCGTTCCTCTTGGAGATGGTCCGCCGTTCCGGCTCCGATCACATGCTCGATCTTGCCATGCCGCGCCATGACATCGCCGACTATCTGGGGCTTACGCTCGAGACCGTGTCGCGCATGTTCGCCGAGCTGAAGGAGTCTGGGATCATCCGGCTCGAATCGGCGCGCCGTGTGCACGTCGTCGACATGGCCAAGCTGAAGGCAATGGCGGCTTGAGCCTTTTTTAGGTGATATCCCGACATCATTGGCCGTGGCGCTCTAAGATACGCTCTCGATAAAGCTCGAAATAGGGAGGCAGGATTCTCCATGACTGCACGGATCGTCTTCGCGTTTGCGATGTTTCTCCTGGCCGGCGCGGGCACAAGCGTTGCGGGGCCTGTAACCAGCGCGCCAGACCCCGAGCACGGCAAGGAGCTGGCCACGCGTCTTTGCTCCAATTGTCATCTCGTGAGCAATGCTCAGGAGCAGGCCGTCGCCGACGTTCCGACCTTTCACGAGATTGCCAACATGCAGGAACAGACGGAAGGGTCGATCATGGCCAAGATCATCATTCCCAAGCATCCCATGCCGGTCATCCCCATCACCAAGCCCGAGCTGAAGGATCTGGCGGCCTACATCATGACGTTGCGCGACCCCGTGAGCGAGTAAGGCCATGAAGCAAGCCAAGCTTTGGTATGCCATTGCCGACGGGGGCAGGGCGCGTTTTGTGGAGCGGGACGAGGGCGGTGAATTCCGCACCGTCGTCAGCTTCGTGTCGACCGACCTGCATACCCATGCCAGGGATCTCGGGACCGACCGCAAGACGCGGGTTCGTGATAGCGCCGGTCCGGGCCGCCATGCCGTCGAGCCACGGGCCGACCTCAAGCAGCTGGCCAAGGAAGACTTCATCGGGCTGGTCGCGGAAGAACTGGCGGCCGAGCATGGGCGTGATGCCTTCGGCCGGTTGATGCTCATAGCGCCTGCGGGCGTGCTCACCCAGCTCAAGCAGAAGCTCGCCAAGCCCGTTGCCGATGTGGTGGTGCAGGACCTGCAAAAGGACCTCACCAACGTGCCGGACCACGATTTGGCCGAGCACCTGGCCCCGCAATAGAGGCTAGGCCGCGTCCTGGATCGGGGCGGGGAGCTTCAGCCGCACCTTGCGGATCGACACGTCCTCGGGGTCCGCGGTGATCTCGAAGCCCAGCTGCCGGCACATATCGAGCATGCGCGTATTGTGCTCCAGCACGTCGCCGGAGAGCTCCTTCAGGCCTTCGCGCTCCGCGTAATGGATCAAGTGGCGCATCAATATCCAGCCGATCCCGGCGCCCTTGAGATCGCTGCGCACGATGATGGCGTACTCGCCCGACAGATAGTCGGGGTCGGCGGAAAGCCTGGCAACGCCGTAGAGCTCCGTCTCGTCCTTGTTGAGCGCGACGAAGGCCATGGCCCGCGCATAATCGATCTGCGTGAACCGCGCGATGAACTTGTGGGAGAACTCCTTGCGCGGCGCGAGAAAGCGGAAGCGAATATCGTCCGGCGACAGCTTGCCGACGAAGGCCCCATAAAGATGCTCGTCGGCGGGCTTGATCGGCCGGATCAGCATGCGCTCGCCGTCGAGCGTCTCCGTCCAGCGTTCCCACTGGTTGGGGTAGGGGCGGATGGCGAGCCGCGGATTGGGGCCGTCCTTCTCGATTTCTTTGGGATCGATGCGGATGCGGGCATCGAGCGCGATCACGCCCGACTGGTCGGCCAGCATCGGGTTGATGTCGAGTTCCTTTACCGCCGGACAATCCACCACGAGTTGCGATAGGCGCACGAGCGCCGAGGCGATGCCGGCCAGATCGGCGGGCGGGCGGTCGCGATAGCCTTCCAGCAGCTTGCAGATCCGCGTTTGCGCCATGAGGTCGAGAGCGAGCGTGGTATCGAGAGGCGGCAGGGCCACGGCGGTATCGTGGATGATCTCCGTCGCCGTGCCGCCGGCGCCGAACAAGATCATCGGCCCGAACAGCTGATCCTCATAGACGCCCATCAGTAGCTCATGCGCCTGCTTGCGCATGATCATCGGCTGCACGGTGAAGCCTTGCAGGCGCGCCTCGGGGCGGAGCTCCTTGGTCCGCGAGAGCATGCGCTCCGCGGCGTGGCGCGCTTCCTCCGGTGTGCGCAAGCCAAGGCGAACGCCGCCCACATCGGACTTATGCGAGATGTCGTTGGAAAGGATCTTCACCGCGACCGAAGAGGTTTGTGTGAGCAGCGCGTGCGCGATTTCGGCCACTTCCTCCGGCGTCCCCGCCACCCGCGTCGCCACCGTGGGAATGCCAAAGGCGGACAGCACCGCCTTGGATTCCGGTTCGGTCAGAATCGAGCGGCCGGCACGGACAGCTTGGCGCATGATCGCGCGCGCCGCTTCGTCGGCGATGGTCGTATGGCTTGTGTCCTTCGGCGGCGTGCGCATCAAGGACTCTTGGGCCTTGGTGTGTTGCCACAGGTAGAAGAAGCCCTTGATCGCGTCGTTCGGGGATTCGTAGGTCGGGATTTCGGCCGCGCGAAACTTCTGGCGTCCGCCATGGGCGGCCTCTTCGCCAAGCCAATTGGTGAGGATCGGGGGCAGGGCCTTGGGATTCGGCGCTTGCTCGATCGCGTCCAGCACGGCCTGTGCCGCGTCGGTCGAAGACGCGAGCGCCGTTGGGCAGTTCATGATCAAGATGCCGTCGGCGTTTGGCGCGGCCAGCACCGCGTCGAGCGCGGCCTTGTAACGTGCGGGGCCCGCATCGCCGATGATATCGATCGGGTTGGCGCGCGACCAGTTGGCGGGGAGCAGCTTGTCGAGCGTGGCGATGAGATCCTCGCTCATGGGCGCAAGCCGGCCCTCCAGCCGCATCAGGTCGTCCACCGCGAGCACGCCCGCGCCCCCGCCATTGGTGACGATCAGGAGCTGGTTGCCCGCGACAGGCTTCACGCTCGCTAGCGTTTCGGCGGCGGCGAACAACTCCTCCAACTCCTCGACGCGCACGAGCCCGGCGCGGCGGAAGGCGGCACTGACGGCCGCATCGCTGCCGGCAAGCGCGCCGGTATGGGTGGCCGCCGCGCGTGCCGCGGCCGCGTTGCGTCCCGACTTGATCACGATAACGGGCTTGGCGCGGGCGGCGGAGCGCGCCGCCGACATGAATTTGCGCGCCGCGGGGATGGTCTCGAGATAGAGCAGGATGGCGCTGGTCGAGACGTCGGCGGCGAGGAAGTCGAGCAGGTCGCCCACGTCGACATCCGTCATGTCGCCCATGGACACCACATAGGAGAAGCCGACATCGCGGGCGGCGGCCCAATCGAGGATACCGGTCATCAGCGCGCCCGACTGGGACAGGAAGGCGAGCGAGCCGGGCTTCGGCACGTTGAGTCCGAAATTGGCGTTCAAGCCCAGCGTCGGCACCGAGATGCCGAGACAGTTCGGGCCGATGATCCGCAGGCAATAGGGTTGCGCGGCATCGAGGATCGCCTGCTTGAGCGCGGGGCTGAACCCGGCCGTGATGACAACGGCGCCGCGCGTGCCCTTCTTGCCGAGCGCCTCAACGATCCCCGGCACCGTATGCGGCGGCGTGGCGATGACGGCAAGCTCGGGCGCTTCGGGCAGGGCCTCGATCGACTTGAAGCAGCGATGGTCGCCGATTGACGTGTGATGCGGATTGACGAGCGTAACGGGCCCTTGAAATCCGCCGGTCAGGATATTCTGGGTTAGCGTATTGCCCACCGACCCCAGCTCGCTACTCGCCCCGATCACCGCGACCGAGCGCGGGCGTAAGCAATGTTCAAGATTACGAATCGTCATTCAGTGCGCGCGGGCCTCTCTCTGTCTTGAGCCTCACTCCAGAGCCTGGAGCCTGACGACCCTGAACGTGCGCATGTCGTCGCGCGGTCGCGGGCAAGCTCCAAGCGAATCTTGAACAGGCTCAAAGGGATGCTCTCATTGAATTAGGACGCATCCGTAGTGTTTTCATGACAAACCGGCACCGGAAGCGATTTGCCGCAGCCTTCCACCGCTCACTTGCCTATCCATAGGGCAGACAGCCTCACCGAAACCTCACCGGTAACCATGTCGCGCGCGTTATCTGCGCAGTTGCTCTTGAATTGGTCATGACGGCCGCCGCCGCCGATCGGATTGGTTAAGCGCGCTGGCCGAATTCCGCCAAAGTCAGCGCTCTCACGGCTCTGTCACTTGACCTCAAGAGTCCTGGTCCCATACTTCTGGTCACCATGAACCGGCTCCGGGCCACCATCGTCGCGCTTCTGACCCTCGCGGTCGCCACCCTCCCGGCGGCGGGCGCCAGTGCGTCCATGATGTCGATGTCGTCAAGCGGCGCCGGCACGGCGATGCACGCGGAGTGTGCCAAGCACGCCGAGGCCGCTACCAAGGCCGACGATCACGCCAGCCATCATGTCAAAGCCGACGCCGTGACGCCCAACCCGGCAAAAGGCCACTGCGCCGATCATGGGGCGTGCGGTAAGTGCCTGTGTCTCGGCCTGACGGCAGTCCTGACCCAGGCCTCCGGGGCGCAGCCCGCGCGCCTGCCAGTTCCGGCGAGCGCGCGTGTCGCCGTCAGCCTTATCGGGCCGGCCTACCTTCCGCCGTCACCGCCTCCACGACCCTGAGTCTTCAATCGATGCAACGCCGTTTCGCGTGAGCACAAGCTCGCGGTCCGGCGCATGAGAAAACGCCTCTGCCCATGACGGCGGAGGTCCCGCAACGAGGATTCGGAGACGCGCGCAATGAAGCGTCTAAACGTTTTGGCCCTTCTGGCTGCCGGCATCTTAGGCGCCGCCGCGGGCAGCTATTGGTATGTGTCCCGGCCTGAGCCGGTGACGATGCAGGCCGCGGCGGAGGAGACTGCGCCCGAGGGCGAGCGCAAAATCCGCTACTACCGCAATCCCATGGGGCTTCCCGACACCTCCCCGGTGCCGAAGAAGGACTCCATGGGCATGGACTACATTCCCGTCTATGCGGACGAGATGGACGATGCCGGCACCGTCTCGATCAGTCCCGGCAAGGTGCAGCGCAGTGGCGTGAAGACGGAGACGGTCGGCAAGAAGACCATCTCCCGCACCGTCCGCGCCACCGGCACGGTTGAGCACGACGAGTCGACGCTCTGGATCGTGACCGTCCGCTCGGATGGCTACATCGAGGATCTTTTCGTCGACAAGACCGGGGAGCACGTCAAGGCGGGCGAGCCGATGTTCCGGTTCTACAGCCCGCAAATTCAGTTGGCTCAGGTCGACTTGCTGGTTTCGCTGCGCAGCCAAGGCCGTACCGGCTCCAACCGGGACGTTGAAGGCGCCATACAGAAGCTGCGCAACCTCGACGTGCCGCAAGAGCGGATCGACGAGGTGCTCAAGACCAAGGAGAACCTGAGAACACTCGATTGGCGCGCACCGGCCTCCGGGCATGTGATCGAGAAGAACGTCATCAAGGGCCAGTTCGTGGAGGCGGGCGAGGAGCTGTTCCGCATCGCGGACAACTCAAATGTCTGGGTGGTGGCCGAAGTCGCCGAAGCCGACATTGCCGATATCAAAGTCGGCACGCCGGTCACGGTGACGCTCCGCGCGTTTCCCAATGCGCCGCACGAAGGCCAGGTCACCTTCATCTATCCGCACATGCGGAAGAGGGAGACACGAACGGTCTCGGTGCGCATCGAGCTGCCGAATCCGGATGGGTCGATGACGCCCGGCATGTATGCCGATGTCGTGTTCCAGCCCGGCGCCAAGGCAGACCCCGTCACCGCCGTGCCTGCAAGCGCGGTGCTCGATAGCGGCACGCGCAAAGTCGTGCTCATCGCCAAGGGGGAGGGGCGCTTCGAACCGCGCGCGGTGAAGCTCGGCCGCACCGGCAGCAGCTATGTCGAAGTGCTGGACGGCGTGCAGGACGGCGATGAGGTCGTCACATCCGCCACGTTCCTCATCGATTCCGAAAGCAATTTGAAAGCCGCTCTTCAGGGCCTCGAACATCGGGACGCGATGCCATGATCGCACGGATCATCCGCTGGTCGGCGGGGAATGTAGTCCTTGTCGGCATCGCCACGCTCTTCGTCGCGCTGGTCGGCATCTATGCGGTCAAGAATGTGCCGCTCGATGCCATCCCCGACCTCTCCGATGTGCAGGTCATCGTCTATACGGAGTATCCGGGGCAGGCGCCGCAAGTCGTCGAGGATCAGGTCACCTATCCGCTGACGACGGCGATGCTGACCGTGCCCAAGGCGCATGTGGTGCGCGGCTTCTCCTTCTTCGGCGTGTCCTTCGTCTATGTGATTTTCGACGACGGCACCGACATCTATTGGGCGCGCTCCCGCGTGCTGGAATATCTGAGCGCCGCCGCCAAGGACTTGCCGTCGGGGATCACACCGGAGCTCGGACCCGACGCAACGGGTGTCGGCTGGGTCTACCAGTATGTCTTGCGCGGCACGCAGCAGAGTCTCGCCGAGCTGCGCACGCTGCAGGATTGGTATGTGCGCTTCGGCCTGTCCAAGGCCCGAGGCGTGGCCGAAGTTGCGAGCGTCGGCGGTTTCGTCAAGCAATACAGCGTCATTGTCGACCCGCGCCGGCTCCAGGCGCTCAACATTCCGCTCTCCAAGATCCGCGACGTCATTCGTGAGAGCAACATGGATGTGGGCGGCCGGACGCTTGAGCTGTCCGAGCGCGAATACATGGTGCGCGGGCGCGGCTACATCACGAGCCTGAAGGACCTCGAGGACATCGTCGTCAAGAGCGATGCGGGCGTGCCCGTTCTTCTGAAGGATGTTGCCCGCGTCGAGCTTGCGCCGGATGAGCGCCGCGGCATCACGGAGCTGAACGGCGAAGGGGAAGTGGTCTCCGGCATCGCGCTTCAGCGCTTCGGCGAGAACGCCCTGTCGGTCATCCAAAACACCAAGGACAGGCTTGCCGAGATTGCGCCGAGCCTGCCCGAGGGCGTCACCATTGAAACGGTCTACGACCGCTCCGACCTGATCTACCGCGCCATCGACACGTTGAAGCGCGCGCTCGTCGAGGAAAGCCTCATCGTCGCGCTGGTCTGCGTCATCTTCTTGATGCATGCGCGCAGCGCCCTTGTCGCCATCGTCACCCTGCCGCTCGGCATCCTTATCGCTTACATCTGCATGTGGGCCTTGGGGCTGTCCTCCAACATCATGAGCCTTGGCGGCATCGCCATCGCCATCGGTGCCATGGTCGACGCGGCCATTGTCATGATCGAGAACGCGCATAAGCGTCTCGAACACGCGCCCGAAGGCAAGTCGCGGACCGAAGTGATTATCGATGCGGCCGTCGAGGTCGGCCCGGCGCTGTTCTTCAGTCTTCTCATCATCACCGTCTCCTTTCTGCCGATCTTCGCGCTCGAAGCGCAGGAAGGGCGCCTGTTCAAGCCGCTCGCCTACACCAAGACATTTGCCATGGGCGCCTCGGCCCTGCTGTCGATCCTCGTCGTGCCGGCTCTCATGGTGCTGTTCGTGCGCGGCCGCATCATGCCGGAGCACAAGAACCCGGTGAACCGCTTCCTCACCTGGATCTATCGCCCGGTGATCGCGCTGGCGCTGAGATTCAAGATGGCCACGATCCTGATCGCGCTCGGCGTGCTCGCGGTGAGCCTATGGCCCGCCTCGAAGATCGGCAGCGAGTTCATGCCGACCCTCAACGAAGGCACGTTGTTCTACATGCCCACGACCTTGCCCGGCATCTCGGTGACCGAGGCCGGCGAACTGCTTCAGACCCAGAACAAGATCATCAAGAGCTTCCCGGAGGTGGCGTCGGTCTGGGGCAAGGCGGGCCGCGCCGGCACCGCCACCGATCCGGCGCCCATGGAGATGTTCGAGACCGTCATCAACTTGAAACCCGAGAGCGAATGGCGGGACGGCATGACGATCGACAAGCTCACGGCAGAGATGGACAAATCCCTTCAGTTCCCGGGGGTGGCGAATGCCTGGACCATGCCCATCAAGGCGCGTCTCGATATGTTGTCGACTGGCATCCGCACGCCGGTCGGCATCAAGGTGATCGGCCGCGATCTCGGCGAGATGGAGAAATTGGCGCGCCAGATCGAGGCCGCCGTCCGCACCGTGCCGGGCACGACCAGCGCTTATGCCGAGCGCGCCACCGGCGGCTACTACGTCAACATCGATCCGGACCGGACCCAGCTCGCCCGCTACGGACTGATGGTCGGCGATGTGCAGAGCGTCATTGCCACCGCGCTCGGCGCCGATCCCATCACCACCACGGTGGAGGGGCGGGAGCGCTACAACGTCGCCATCCGCTATCCACGCGACTACCGCAACAACCCTGAAGCCATCGCCAGCGAGGTGCTGATCCCGACGCCGAGCGGCGGCACCGTGCCCCTTAGCGAGGTGGCAACGGTGAGCCTCGCGCAGGGCCCGTCGATGATCCGCACGGAGAACGCGCAGCTCGCGCTTTATATCTTCGTCGATTTCCGCGACCGCGATATCGGCAGCTACGTCGCCGATGCGCAAGCTGCCGTCGCCCGGCAGGTGGACTTCCCGGCTGGCTATTACGTCACCTGGAGCGGTCAGTTTGAGTATCTGCAGCGCGCCAAGGCGCGGCTCCAGATCGTCGTCCCGCTCACCCTGCTCATTATCTTCGTGCTCCTCTATCTCAATTTCCGCCGTCTCACCGAGACGCTCATCGTCATGTTGTCGGTACCCTTCGCAGCTGTTGGGGGCTTGTGGCTGATGTGGTGGCTCGGCTTCAATTTCTCCGTCGCGGTCGTCACCGGCTTCATCGCGCTGGCCGGCGTCGCCGCCGAGACCGGCGTCATCATGCTGATCTATCTCGACAACGCGCTGAAGGAGCGCCAGAAGCAGCGCGACGACGAAGGGAGCGCCTTCACCGCGGAGGATCTGCACGCGGCGGTCATGCAGGGCGCGGTGGGCCGCGTGCGGCCCAAGATGATGACGGTCGCCGCCATCATGGCGGGCCTCTTGCCGATCATGTGGAGCCATGGCGCGGGCGCCGAGGTGATGCAGCGCATCGCCGTGCCGATGATCGGCGGCATGGTCTCCTCGACCCTGTTGACGCTGATCGTCATCCCGGCGATCTACGCGGTCGTGAAAGGCGTTGCCTTGCGCGGCGCGAAGCCGGCCGTGGCGCATCCCGCCACCTGACCGGATGCCCACGCCGAAAAAGCGGGAAGGGGATGTAACGCTGCCGCCGCACCCCCGACCGGGGCTTGGACATCCCAAAGGCCTCGCAGCTCCATGGGAGGAGACGCTGCTTGGAGCAGCCCGCGGCAAGCCGGCCAGAAAGCCGTCCTGACCCTCGAATGAGAGGCAGAATTGCCCCGTTTCTCGGAGCAAGCCTGAGCAAGGTTGAGCGGTCCGCAACAGGTCCGTCTCTGGGTAGAGTCCCAATAGTGATCGGGAACTTCTTGCAACGCTATTTCCACGCATGGCATTGCTATTTCGCCACTTCCGGCCTGGACTGCATTTTTTGGCGACTTCTGGCTGCCAAAGCTTGCAATAAGTGAGTAGGCGGCGGGATGACAACGCGTGGGGCGCGTTAAACCAAAACAGGAACGGCCCTTGCATCGTGCCCGTACCAATGGTGTGAGGTACCTCTCGCATGGAGACTTACGAAGGCGTGCTGCAAAAGCTTTGGTATGACCGCCCGGTCCGGACGCAGCTCCTTATCGCGGTAGCTGTGATCAACCTTCTCGCTGCCCTGGGTGCTGGAGCGGTCTCGATCTTCAACACCCGCACGGCGACACAGGTCGAGATTGAAGCCTCGCTCGAGGTGGCGCAGCGCTTTGTCTCCGCGACCCTCAAAGACCTTGCCGCGCGGGGCAAGCTCGAGCAGCTGGATCAGGAGTTGCCGCTGCAGCTCAAGCACTTGCGGCACGTGCGCATCATGTTCATGGACGACACCGGCCAGCTCAACATCGTGTCGCCGCGGGCCGCGGGCGGTCCCGGCGCCGAACCCGACGCGCCCGCCTGGTATTCCGTCCTGGTGCGGCCCGAGATTGCCGAACGGAAAGTGCGCGTCATGCCGGGCAGCGGGACGCCGATCATCATTCTTGGCGAACCGGCCGACGAGATCGCCGAGGCCTGGCAAGACTTCTCGTCCCTCGCCATCGTTTGGCTCGGGATCAACGCGCTCGTTCTGGTCATTCTCTATGTCGTTCTCGGCCGCGTGCTCGATCCTCTCGCCAGTCTCTCCAAAGGCATGTTGCGGCTTGAGGACGGTGAGTACGCCACGCGCCTGAAACCGCCGAAGGTGAAAGAGCTCGCGGTCATCACCAATCGTTTCAATACGCTGGCGGGCGCGTTGGATACGGCAGGCGAGGAGAACAGCCGGCTCTATCGCCAGCTCATCACCGTGCAGGAAGAAGAGCGCCGCGAGATCGCCAACGAGCTTCACGATGAGGCCGGGCCATGTCTGTTCGGCATCGCCGCCAATGCCTCCTCGATCCAGACCATTGCCGACAAGCTCCCGCCGGACCGCAGGGTCGAGATATCGCGGCGCGTGAGCGAAATCCTATCGGTCGCCGAACGCCTCAAGATGATGAACCGGGCCCTGATCAAGAAGCTGCGCCCCGGTCCGCTCGGCCGCGTGAAGCTCGCGGAGCTGATCGCGGAGCTGACGGCCGGGCTTCAGGGGCGCCACTCCGACACCCAGATCCACACCAATCTCGGCAAGCTCGCCAAGAGCTATGGCGAACCGGTGGATCTGACGCTCTATCGCTGCATCCAAGAGGCGATCACCAACGCCATCCGGCATGGTCAGGCCACGAACATCACGGTCGATCTCGCCGAGGAGAAGCGGGGCCGGACGAACGGCGGCGCGCAACTGGGCAGCGCCGTCTGTCTGACGATTGCCGACGACGGTACGGGGATTGCGCCGTCTACACCCAAGGGCTTCGGACTGACAACCATGACCGAGCGCGTGCGTTCGCTCGGCGGGGTTTGTGAAGTGGATAGCGCACCGTCCAAAGGAGCGACGATACACGTGGAGATACCAGTAAAGAGGGAACGCAAAGAGCGCAAACGAGCGCCTGAGTTGGTTGGGGAGCTGTCATGACGCGCGTTCTGATCATCGACGATCATCCGATCGTCCTGCAAGGCTGCCGCCAACTGCTGGAAGACGTGGGCGTGGAACACATCCAGCAGGCGCAAAGCCTGGCCGATGGATTCCGCCTGTACCGTACCCAGAAGCCCGACGTGATCATCGTTGACCTTGCCATGCGGACCGGCGCGCTGGGCGGCTTGTCCTTCATCCGCCGCTTGCGCTTGCACGACCAGCAGACACCGATCCTCGT
>Ga0307379_10004828_pt1 | contig 19044 bp, 19 predicted proteins | sample UN2MG_FD_202237 | JGI IMG/M metagenome (GOLD analysis project Ga0307379, IMG submission 202237) | Soil microbial communities from Risofladan, Vaasa, Finland - UN-2 | ecosystem: Environmental > Terrestrial > Soil > Coastal area > Acid sulfate soil | place: Finland: Risofladan, Vaasa | collected... | reverse complement strand
GACAACAACATCGCTAGACAGCACATTATAATAATTTCGTGCATCATTGGCGCCGGTTCTAATCTGGATGTCAATATATTTAGACGCGTTACGGTCATCTTTATCAGGAAGAATACCTATAGTTAATCCTCCAGCTTCTTTTGCACCTTTTGCAGAAGCTTCCATTATGCCAGTATTTCTACCCCCGTTTAACAAAACCCAACCAGATTCGGCGATGAGCCTTCCAAGTCGACAAGCATTTTGCATGTCTTCATCTGAAACACTTCCGCCGCCCATAACACCAATGATAATTTTTTTCATGATAATATCCATTTTGTTGAAGGATCCTGTAGCAAGCAAGCTACAAAGAATCTTCGACCGTAAGGAAGTTAGCCGTAACTTTTATACTTTTAATTTATCTGAAAATGCAATTTATATCGCATAGTTGTGCCACCACTATTAATCATTTCCTTTAACCCAAGTGGTTTCACGGGCGGTGTCATAAGTTGCTGGATCGCCTCAAAAACAACTCCATTTTCACTCATGAATGCTCCTTTCATTCACCCCATACTTCACCGATTTTGTCCTTTATCTTTTTCTCAAAAATCTCAATCAGCTTTTTATTTGTCCCCACAAGCTCACGTTCAGCTTCAATTTCAGTTATGATTTTTTGTTGGATTTCTAATGGTGGAAGGGAGATTTGTTTCGAATGTCCCGCAAGGCTCGGGAATTATAATTGTTCTTAACAAAACAATAAAAAACACCCTCTTGGGGATATACCCCTGAGAGGGTGTTTTCTACATACTTATTACTAATATTTTGCTGGAGCTGCTTTCTTCGCTTTAGCCTTTGCAGGAGCTACTACTTTCTCTTCAGTTGCAGGAGCTACTACTTTCTCTTCAGCTGCAGGAGCTACTACTTTCTCTTCAGCTGCAGGAGCTACTACTTTCTCTTCAGCCTTTACAGGAACTTCTGCTTTCACCTTTGCTTTTGAAGAAACTGCTTTCTTCTTCGTGGCTTTTGATGCAGCCTTAGTCGCTTTCTTCGCTTTAGCCTTTGCAGGAGCTACTACTTTCTCTTCAGCTGCAGGAGCTACTACTTTCTCTTCAGCCTTTACAGGAACTTCTGCTTTCACATCTGCTTTTGCAGGAACTACTGCTGCCTTCTCTTCAGTCTTTGCAGGAGCTGCCTTTTCAGCTGCAAAAGATGCTGATGTAAATGCAAAAACAAAAAACAATGAAAGTATTATTGCTATTGTCTTCTTCATTCAATTCACCTCCTTTTAACATACAACTTATGCTTGTTATAACCTTTTTATGACCTTTTTAACGCGAAAAGGATAGGTCTTTTTAATAAAAACCTATCCCATAGGTGTACAGGGTAAATCTACCTCATTTGTTTGTCAAGAAGAATTATTATAGAAGAATTGCTACGAATTGCTCCAAATAAAATGTTACCCAATCGGGATACCAAGCATAGAGGAACCTTTCAAAGCAAAAACACTTTATATTTATTTAACCTTTTGCTCATCCCTTTGGCATCTCCATCAAGCCTGTTCAACTCCGCCCAAAATCCATTGGCGTGGTTTTTTATGCGGGTATGAACAAGTTCATGCAAAAGAACATAATCAATCATTTCACCCGGCAATCTGACCAGCTTCATGTTGAGGCTTATATTATTCCTGGCTGAACAGCTCCCCCATCTGCTCTTTTGGTTTCTTATGGACACTTTGTTATATCTAAAATCGTGTTTCCCGGATAATTCATTTAATCGGTCAACAAGCTTCTTTTTGGCTTCTGCCCTGTCGATTTCAATAGAATTCTTTGTAAAGACGTCATGCTCCTTTTCCACCCGCTTCATTTTGTCCAGGTGCTTTCGTATCCAGCTTCCCTTGGATTGAGCAAACCGCCGGGCTTTATCAAATGATACGCCATAGGGAACGGCAACTCGAACGCCTTTGAAGGGTTTTATAGAAACGTTGATGTGTTTTGCCCGCTTACTGCGTTCAAACAAAATCTGTCCAATACCGTCGATTTCAATATTTTCAGCTTTTGCCTTCAATGATGTTTCTCCACATATTTCATGGCTTCCCGGCTAAGTTTGGAATGAAGAAAGCATCGCAACCCCCTTTTAGGTAAAGGCCATTGGAATGTATCTTGCGCCACCCAACTTAAGGTCACAATTTGTGACCTTAAAGATTGATTTTCCTCTTTTGTAAGTTCAAACATGAAATCAGAAGGGAAACGTTTGCTTGTGTTCGACAGAAATATGGAAATTTCGGGGAGCGGCCCCAAAAGCCTTTTTATGGTTTTTCTTTCCCTTTGTTCCCTCTTTTGCCATAGACAGCCCTTTTTTCTTTTACCATAAATCCAATCTTCTTGCGTGGTTTCACAGGCGGTGCCATAAGCTGCTGGATCGCCTCAAAAACAATTTTGAACTGCTCATCGTATTTTTGCTCTAAGTCAGTTAGCTTGCGTTCGAGATCCTTGTGTACAGATAGCATTCGGCGTAAGCGAACAAAGGCGCGCATAATTTCGATATTAACCTGCACAGCACGCTTGCTTTTCAGAACACTTGAAAGCATTGCAACCCCTTGTTCTGTAAAAGCGTAAGGTAAATATTTTGAATGCCGGCCCTTCTCTAAGATTCCAAAATGGAATCTTAGAGATTTATATTCTTCCGCTGTCAATTGAAACATAAAATCATTCGGGAAACGATCAATGTTGCGTTTCACGGCTTTATTGAAGAACCATGCAGCAAGCTGCAGGGTTCTTCGACCGTAAGGAAGTTAGCCGTTTTTAGATTCGCTCGCTAACCCCGCAGCAAGCTACGGGGAATGCGCTCGCTATTGCGGTTCAAATTCCCAGTAGTAACTCCATACAATTCCGCAAGTTCACGGGCCAATATTACCTTTTGCCTTCAATTATGTACCTTTTAATATTCGCATGAACACTGGATTGGAAATTTTGGGGAGCGTTCCCAAAAACCTTTTCATGATTTTTCTTTCCCTTTGTTCCCTCTTTTGCCATAAGCAGCCTTCTTTTCCTTTACCAAAAACCCGATCTTCTTGCGTGATTCCGCAGGTGGCATCATGAGTTGACGGATCGCCTCAAAAATGGACTGAATCTGTTCATCATGATTTTCCAGATGTTGTTCGAGTTCTGCAAGTTTCCGTGCTAGTTTGTTATTGGATGCAATCATTTTTCTTAACTGAACGAAAGCTCTCATGATTGCAATATTTACGTCAATTGCTCGCTTGCTATTGAGAACAGATGACAACATCGCGACTCCTTGTTCCGTAAAGACATAAGGCAAATAACGGCGCCCACCACGCCCAAGCTTTGAGATGCCAGTTTGGCATCTCAAAACTTCTGCCTCCTCGCCGGTAACCTGAAACATGAAGTCTTCAGGGAAGCGTTCAGTATTTCGTTTAACCGCTCGATTCAGCGCACCGGTTTCTACGCCATAAAGCTCCGCAAGATCCCGATCCAGCATAACTTTTTTATCGCGAATAAAGACTATTTTACTTACAATTGACTCAATGGGAACCGTTGTTGTCATAGTAGCTCCAAAATTACAAAAATGTGTTCATGGAAACGTAGTCCTTTACATACTCAGATATTATATCCCGCCACCCTTCAAGATCCTTCAGGTCTGCAATGGTCACTTCGGGGAAAATATCCGGGACGCCCCGCATTCTCCTCTGCTAAGAGGCATGGCTATTTGCCATTTTCTTTGAGTTTCCCATATTCAGCTTCAGTCTCACGGACTTCAATCTGATCTGCCGGGATTTTTACAACTTTGCCATCACGCCATATTACAATTGGATCTCCAGTACGTTTGTGATCTGCAATTGTATCTGCAACAGCTTTTTTCAGCGCTTCTTCCGCGCGTATTCCAATAGGTATGTCTGATAAATCCTTTTTTTTCATCTTTCCCCCGTATTTTGAACAATCAGTTCAAACAATTCATTATCAATAATTTTAAGCTTCCCTGATTCTTCAAAAACAATCATTAAAGGCAAATTACTGGAATTATCAAAAACAGCCCAATAATCCAGCAAGGGCCTATAAATATTAAAAAGGTGGTATATCCCTTTATTAAAACGGCGCTGTACAATATTTTCCGGGATATTGTGACCTCCTCTTCTCACACGATCGGCTATACGTTCAAGGACAATTTCAATACAGCGAACCCATAAAAAAAATAGATGGATCTTATATCCTTTAGATTTCAAGTCCCGCAGAAAATGCACATAAGCTTTTCCGGACAATGTAGTTTCAATGGCAAAATCAACCCGACTTTCAGCCAGCAAATTCATCTGTTCCAGCATAAGCCTGCCCGCCTTTATAGCCGCTGATTCAGGTTTAAAGGGCGAAAGACCACTAGCTATTAAATCGGCATTAACAAATTCAAAACAATCCGCATAATTCGGCAAAAACTCTTTTGCAAAAGTTGTTTTACCTGAACCGTTTGGTCCAGCTATAATGTAGAGGTTTGGTTTTGCGTCTTTATTCATTTTTCCATAAGCAATATTGCGCGTCATCCTTACAATTATTCAACATAGCCTGTCGGAGCATAGCGTAGATCCCGCTATCGGGGCCCAGTTAAATTGACTTTGTTTTTTTTAACAGGGGCCAACAACGTCCCGGACTTCGGACTTCCCTGTATCAACCAATCAGCCCGGCTTCCTGGAAGCTGAAGTACTTCTTTTTGGCAACTATTATGTGGTCGAGAATTCGAAGGCCGAGGATTTTGCCTGCTTCTGTTAGTTGCCTGTGGGTTTTTGCGTCGGTTTCGCTTGGTTTTGGGTCGCCGGATGGATGATTATGGGCAAAGATTACAGCTGCGGCCCTATCTGCTATGACATCGGCAAAAACTTCACGCGGATGGATCTGGCTGCTGTTTACCAGGCCGATGGTTACGATACGTTTTTCAATGACCTCGTTGGCTCCGTTTAAGGATATGCACACAAAATATTCCTGCTGTTTATTGGCAATATCCGCTATAAGGGGTAGGATATCCTTTGCGCTGGTGATTTTTACGGTTTCTTTGAGCAGGTATCTCCTTGCCAGTTCAAAGGCCGAAAGAATTTGAGCGGCCTTGGCAAGCCCCATCCCCGGCACGGACGTAAGATGATCAACAGAAAGATTTTCTTTATGTTTGCGTATCAGTTTTGCCACACTCTTTGACATGGCAACCACATCCAGGCCTTTGACTCCTCGGCCAAGGATAGCGGCCACCAGTTCCTCATCGGTCAGAGCTGATGCGCCTTTTTCCCGCAGTTTCTCGCGGGGCCTGCTGTGTTCGGGCATGTCTTTAATGGTCTTCATATCTCCCTCAAAAATTGTTGCGGCTATTATTCCGCCCAGACTTCACTGATTTTGTCCTTTATCTTTTTTTCAAAAATCTCGATCAGCTTCTTGTTCGCATCCACAGGCTCACGCTCAATTTCGATTTCAGTTATGATTTTTTGTTGGGTTTCTAATGGTGGGAAGGGGATTTGTTTCGTTTGATAAACATCATTTCTGTTTAGTCCTGGAACAGCCGCCCGCCCCTGCTTGAACTCCCCTTGTTCCTCACAAGTTTAAAAGTTGAGAACGTCCCGTAAGTCCCCCGTCCCGTAAGTCCCCTATCTGACACCAACTCCACCTTCTTGGATAATTGGGGGACGCTGCGTGGCCGGAACCGCTCTGAATGTGGCAGAAGCGGAGCTTCACCACTACCTTCATCCGGTCGAAATTTCACACAACGCTCAAGTCTGCAGCATTTCATTTAATTTCGCTTGCCATTCATCTTCGGCGAGCACTTCGAATCGCAATATTTTATCCTTCATTATAAGGCCCAGTTCTGTCCAGCTTCTTGATTTAGCCTCCCTATTGCATATCGAAAATATTTTTCGCTTATAATCTGTATCAGCGCTCCCCATTAAATGAAGACCCTTTGTTTCTACCACATATACCTGCTCGTAATCGTCCTTGTCTTCTGAAGCCGTGGCTGTAAAGATGAAATCGGGGTAGATTTTGTGCTTTTGCCAGCCCTGTATTGCGTAATCGCGCCGGACTCGGTTCCGGTACCAGAAAAAAAGCCTCTTCTGTCCTTCAAGATACCATGCCACCGCTTTTTCGGTTTCGTTGAACTCGTCTTCGGGCACGAAGTCAAAAAGATTTAATTGCAGTTGCTGACCATCTTTGCGATTCAGGGTTGTAGCGGTGGGTTTAACTTTGATAGATTTTGGAAAGGTAAAATCAAATTTCTCTCCGATAACCAGGAATCTCATCTTTTTTGATTCAAGCATCTGCCGGAAGATGTTTTCAGCTAACCGGTCTTTTTCCCGAACAAGCTGCTTTCGTAATTCCTCGATAATAAATACAAAATTGTTGGCAATCATTTTATGATCATGTTTTTCTGCCAGATGTGTAAGCACAGTCTGAGCAAATTCATGAGCCATCCAGGGATTTGGCACGATATCACAAAGTTGGCGGGTCATGAAAACAGGATCAACACGAATACCGCCTTCCTTCATCTTTATCGCTTCTTTCTCCTCGATTACTTTTTTGATGTCCTCTGAAAGCGTGGCAATATGCTCGATATCCTTTTCCTCGGACATGGAAAGTGTAAGCGAACTGACGGGCTCAAGATCAATATGATCCCAGGGTATTTGCGCGGCAATGTCCATCTCATAATTGACAGGTTTCCAACTCCTGTTACGCTGCACCATAAACACTGGCAGAATAGTGCTCCTTGCCGCCTTTTTAAACCGGTCCCGGATTTTTATTAAACGATTCTGCTGCTCTCCGCCCTCTCCATCTTCTTCCATGTCTGGAATAATTTGATTTCTCAGGTCTCCAAGACCTTCGCGGCTAAAACCATCTCTTATATTCGTCAGCAGTATATTTGCTTTCTGTTTAAAGCAAAACACGTAACTCTCATCAAGCTCCCTGATTTTCGTTTTTCGAGCGCCAGGCTGGCGAAGTATGCGCCCCACAAGTTGTGTCAGGGCGTTTTGAGAAGCAGGATTTGTCAAGATAACCAGAACATAGGCAAAGGCGCAATCCCATCCTTCCTGCAGCGCCTGCTTGGTAATAATATAGCGAATCTTACAGTCCCGATCCATTAATCCACCAATATTATCAACATCTTTAAGTTCATCTTTTTCGCTAGTTTTAACCGCCACCTCGTCGGCGGGAACGCCCACTGTCTTGATGAGGTGTTCCCGAACATCCTCGGAATGGATATAACGGGTTCCCCTCTGCTCCTTGCCCGTTCGTTCAACCTGAATGAGGCAAATCGGGCGGATATTGTTCCCGGAATTTGCTTCATACTCTCGACCCTTTTCTTCCAGTACATTTCTTTTATTTATGCCTGCCAACAACGTATCTTTCCAGTCAGGGCTCACCTTGTTGACCACATGGAGATCAAGCTTTATCATTTCCTCTCGATGAAGGTCCCTGCCGGATATGTCAACCAGGATGTTGCTTTTTGGGGAAGGCGTAGCGGAAAGCTCTATAATCATGCAGGGATTGAAGCCACGCAGCGTATTTTGCGCGCCCTCGCTATACGCTTTATGGCCTTCGTCCAATATAATTATAGGCGATAAGGTCCGTAGCGTATTCCCAAGAGAGGTCTTGATCTGTTTCCCCCAAAATCCGCTCTCTTTCTCATAGGTATCCAGATTAACAATATTATGAATAACTTTTTCCTGACCCTCCACATCATCTTCGGCAGGGAAAAAGTCCTGGAAGCCGCCGCTGTCCTTAAAAACTTTCAAAGTCTCTTTGGTCTGACGGTTTGCGGAAGGAAGCATAAGCATTAAGACGACAAGATTTTCTTCAACATCTAACGGAGAAAAGCGGTCCGTTTTTTCGAAGATAACTGTGCGTCCGCCACTGGCAATATCGAGATGTTGCCGGTACGGATGATCACGATCTTTCAGGCTTTGTATCGTTTGTCGGTAGATTTGTGTCGTGGGCACTATCCAGAGGACAAGCCCCGTTCTTTTCTTACGATAGACCATATTAACCAGGTCAATCATCTTGACCGCAAGAAAGGTTTTGCCTCCACCAGTGGGTATTTTGAGGCAAAAATTAGGCAACGGTTCGGCAATGCCGTTTTTACGGGGCTTGTAACTTCTCCTCGTTCCGGCTTTTTCCCATGCCTTAGCCGGAAAATCTATTTCGAAATCAGGATTTTGCTCAGATTTTTCTCGCCAATTGGCTAAAAACTCGAAATAAGTTTTTACCTCTGATAAGGCTCGTATCTGGTATTCTTTAAGCTCCATATATCACCGCGCAAGCTCGTAAATTTCAAACGGAAGCTGCGCAAAATCGATCCGCAGTTCGTCTAAGTGGGCCTGGTCAAGGTATTTAGTCGGCGCAAAGACCAGTCGTCTTTTTTTCCCTGGTTTTCCAATAGATTTTGCACGGTCCAGAGTCAAAGCAATATTTTTCAGCTTTTCAATATCCGGTTCATAAAAAAGATAGACTTCATAATTCCTGCTCTCGCCGACAAAGTTCTTCTTTTCGTTCAGAGCTTTCGTGTCGAATTCTTCGCCTGTCGCCGTGTAAAATATATATCTGGCCAGTTCTTCGTATGTCGGCAACCCATCTCCTGAAAGGATGCTCTCCAGTTCGATCGGTTTGCCAAGTTCAAAGTAGCTGAAGGTTCCGCCAAGCCCTTTTTTAAGATTATCATCTTTAGCCTTCGGCACCCCTTTGATGACCCGCCGCACACGCTCCGCCGTGATCTTGTCCGCATAATCCTCGCATTCAACGAGGATAAATTTTCGATTGCCGCCATCTTCTTTGTTTAGGGTAAGAACGGCATGCGCGGTTACGCCAGAGCCGGAAAAAGAATCGAGGATAATATCTCCATCATTTACGTTGGCAAATATGAGCAATCGTTTCACTAAATCAACAGATTTTGGATTATCAAATATTTTCTTGCCAAAAATCATCTTTAATTGTGAGTTTCCATTTGGTTTTAAATCTGTCCAAAGGCTACTACCGAATTTGGTGTCAGAAGGCGAAATGTAGTGTTCTGGTTTTCCGTTTTTAGACAATCTGAGCAAATTGTAATCTTCTCCATCCTCTTGTTTTATGAAATACCATGCATCAATGTCCTCTTGTGTAATGTCTTGCTCGTTTTTTCTGGTTTCCTCGAGAAGAAGCTTATAGTTCTCTATTGCGTCTTTGCTCCTTTCCAGGCTCCATCTCCATTGCCCAGATTCAGGAAGAATTCCGAATAATTCATAACGCATGGTCGGTCTATCTGTCCCCCTCCAATGATTATTCCAAGATCCTGCTCGTTGTTCATCTAAGTCAATTCGGAATTGCTCAAATCGATAGCTCTCATCTCTCGTGTAAGCGATGACAAATTCTGATCCAATTGCAAGCCTGTCCATTTTATCGAATTGTGCCTGCACACTTTTTACACCCCTTCTCACAATCACTGTATTTCGAAAGTTTTCCTCGCTAAATATCTCATTCATAAGGCATAACAAATGATGAACTTCGTTATCATCTATAGAGATAAATATAACCCCATCCTCCCTCAACAATTCCCGCAACAGCTTCAACCTTGGCATCATCATACAGAGCCATTTGTCATGACGGGTGAGATCTTCGCGGTCAACAACCTTGCCAAGCCACTCCTGCATCATAGGTGAATTGACATTATCGTTGTATGCCCATTTCTCATTGCCTGTGTTATAAGGCGGATCAATGTATATGCATTTGATTTTTCCGGCATAGAGCGGAAGCAATGCCTTGAGGGCCTTCAGGTTGTCCCCGTGGATGATGAGATTATCATGCAGGCTGACCTTGTCGGTGAGGCTTTTCTCCTTCTTCGGGATCAGCTCATGGTATTTGACGAGCAGATGATGGTTTTGAACAAACGATTTACCCTTAAACTGAATTTGCGCCATTTTCTATCTCCATTTTTGGATCTACAGCTTATTTACAAGAGTTAGCCCAAGCAATTACAACATAAGCCCTTCATATCAAGACCGATAGCCTTCCATATTTCAGTCTGCTCTTTGCACAAAGCAATATCAATATCGCTTTTATGTTTTTTTATTGCATCTATGATTGTTCTGAACATTTTGATCCTAAGGTTTTTAGGGTATCGGAGCTTTTTTCCTTCTCTAATCAAGCTTTTGTTGACTTTCAATAAAGCAGACTCGGGAAACCGGGCGCTGATATGGTTACCAAGTCCGTTGGATGGTCTATATTCGCCTATAGTTATTCTTGCAGGCTGAACATATTCAAATATCTTATCAACAAGCGCTATATAGTCCCTTTCCCAGGTAGAATAGAATATAATAGGATCTATCCTCAAACGTACTTCATAACCTGCTTTTTGCACTTTAGCCGCAGCAATTAATCGAGAATCAGGAGAAGCGGTTCTATGCTCTAACTGCTGAAAAACAGCATCAGTATTTACACTGAAAGAAATGATGGATTGTCCGCCGTGATTAAGAGGAAGAATATCGTCCACACAGTCGCTTTTGGTTAAAAACAGCAATCGTGTTTCTGGGGCATGTTCAGGCATGAATGGGATAATCTGGCTGGCGAAACCTGTTATGTGGTCAACAGCCAAGGGGTCACCGAGTTCACCAAGGTTCAGGACTCTTAGGGATTTTGGTGTTTTTGATATGTCAAATTTGATAATCTCATCATACATCTTTTCATAATTTATAAAGTGGGTGGAAACAGGTTGTGTTCGAAAGGTCAAATAAAGATAACAGTACTCACACCAGAAGTTGCAGTTATTATAAGCTGTTAATTTGTAAAATTTAGCGCACCGCCCGATTGGATGTTTAAATTGTTCAATAAAAGAGCTTGTTCTTTCACGTAACAAAAGAACGCCTCTCTCCGCTCTTACCTTTTCTATGCCTCTTTCTCCATTAATCCCCGGTGCTTTGTCCAGCCAGATCAAAGGCAACCCTGCGCGGCTGGCTATTTGTTTAGCCCTTAATTTATTGTTTATACTCTTGACCGCCCATAACTTTCTCACAAGAGGCTCATGTGTTTCTGTCGGATAATATGCCAGATTTACTTCGTGAACTGAATTGTCATGTTCCATTTCATGCACCGGATTCACCTTTTGTATCGGCATTATAAATATTTTCTGTGTTTATTGAAAATATTGGTTACAATTTTTTTGCCTGTTTCATTATGCGAAGCAAAAAACAAAAAAAATAAATGCCCACCCTTACTGTTTCTCATGAGCATGGGTTCCGGAACAAATTTGAATCCTGCAGTTTTTTGTAATCTTTCCTTTTTGAACCATTCCCCAAGCTTAATATTGCTATTAACAATTTTTATTCTGTCGGGATCTCCAAAGAGACCCATCTGATCACCTTCTTTATATAAAATCTCCTTCCATTCATCAGTTCCACAAAACCTGTTCATTCGTTCTATTTGGTCTGGATCCGCCTTTAATAAATCCTTATGTAACACGTTTCGATTCATATCCATAAGCGGAAAGTTCAAAAAGATCTCAGTTGTCCTTTGTTGGGCCGCTGCCATTATCGTTTCCCAATTAAGATGCAAACCGTAAGGGTCCAAAATACATAAGGCTCTTTTATAGCTTTCATAAGGAAGCGATGGCAAAATTTTTTCTCTCAATATCTCATTGCAGTCTTCCTGATATATGTTTACGTTCGTCCTATCACCAATTAACCTATTAAGGGTTTCCGCTTTTTCTTTATCAATATCAATGTAATGATATTCTGTAAAAGGGTTGTCAATCTCAAGGGCGTTCAATGGGGAGCCAAGTATAAACTCTCCGGTTCGTTTTGAAATGTGGACTCCAGGCCCAGAAAAGGCATCAATATAGACATATCCTTTGCACCATGCCTTGTTTTTCATTATTTTTGTGAAGGCATTCGCGTATTCTTTGATAATGTCCAACTTGATCTCAGACCATATGCCTATTTCATCTAATTTCATTTTAGCCCCTCGTACCATGATCCGATATGCTTCAGTGTCTTTTTAAATCGATCAAGCAGTGTGTAGCCTGGTTCATTTGGAGGATCTATGGAGGATCTATGGGACGTTCCTCAGTTTATAAGTTTGTATCGTAAAAAATAGAATAGCTAAATCTTTTAAAATAATGAATGACCCCATCCTTCATATTGATGAAGAAATGGGGCTTTATTATTTGGTACTCCGATGATTGGTCATCTGATCCTCCTGTTTGAGGTGCAAAAACAGACCGAAATTATGGCGTAACATATATATTAACCGAAAATATAAGTCAATTTGTTATCTTTTTAAAGAATTTTGCTTTGACTTTCATTGTTTTAGCACCCATAATAGGCCTGCAATATAGGGTTCAATATTGGGCATCAAAAAGGAGGCTGTATGCGACAAGCAAAGTTTAGCGTTAAAGAGACACAAGCAGATTTTTTGAATAATTTTGAAGCTTATGGGTTTAAAGATAAAAGTTCTATGGTCCGAACAGCTATTGACCATTTTAAAACTAAATTGGAACTCGAAAACCTAGAAAAATCCGCTGAGTTATATTCTGAAATTTATTCTGAAAATGACGATCTAAAAGAATTGACTGAAACAGCCGTAACTGGATGGCCGGAATGACAATATTGAAAAGGGGCATGATTGTTGATGTAAATCTTGATCCGACGCAGGGTTCAGAAACAGGCAAGGTCAGACCGTGCATAATTGTAACCAATGATGTTTATAATGAAAAAGTTCCTGTTATTCAAGTCGTTCCAATTACTGAATGGAGTGCAAAAAAAGTCCAAATAAAAACCAATGTTGAAATCTATCCTTCACAAGATAATGGCCTGTTAAAAAAATCAATAGCAGATTGTTTGCAAACACGTCCCATTGATCATCATCACAGGATGGTAAAAGTTCGTGGAAAATTGGCGCTTCCTAAGATACAGGAAATAAATCAAGCTTTAAAAACTGTTTTTGAACTTAACTTGTAGCTATAATAACCAGGGGCAAACAATTGAAGTTCTCCGCCGCCCCGCTGGAACATGATCTCCGCTTTGCTCCAACAAGCAGCGGAGAATGCGCTCGCTAAAGATCTTGACCTGATTAATCAATATGGTGTTCATGTGTTTGCTGTGAAAGATATTGTCTTGGAATAATTAAAAATTAAATATGATCCCTGCAGATAATTTTCTTGTAAAAAACAGCAATATTTTGATATTATCCGGATCAAGAATTTTCCTAACAAATTACAGGACATAACATCCTGGTTTGAGGAAAAAAATATTATATCGGATCTTTATCAATCAGAGACATTAGTAATCGCAAGAAAAGGTAATGAAAAAAAATATTTCTAAAATGTTTTTTGATCAGAAAGACCACGAACTTTTGGATATTGTCAACGACGTGCTAAACCTTGACAAACCGTTGCAACATCTCAGAAAACTTCTCACTCCACATCTCTATTCCAAGGGCATCAAGGAAATGGCCGCCTCAAGCGGCCTCAGAATGGCCTTTGCAGCCATTCATTTGCTTGGTTCTTTGCGTACAGGCAAGGCAAAGGAACGATTGGAGGCATTACGATCCCTTCGTGACGAGGCACTAGCCAAGGCTCACAGTACCCTGCGCAAGAATACCGCCAGGGTTCTTTTGCAAATCATGAAGGAACTTATTCGTAATGATGGCAATGAGATCCGTATGCTGCAGCTGGCCAGAGATTTCAGGGCCGCGGCATTGGGGAAACCCAAGGTCATTAAAAGCGAACTGCGCAAATATCATCTTGTCGAGATGCCGGAAGAATGGAATCAGGTCACATTTGACGATCATGTCCATGATGTAAATACCAAGGGAAGAAAATCCGCCACACATATAATTATGGATGCATGGATAAAGGGTATTCGAAATATTACAGTGGTTCACTATAATTACGTCCGTACTGAAGCTATTACAGAACTTCTTGAAGCTGCATCAATTATGGACATTGAAGTCCGGGTCGGCCTTGAATTTTGTGCTCTTTTTCAAAACAAATACATAAAGTTCGTATGGGTACCCAAGGGCTTTGCAGACAAACAGGATTTTATCAATTTTTTCTCAAATATAGCGTTTACTGAATTTATGAAGGAAGGAGCAAATGTATCTGCGTATCAACAAAAATATGTATTAGATGTTCTGGATGAATTCAATAAAGCTTACAGGCTCCATATAAATAAGCATTACGGCATCTCCATGCTTCAACTTGATAAGGACGCTTTTCTTGATTTTGTTGGCATTGGGCAAATTTCAATATTTCATCTCGCGAAGTTTATATATAATACCCTGATGTCCCTCATGCGTGAGCGTGTCAAAGATTTAAAACCTGAGTATGAAGCCGCCAACGAAGAGGAAAAGAAAAATATTTCTCTTCTTGTAAACGAAATGAACTGCATTGATTCTGAGAGTATTATCACCAATTGGCTCGCTCCTGACAAAAATCCCGGAATCCATAATCCATGGATTCCGTGTGACAGCCCGGATCTTCCAGCTTTGCTAAAACCGCCTGCCTATGAGTTATTGAGCATCCTCAACAGTTTTTGTACAGCCTCCTCGGCAACATTGAGTCTGACCAATCTTTCCGCAGAAGATGTGCTGGAGATTCTCTATGATTGTAAAGGCATGATAACCAATCTGGAGATTTTTAATCTCAAGGATTACGCTGAGGGGAATCTGTCTCCAGATCTTTCGGCTATAAATGAACTCCAAATTGCCATCAACCATGGAAATACCATTAAACTTAAACGGATCGTGCACAATATTATCGAGCAGTTCGAAAAAAGCGTTTCAGGAAAGTCCGGCAAACAAATCGTAGAAAGAAGAGCCAATCTTGCTGAGATTCTTTTCGATATTGAAAGCCTCCAGGCTTTTTATAAAAGTCATGCTCTTAAGTCTCGAATTGGCAGCGACTCGACAGGTCGTTCCAGGCATCTTCATGGAATGGGTCTGGTAATTAAAGACACACTACCTGTGAACGCCCGGAAGGAGTTCTATGATACACAAATGCGGTCTCGCGAGAGTATTCCTGTTACAGCAACGAGTTATAAACGCGTGACATTTATACCTCGATCCAGCTTCAGTTCTGTTGGCAATTTTTGTTACAAAATTCTGCGTCGTTTCCCTGGAGGATCTTTTTTAGGATCAACTAAAATCAGCGACTGGGTACTGAAAGACTATTCACTTCATCTTGGGCAGCCGGGAAACATTGCAACTCTTGGCGGAATTCAGGAAGAATGCAACAATGGGCTTATGCTTGAAACACCATCGGAAAAAAACGAGCAGACCTTGCCCCTAAAGTATCTTAACAGTCGTTTTAAATATGCGCTTAAGATTTTACTCGGGTTTATTCCCGCATTTTTGACCTTTGCGTTGACAAAGGACTGGTGGCTTCTGGCCTACGGTGGTGTATTCATCTGGTTTGGAATTACGTATTTACGTAATATATTACAATCTGTCCTTGGGGGCGGAGGATTTCGCCGGTCGCCCCTGTTGCGCTGGAATAGTTATTTAAGTTGGGAAAGAATTGCCGATTCTCTTTTTTTTACAGGGTTGTCTGTTCCTCTGCTTGATTATCTGGTCAAATATCTTTTTTTAGACCGGCTGTTGAATATTAATACAACAACAAGCCCGATCATGCTTTACACTATTATAGCCGTAGTCAATGGAATCTATATAACAAGTCACAATCTTTTTCGTGGATTACCAAAAAACGCAGCGTTTGGAAATTTTTTTCGGACCGCAATCTCCATACCGATTGCTGTTGGTTTTAATTATGCAATAGGTGGACTATTAGTGGTCTTCGGAGCAGAAGCTGTTAATACCATCCTCCAGAAATGGGCCGCTATTATTTCCAAGGCCGCTTCTGACTGTGTCGCTGGTCTTATAGAAGGATTGGCAGATCGGGGCAATAATATACGTATGCGTTTTCTGGACTATAATCATAAGATTAAGCAGTTATTTGAGACTTTTTCCAAACTTGATGTTCTTTGCCCTGAGGTTAATCTCATCAAGACTCTTGAATCTCCTAAGGAATTTATGTTTCTGCTTTCCACTCAAAGTGAGGAAATGGTAAAACCTCTGTGCATTCATGCCTTGGATTTTCTGTATTTCTGGATGTACCAGCCCCGTGCCAGAAGCATGCTTAAACACTTAATGCGCACGATGTCCAAGGAGGAAAAGCAGATTTTTGTGCTGTCGCAAAGTATTCTTTTGCAACAGCAGGAGATCAGTCAACTCTTTCTCGACGGAATTGTGGGCAAGAATTTTTCAAAAGCCCTTGCCTTTTATCTTAATCGTTCACAAGAATATCTTGAAGTCTTGAACAAAATGGCTGCAAAGTCAGAAGCATCATAAAAGTGAGACCTGGTTTGCAAAACGTTCAATTTTGAAGCTCCCCGCCGCAAGCAGCGGAGAATGCACTCGCTTTTGCGGTTCATGCTGATTTTTTGGAGCAAAAATTCTTCACGTGGAGTGAGATGGGAACAGTTAAAGCGGAACCGAAGCCTTATAAAGAGTTGCTTTTCCATTAATAGTATAATTTTGGACGCTGGCAGGGACAACGACTGACACACCCTTGTTAAGATCAATGGCGATATTGTTGTCTATGTCGCTTATAAGCGCCTTCCCATCGGTGCAAAGGATAATTTCAATGCTTCTTTTTGCAGGGCTCTTATAGGCTATTTCCTTGTTGCCTGAAATCACGGAAAGGACAAATTCCTCGGCCGGGCTCGGATAGATCATCTCAAAATCTTTGCATTTTTTTGAAGCTATTATGTTGATCCCCTTTTCTTCAAAATCAAGAACACTTAAAAGCTCCTGCACATCTACATGCTTTGGGGTAAGTCCGCCTCTCAGGGCATTGTCTGAGTTTGCCATCAATTCAATTCCAACTCCATCAAGATAGGAATGAAGCACCCCTGACTGGATAAACATAGCCTGGCCAGGTTTAAGGCAAATCAAATTAAGCAATACAGGAGAAAAAACCCCTGTGTCCGCCTTATATTCATTATAAAGTTTTATTATCCATTTAAAAAGGTTATCATCTTCTGAAAACCTGTGCGCATTTACTATTGCCTCATCTATGACCTGCTTTTTTCGCTCAGGCTCCATAGTTAAAAGAACGCTGAAAAAGTTTTTTAACCCCTGCTTATCCGGCTGGTTTCGAAGATCAACAAGCTCGCCGGCCAAATACCGGGGACAGATTTTTTCCATAAGCAATAGAATCTCAGAAACCCTGCGAAACCCGTTTAAAGCCCAGAAATCGGTAAGCGCGCATATACATTCCGGCTTGTGGTTATCGTCTTTATAATTCCTGTTGGAAGCATCTATTGGAACCCCAAGCCTGTTTTCTTTTTCAAAACCGTTGATCGCCTGCATTTTACCTGGATGAGCCTGCATGGAAAGAGGTTTTGCCGCTGCAAGAACCTTGAACAGATACGGAAGGGTGTTGTTAAATTTTTGCGCCACCTCTCTGCCAAGAATATCTTCAGGATTATCCTTAATCAATTCCAGCAAAGATACCCATTTGTAGCCAAACTGAACCATGGAAGGCGCCTTTGGATGTGCTCCCAACCAGAGTTCGGCATGGGGTCTGACAGAAGGGGAATTTTTGCCTAAAAGCTCGGCAATGGCGGTATAAGACCCCCAAGCATATTCCTGAACAGTATTTTTTAGTATACTTATTGTTTTCATTTAGGTTAACTGTTAATATAATATAATAAGTTTACCACGAAGGGCACGAAGTAAGCGAAGATAAAGAAAAAATCCTTCGTGTTCTTCGTGGTAATCAATTTGATTTGCTTCAAAATTAATACATTGTTTTATATAAAGTCAACTCAGAAGAAAACCGCCATGACTCTTTTAATTAATGAAATATTTTACAGCATTCAGGGTGAATCTTTATACAATGGGCTTCCGTGTGTTTTCGTAAGGCTTACTGGATGTAATTTAAGATGCACATACTGCGATACCCGCTATGCTTATGAAGAAGGCGTGGAAATAAAATTAGCCAAAATCCTTCAGAAGGTCGCGACTTATGATTGCCCACTTGTTGAAATTACAGGCGGAGAACCATTGCTTCAGGATAATACACCTGTGCTTATATCAAAACTCCTTGAAAAAGGATATGAGGTTATGATGGAAACAAACGGAACGTTTGATATAAGCATGGTTGATAAGCGATGCATAAAAATCGTGGACATTAAATGCCCGACCAGTGGTGAAAGTGACAAGAATGATCTTAAAAACCTTAAGCGGCTCAATCAAAAAGATCAGGTCAAATTTGTAATTGGAAGCCGTGAGGATTATGAATATGCCAAAAATATCACAAAATTGATACCTCCTGAGTTTCCTGAAAAAAATATACTGTTTTCTCCTGTTTTCGGGGAAATTGCCTGTGCTAAGCTTGCAAAGTGGATACTTGAGGATAATCTGAATATCAGGCTTCATCTTCAAATACATAAAATAATCTGGCCTGATGAACAACGGTGTTAGCTCACGCAAAGGCGCAAAGGCGCTAAGATATAAAACAACAATATAAAAGAAAATTATGCTTGAGAATGAGATTGCAAAGATAATTGTTGATGCAGCATTTCAGGTTCATAAAAGTTTGGGACCAGGGCTTCTGGAAAGCGTGTATGAAGTTATCCTTGCACACGAATTGAAGAAGAAAGGGCTGATAGTTAAACGACAAGTGCCGGTTCCAATTGTTTTTGACGAAATAAAATTTAATGAGGGATTCAGAGCAGATCTGATTGTAGAAGAAAAAGTCATTGTAGAGCTTAAGTCTGTTGAAGAAGTTAGCCGTGTACATAAAAAACAGTTGTTGACCTATCTGAGGCTGGCTGACAAAAGGTTAGGATTGTTAATTAATTTTGGATCTGAACTGATTCGCGATGGTATTTCAAGAGTAGTCAATGGTTTATAATTTTAAAATCTTTGCGCCTTTGCGCCTGGTTTATTGTAGTCAAGTTTTATTTAAAAAAATTAGCAGAAAATTATTATGTGCGAGAATGGGCCACCATTAAGCTCGTCGGAGCACATGATAATTTTTCTGCGGGTTATAAGCACTATA
>Ga0307379_10004827_pt1 | contig 19045 bp, 15 predicted proteins | sample UN2MG_FD_202237 | JGI IMG/M metagenome (GOLD analysis project Ga0307379, IMG submission 202237) | Soil microbial communities from Risofladan, Vaasa, Finland - UN-2 | ecosystem: Environmental > Terrestrial > Soil > Coastal area > Acid sulfate soil | place: Finland: Risofladan, Vaasa | collected... | reverse complement strand
GCGCCGGTGAACAGGGCCACGCTGTCCTTCTCGGCCCCCAGCCCCAGCGCGGTGCGGACGGGCAGGGCCCACGAGCGGGGGCATTGCAGGGCCGACCGGGGCCCCTTCCAGTCCAGCAGCTTCTTGCCGTCCAGCGTGCCCCGCAGGCGGGCGTCGGCGCCCTGGGTGGTCACCCTCACCGTTACGGTGTGCGAGGTGCGGTTGCTCAGCGTCCCCTCCGAACGCGTCTCGTTGTCGTCGCAGGCCTTGCCGTCCACGTAGCTCAGCCCGCTGGCCTGCCCGGCCTTGTAGCCCAGCAGCAGCGCCGCCGACGTCTCGCCCACGGGCAGGACCAGGCTGATCGCCCCGTCGCCATCGGGGCGGGTGAACTGCACCTTCAGCTCGTAGTCGCCGTTCGGCGCCGCCGGGACCAGGAAGCGGTCCTCGCCCTCCGCCTTGGCGCCGAGGGTGCTGCCCTTCCGCGCCCAGCGCCCGCTGACGCCGTGCTTGGCCGGGTCCACCAGCTTCAGCACGTCCACCCACGGCCCGGCCGCCGGCTCGGGAGACAGCGCCTCCAGCTCCTTCTCGATCTTGTCCAGCGTGAGCTTGACCTTCACGGCCGCCAGATCGCCGGCGTCGGCCTTCTGCACGTAGGCCTCCAGGTAGCCCTGGGCCCGGCGGAGCATCGCCACCTTGCCGATCGGCGTCGTGGCCGAGGAGCTGAGCGTGTGGTACCAGTTGCCCAACTCCAGGCAGGGGACATTCTGCAACTCGGCGATGGGCTTTACCGCCAGCGGGACGTAGGTCCGCAGGATCTCGTCGGACTCCGCCGTCAGCAGCTTCTCGGCGCGGGCCGGGGAGTCCAGCTCGATCAGGTACAGCTCGATCAGCCGCCGCCGGGCCGCGGCGTCGCCGGGGTCCTTTCTCAGCCGGGCCTCGAAGCCCTCCGCGACGCGGTAGACGCGGTCCAGGGCCGTCAGCCGCTCGATCTCGGCCTGGAGCTCCTTCTGCCGTGCCGACCGGATCCCGGCCGCCACCGAGACCGCCTGGCGGAGGTAGCTGATCGCGTCGGCGTACTTACCCCCCGCCGCCAGCGCGTCGGCCACGCCGGTCAGCGAGTCGATGAAGCGTTCCCCCATGGCCGGGCGCTCGGAGGCCGGCGCGGCGCCGTACTGCCGGCGGCGGATCGCCAGCAGCTTCTGGGCGGCGTCGGCGGCGCGGTCCGGGACGCGCTGGGCCAGTAGCTCCATCGCCTCGGCGGCCAGGTCCAGCCCCTGCGGCGCCGGGGAGGCCAGCCCGTAGGCCGCGTCGCACAGGGCCGCCGCCATCTCCGCCTGGCGGGAGTCGTGCTGGGCCGCGTCCAGCAACCGCCGGGCCAGGCCCACGTTGTCGTCGTGGCCGGGGGAGGCCTGGGCGTCGCGGATCGCCTGGCCGAACAACTCGTTGACCCTCGCCGCGGCGGCCTGGGCGTCCGGCGCCCCCGCCGTAGATGCCAGGGCCGGCATCGACATCGCCAGCAGGCAGGCCAAGGGACGTATCATGACAGCGTCTCCGGGATTCGGCACGGTCTTCTTACCCACAGGCCAAACGCTTCGGCAGGGGCGGTATTGCCCCGACGGGTCCAGACCGCAGGAATGGTTTGCCAAGGCCCTCCAGGGCGTCTAGAATGAGCCGTGCGGTCCCGCAGCCGCCCGGAGAGTCCCCATGGACGTGCCGATGGAGTTGTCCCGGATCCTGATCACCGAGTTCGGCGATCAGCAGGTGATCTTCCTTAAGGAGAAGAACGGGCAGCGCAGCTTCCCCATCCTGATCGGCACGATGGAGGCCCTGGCCATCGACCGCCGGCTCAAGGGCATCGAGACCCCCCGCCCCATGACCCACGAGCTGCTGGCTCGCGTCATCGATGCGATGGGCGGGCGGATCGACCGCATCGTCATCAACGACCTCCGCGAGCACACGTTCATCGCCACGCTCTATATCCGCCGGGGCACCGAGACGATCCGCGTGGACTCCCGCCCGTCCGACGCCATCGCGCTGGGCGTGGCCTTCGAGACGCCGATCTTCGTGGCCGAGCACGTGCTCGACAGCGTCCTGAACGAAGGCGGCACGGCCGAGGAACGCATCGAACTGCTCCGCAAGCGGATGGAGATGCTCCACCACGGCATCACCGAGCTGAACCGGCGGCTGAACGACGAGGACTTCCTCCACCAGGCGCCCGAGCCGGTCATCGCGCAGGTGCGCCGGCAACTGGACGAGATGCGCAACGAGTACGAGGCCATCGACCGCGTGCTCAAGAAGCTGGGGTGAGCCTCGCCGGCATCACCGGAACGTCACCTGCCCCAGCGAGATCACGATCCCCAGCGGATTGTAGAAGTGCGCGCAGAACGTGTTCTCGCCCGTGCCGGTCAGGATCATCCCGCGGTAGTTGCCCAGGTGGGCGGCGGCCAGTTCGGAGGCCGTCGGCCCCGCGCGCCGGGCGTTGTCGGCCCGCTCGAAGTGGTTCACGAAGCGGCAGAGGCTGTCGGCGGCGTCGCGCAGGATCTCCTGTGACGGGGAGTGCCCCAGGTCGTCGCCGCCTTGCCCGTAGTCCGGCGGGTAGATCCGAATGGCCGGCTGGGGGTCGGCATAGAAGATCAGCCCGCCCCAGGCGCTCCGCGTGTCGGCCCGGTCTCGCTCGGCCATGACCGCCATCGCCGCGCGGACCTGCGGCTGGGCGAGCATCTCCGCCAGCAGCCTCACCGTCCACAGGTCCGCCAGGCTCAGGCTGTCGAGGTGCTTCTCGAACCGGTCGCTGAAACCGTACCGCCCCGCCGCCCCCGACGCGTGCCGGGCCACGTGGCTGCGCCCCAGCAGGGCCTTGGAGATCTCCAGCACCAGCTCGGTCCGCCCCACCGCCCGCCGGAACGGGTCCTGAGCCAGCCGGCTGAGAAGGTGGAAGTCGCGAAGGTCGAACCGGTAGCCGTCATCGGCGCGCCATCGGCGGCAGAGGGCCCCGGCCTGGGCGAAGAGCTTGCCGTGGCCGCGGTAGAGGCTCTCGCACGCGGCCAGCTCTCCGGCCGTCGCGGGGAGGTAGTCGAACTCCCTCAGGAACAACTGCATCGCCGCGACGGCGTCGTTGGCGGGCTGGAGGGCGGCGATGCCTTGCCGGAGCCGGTCCTGCCCCTGCCGGGCCGCCAGGAGTTGCAGCGACAGGGGCGCCAGGGAGGCCTCCGCCTGGTTCAGCAGGCCCCGCAGCGCCTGGTCCCACGTCGCGCCGCTCTTCTGCTCCAGGAGGTTGCGGTACCGCGGCTCGTTGACGCCCGTGGCAGAGGCCTCCTTCGCCCACCGCCGCAGGATGTCCCCCACAGACACCTGGGCGAGGTTCTGCTCCATCCAGGACAGATCGTCCGTCGGCGTCCCGCCGGGAACGGTGGGAACGGGAGGGGGCGGGGAGATTCCGCCCGGCGCCGGGGGCGGGTTCGTGCCGGCCACGGCCAGCGAGGCCCCGGTCCCGCCCAGCGCCTCCGCCGCCGCCACACGCAGCGCCTCGGTCGCCGTGCCGTCGTCCCGCAGCGCCGACAGTTGCTGTTGGGCCTCCGGATCGCCCTGGCCCAACAGCCCCGCCAGGCGGACGGAACCGACCCGCTCGGACTCGCCGAGGTCCTTGTCCGTCGCCCGCCGCAGGTTGTGCAGCAGCACCGTTGGGGTCGGATACGGGTTCGGCTGGGTCCTGTCCTGCTCGTACTGCTCGATGCTGACCGGCGGGTGACGGACATCCTGCACCTCGCAGCCGCACGCCAGCAGCGCCAGCCCCAGGCCGATGCAACGGATCGTCCTGACCTTCACCTTGGGGAGTCTCATCATCCTTGCCTCGGAAACGGCCCGGTTCCCAGATTGCCACAGAGGATGATTCTACGCCGCCGCCCCACCGGCGAGCAAGACCGCAATGTCCCCCGGCGGCGACGCCGGCGCCGGACGACGGCCGGCAGCGAGGTGCGCCGCGGTTGCACGCCGGCGGCCGGGCGGGTAGACTCGCCGGCCTTATGAGCGGCAAACCGAGGAACGTGACGCCCCAGGACGTGCAGGAGCTGGTTCGCGGCTGCGAGGGCCTCTACACGCCCGAGGAGCTCCAGCAGCGCCTGACCGATGCGGCCGGGGCGGGCCGGCAGATGCGAATCAAACTCGGCCTGGACCCCACCGCGCCGGACATACATCTCGGGCACACGGTGGTCCTGCGGAAGGTGCGGCAGTTCCAGGACCTCGGGCACAAGGCGGTGATCATCATCGGCGACTACACGGCGCGGGTCGGCGACCCGACGGGCGTCAACAAGACCCGCCCCATGCTCTCGCCCGAGCAGATCGACGCCAACGCCGCGACGTACATCGACCAGGCCGGCACGGTCCTGGACACCTCGCCGGACAAGCTGGAGATCCGCAAGAACGGCGAGTGGCTGGCGGGCCTGCGCCTGGCGGACATCCTCCGCCTGGCCTCGCAGATGACCGTCGCCCGCATGATGGAGCGCGACACGTTCGAGACGCGCTACAAGGCCGGCGTGCCCATCGGCGTCCACGAGCTGCTCTACCCGCTGATGCAGGGCTACGACAGCGTGTCCATCGCCGCCGACGTCGAGCTGGGCGGGACCGACCAGACGTTCAACAACCTCGTCGGCCGGCAGCTCCAGGCCCACGCCGGCCAGAAGCCCCAGATCGTCATGATCATGCCCATCCTCGTCGGGCTGGACGGCACCGAGAAGATGAGCAAGTCCAAGGGCAACTACATCGGCGTCACCGAAGGGCCCAACGACATGTTCGGCAAGGTCATGAGCATCCCCGACGCCCTCATGCCCAACTACTACACTCTCCTGACCGACCTGCCGGGCGAGGAGGTCCACGCCCTGCTCGACCCCGCGCAGACCCACCCGCGCGACGCCAAGGTCCGCCTGGCGCGATGGGTCGTCAACGAGTTCCACGGCCCCGAGGCCGCCGACGCCGCGGCCGCCGAGTTCGACCGCGTCTTCAGCCGGCGCGACGTCCCCACGGACATGCCGGAGATCAGGGCGCCCGCCGGCACGATCGGGATCGTCGAGCTGATCACCGCGGCCGGCTTCGCGGAGTCCAACGGCGAGGCCCGCCGGCTGGTCAAGCAGAACGCCGTCAGCCTCGACGGCGAGAAGATCACCGACATCCACGCCGAGGTGAGCGTCTCGCCCGGGCAGGTCCTCCGCGTCGGCAAGCGCCGCTTCGGGCGGATCGTCGTCGGGTAGCGCCTCGGCGCCGCGGGGGCGTCACAGCGGCACGACGTGGACCTGCGGCGTGCCGGTCTTGTCGGACGTGTAGCAGACGTATCGGCCGGTGGGGCTGAACGAGGGGTGCACGTGGGCGCAGGCGGCGTGGCCGCCGTCCTGGGAGGCGTCGGGCCAGCAGAGCACCTCGTGCGTGCCGGCGGCCAGGTCGATCCGCAGCAGCGGGCTGTCGCCCTTCCGCTGGCAGTCGCTGAGGAAGTGCCGCCCGTCGGGCGAGCAGCAGCCGTGGCCGAGGTAGTGGCGGTAGCTGGTGAAGTGGGCCTCCCAGTCGCCGCCGTCCAGGCCCGCCGAGCAGATCGACACCGGGCACCAGTGGGGGTAGGTCTTGTCGAAGAAGAACATCCGCCGCCCGTCGGGGGACCAGCTCTCGTGCGTGACGACGCGGTAGCGGACCGGCGTGATGAACGGCCGGGCCTCGCCGGTCCGCGCGTCGGCCAGCCACGTCCGCGTGCGCTGCTCGTCGGGCCGATCCATCTGCCAGCAGGCGTTGCCGTGCGGGACGAAGCTCACCAGGTCCGCGTCGGCGGGGCAGATCATCGGGTGGCTGAAGCCCTCGGGCCACTCTAGCACGGGCCGCATCCGCCCGGTACCGACGTCCAGAAGCGCGAGCGTCGTCCGCGGCTCGGCCTGGGCTTCGACCACCGCCAGCGCCGCCCGGCGCCCGTCGGCGGAGAAGGAGATCGGATACGGCACCAGCCGGCCGGGCAACTGCCCGCGGACATCGGCGACGATCTCGTGCCCGCCGCCGGCGACGTCCACCGCGTGCATCTCGTGGGCGGTCAGGTAGAACGCACGCCGGCCGTCGGGGTGCATGCAGATCGAATGGCCGGTCAGGGCCGCGCCGTCGGAGAGGACGTCGATCTCGCCCGTCCGCAGGTCGCAGCGGTGCAGCTCCGACCGGCCCGTGCGCTGCGAGCGGAACACCAGGTAGCGCTCGTCGGCGGTGAAGCCCTGGGCCTCGAAGTACACCGCCTCGCTGGCCGCCGGGCCGGAGGTGATCTGCCAGACCTCCCGCCCGGTCCGCTCGTCGAGCTGCCGGATCCATTCGCAACGGGGCAATGCGTTCGCGTTCATGGGGCGGCTCCGGGTCCTGCCTCGGCGGCTCGACGGCCGCCGGGAGGGCTTGGTACCGCATCGCTCGGGGAAATGGAAGCCCTCGTCTGCCGGGCCGGACACGGGCCGGTAGAAACCCCACCCTCGGCCGGTTGTCCCGAAGCCCGCGCCCGCCGGCGGGAGGTTTGATCCGACATCAGAGACCGCCTTCGCGTGGAGGCGGGCCCAGAGAGCGAATAAGGAGAGACCCCGATGCGGACGTGGATGATGAAAAAGGTTCCTGGAACCTTTTTCGCGTTTTTCGGCAAAACCCCCGCAAAAACGCGGATTCCAGGAAAAAGGTTCCAGGAACCTTTTTGCCCTTTTCGCGGCCGCTACGGGGCCTGGGGGCTTTCGGGGGGCGCCTCGAAGATCACGTTCACGCCGCGGTCGCCCGTGCGGTTGAGGTACTCGCGCAGCTTCTCCGCCAGGACGGGCTGCTCGATCACGAGGTAATACGGCGCCGGCGGGAGGAGCTTCCGGGCGGCCATCCGGCGGCACGTCGGGTCGAGGACGTACCGCTGGCCGTACATCTCGCACTCCACCCACGCGTGGCCGGTCCTGTCCCGGCGCGCGTCGCGGACGCCGAAGACGACCCTCGATTCGATCCCGTCGCCCCGCAGCAGGTGGTGGAGGTAGAGGGCCATGTCCTCGCAGTCCCCCCGGCCGCGGCGGGCGGTCTCCTCGGGCGTCTGCCAGAAGTCGCCGCCCTCGTCGGCGGCGTACTCGATCTTCGCGACGGTCCGCAAGTGACTGTCCACCGTGGCGTCGACGCACGAGAGGCCGCACAGCGCCCCGCCCAGAAGGAACAGGAGCCGACTTGCCGTGGCACGGGCATCCTGCCCGTGCGTCGCAGGGCCATCCTGGCCCTGCCGGAACGGCCGGGATCCACGGGCGAGACGCCCGTGAGACGCATGGGCAAGATGCCCATGCCACGTCCTCACGCACGTTCTCAGCACGCAAAGAAGCCGTCGTCGAACATCGCTCATGATGCAGCCCATCCCATGAAGTCGAACGCCCTGATGGGTATCGGCAGGACGGGGCGGGATTGTCGGGCATCTTGCGGGTTTCTGCTTTGCTCTCGCCGGGGGCTTTGCGGATACTGGCGGCGCAAGAGGTCGATCATCCGTGGACCCATGCTCGCCGCAGGCCGGCGGGCCGCGAACGCAGGAAGGAGAGCCCCATGCCCAAGATCGCGATGATCGGAGCCGGAAGCCTCGTCTTCACCAAGACGCTCACGATGGACATCCTCGCCACCGAGGCGCTGGAGGGCGCCGAGCTGGCGCTGATGAGTCGGACCCGCCCGAAGCTCAAGCGCATGGAGGCCTTCGTACAGCGGGTCATCGACGAGAACCACAAGCCCGCGAAGGTCTCCTCCACCCTCGACCGCCGGGAGGCCCTGGACGGGGCCGACTACGTCATCGTCACGATCCAGGTCGGCGGGCTGGAGGCCTTCGGGCACGACTACAACATCCCCCTGAAGTACGGCGTGGACCAGTGCATCGGCGACTCGCTGGGGCCCGGCGGGGTCTTCCGCGCCTTGCGGACCATCCCCGTCCTGGTGGACATCGCCAACGACATGGAGGACCTCTGCCCCGACGCCGTCCTGCTGAACTACGCCAACCCCATGGCCGCGTGCTGCCTGGGGCTGGGGCTGGCCAGCGACGTGGAGTTCATCGGCCTCTGCCACGGCGTGCAGACGACGCTGGACCTGATCGGCAGCTACGTCGGCGTGCCGAAGGACCGGATCGACTTCCTCTGCGCGGGCATCAACCACATGGCGTGGTTCCTGTCGCTGGCGGACAAACGCGACGGGCGCGACCTGTACCCCCTCCTCCGCCGCAACTGCGAGAAGCCGGGCTACTACGTCAACGAGAAGGTCCGCTGCGAGGTCATGCGGCATTTCGGGTATTTCATGACCGAGAGCACCGGGCACCTCAGCGAGTACATCCCCTGGTTCCGCAGCAGCGAGCGGGCCCGGAAGCTCTACTGCGACGAGCCCGCCTTCGGCGGCGAGAGCGGGGCCTACTACAAGTACGCCAACATGCTCGACCGGAAGTACAAGCACGTCGACTGGCTGTCGCTGGAGTCCCCGAAGATCGAGCGCCGCAGCGTCGAGTACTGCTCCTACATCCTCGAGGCCATGGAGACCGACCGCGTCTTCCGGCTCAACGGAAACGTCCGCAACGACGGCTACATCACCAACCTCCCCGACGGCTGCTGCGTGGAGGTGCCGGTGTTCGTGGACTCCCGCGGCCTGCACCCGGTGACGGTGGGCGACCTGCCGACGCAGCTTGCGGCGCTGAACCAGTCCAACGTGACCGTCCAGACGCTCACGGCCGAGGCGGCGCTCACGGGCGACCCCGAGCTGGCCATGCAGGCCTGCGCGATGGACCCGCTGACCAGCGCCTGCTGCACGCTGAAGGAGGTCCGCGACATGGCGGCGGCGATGTTCCAGGCCCAGAAGAAGTGGCTGCCGCAGTTCAAGGGCCGCAAGCTCCGCCCCGCGCCGACGATCGCCATCCCCGCCAACGTGAAGCGTGCGGAGGTGCCGCTGGACCCGGCCCTGGCCATCGCCAACCGCTTCCAGATCCTCGCCGAGCAGAAGACCGACACCGGGGCGAAGAAGGCGAAGGCAAAGGCGAAGAAGGCGAAGAAGTAGGCAACGTCCCATGTCCACGGACAAGCTTCGCATCGGGTTCGTCGGCGTCGGCGGAATGGGGCAGTGCGCCCACCTGCGGAACTACGTGACCGTCCCGGACTGCCGGGTCGTCGCCCTCGCCGAACTGCGCGAGAAGACCGCCCGCGCCGTCGCCGAGCGCTACGGCGTGCCGAAAGTCTATCGCGACCACCGGGAGATGCTCGCCGCCGAGACGCTCGACGCGATCGTCGCCTCCCAGCCGTTCACGCGCCACGGCGTGCTCCTCTGCGAGCTGGCCAAGACGGGCCTGCCAATCTTCACCGAAAAACCCCTGGCCGGGTCGGTCGAGGTCGGCGAGCGAATCCTCGCCGCGGAGGCGGCCGGGGGGGCCAGGCACATGGTCGGCTACCACAAGCGGTCCGACCCCGCCACGGCGTACGCGAAGGCGGAGATCGACCGGCTCAAGCAGACCGGCGAGCTGGGGCCGCTGAAGTACGTCCGCATCCTCATGCCGGCGGGCGACTGGATCGCCTCGGGCTTTGCCGGCCTGATCGACGCGGGCGACCCCAAGCCGCAGCTCGACTGGGACCCTCCCGCCGGCGACATGGACGCCGAGACGTACAAGGCGTTCATCGGCTTCGTCAACTACTACATCCACCAGGTCAACCTGATGCGGCACCTGCTGGGCGAGCCGTACCGCGTGACGTACGCCGACCCCTCCGGCGTGCTGCTGGCGGGCCAGTCGGCCGGGGGCGTGGCGTGCGCGATCGAGATGACCCCCTACCGGACGACGATCGACTGGCAGGAGTCGGCCCTGGTGGCGTTCGAGAAGGGCTACGTGAAGCTGGAGCTTCCCGCCCCGCTGGCGAGCAACCGGCCGGGCGTGGTGGAGGTCCTGCGCGACCCCGGGGACGGCAAGGCACCGGAGGTCGTCCGCCCGCACCTGCCGTGGGTCGGCGCGATGACGCAGCAGGCGGCCAACTTCGTCGCCTTCGCCCGCGGCGACGCCCCCGCCCCCTGCGAAGCCGCCGAGGCCCTGGAAGACCTGAAGCTCGCACGCGAGTACGTCCGGCTGTGGAAAGGGAAGTAGCCGCCAGCTCTGGAGCGAAGCGACTGAAGTTCCGCAAGGTTCTGATCGCCGACGAGCGGTACGAGTCGGCGGGCGTGTTCGACGTCAACGGCGACGGCATCCCGGACATCGTCTCCGGGGCGTACTGGTACCAAGGGCCGGACTTCCGCAAGGCCCACCGGATCGGCGAGGTCGCCGCCTGCGGGGAGTACTACGACGACTTCTCGACGATCCCGATGGACGTCAACGGCGACGGGCGGATGGACTTCATCACCGGCGGGTGGTGGGGCAACTCGATCCGCTGGCGGGAGAACCCCGGCCAGAGCGGCAAGGAGTGGCCCGAGCACGTCATCGCCGAGACGGGCAACGTCGAGACGACCCGCGCGTGGGACGTCGACGGCGACGGCGAGCTGGAGCTCGTGCCCAACACGCCCGGCGGGCCCCTGGTCGTCTACAAGCTGGCCAAGGGCCCCGGCGGCCGGCCCGCGGGCCGGTTCGACGCGCACACGATCTGGCCGCACAACCAGGGCCACGGCCTGGGCTTCGGCGACATCACGGGCAACGGGCGGGGCGACTTCGTGCTCGCCAAGGGCTGGCTGGAGGCCCCGGCCGAGCCGTTCGCCGGCGAGTGGGTCTTCCACGAGGACTTCGACCTCGGCTCGGCCAGCGTGCCGGTGCTGGTGGTGGACGTCGACGGCGACGGGCGGAACGACCTGATCGTCGGGCAGAGCCACGCCTACGGCTTGCACTGGTGGCAGCAGCGGCGGGACGGCGGGAAACGGACATGGGTCCGCCACGCGATCGACCCGCACAACAGCCAGTACCACGACCTGGCCTGGGCGGACCTCGACGGCGACGGGGCGTGCGAGCTGGTCACCGGCAAGCGCTACCGCGCCCATTGCGGCAACGACCCCGGCGCCCGCGACGACGTGGGCATCTACTACTTCAAGTGGGACGGCGAGTCGTTCAGCAAGCAGATCATCGACTTCGGCCCGCCGCGGGTGGCCACGGGCGTCGGCATCCAGTTCGCCCTCGCCGACCTGACCGGCAGCGGCCGGCTGGACCTGGTAGCCCCCGGCAAGGACGGGCTGTACGTGTTCTTCAACGAGGGGATGACGTAGGCAGATCCCACTTCGAGCGACCTTGCGGAGGAGCGTGCGCGGTATGTCAGCTACCCTGTGCATGTCAGCGACCGCCAACGCGACATCTGGGCGGAAGAGCGGGACGAACCGCCAACATCCGCCCTGGATGCCAGGGAATGCCCGAAAAGCCTGCCGACATCGTGAGGCACTACCCAGTTTCCGGGGAGCACTAGAGGGGCTGCTGCCGGGCGCGGGATGTGGCGGAGGGTCGGCCGGCGATGCATGCCATGGCCGTTCTTGCCCTCTCGGCGGGAATCTGGGCAAGCCAGGGAATCCAGAAAGACCATAACTACCGGAAATCCGCAGAAAAAAGGAGTGAACACTTGGCAGGTTTCGACTGTCAAATATAATGTAAGTGAGTCGTCTGCTGCACCCCGAAGACGACGCAGGTCTCCCTCCACCTGTGTCAGGGATGCGGCACAACGGGCGATGCCGAGGTCTCCCTCCGCCTCAGCGTCGCCCTTTTTTAGCCATTCGCGGCGCGGCGGTTGGGCCGCAAGACGGCCACGGAGCGGGCGATGCGATGATCGAATTCAAGTGTCGACATTGCGGGAAGTTCCTCAAGCTTCCTCAGTCCTACGCGGGCAAGACGACCGAGTGCCCCGGCTGCCTGAGGCCGGTCCCCGTGCCGGGCGCGCCGCCGCCCAAGGCGCCGACCCACGCGCCAAGGTCCTCCACGCCGGAGATGCACCTCTGCGTGGACTGCGGGCGGTCCGTCCCCACCAGCCAGATCATGGAGCACACCGGGCAGTTCGTCTGCTACGACTGCTACCACGCCCGCAAGCCCATCGTCCTCAAGCCTCGCAAAAAGCGCAAGAAGGGCCGCAAGCGCAAGATCGCCCTGTGGTTGCTGCTGCTCGCCGCGGTGGGCGTGGGCCTCTGGGCGCTGTGGGCCTGCTTGTAGTCAGGGCAGTTTGCCGGTCACGCGGGTGAGCCTGTCGGCGGCGGCGATCTGCCGGCCGTCGGCGAAGACGCGCAGGCCGGGGCCCTTGCCGTAGCGCTTGCCGGTCTTGTCCCAAAGGATCGTCAGCACCCGGCCGTGGTACAGCACGTTGTCCAGGCAGAAGTGCTCCCACGTGCCGTCGGGCAGGAGCGGGTTGACCTCGACGGTGTCGTCGTCGCGCGGGCGCAGGCCGATCAGCCCGGTGATCACCAGGTCGCAGAACGTGGAGTGGTTGTAGTCCTTGCCGCGTTCCCTGCCGCCCTTGCCCGGGTTCCACGTGCCGTCCTTCCAGGCCTTCAGGCGGGTGCGGGAGAGCCAGTCTCCGGTATCCGGATTCAGGTTCTCGTCGATCCACGGCACGACCCCGCCGTCCTCCCGCGTGCGGCGATGGCTGACGGCATAGGTCTTGAGCGCCCGGAAGTAGACCCCCTTGTCCACCGCCGACTGCTCGTAGTCGCTCAGCACGTTGGCCAGGGCGGTCAGCGTGACGCTCGTGGCGAACGGCCAGCTCGGGCCGTTCCACTGGCACTCGTGGCCCTGGTAGGAGACGGCGAACCGCGGGTGGCGCCGCTCCGCGGTGGTCGGCCCGAAGGGCGCGCAGAAGCCGTTGGGGTCCGCGAGCTGCCGCCAGGCGACCTCGTAGCCCTTCTGCGCCGGGGGCAGGTGGACGTACCACGGCGTGTAGCCGTGCAGCTCGCGGACATCGGCCAGCTTGGGGTCCTTGCCCTTGTGCGGCAGGACCTTGAAGAACTTCGCCCCGTCGTCCCAGAGGCGCTCCAGCACCAGCGCGCGGAGCCGGTCCGCCTTGGCGTCGTACTCCGCGGCGAGCTTCCCGTCGCCGGCCAGGCGGGCGGTCCGGGCGATCGCCCGCGCGTCGCCGTACAGGTACGAGTTGATCGTCGCGCGGTAGCCGCTGCCGCCGATGGAGACCTCCATCCCGTCGCGGTCGTCGATCTGCCAGAACAGCCCCGCCTCGCCCAGGCGCGACTTCTCCCACGCCTGGTAGTTGGCCACGAGGTCCGGCAGCAGGTCCGCCAGCAGCGCCTTGTTCGGGCGCACCAGGTGACGCGCCCACATCGCGTCGGCCGCCCAGAAGCTGTACCGCCTCGGCTCGCCCCCCTTGCGGAACCAGAAGACCGAGTAGTCGTCCAGGTACTTCGCGTCGTGCAGCCAGCGGCCCTCGTAGTAGTGGTGCCCGGCCGGGCAACTGATCGTGTTGTGCTTGCCGGACCAGTTCACCTTCGGCAGGAACTCCGTGACGACGAAGCCGTCGGGCGTCTGCTTGAGGTGCTTGCGGAACGTCCACCAGCGGAAGTGGTACGTCCGCTCGATGTCCTCGTCGGGGCAGTCCAGCAGCGGCACGTTGGCCTGGAGGAACTCCGCGGCCCCGGCGTTGGGGACATGCTGGGGGTACAGCTCCTCGTCGTCGGCGTTGAACCGCTCGACGTAGCGGCGGAGCTTGCCGGCATCGAGGAGCATCGGCCCGCCGCGGCGCGGGGCCTCGGCGGCCGCCGGCGCGGGGGCGTCCCAGGCGAGGTCCTCGCCGTCGTGGACGGCCAGGCCGATCTGCTCGACGGACCCCCGCCGCCCGTTGTACCACAGCAGCCAGCGCCGCCGCGGCGCGTCCGGCACGGCGAACGGCTTGTAGCACGACTCGCCGTCCCACGCGCGGGCGTCGGGGGCGAGGATCGGGTTGTCCGGGCAGCGCTGCCAGCCGGTGAGCCCGTCGCGGCTGCGGGCCAGGCCGATCTGCGCCCGGTGCTCGTCGCGGAAGCCGATGTAGAGCATGTAGTGCCACCCCCCCTGCCGGACGACCTGGCAGGCGGTGACCTTGTGGGCCTCCCACTTGTTGGCGGGCTCGGCGCCGAAGACGGGGTTGGCGGGGTGCTTCGTCCACGTCCGGCCGTCGGGGCTCGTGGCGTGGCCGATGGCGTTCGGCTCGTACTGCTCGCCGCCGGAGTACCACATGCGGAAGAGCTTCGCCTGCCCGTCCCAGATCACGTGCGGGCACATCACGGCGACTTTCTCCCACTTCGCCTCGGGCGACAGCACGGGCTGGACGCCCTGGCGCGTCCAGGAGATGCCGTCGGGGCTCGTGGCGTAGCCGAGGAACGACTTCTCCGCCGTCTGGCCGGTGTACCACATGTGATAGCCGTCGTCGCGCTTCACCACGGCGGGTCGATTGATGCGGCCCTCCCAGTCCGTCGCTTTGTTCGGCGCCAGGACGATCCGCGGCTCGTCCCAGCGGATGCCGTCGGCGCTCTCCACGACCGCGATCGAGCCCTTCGGCCGCCACGAGAAGTACATCCGATAGCCGCCGGTCTCGACCAGCACGGCCACGTCGAAGCACGTCCCCAGCTTCCCGCCAAGCACCGGATTGCCCTCATGCTTCCGCCAGCCGGCCGTCTGCTTCGCTGTCATGGGGCCCTCCTGCGCGAACGCCGCCCCGGCGGCGGCGAGCAGCCCCGCACAGCAGATCAATGCCGCCAGGATTCGACACGCCGCCCGGGGTAGCGGATTCCAGTGAACTTCCGCCTCGGGATCGCGATGCTGCTTCCCCGTTGGCGTCGCGTGAGGTAGAATGTCTTCTATGGCGAAGCTGACTATCGACATCCCGGAAGAGCTCGACGCGGAGCTCAGGAAGTACTGCGAGCAGCAGCGGCTCGCCCCTGAGGAGGCCGTTCGCGAGATCCTTCGCCGTCGGCTGGCCGTGCAGAAGTTCCGCGAGCTGGCCGGCGAGACGGAGAAGTACGCCCGAGCGGCCGGCTTCACGTCGGAGGACGACATCCTCGGAACGTCCTCATGAAGATCGTCCTGGACTCGAACGTCCTGCTGGCGGCCTTCGGCATCGGTGGGGTCTGCCGCAACCTTCTGGAAACCTGCCTGGCCGTCCACCACGTCTGCATCTCCGAGTTCATCCTTGAGGAGTTCTCGCGCAACCTCCGCGCGAAGTTCCGCGTTCCTGCGGAGGTCGCGGACGCCGACCTCCATCTCCTGCGAACCGAGTGCGACCTCGTTCAGCCGATCGAAGTGGACCGCGATGCCTGCCGCGATCCGCGCGACCTGCCTGTTCTCGGGACCGTCTTGGCCGCCCAGGCTGATTGCCTGGTCACGGGCGACAAGGACCTGCTGTCGCTGGGCGAATTCAGTGGCCATTTGATCCTCTCCCCTCGGCAACTGCTGGACCGCTTGCAGGAATCCGCTCCGCCTTCCGACCCGTGAGTTGCTGCCCTCGCTGGCCGGGCATGTCGCAGGACAGCGGGGCGGCACCCATCAGGAACGCCCGCAGCCCCGCACAGCAGATCAGACCGGCCATGATTCGATACGCCAACATGGGCAAACGTCCTTTCGCCCCATTGGGGGCCCTATGCACCAGTGTAGTGTCACACAGTTGGGGACGCATTCCGGGCGCGGAAGAGCCCGCAGGCTTTGGCCGTGAGCTCAGCCGAACGGGCGATTGTCGGCAGCCTCGGGCGCGAGCCCGTGGTCGGGCGCCCCGTTGCGAACGAGCCCCGAAACGGGGCGACTGAGGGCCAGGCGAGCCCTGGCAATGCCTCAATCGCCCCTTGGCGGGGCTCTGATGGGCGACGGTCGTCCACCACGGGCTGGCGCCCGTGGCTACCTCCAGATGCCCGTTCGGCTGAGCTCACGGCCGAAGCCTCCGGGCTCAGGAAACGCCCGAGATGATGCGCCGTCTGGTTGAGACACACCACTGCACTCGCATTGCTCGGACGAGGTGGTCACAATCTGTGACCTCTTCCTTTTGCTCATCTTCCCGCTCTCTGCTTCGCAGCCGCGGTTCGCTGCCTTGCCACCCCCGCCCCGTACACCTGCCACGCCGTTCGTGTGCGACATCATGGCGACGTTCGGCCATCCAGGGGTCTCAGCGTGGTACGGCGCAAGCGGCGGATGCTCCCGCGATGGGGTCCGCCGGAGCCGGGTGGCCCCGACACCGACATGGACTCGCGGCGCCATTCCGAATGCTCCACGAGGATGCCGGTCTCCACGTTGAGGGTGAATCGACCTGAGATCTCTGTCGCGCCCTGGGCCACTTCCAGCACGAGACCGCCCAACTGTGGAACGTCAATCCCGTCCACTTTGGCCGTTTCGGTGGCGACGAACTCCACCGTTGCCAACCGCCCCTCGGGGGTCTCGGCCACCTTCGCCAGGCGGCATCTTCCGCGCGACTGGAGAGACATGGTCCCGGGTACATCAAGGGACCCCGCGGCCATCCACACGCCTCCCACGCCCACGGCCTCCTTCGGGAGCAGCCAAAGCGAAGGCAGACACGTCGAGTGGGTCCCGTACTTGGCCACGTCCTTGAGCTGGCTGAGCAGCTCGCCGGCAGCCGGCGACGCCGACCGGGCACTCTCTATCGTCTTCTCGAAGCCCGAGGCGTCTACGAACTGGAGCTTGCGGTCGATCACCAGGAGCTGGTCATTCTGAAGCGATGCCTTCAGGGCCGCACCGACCGGGTAGCGTTCCAGACTGGCCGGGGCATCCGTGTCAACGCACATCTCCGCGTTGCGGCTGCGATAGTACCTCGCACGCCTCGTGCGGAGCTTCAGCGTGACGCGCCCGGCCGAGTCCGGTGGGGATGCCTCCAGAATGTACCAATTGTCCTTCTCCTTTCGGAGAGCTTCCGTCGTGCCTTCGAAGCGCAGGACAGAGTGGCTCATCTCGTGCAGCTCGTAGCGGCCAGGAGGGTAGGCAAGGAACAGGGGCGTGAGCGGCTCGGAGCCGGGCGACGGCTGGGTCTGCGGGACCTCGATCTTCTCCATCCCCAGCGAGTTGGGGTCCGCCACTTTGCTGGGCCCTGAGCTGCCCTTCTGACACCCGGCCATCCCCATAAGCGCTATGGCCCATGCAATGATCCCCAGTGTCCTTACCATGGTTCATACTCTCTGCCGGTTCCGCGCCGGCTTGCCGTCGCTCCCTGTTTGCAGGCGTCCTTCTCTGCCCCCTCACGCCCAGTGCTGCTCGGGCCAGCCGTGCTGGTCGGTCAGGCCCATCGCGCCGCGCATCAGCCAGATCTGCCGGACGTGGGCCATGGTGTGCATGATCGTCCGCAGGTAGGCGTCGGCGCTGGTGCGCTTCTGCTCCTGCCACCAGAACGTGTCGGTGACGCGCGGGCCAAGCAGGTCGTCCTCGCTCGCCGCGGCCAGGTTCGCCATCGCCGCCTCGCGGAGCGTGCGGTGGCGCTGGAGGACCTGCTCGACGGTCGGCAGGTCGTGCATCTTGTCGCGCAGCTCTTCCGGCGTGGAGCCCCAGACGTCGAAGCGGTCCTCGTGCTCCAGGCAGTATCGTCCCGCCTGCGTGCGGCAGGTGTACTCGTCGAGGTTCCGCTGGAGGTGCATGACGATCGTGCCGATGTTGTGCCGCCCCGGCAGCGGGTAGCCCCACACCTGCTCGTCGCTCAGGTCGTGGAAGGACTCCTCCAGCGCCGTGAGCGCCTCGTCCAGGCCGATCTCGATCGCCTTCTTGAGCGTGGTGTTCCGCGCCTGGCCGGGAGCGAGCCTGCCAATGACCATGGGCGTCTCCTTCGGCGGGTATCGTAGCACAGGGGCCCCGCGGCCGGTACACTGTTCAACCTGTCAATAAGGAGCATCCGATGCGAACGACCACGCGACGCGACTTCCTCAAGGCGATGGGCATCACCGCGGCCGCGGCGGCCTTGCCGCGATGGGCCCGGGCGGCCCGCGGCGCCCTGACGGGCCGGCGGCCGCACATCGTGCTGATCATGGCCGACGACATGGGGTTCTCGGACATCTCCCCGTACGGCGGGGAGATCCGCACGCCCACGCTGGACGGGCTCGCCGCCGGCGGGCTGCGGTTCACGCAGTTCTACAACACCGCCCGCTGCTGCCCCACGCGCGCCAGCCTGATCACCGGCCTGTACCCCCACCAGGCGGGCGTCGGCCACATGATGAACGACCGCGGCCTGCCGGGCTATCGCGGCGACCTCAACCGCAACTGCATGACCATCGCGGAGGTGCTCAAGACGGCCGGGTACCGCACGTACATGACCGGCAAGTGGCACGTGACGCGGTTCGTCAATCCCAAGGACGACGGCGAGAAGCACAACTGGCCCCTCCAGCGCGGCTTCGACCGGTTCTTCGGGACGATCCACGGCGCCGGGAGCTTTTACGACCCCAACACGCTGACGCGGGACAACACGTACATCGTGCCGGGCAAGGACTTCTACTACACCGACGCGATCAGCGAGAACGCCGCGGAGTTCATCGCCGACCACGCCCGCGCCCACGCCGGCAAGCCGCTGTTCCTCTACGTGCCCTACACCTGCCCGCACTGGCCCATGCACGCCCTGCCGGAGGACATCGCCCGCTACAAGGGCCGCTACGACAGGGGCTGGGACGCCCTCCGCGCCGAGCGCCACAAGCGGCAGGTCGAGATGGGCATCGTCCGGGCCGAGTGGGGCATCACCGACCGCGACGAGCGCGTGCCGCCCTGGGAGGACGCCAAGCTGAAGGAATGGCACGCCCGCCGGATGGAGGTCTACGCCGCCATGGTCGACCGCATGGACCAGGGCATCGCGCGGATCGTCGCCGCCTTGAAGAAGGCCGGCCTGTTCGACGACACGCTGGTCCTGTTCCTGGCCGACAACGGCGGCTGCGCGGAGGAATACGGCAGCAGCGGCCCCGTCCGCCCGGACCCCAAGACCGCCGCGAAGATCGAGCCGATGGCCCCCGACGAGCTCCAGACTCGGATGCAGCCGCTCAAGACGCGCGACGGGCGGCCCGTGCGGACGGGCGAGGGCGTGATGCCCGGCCCGGCGGACACGTACATCGCCTACGGGCGGGGCTGGGCCAACGCCTCCAACACGCCGTTCCGCCTGTACAAGCACTGGGTGCATGAGGGCGGGATCGCCACGCCGCT
>Ga0307379_10004826_pt1 | contig 19047 bp, 18 predicted proteins | sample UN2MG_FD_202237 | JGI IMG/M metagenome (GOLD analysis project Ga0307379, IMG submission 202237) | Soil microbial communities from Risofladan, Vaasa, Finland - UN-2 | ecosystem: Environmental > Terrestrial > Soil > Coastal area > Acid sulfate soil | place: Finland: Risofladan, Vaasa | collected... | reverse complement strand
AAAATGAGTGTATTAGACCTAAAAAAGATAAAACAGGTACCTCTCTCAGAAGGACAATATGTAAACGAGGTGACTAAAAAAGTACAGATTGTATTACACCATACAGCAGGAAATTCTTCTGCTCCTGGAGTAATTAAAATGTGGAATGCAGATGACAGAGGTCGTATTGCTACATGTGTAGTTATATCTGGTAAAGGTTTAACTAAAGATACTTATGATGGGGAAATTGCTCAAGCATTCTCATCTAAAAAATGGGCACATCATTTAGGTATTAAGCCAGATGTATTCAGAGCTATGGGTGTAAAATATCAAAGGTTAGATAAGATTGCAATAGGTATTGAAATATGTAATTGGGGACCTTTAACTCTAAAAAATGGTAAGTACTATAACTATGTAAATAGAGAGGTACCAGCAGATCAGGTTTGCACATTAGAAAAACCATACAAAGGATATAAACATTATCATGCGTATACAGATGCTCAGATTGAATCTGTAAGACAATTACTTGTATACTGGAATAAAATATATGGTATTCCTCTTACATACAATGAAGCTGATATGTGGTCAGTATCAAAGAATGCATTGTCTGCAGTACCTGGAGTATACACTCATAACTCCTATAGAAGAGACAAAAGTGATATTAGTCCTCAGCCAAAAATGATAGCAATGCTTAAAACATTAAAGTGATGAAGTTTAGAAATAGTTGGAAAAGCCATAAACCAAGTTGGAAAACAATAACCATTAGATGTAGAGTGTCTTTAGTAGATATATTCTCTATTGAAATAGATCCGGCAAGAAATTTTTACTCATTTACCTTACTAAATTTTACTGTAAAGAATAGGTAATCTTAATCAAACTATAGAGATCCGGGTACTTTGTATGCCTGGATTTTTTTTGTTTAAATATTTCTTGTTTAAACTTTTCTTGTATATTTGTGTAAACTTTAATTAATATATAATGGAAAACCAACAAATGAATGAGGAGTTATCTCCAGAACAATTGGAAGCAAGAAGAGATGAAATGAAACAATTTTATGAAAAGTCTCTTCCTTATCTTGAAGCACAAGCTAAGTATGAAAAATTACTTACAGAAGTTGAAGAAGCAAGATACAAAAGAGCAACTATGCAGATTAATTATGCATCAATGATGGCTGCAGCTCAAGGTCCTGATTTAGATGATGAGGATGATGAAAGAGAAGATCTTCATCCACATGCTGTACCAACACCACAACCTGTAGCACAAGCACCTGCTGGAGGTAAAAAACTAAGAAAGGGTTAATGGCACTTGTTAATCAAGTACAGAAAAGGGTTAAAATGCCCAAATGGGATATTGTCAAGTTTCAGATTCTTACTCATTGTTATGTCAATCGTATAACAATGAGTGAATCTGATCTTGATTGTCTTACTTTACTCAGTTTTAATCAACCTATAGAGCTTAGTAATTTTTGTCTTGATGCTTCTTCAGAAGAAGACTGGATTTTTAAATCCCCTCAAACTGTTAGAAACAGTATAAATAAAGCTGAGAAAATTGGACTTATAATTAAGGATGCAAGTAACAAAAAAGTTATCATGTTAAATCCAGACTTAAAAGTTCAAACTGAAGGTACTATACTATTAGACTATAAATTTTTAGGAAATGATACCGAAGAAAGTAAATAGTTTATACAAGGAAATAACAGAAGAGTTTGATGTCTCTGAAGATTTAGTAGAAAGCTTAATTGAAGACTACTATAAAACATTAAGAAAAAAAATGAGTAGCTTAAGTGACTTAAGATTAAATGTAGATGGATTAGGTCATTTTGTTATTAAGATACAGAAGGTAAAGAAAGCAATACCTCATTATGAAAAAGTTTTACAAAATCATGACACCTCAACATTCGGTGCTTATCATAACAAAAAGAGTGTGGAAGAAAAACTAGAACTTTTAAATAAAATTCATGTGAAAGCTGAAGAAGAATTATTAAAAAGAAAAACTTTTAAAGATGAAAAATACTCTCAAAATAATTTGGCAGAACCGGAAGCAGATACTGGAGGGGATAACTAATACAGTTATCAGAGATGAAACAGTAGAAGAAATTGCTAGGTTAAGATATTCTATCTGTGATGAATGTCCGAGCAAAGGAAAAAAGTGTGCTGTAAAAGGTACTGCTCCATGTTGTAATGAATGTGGATGCTCACTTAATTTTAAAACCAGATCACTTGCTTCTGATTGCCCATTGGGTAAATGGGAAGCTCTTGCTACTGTAGAAGAAGAAGATGAATTAGATAATCTTAAAGATTAATATTATGATTGTATTTAATGCAGATGATCATAGTTACAAAAGTCTTGATGACAGTAACATTGATTGGATAAGTGTAACCACACTTGTTTCTCATTTTAAGAAACCATTTGATGCTAAGAAAATAGCAGAGAAAGTTACTAAAAATAAGAAATCAAAATGGTTTGGTATTGATCCTGTATTAATACAACAGATTTGGACTAATGAGGGAGATAGATCTACTACTCTTGGTACATGGTATCATAATCAAAGAGAAACTGACTTATGTGCATTAGCATCTATGGAAAGAGAAGGTGTTACTGTACCTGTATTTAAACCATCAGAAATTAAAGAAGGAGTTAAGATTTCTCCATTACAAAAACTTGAACCAGGGGTTTATCCAGAACACATGGTCTATTTAAGATCAGCTGGTATTTGTGGTCAATCAGATTTAGTTGAGGTAGTCAATGGTAAAGTAAATATCATTGACTACAAGACTAATAAGAAAATTGATATGGAATCTTATGTAGATTGGGAAGGTAAATCTGATAAAATGGGATTTCCTGTAGATACATTAGATGACTGTCATTTTTATCATTATGCTTTACAGTTGAGTATTTATATGTATATTATACTGAAGCATAATCCTAAATTAAAACCAGGAAGAATATTTATTCATCACGTTACCTTTGAAGTAGAGACTGAAGATAACTGGGGATATCCTGTAACTAAAAAAGATGAGAACGGAGAACCTGTATTAAAAGAGGTTAAACCAATTTCAATACCTTATTTGGTAGATGAAGTTATTGCAATTTTTCATTACCTTCATGATAACCGTGGTAAAATTAAAAAGAAATGATACTAACTAAACTATTTGATGTTCAGAATGGAGTGGTAATTCCTACTGAACATTGCTATACATTAAAGGCACTTAAAGATGTGATGGATGAATATCCTGATGATTATCTTAAAATATACTTGTACCTATTCTATATGTCCTGTCCTAATCCGGATTTAAATCCATTCTTCTTTACTCCTGATATAGATAAGGAACATTTAATCTTGGATCAAATTGGAGCAGAATTCTCTACCGAAGATGAAACAGTCTTTGCAGCATTACAGTTTTGTCAAAAAATGTATGAAACACCTACATCTAGAGCATATAGAGGTATTGCAACTATGTTAGATAGATTAGGTAGGTATATGGAAAATACTCCTATTACACATGGAAGAGATGGTAACTTTAATTCTATAATTGCTGCTGCTAAAAACTACGAGGCAATTAGACAGTCTTTCAAAGGAGCTTATAAAGATCTTCAGGAAGAACAACAAAGTAAAGTAAGAGGTGGACAAGGACTAGCATATGACATGTAATGAGTGAAATTTATCAAGACATACCAACCTATGAAAACGGAAACTGGACAACCACAAGTTTTGACTCCAGAGAGGAGTTCAATAACTTCATCTTTAGTGTATTTAAAGAACCTGGAGAGTACAACTTCAATGAAACTACCAATACTGTTTTTATATCTGAGTCAACCAAATTTAAAAAAGATAGAGTATACTGTACAGCTCCCTTCAAGTCAAAAGACTTTATAAACTATTGGGACGATCAGAAAACTAAATGTAGAAAAGGAATCATAGTTAAAGATGGTGATTTAACTTGGTTTGTATGTAGAGAATACTACATGTGGTTAAACTTTCTACCAATATTTGACAAAGAAGAACAGAAGTTTGGTTTTGCCAAAATCCGTGATGCTCAGTATCATTTGGCACTCTATGAACTTCTTGCTGAACTTAACTACAAACATGCAGCTATTTTAAAGAAACGACAGATTGCTTCTTCTTATTATCACATGGGTAAGTTTATAAATCAGCAATGGTTTGAGGCTGGGGTTACTCTTAAGATGGGAGCTAGTCTTAAAGATTATATCAATGAGAAAGGATCTTGGAAGTTCTTACAGGAGTATGCAGCATTTTTAAATGAACACACTGCATGGTATCGTCCTATGTCACCAGACAAAGTAATGATGTGGCAACAGAAGATTGAGGTACGAAAAGGAGATAGAAAGAATGAAGTTGGTCTCAAAGGAACTATACAAGGTATGTCATTTGAGAAAGATCCTACAAATGGTGTAGGGGGTCCAGTTAAATACTTCTTTCATGAAGAGGCTGGAATTGCTCCTAAGATGGATCAGACTTATGAGTACATGAGACCAGCAATGAGATCTGGTTTAATTACTACGGGTATGTTTATAGCTGCAGGATCTGTGGGGGATTTATCTCAGTGTAATCCACTTAAAGATATGATCCTAAATCCTACATCCAAAGATATATATGCCGTACAGACTAATCTAATTGATGAAAAGGGTACTGAAGGTTTGTCAGGTTTGTTTATTCCTGAACAGTGGTCTATGCCTCCATACATTGATAACTATGGTAATTCACTTGTAGAAGAAGCTGTAGAAGCATTGGAAAAACAATTCAAACAATGGAAAGATGAGTTGTCTCCAGAAGACTACCAGCTCCGTATATCTCAGCATCCTAGAAATATTAAAGAAGCATTTGCTTATAGAACAGTATCTGTATTTCCTCCACATCTTCTTGGTGCACAAGAAAGAAGAATTGAAGATAAAGAATATGGGTTTGAGTATCTAGATATATCTACTGATGTAGAAGGAAAACCTTCAGTTACTAAGAGTAACAAGAGACCTATCATGGAATTTCCAGTTAATAAAAAGACAGAGGATAAAACAGGATGTCTTGTTGTATGGGAAAGACCAGTAGCTAATCCTACATTTGGAATGTACTATGCATCTGTTGACCCCGTGTCTGAGGGAAAAACAACTACATCAGAGTCTCTTTGTTCTATCTACATAATGAAGGCTCCTATTGAAGTAACCAAAGTTACCGGAGTAGAAACAGAAACTTATATAGAGCAGGGTAAAATAGTGGCAGCTTGGTGTGGTAGATATGATGATATAACTAAAACCCATCGTCAACTTGAATTAATAATTGAATGGTACAATGCATGGGCACTAGTAGAAAACAACATTTCACTCTTTATACAGTATATGATTCAAAGGAGAAAACAAAGATATCTGGTACCCAAGAGTCAGATAGTTTTCTTAAAAGACTTAGGATCTAATAATAACGTATTCCAGGAGTATGGTTGGAAAAATACAGGAACTCTATTCAAGGCACATCTTCTTAGTTATGCTATAGAATATACTAAAGAGGAATTAGATCAAGAACTTAAACCAGATGGAACTGTTGTTAGAACAACCTATGGTATAGAACGTATTCCTGATCCTATGTTGATTAAGGAAATGAGGGAATATGCAGATGGAGTCAACGTGGATAGACTAGTTTCTTTTGCAGCATTAGTATCTTTCATGAAAATTCAAGAATCAAATAGAGGATTTACCAAGAGAGTCATCATGGATGATGTAGCTAAAAACTTGCAAAAGTCAGAAAATTTGTTTAAATTAAATAAGAGTCCATTTAGACATATGGGTGGTAGTATGAAAAATACTACTAATGAATTTAAAAGATCGGCATTTAAAAATATTAAATAAAGAGTTATGCAAATAATTAATGCATTACAAGCTAAGAAGGGAGCTAAGACAGAACAAAATAGATTGGGTAGTATAACCCAACCATTACAGTTTTTACCTAAAAAAGATAAAACAGAAGAGTGGGCTGCTTGGAACTTAGACTGGTTGGAATGGCATGGATTAAAACAAATCCGTAGAAATGCCAGAAGACTAATGAAGAACTATAAATTAGCTAAAGGTGTTATTGATAGAACAGACTATATTGTTGAGGAAGATAATGAAATGAGAGATATAGTTGATACATTGACAAAAGAAGATGTGTCAGCTTTAGAATTAAAGTTTTATCCTATCATTCCAAATGTAGTTAATGTCTTAGTAGCTGAATTTGCAAAGAGATCAACTAGGTTAAGTTATAGAGCTATTGATGATTTTTCTTACAATGAAATGCTTGAGCAAAAACGAGCACAAGTAGAACAGACATTGATGGCAGATGCTCAAACTAAAATGATGGCTGCTATGTTAGAGCAAGGATTGGATCCTGAGTCTGAAGAAGCACAACAACAAATGAATCCTGAAAGTCTTAAGTCATTGCCTGAAATAGAGCAGTTCTTCAAGAAAGACTATCGTTCTATGGTAGAACAATGGGCTGAACACCAACATAAAGTTGATGTTGAAAGATTTAGGATGGATGAATTAGAAGAAAGAGCTTTCCGTGACATGTTAATTACAGATAGAGAGTTCTGGCATTTTAGAATGATGGAGGATGATTATGATGTAGAGTTATGGAATCCTGTTCTTACATTCTATCATAAGTCTCCAGACATTAGATATATCTCTCAAAGTAACTGGGTTGGTAAGACAGATATGTTTACTGTATCTGATGTTATTGATAAGTTTGGACATGTTCTTACAGAAGAACAACATAGAGCTCTTGAATCAGTATATCCAATTAGATCTGCTGGTTACAACATTGGAGGTTTACAAAATGATGGTTCATTCTATGATGGAACTAAATCACATGAGTGGAATACCAACATGCCATCACTTGGTATGAGACAATATACATCATTTATGTCTGGTAATATTCTTGATGGTTCTGATATCATTACTCAGATCTTAGCAGAAGGAGAAGATTACTTTGATCAAAGTACAGCTTATTTATTAAGAGTAACTACAGCTTACTGGAAGTCTCAAAAGAAAATAGGACACTTAACTAAGATTAGTGAAGAAGGTGAAGTGTTAAATGAAATAGTTTCTGAAGACTTTACTATTACAGATAAACCAATATACGATACAAGACTTTTTAAAAATAAAACTAAAGACAATCTTTTATTTGGAGAACATATAGATTGGATTTGGATTAATGAAGTTTGGGGTGGTATTAAGATTGGACCAAATATACCATCATTTTGGGGTATGAATAATCCTGGGGGGTTCTCTCCAATTTATATTGGTGTAAATAGAAATCATATTGGCCCACTTAAGTTTCAATTTAAAGGTGATGCTAATCTATATGGATGTAAGCTTCCTGTAGAAGGTTCTGTCTTTTCTGATAGAAATACAAAGTCTACAGCTTTAATTGACTTAATGAAACCATACCAGATTGGATATAACATTGTCAATAATCAGATAGCAGATATACTAGTAGATGAACTAGGTACTGTGATCATGCTTGACCAAAACTCTCTTCCTAGACACTCACTAGGAGAAGACTGGGGGAAAGGTAACTTGGCCAAAGCATATGTGGCAATGAAGAATTTCCAGATGCTTCCTCTAGATACATCTATCACAAATACAGAGAATGCATTAAACTTTAATCATTTCCAGAAACTTGATCTAGATCAGACAAATAGACTTATGTCTAGAATACAGTTGGCTAACTATTTTAAACAACAGGCATATGAAGTAATTGGTGTAAACCCACAAAGAATGGGACAACAGTTATCTCAGTCTACGGCTACTGGAGTAGAACAAGCAATGCAAGCATCATATGCTCAGACAGAAATGTTCTTTATACAACACTGTGATTACTTAATGCCTAGAGTTCATGAAATGAGAACTGACTTGGCACAATACTATCATTCTACTAAACCATCAGCAAGATTAACTTATGTTACATCAGCAGATGAAAAAGTAAACTTTGAAATTAATGGTACAGATCTTTTACTTAGAGATCTTAATATTGCTATTACTACAAATGCAAACCACCGTGCTATTCTAGAACAGTTAAAACAAATGGCTATTCAAAATAACACTACTGGAGCTTCTATTTATGATCTTGGTAAGGTTGTACAATCTGATTCAATTGCTGCTCTTAATGCTGTTCTTAAAGATTCTGAACAAAAACAACAACAACAGAAACAACAAGAAATGCAACAACAACAGCAAATGCAAGACCAAGCACTTCAGAAACAACAAGAGATTGAGCAAATGAAGATTGATTCTGAAGCAGCTGAAAATCAGAAAAATAGAGAAAGAGATATACTTGTTGCAGAAATTAGAGCAGCAGGTTATGGTTCTATGGCTGATATTAATCAGAACCAAGAGTCTGACTTTAAAGAAGCTATGAAAGATATCCGGGATACTGAGCAGTACCAAGAACAGACTGGGCTACAAAGAGAAAAAGAATCTAATAGAATGGCAATTGAATCTCAAAAAGGACAACTTGAAAGAGAGAAACTTCAGACCCAAAAACAGATTGCAGACACTCAATTAGAAATTGCAAGAGAAAACAAAAATAAATTTGATATAAAACCTAATAAAGAAAAATAGTACTTAGCTATATACTACAATTTATTTTTTCAGACTTTTAAATTTTTCAAGTTTATTTTGTATATTACTATATAAACAAAAACCAACAGAATGGAAACAACCAACAAAAACCCTGAAGATCAGGTGCTGGATTCTACAACGGTAGAACAGGTAGAAGTAAATATTGATGATATCTTTGGAATGCCTGGAGCAGAAAATGTTATGCTACCACAAGATGAAGAAGATAAACCAAAGTCAATGTTTCATAAAGAAACTGTAGACACTACGTTCTTTGACAATCCTACTGCTACTGTAGAGGAAAGACAACAAGCTCAAGAGAAAAAGATAGAAGTTCAAGAAACTATTAATGAACTTGATAGTCTTATTTCTCAAGAAGAAGAAGCTGGTAATAAAGGAAGACCTAAAGTAGATAAGTCTGGTCTTGCTGAGTTAGCATCTAAAATGATTGAAGAAGGTTCTTTAGTTGGATTTGATGATGATAAACCATTAGAAGAATATACAACAAAAGACTTTAGAGAATTATTTGAAGCTAACTTTCAAGAAAGAGAAAATCAAATAAGACAAAATACTCCAAGAGAGTTTTTTAATTCATTACCAGAAGAACTTCAGTATGCTGCTAAATATGTAGCTGATGGTGGACAAGATCTTAAAGGTCTTTTCAGAACCTTAGCTCATGTAGAAGAGATGAGACAACTTGATCCAACAGATGAATATGATCAAGCAGAAATTGCAAGATCATATCTTCATACTACAGGTTTTGGAACAGCAGAAGAAATTGAATCTGAGATCCAAGACTGGAAAGATTTAAATAGATTAGAACAAAAAGCTAATCAATTTAAACCAAAGTTAGATGCAATGCAAGAAGAAATTGTTGCAAGACAACTAGCAGAACAAGAACATAAAAAGTCTATGCAAGCTGAACAAGCAAAAGCATATCAAGAAAATGTTTATACAACTCTAGCTGCAGGTACAATTGGTGGTTTAAAACTTGACAAGAAAGTACAAGGTTTATTATTCTCCGGACTAGTGCAACCAAACTACCCCTCTATTTCAGGAAAACCAACCAACTTACTTGGGCACTTATTAGAGAAGTATCAATTTGTAGAACCAAGACATGACCTTATTGCTGAAGCACTTTGGTTACTTGCAGATCCAAATGGATACAAAAACAAAGTAAGAGATCAAGGTGGTAAGGCTGCAGTAGAGAAAACAGTCAGACAGTTGAAGACTGAAGAGTCAAGAAAAATTGGTTCTTCAATTAACAACCAGTATGACGATGAACCTAGAAGACCATCAGCTCCTAGGTCTGAACCAAGAAAACTTTCTAAAAACTCAATGTTTAGAAGATTTTAATAAATAGTAACAATTAAAAACAAATAAAAAATGGCAACTCCAGTTTTAAACAATGGTATATTCCTCCGGGATACAGCCTACCAAGCAAGTTCCCATGTGGATTCATACCACTTGGTTAACATGCTGAAAGATGCTGAACCTATGGATTTAGGTCCAGTTGACCTTTGGGCAATGGCTCAAAAAGTTGAAATGCCACTTTATCAAATGTCTTCATTTGGTGGCAAGAATGTAATTATGGTTGACAATGCTCGTGGAGAGTATAGATGGCAGACTCCTGTCTCTGTAGATCTTCCTTACATTGTTGAAGACATTGAACCAAATCTTGACTTTAAAGGTACAGATGGTTCAACTTTCCGTATCAAGTTAAACAGACGTGAATTTGGACATGGTGATATCATCACTTATGACAAATATAACGGAGTTGAGATGTACATTACTGACGAGGATATCCTTCCTGTAGGAGATGGTTTCATCTACACTGTTCAATTAGTGAACAATGATAACTTCAAATATCTTGATTCTAAATATTTGACAAACGGAACTAAAGTATTCCGTAAAGGTTCTGCTCGTGGTGAGTATGGAGAAAGATTCTCTGACATTACTACAAGAACTGGTTTCCGTGAATTCTACAACTTCGTAGGAGGTGCAGAAGCTCACGTACATTATTCTATCTCATCTCGTGCAGACTTGATGATCAAAGGTGGAATGAATGCAGATGGTACAGTTCCTGTAACTGAGATCTGGAGATCATTTGATAAAACTAATGATCCTTCTATTTCTTCATTAGATGATATGATCAAGATCATGGGTAAAGACAAAGTTAAACGTGCATTTGATAACGGTGACTTGTCTAGAACTTTCTTGACTCAAATGGAAGCTGCTCACTTGACAAAAGTTGCAACTGACATTGAGACTTACTTAATGTGGGGACAAGGAGGTAGAGTTCGTCAAGATGGTCCAGATGACATCAGATTGTCTGTCGGTCTTTGGAGACAGTTGGATAACTCTTTCAAAAGAATCTACAACAAAAATAACTTTACATTGGATTTGTTCCGTGGAGAAATCTACAACTTCTTTAATGGTAAAGTTGAGTTCCAAGGTCCAGATCCAAAAAGATCTCTAGTAGTTCAAACTGGTATGGGTGGAATGAGAATGGTAAATGAAGCTATTAAGAGAGAAGCTGTTGCTTCAGGTCTTTTAATTCAAGCTGCTGATATTGGTGCAATCACTGGTAAAGGTATGGACTTGAACTTTGGATTTGCTTATACTTCATATGTAATTCCTTTCTTGGCAAATGTTAAGTTTGTATTGAACCCAGCATTTGACAATATCCATACTAATGATATTGAGAATCCAATCATTGATGGTTTCCCATTATCTTCTTATTCATTCATCATCTTTGATATCACTGACAATACAAATGATAATATCTATCTATTGAAATTGTCTTGGGATAATCAATTGAAATGGTGGTATCAAAATGGTACTATGGACTACATGGGACGTACTCAAGGGTTCCAGTCTTCTGGTCAGTTCAATGGATACCGTGTAATGATGTCTCAAACAATGCCAGCTATTTGGGTTAAAGATCCAACTAAGGTATTGAAGATTGTTATGAGAAACCCGGTAACAGGTGGTTCATTCTAATCCATCATATATAATAAAAATAGGGAGGGGGTAACTCCTCCCTTTTTTAAATTTTGTAATTTAACAACCAACAAATAAAAAACCAACAAAAAATGGAAACAACAAATTTTACAATGGTCGAGGTCGGAGTAGGAAGTATTAAGAAAACTTCAATTGCAGTAAGACCTTATTTTGACAAACAAGCTTCTAATTTAGGATTAGAAGAGTATGGAATGAGTCTCTTTGATGGAGTAACACATAATGAGCAACTTGCATGTTTAGAACTCAATGGAGTAATTAGATACATTACAGGTCTTAATGAGTTTGCACCTGAGATTAAACTATTACATCCAGAAGAAAGAGATGCAAGAGTTAAAGAGATAAGAACTTCTATAGCTGAATTAGAAAAAGAATTGGCTGCAAATATTCTTGATCCAGAAGACGGAGATTTCTGGAATAAAGTAAAGTTGCTTAAACCAGACAACAAAGAATTTTGGAATAAGATAGATATAGCATGTGGTAATGAACCAGTATATCTAGATCCAATTAAACCTTTTGATAGAATTAAACTTCATGCTATTGAAGCTGGAGGATTTGCAATGATTGCAAAAAGTTATGATGATGCAAGATCAAAAGCAGTTCCACCTAAGTTCTACCTAGATAAGGAAGAAGAAACTGTAATGTACAGAACTGAGTACAAAAAACTTAGAAATAAAGCTTACTCTGAATTACAGAAACTATACGATAAAAACAGTACTAAGTTATTCTACATTGCTAAAGTTGTAGATGCTAATAGTTCTCAGTACAGAAAGTCTACTCCGTTAGATGTTATCTATGAAAACATGGATAAATACATTGCCGGTGAAGGAGCTGAATCTAACAAGGAACGTGCAGCAAAAACATTTATTGATGCAGTTAATTTAGACATGGAAACATTAAAAATTAAATCAATTGTTAAAGATTCCAGTTTTTTTAAGTATATTATTAATAAGGCAGATGGATATATTTATCATGCAAAACAAAATGCTTTGCTTGGAAGAAATGTATCTGATGTTCTTGAACACTTGAAGAATCCATTGAATGAAGATATTCTTAAGGATTTGATTGCTTCTTGTGAAAAGTATTGGAACACTTAAAAATAAAATAAAATGAAAACAATGTCTAAAGCTATGTACGGCAAATCAATGATGCAAAAAGGTGGTACTAAAAAATACCAACAGGGAGGTTCAACTCCTGCAACTCCTTTTGAAAAAAGACAAGCTAAAAAAATTGCTAAAGCTAAAACAAGAGCAACTGTAGCAGAAATTGAAGGAGAAGGAACTGTGTCTCAAAAAAGAGATAACAGAGCTAAACGTGTATCTACAATGGCAGGTACTGCAAGAACAAAAACTCCTAGAAATTTATCAACTTCAAATTCTACATCAACATCTACAACAGATAACAGAAATAGTGGTAATACAAGAAATACTACTAATTCTGGATCTAGTTCTGGATCTAATTCAGGTGCTACAGGTGGACAAGGTGGAGCAGGAGGACGTTCTGGTTCTTCTTCTGGAGTAGATAACTCAAGAAAGTCTAGTACTTCAGTTAGACAATCACAAGACAATAGTCGTACAACTAATGTTAAAAATACTTCTAATACTAATGTTAGACAGTCTCAAAACAATAGTAGAAATACTTCTGTAAATCAATCACAAGATAATAGTAAGTACACTGATAAAAGCACTACTAAGTACACTGATAAAAGTACTAAATCAAGTGTTAATCAAAGTAGAAAAAATACTCAGATAGGTACAGGTAATACATCTACTAAAAACTCTAACTATAAAAAAGGTGGTGTTACTAAAATGAAAATGGGAGGTACTATGAAACCAGGTATGATGAAAAAAGGTGGTACTAAAAAGAAATAATGGATAGTAAAAAAAATTGGATCAAAGGTGCTATTAAAAAACCAGGTGCTCTTACAGCTACAGCTAAGAGGGCAGGTGCTGTTAAAAAAGACGGGACTATTAAAAAATCTTGGTTAAAAGATAAAGCTAAAGGATCTGGTAAAACTGCACAAAGAGCAAGGCTTGCTATTACATTAGGTAAAATGAAAAAGAAAAAATAGATGCTTAATAGTACTATAATCATAAAAGTAAAAGAAAGACTTAACAAATTAGATAGTCAAGATTATGATAATCTTGAATGTTGGCAAATTGTTGAGGCTTTTAATAAAGCTCAAGTAGAATGGGTCAGAAGACAATTACATGGTATAAATGTAGTTAAAGAAGGAGATGAACAATCTACTAGAAGAAAAGATGATTTACAAATACTTTTAAATACTTTACCTGTCAGTTTATCTAATTCTGACAGGTCTTTTTCTGCTCCTATACCTGAAAATTATTTACAATGGAAAAGAGTAGATGCTTTTGCAACTAATAAGTGTTGTAGTGAAAAAAGACCTATGACAGTATATTTAGCTGAAGAAGGTAATCTTAGTCAATTACTTAGAGATCTTTCTAAAAGACCTAGTTTTGAATGGGCTGAAACTTTTGCTACCTTAAAAAACAATAGAGTATTTATTTATACTAATGATGAGTTTAATATAGAGAATGCTAATTTAACTTACTACAGACAACCTATTAGAATTGCAGTACTAAATTGTGTAGATCCTTATACAAATCAAACTACTACTTTAGATGTTGAATCAGAGTTTAAAGATGATATAGTAGAATTAATAATAGATGAGGCAGTAAGTATACTAGCTGGTGATATTGAATCAGTAAATCAATCAGATAGAGGTACACAAAATACTGAACGTAATAACTAATAAAAAATGGAAAAACCAAGAATGTTAAAAAGAATAGATACTGTTTCTAAAGCTATAACTCCTATTTATAACGGTGCAGAGTCAGTATCTTCTGACATATCATATTTAACTGCAGAGTTAATGGCTTCAAGAACTTCGTTTCATTTACTTCACTTAAAAGTAACAGGACCAGGTTCTTTTGCAGCACACTTAGCTTTAAATGAATTATATGATGCATTACCTGGTTTAGTAGATACAATAGTTGAAGGATTTCAAGGTGTTGAAGAAACTATTTTAGAGTGTTCTCCAGTTGAACCAAAAGTTTTGGAAGATGTAGAGGATGCAATTAACTATTTAAGAATGCTTTATAAAAAAGTAACTCTAGTACAAAGTAAAGTACCTTATTCTGAAATAGTAAATAATATGGATTTAATAAAAGATGCAATAAGCAAAGCTAAATATAAACTTTTATTTCTTAAATAGTTTTGCTTATTTAAATCTTTTTATTATATTATAGTATATATATATTTGTTTAATTAAATTTTAAAAAAATGGCTTATTTTAATCACGCGTTTAAGAAAACGTTTTTAGCAACAGGGCAAAACCAAACAGGTACTACTGTTGTTTTACCTAATGGTACGTCTACTACAGCTAGTACTGTAGGAGGTCAACTTACTACTACAGGTTTACCAACAGTTGTTTTGAATCAGCTTTCTGCAGCTGCTACTTCAAAATTAACTAATGGTTACATTGGATTGTTTGATGCAGGCACACAACTTTCTGTTACAGGAGCTGCATTAGCGGGAGCTTCTGATTGTTGTAATGTTATCCTTGCAGGATCAGCAATTTACACTAATGATAAGGTTGGACCTTTTCATGGTGGTTATCAAGAGACTAACAAGTCTAAGATGATTAACCCTAAGTATGCAAGTAGATTGTATGCTTCTCCAGCTTGTGATGCACAAAATCAAATCGTGCACGTAGGTTCTACTTACTTTACTGCAGGTGGGGGTTTAATTCTTGCTAATCTTTCTATTACTACCCCTGGTACTGGATATACTCCAGATGGTGTTTATGAAGTTGAAGTTACAGGTGGCTCTGGAACAGGAGCTTTAGTAGAAGTTACTGTAACAGCAGGTGTTCCTGCAATTACTGCAGTTTTAAATCCTGGTAAAGATTACTTAGATGCAGATACTGGTTTAGGTATTGATCTTTCTACTCCAGGTACTGATGTAGTATTTGATTCAGGTGATGTAACTGATGCTGCAGGTGGTGCAGATTGTTGTAAAGAATTTTTATGTGATGAGACTTACTCTTTACGTTTAGACATTAAAGGTTCTCCAGCATTAAGATTCTTAAACCGTAACTCTTACTATACTACAGATTACTATACTGGATGTTGTGCAGATGAAACTGTTGCTCCTGCACCTGTTGACTCTACTTTAGTTATGGTAGGTTGGGCTGAGCAATTATTGAACTCTCCACTTATTCGTCCATTTATCTCTATTCTTGTAGTAGATGAAACTGGTACTATTTGGTATCCACCTTCAAGCCCATCAGTTCCTGCTGGTTTTGATACTTGGAATAACTATGTATCTACAGGACATATTGCTGATGCATGTGCAGGTTTAATTATTGCAGGTGCTTATGTTGATACTCGTTTTGGAGATTGTACTTTCCAAACTTCTGATTTCTTTGAAAAAGAGCCAGTAAGATTGTATATTTCTGAAGTAGATTATAACGGAGATCCTTGTACTTTTGGAGGTATCTGTGTTGAAACAGAGTGTGAATCTCGTCAAGCTAATGGATTTGGTGAGCAAGCAGTAAGAGATTTGATTATGTCAGAGTCTTACCGTCAAAACTTCTTCCACTCAGATTTGAGAATCCGTGAGATTACTCAAGGGGATCAAGAGTTGCAAGTTATTGATCGTACAGCACTTTATGACCGAGTTTACTTACAACATAATGTTCCACGTTTTAATAACCCATCTGGAGTATTTGATAATGATCAATATTTACTTGAGATCATTCTTCCAGAAGTAGGAGCAGCTGCGGTTTTTGCTGACTTATCTGCATGGTTAACTGAGTGTGGAGTATGTCAGATTGAAAGCTTTGTTTGTGGTAATGTTTGTGATAACAATTTAGTTTTCCCAACTCTTCCACCACTTGATTTGCTTCAACCACCAGCATAAAAATAAAGTGAAATTCTAACTATAAGGAGAGTGAGAGGTTATCTCTCCTCTCCTTTTTTTTATTTAAAATATTATGGCAAATCATGTATTAAGTTTAGAGGTTCCAACAGTATTGAATACTTGTATTATGAAAATACTTGATACAAGTGTATATTCTAACTTAGTACCTTTAACTTGTCCAACTTTAAATGTAACTGTTCCAGGTTTTGGATATTCTATTCAGTTAGATTTTGCTCCTGGAGATAATGTGGTGTTAACGGCTTGTGATCTTCAATTACAAACAGAAAACTGTGGAAGTAGTTATTTAGCTATACCAGACGGAGTATATGTTATTAAATACAGTGTATCTCCTAATGATGTTGTATATGTTGAGTATAATCATTTAAGAATAAGTAAAGCTTTGAATAGATATAGACAAGCTTTATGTGATTTAGATTTATCTGACTGTGAACCTAGTAAAAAAGTAAAAGATAAGCTAAACAAACTAAACACTATTAAAAGTTATTTAGATGCCGCAGTAGCAAAAGTAGAAACATGCCATGAAGTACAAAAGGGTATGAGTCTTTATAACTATGCAATCAAACTTCTAAATAAACTAGAATGTAAAAATTGTTAAACATTTTAAAACCAACAAAAATGAGTAAATGTACAAATTGTGGAAAAGCTTTAGGTTGCAGCTGTAAAAGAAGAAAAGCTTCTGATGGAAAATCTTGTTGTGCAGCATGTGTTAAAGAATATGAAGCAAAAATAAAAAAATAATAAATGGCTGGATTTATAGTTGTTAATTTCATTCCTTGCTGTGAAGACTTAAATGTTTTACGTTTTATAGCAAATATTCCAAGTAGTTATACTGCAGGACAAACTGTTATATATAATGATTTATGTTATACTATTGTATTAGCTGCAGGTTTTGGTATACCTACTTCACCAAATGAGCCTTCTTATGGGGGTGTTGCAACAGGAGGAACTTATCTTCCAGATACAGCATATCTAATATCAAATGAAAATGATTGTACTAATAACTTATGTCCAGAAAATGAATGTGGTTGTTATACTCTAACTAGTTGTAATGAAGTAGAAGGTGTACCTGTTCAAATTATAAATACAGTCACTAATCTTTTTGAATATTTAGGTCAGTACATTAGGATTCAAGGATCAGAAGAATGCTTCTTTGTAGAAATTAATACGTCTGGTTGTAAAGACCCAGTATCTGTAATTGTAGCTGATGGACCATATGAAGATTGCCCTAGTTGTCAAAATACTTGTTATTTAGCTACAAACTGTTTTAATGAAAAACTAACATTTATTTTAAATGTAACTAATCCTGGAGACATAGGTGCTACAAACTCACTAAGTATAATTCCTGGTGATATAATTATTCCCGGTAGATTTCCTACATCTATTGGTGATTTTGATAACTGTTGGACTTTAGAATTAACTGAATGTCCAGATAGAGAAGTTGTAGAATATGCAGTAACTAATACATTTCAGTCTTGTGAAGATTGTAGAATACTTGAAGTACCACCTTGTTATGTTTTAACTGATTGTATTACACAAGTTGAAACTATTTATTCAGGAACTCTTTTAGGTGACTATTTTGGTAAAACTATACAAGTAGTTATAAATGATGAAGTGTTTTGTTATTCAGTTACAGAGGCTGAAGAATGTCCAGAAGTAACACCTCCTGTATTTTCATTAATTATAGCTGATTGTTTAGATACTTGTGAAGAATGTTTGCCTAAGTGTATTTGTTCTTCAGCTATTAATGGAAGTGAAACAGCAGTCGCTTTAAGATATATAGGATGTGATGGATTAGAAGCGTTTACAGAAGTTGTTCAACCAGGTAAAAGATCAGAAAGAACTTGTATGATTAGTTTTGCAGATACTAATGCTATTAACATATATGCGTTAGGTACATGTACTGATGGTGAATGTCCTAGTATTCCTCAACCTGCAAGAAAAGTAAAACCAGGTTATGATAGTCCTGTATGCTCAGCAGAAAAATATGAAAAAATAGTTTGTAGATATGCTGAACTTATGTATAAGCATGTATTACAATCTAGATATGGTATATCTGATTGCTGTGATGAAGATGACTTAGTAAAAAGAGAAATAGAATTTGATCTTTTAATGCTAGATGTTCTTAATGATCCTGATTATGAGTGTACTGAAACTAATAGTAACTGTGGTTCATGTGGATATATAAGTACTACAATTTATTACACAGAATGTGTAGAACCCGAATCAGAAGTTTTTCAATATAGATTAACAGTAAGTGGTGCTCCAAATCCTGCAGCAGGTTCTTTATTAAGTTATATTGATGAAAACGGTTTACCTATAAACCCACTAATTACAATAGCATTATCAAAGACAGGGTACGAATTAATATTTTGTGCAGAATATGGTAGTATAACACTTAATGGAACACCTTACTATGCAGCAAACGAACCTTGCCCTACACCACCATGTGTTAGTTTTGGAGGATTAATTTTAGAGCGT
>Ga0307379_10004825_pt1 | contig 19049 bp, 10 predicted proteins | sample UN2MG_FD_202237 | JGI IMG/M metagenome (GOLD analysis project Ga0307379, IMG submission 202237) | Soil microbial communities from Risofladan, Vaasa, Finland - UN-2 | ecosystem: Environmental > Terrestrial > Soil > Coastal area > Acid sulfate soil | place: Finland: Risofladan, Vaasa | collected... | reverse complement strand
GTGGCCAGCCTCGCCACGAGCGGGAGCAAGAGCCACCCCTACTCCGACCTGCACGACCTCATCCACGACGACCAGACGCCCGACGCGATGAAGGCGATGATGCAGGGTTTCCTCGCGCAGGACATCTTGAACGACGCGTGGGGCGACCGAGCGATCCGCGACACGATGGCGGCCGCCGGGGCCCCCGACGCGGATGACCCGGAGGTCCGCGACGGTGTCTCGCAGGAGGCCAAGAAGCGCGAGGCGCCGAACCGCGAGAAGGCGATGGAGGCCCGCGAGCGCGTGGAGCAGGCGCAGGCGAACGGCGAGGATCCTGACCCCGAGGACGTGGCGCTGCGGGACACCTACTTCGACAAGGAGCAGGGACCGGGCCTGATGGGGAACCTGCGCTCCCTGATGACCGTGCTCAAGGACAAGTTCAAGCAGCACGTCGTGTCGCCCGCCACCGCGGTGATCAACCACGCGCTCAGCACCGGGGACACCTCCGCGTTGTCTTCCGAGACGCTGCCCCACCCGGACGAGGGCGCTGCCGAGCCCCGTCCCAAGGACGAGCGCGACAAGGCTCGCCTCACGCGTCGAGAGTTGTTCACCGGCCCCGGTCACCGGCCGGCCCCTTCGGCCGAGGCTCCGGGTGGCGCGCCTACTGGAGAGGGTGCACCGCCGTCAGGCGAGGCGCCGGCCAAGAAGCCCGTCAAGCCGCTCGAGAAGAAGCACGAGGCGACCCGAGATCTCACCGATGACGAGCTCGACAACGAGGCCGGGGAGTATTTTGAGAACGACTTCACGCAAGCCGCGCTGCCCGGCGCGTTCAAGGACGCCGATGACCTCAAGCGCCGCGTGAAGGAGGCCGAGGTCACGCACCTCGACGCCGACCAGCTGGCCGACCTCGCGAACAGCGACGTGGGGGACGTCCTGCGGGCCGACGACCCTGCCGCGCGGGCGAAGGAGCTCGCGGAGGAGTACGGTCGTGACCTTGGCCGTGTCGAGCGCGGCATCGCGGAGGGGGCCGAGATGCCGCCCGCCGTCGTGCTCAAGGACAAGAACGGAAAACTCGTCCTGATGGGCGGCAATACGCGCCTGATGGGCGGCGCGGCTGCGGGCGCTTCGATGCCCGTCAAGGTCATCGAGGTCGATTCGGAGTTTGACGAAAAAGCGGGCGAAGCTGCCGCTGCCGGTGGTGGTGGTGGTGGTGGTGGTGGTGAAGGAGGGGAGGCCCGCAAGCCCATCGAGAAGTTCAAGGAGGACCTCAAGGGCTATCGAGTGGGCGACGACGCGCCGGAGTTCGATGGGGGCAGCAAGGAGTGGGTGGCCGAGCACGAGATCACCACGCCGGGCGGCTCCTATGTCCTCGGGACCCCGCACGTGGGCGAGAGCGATGATGCCGACAAGTGGATCGGGGAGAGCCTCGTGTCGTCGGCCGTGGCGGCCGCCGAGAAGGCCAAGAAGGACGGCAAGAAGGTCGTGTTCCTGGCCGAGGGCGGCGACGCCGGGGCCGACTCGTGGCACCGCGAGCAGGGCACCGAACAGGGCCAGGTCGCCGAGGCGCTCGACAAACTCGGGGACGTGGAGCACGGCACGTGGGATGACGAGGCCGTGGGGATCGACAAGCAGGACGGCGACAAACTTTCCGTCGACCGGGACTCCGAGGCCGTGAAGCAGCTGAGCGAGCGGTACGACGCCCCCGGGCTGGTCGAGGGGGCGCTCGCCGCCGCCATGTGGGACCAGATGGATGACGAGGAGAACCCCTACACGCTCAGCGACGAGGCGCGTAAGGCCCTCGAGTCCCGGGGCATCGATCCCGACGACAAGGAGAGCCTCGGCAAGATGTGGGAGGACGACGAACTCTCCAGCGTGGCCGAGGCGTACGCCCGCATGCGGGACGAGAACATGGCCCGCAAGATTCGTGAAATTGAGGAGGGCGGCGGGGTGGCCATCGTCACGCCCGGGGCTCAGCACGCTTTCCAACTCAAGAACACGCTCTCCGGCGGCGGGAAAGGCTCCGCGGCCCCCGAGGAAGGCAGCGAGAAGGAGGAGCGCAAGTCCGGGGACGTGTGGCAGACCTCGGGGGGTCAGTGGACCGGTAAGAACAAGGCCGGGGACACGGACACTTTCGACAGCCGCGAGAAGGCAGACGCGTACGCCAAGGGCAAGAAGAACGAGCCGTTCCGCGTGGAGCCTCTCCCGCGGCCTGGGAAGAAAACGCCCGAGCCTTCTGCGGGGGAGTCGAAGAAACCCGAGAAGCCGAAACGACAGCGCAGGGCCGTCAAGGACGAGCACTTCGACCGCACGCAGGATGCCGTGGAGGCGCTCGGGAGCCCCATAGAGAGCAGCTTGACGAAGCTGGCCGACGACCCGGATTTCATCAAAATGAGCCCGGAGCAGCGGTACACGCGCCTCGGGGAGACACTCAAACAAGTGATGCCAGGCGCTCGGGCTCCGGGACCCGGATCGCAGGCTCCTATCAACATCACGGTTCCTGAAGAGCACGCGGCGCCCGGGGTTACTTCCCGACAGAAAATCCGCCTCCAGCCCGACAGCCGAGGGGGCGAGGCGTCCGGTAAGGGCGGTCATCTGGGTTTGGGTGTGAAGGACATCTTGGAGGCCAAGACCCCGGAGGAGGTCAAGACCGCAACGAAACGGATGATGGGCACCATGCTCCACGAGATGACACACATCTACGGGTATCACGGCACCGATCCTGCCGAGTTCAAAGATGAGGACAAGAAGGTGCGGCACATCCGGTACATGACGGACCCTGGCGAGATGCGGGCCCATGCGAAAGAGTTCGCTTGGAGTTACGCGCAGGAGCACCCTGACGACCAGGAGGTCGACTTCGACAAACTTGCGGACGCGCTCAAGGATGTCGGCAAGGATTGGAAAGTTCGACAGTATTTCCAGCAGATGAACGACGAGGGTGTTCGGGAAAAATACGACCCGGAGATCCAGAAATTGATGCAGGACGCCCACGATGAGATGGGAGACTTGGTCCAGCACTACGCCGACGAGTACCGGAAACGGGGTGCCAAGAAGGGCAAAATGGCGGCCGATCGCGTGGCTGAGGCGTGGTTCGCCAAACACCGCACGAGCCGCCTGGCGGACGGCTGGCTCGCCCACGTTCGGTCCTTCCACCCGGACGATCCAAACCGCCCCATCGTGGTGGTTCGAGCTGCCTAACCCGGTTCCCAGGTAGGTAGGAACTCCCCTGGGAAACCCACACGGAGGTCATACCCCCGTGTCATGGGAGCTATCGGTCCCCGCAAACCCCGCCAGGGAGGGTTCATCTCCCTCGGCAGGGGGTTACGACTCACTTAGGGAGACGTCGCGGAGTTTTAACGTCCCCGAGACCGTGGACGGGGGGCTCAAGCGATCCCGCGGGGAGGTTTCGTCTCCGAAAAAGTGCATTTCTTCTCGGTTTTCTCCTTATACGCGGGACCAAATAGGCGAAGGGCGCCCCCCTCAGGGTGAGGGTTCTGCATCCGCCCCAATCGTCAGGAGATTTTCGATGCCGAAACAGCTCAGCAAGTTTGGGGCCCTTCAGGTTTCCCACGACATGGACCGCCTCGCCGCCCTCTACCAGGAAGAAGCCGCGGCCATCGGGGTCTCCCCGAAGATCGCCAACGACTTCGCCCTTCGTTGCGACATCCTCTCGGACCATCTCGAGAAGCGCGCGGGGATCCAGCGGGACGCCGACGGCAACCTCAAGGACCCGAAGCTCGCCAAGTACGCGACCTTCCTGGTCAAGAAGGCCGCCATGGACCCCAAGGAGAACTACACCGAGACCCAACTCAGCGGGGACGTGTTCAACCCGGCCGAGATCGGTGAGGAGCAGTCCGGCGCCCTCCTGCGCAACCAGGACGAGCCCTACATGGACGTGTTCAAGCAGGACGAGTTCGACCAGCTTCGTCAGGTCCAGCAGGACGGGATGTTCTCGAACGCGAAATCCGCGTCGCTGCTGGTCCAGAAGATGGCCCGGTTGCTCGAGAAGAACAACATCCCCATCCCCGTCATCCAGGCCACCAAGATCGCCGGCTAGTCCGGTTCCCGGTGGTTTTCACGTTTCGGCCTCGGCCGGAGTCGTGACGCCGCCGCTCCCAGGAGGTGTTCATGTCCGGCCTGTCCCTGATGCAGACGCGAAATCTCATTGACCGTTTGGGTGACCTCGACGAAGAGGTCACCCGGGCGTGCAAGATCGGTGAGACGGTCTCAAAAGGTGCCCCGAAGGGGCACGCCGACGACGTGTCCCGGCTCAAGGCCGCCATGAAGGCGGCCCAGGATTGCCAGGTGCACGTGCGGATGGCCAAGGACAACCTGCTGGGGTTCGATGGTTTCCTGCAGGCGCAGCGTCCGTCGCTGCGGCAGGCGCTCATGCACCCGAACCGGGGGAGCAAGACGGCAGGGTTCATCGACCAGGTGGGCCGCAAGGTGGGCCCGGCGATGGAGCACCACGTCGGCGGTCTGGCCGAGGAGGCCGTCGCCTGCATCGGCCGTGTCCAGGCGTCGCTCCAGGCTTTGCGCGAGGCGGAGGACACCGACGCGAGGGGCGAGGACGCGAAACTCAGCTGCAAGGCGCTCGAGAAGACCCTCACGGCGGCCGAGAAGGCCATCGAGAAGGCCCTCAAGTACTCCTCGACCCCCGAGCACGGTTACGAGCACATGCACGCCTCCGACGACGAGGACGTGACCGAGGAGGAGGTGGTCGAGGTGAAGGAGGCCACCACCCACGGCTACAACCTCGTCGTGGCACCGAAGAGTGCCGGGAAGATGCCGCCCCAGTTCGCTGAGAACGCCCAGAAGAAGAAGGACGAGGCGGCGGGCAAGAAAGACGACGATGACGACGGCGAGAAGGACGCTTGCAACAAGTCGGCCCACGGCTACGACTTGACGGCTGGCGAACTCCCTGACTTCATCAAGGAGAAGCAGAAGGAGCGCGAGGGCGAGAAGGGCGACGACGAAGAGGACGACAAGAAGGCCGACAAGAAGGCCGCGTTGCCCCCCGAGTTCCTCGAGAACGCCCAGAAGAAGAAGGACGAGGCCGCGGGAAAATCGGACGACGAGGACGACGACAAGTCGGACAAGAAGGCCGGCAAGATGCCGCCCCAGTTCGCCGAGAACGCCCAGAAGAAAAAGGACGAGGCCGCAGGCAAGAAGGACGACGGCGAGGACGACGACAAGTCGGACAAGAAGGCCGCCACCCGTCGCCACGGCTACGACTTCGAGCGATTCGTTCCCGAGCACGGCTACAGCATCACCGCCGACTCCCTCACCCCGGGCAACGAGTCCAAGGGGCCGGAGGAGGAGGGCGAGGAGGACCAGGGCTACGACCCGGGCCACACCACCGACGAGGAGGGTGAGCCCACCCCGATCGTCGAGAAGGCCGCCCACGGCTACCACATCACCGCCCCGTCGGAGCACGGCTACGGGCTGACCACGTAGGGGAAGGGACCTGATGCAGCAGCGACAGGCAGACGAGGGGAACTGGCAGGCCAGGGGACAGGAGTTCCAGGTCGGCCAGGCCGTGCGCCTGATCAACGGCGGCGCGACGGACGAGGGCCGCGTGGTCGCCACGTGGCCCGGCATCGGCATGGTCGACGTCCAGTGGCCCCACACGGCCTACCGGCACCCGGTCGAGGACCTCCAGATCATCAACCCCGGCGACGACACCTTCATCGCCCCGATGCACGAGGACGTCCCCGGCGGCCCCGGCATCGCGGCCGAGGTGTCCGAGGGAGGGCCGCAGAGCAACATCATCGAGGGCGAGATCCCCCGCGTCGAGCTCGTCCACGAGGTCAAATCGCCCTCCAGCAAGTTCGCCCACGACATGTCGCGCATGACCTCCCGGGTCGCCGCGGCGTTCGTGAAGAAGTCGCTCTACTGGCACGCGCGCGACCGCAAGTACCGCGTCAGCCGCGACGAGCACGGCAGCGGCCAGTACCGCTGCCCGCAGAAAGAGTGCGACGGTCACCTGCGCCAAGCGACCTACAAGATGGAGGACGGCTGCTGCGCCAAGCTGCACGCGTGTCCCAAGTGCATGTTCATGATCAAGTCGGCCGACATCGTGGCCGACCACCTGGAAGGGGCGGCCTAGCATGGCGTTCCTCAAGAAGGCCGACGCCGGCATCGTCCACCCCAACTGGGGCACCCACAACTGGCAGCGGTTCGTGGAGGAGCACCGGCGCGAGATGGTCGGCGGCCCGTACCGCACGGCCAGCGCGTCCCCGAACTTGGTCGCGCAGGCGAGCGAGATCCTGCAGGACAACTTCAGCCCCGACCGCTACCTGCTGACGCACGCGACCATCGTGGCGTCCGTGGACACCGAGGACGTCTCGAACGTGAAACTCGGGGCCGTCAGCGAGCTCGGGCGCCAGATCCACCGCAAGTGGGCCAACTACCGCGTCCCGCCCAGCCGCGACATCTACATCAACAACAACCACGACTGCTGGGACCGCCCGGTGCTCCTCAAGAGCTACCGCACGTTCATCGGTGCCCACAACTTCGTGGAGCACGTCCAGATCGAGGAACAGAGCAAGGGCCGCATCATCGACGCCGCCGCCCGCGACATCGGCGACTCGATCTACGTGGACATCCTGATCGCCACCGACCGCAGGCACGAGGCCCTCGTCCGCCAGATCCAAGCGGGCCAGATGGGCACCATGAGCATGGGCTGCAGCGTCACCGAGACGATCTGCACGAAGTGCGGAAACGTCGCGGCCGACGAGACGGAGATGTGCGAGCACGTCAGGTACGCCAAGGGCAACTACGAGTTCGACAGTCACGGCCGCAAGTACCGCGTGGCCGAGTTGTGCGGGCACGACTCGATCGACCCGACCGGCGGCGTGACCTTCATCGAGGCCAGCTGGGTCGCCGTCCCGGCGTTCGCCGGCGCCGCGCTCCGCAACATCCTCGCGCCCGAGCAGGTCAACGTGGACACCCGCAGCCAGATGCAGCAGGTGCTCGCCTCGCCCCCCCGCGAGTGGACCGACGACGGGATACCCAAAGCCGCCCGCGCGCGCGGCATGGAGATCGTCTTCGAGGGGTCGCGGACCGCCGCGCAGCTCAAGGAGGAGAGGCTCGCGCAGATGCGGCGCGCGCAGGACCCCATGGCGCCACCTCCGGGCGACGACATGGGCGGCGCTCCGGGCGGCATGCCGATGGACCCGGGCGCGGGTCTCCCCGGGGGTCCCGGCGGCGAGGCCGAGAAGGACCCGATGGAGGAGATGGAGGACGAACTCGAGAAGTACGTCCTCGACAAGATCAAGAAGCGCCTCCAGGAGAAGATGCAGGAGGACGTCTCCGAGGACGCGGCATCCGAGCCGGAGCTCGCCACCTCCACGAACGAGAACGTCAACCACCAGGCGGGCGAGATCGTGAGCGGTGCCAAGGCGCTGCTCCGGATCGCCCGCTCGGACGTCGAGCTGCTCGATGGCCTCGCGAGGCTGAACACGAGCCACGGCGTCAAGATTTCGAGGGACATCTACCGAACCGCCCTGCGGGTCGGATCTACCGACGGGCACCCGTCCCTCGAAAAGTACCTACGACAGTGTGTCGAGGTGCTCGACCGCAAACCAACATTGGGAGAAGCCAAGACCTTGGTGCGTCTTGGGCGAATCCTTTCCCTTCGAAAGAAGATCCGGTTCTAGCCCGCCACCAAGAGGCTCAAAGGAGAACGAAATGCCAAGACAACGCATGACCTGGAAGCAGGCCGATCAGGGCAAGCAGGCTTCGCCCCCACCCCAGATCCCGGCCGTCGACCGTACCGAGGGACCCGACAGTCCCGCCTACTACCCCGATCCAGCAATGGACAAGTACGAGAACGGTGACACGTCATCGTGGGCCGAGGATCCGCACTCCCCGATGAGTCCGGAATCCCCGCCCCCCGCGATGCCGGGCAACCTGACGACGGACAAGCTGACGCACCCGGGAACTTCCGAGTTCTCGAAGACCCCGGAGTCGCCCGAGAAGGCGATGGCCGACGGCGGCGGCGGTGGCAAGAAGCAGGCGAGCCTCAAGGAGCTCGCCGAGCAGCGCGCCACTCTCTGCGTCCGCATCGCGTCCGCGCTGATGCCGGGTGCCGAGGCGGTCGCCGTCGAGAACAAGGCTCTCGAGCTGATGGATCTCGACGACGGTCAGCTGCGCGCCACGGCCAACACCCTCAAGCTCGTCGCGGGCGAGGACGAGGTCGAGGTCGATGAGGAAGAGGAGATCGAGGTCGAGGGCTCCAAGAAGAAGGGGAACCTCGAGGTCACTGCCCGACTCGACAAGATCGAGTCCAGCATGGGCAAGCTCGTCAAGGCCATGGGCCATTTCTTCGGCATGGGCGACGACGACATGAGCGACAAGGAGCTCATGGCGTACCTGATGGCCGAAGACTCCGACGGCGACGGCATCGATCAGTCCAAGAACGATTTCCCGCAGGGGTACGACGTGGACAAGCTGTCCGGCGAGGACGAGTTCGAGCGCGGCGAGGAGTCCGAAGGGACCTCCGTGTCCGACGAGGCCATGGGCGACAAGATGGGCATGGACGACGAAGAGTCGATGCTCCGCGCCATGCTCGAGGAAATGGACCAAGAGATGGCCATGACCGCCTCCAGCAAGCGGGCCCTCGAGTCCGAGGACAACCAGGAGCCGCTCGCCAAGGGGCCCACCATCCAGTCAGGCGAGGGCGGCAACGTCAACCCCGACAAGTACGCCCCGACTCCCGTGGTCGCGCAGAGCGACGGCGCGGAGAAGGTCGGTGACCCCACCCCGCACGGAAGCAAGTCCGCCGGCGACGCGGAGAACGACATCGTTCTCACCGCCGGTGCAGACCCGATGGGTCTGATGGACGAGCCCCCCACCAAGGCGGCCAGTGCCGACGACGAGCTCATGCAGCTCTACGCCGACCTGGACCTCCCCAAGACCGCGGGCGAGGAAGAGGACGAAGAGGAGGAGGAAATCGAAATCGAGATCGAGGGAGGCAAGAAGAAGGCCACCGACGACGACGATGCCGACGACCAGGACGAAGCCTCCGACGAGGACGACGACGCGAAGATGGCGGCCAAGAAGGCCGGCCGGACCGCGCTCAAGCCACAGCCGAAGGCCGCCTCCAAGGGCGCCCAGAAGCTCGGCAACGTCAGCGGCATGCCCAAGGCCGCCGCCGACGAGATGGACCAGCTGTCGAAGCTGTGGGAGTCCGCTCCCGACGTGTCCTCCGTGTTCGGAGTTCCGAGCTCGTCCTAGACGACCTCGATCCAGGTCGGAGGGGTTTTTAGTTTCCCTATAAGCCCCTTCGGCCTCGGTAAAGGGCCAATACCAAGCCCTATACAGATGTGAACCCGTAGTTTTCGCCCGGTATCGTGAAAAGACCTCGTCCCGAGGGAAGCCTGGCGCCGACAACCTTCATTCGATCTGTAAACAAGGAGCAACAGCAAAATGCCAATGCTTGGACAGGCGAGTGGTGGATGGACCGAGAGCTCCGCAGCCCTGCGACTTCTGCACGTAGGGATCAGGAACGCCACTGGCGTTCTCACCGCGGATGGCTTCACGCAAACCAATCCTCCCATCGTCACGACAGCCGGCACGATTTCCACTCAGACCAACACCGGAGTTCTTGGTGTCCTGAGCGGTTCCGTCGCCTTCACCCGTCCCGATCAAGGGTCGAACTTCATCGGAGGCCCGGTCGAACCCGGCGCACCTGACGACGTTCTGATCCAGCCCCTGGGCGTCTTCGTCAACACCGCAGTCGGGAACGCGTTCGAGAACCAGCCCGGTCCTGCAAGCGGCAAGAACACCTACGTGTCGGCCAACGGTACCTACGGGAACCAGTTGTTCGAGACGCAGGCGATCGCAGCCGCAGGTGCGCTCGCAGCAGGCGACGACCTGATCTACACCACGGGCCAGCAGCTCGTGTCATCCCGGAACGGGTACCTGATCATGCGGATCACGACCCAGACCGGTGCCGCGATCGTCATGGACATCGCGACCATCACCGCGGAGGTCGCCAACGGCGCGGCGCCGTTCGTGCCGGGTGTCAACACCGGCGGTTCCACAACCCTGGGCATTCTCAAGATGCCCCCGGACAGTGAGCAGTTCGAGCTCATGTACGACCAACGGATCTAGGAAAGGAGAAAAGACAATGCCCACAGGTGTTTCCAATGCCGTCAAGCAGAAGCTGATCTCCGAGTACATCAAGACCCCCCTGGGTCGTGCCAAGCTCGCAGCTTCTCTCACTCAACCCCTCCGCACGCGTCGCGACTACACGTCGGTCGGTCGAAAGACCTTCCTCGTGGAGCAGCTGCCGGACGGAGCTCTGCCCATCTACGACAAGGACCCCGACGTCACGGCGTACGTGGTCGGCGAAGAGGGCGAGAACATCATCGCGGTCACCAAGCCGCGTCGCGTGATTTTTCCGTTGTTCGAGATCGCATCGAACCCGGAGATTCCACTCACCCAGATCAAGGAGCGCCGTTTCGACCTCATCGAGCGTGCCCAGGACCTCGCGCGTGCGCAGATCCAGGCCGCCGAGGACGAGCGGGTCTTCGCGGTCCTCGACGCCATCGCCACGAACGGGTTCGACTCGATCGCCGGTGGCACCAACCCCGACATTCCGGTAGTCGCTCCCATCTCGGGCGCGGTGCTGGCCGACGCCTTCGCTCTCATCGAGCGCCACGACCTCCGGGTCGCGCGCGTGTACATGAACGCGCGGGACTACGCCGACATCCGGAAGTTCGGCCGCGACATCCTGGACATCGAGAGCCAGGCCACGTTGCTCAAGACCGGTCTGCAAGCCACCCTCTGGGGCGCGCAGGTCATCACGAGCAGGATCGTTCCCGCGGGAACGGTCTACGTGTGTTGTGAGCCCGAGATGTTTGGGCGCATCCCCGTCCGTACCGAACTCACGGTACTGTCGGCAGATGATCCGAAGGCACGTACCATCGGGTTCTCGGTATTCGAGAATCTCGGGATTGGGGCATATAACCCGCGTGGGTTGACCCGCCTCACCGTCACGCGCTAGTCCAACTAGCCGGAAACGGTGCTGGAACCCCGGTTGGCTCTCGAGCCTTCCGGGGTTTCTGTTTGGGTGGCTCCCCCATTCTGCGCCGACGAGGCCAAAAGCCCCACTACCGGATTCTCAATCACTCAACATTTATCCTTGCGCTCCTTTGGGTTGTTTGGCAGGGTTCCGAAATGGCAACCCCGGTCAGACAGCGGCGCCGCGAGACGAGACCCCAAGCCCCCGACATGGCAAGCCCGGTCTGGGTCAGGGCCATCGAGTTGGGGCTCCCTCAGGCCGAGGTGGACGCGTACGAGTCTGGATTCATGGCCCAAGCGGGTCAGAAGAAGCGCCACGGCCTCCTGACAGGGCTCGGCCTCACGCCGGAGGCGTGGCAGGTGCTGGCCTACGAGTTCACGGACATCCAGATGGGGAGGGCCGTGGGCCTCCTGTCGGCCGCCGTGACGACGTTTCGCAAAAGGCGGGGCATCACGAACCTGACACAGCGGCAGCGCCGTGAGCAGGCGCAGGGGCGCTCAGGGCCGTCGCTGGACGACCTGACGAAGGTGCGGCTGGAGATGCTGTTGGAGAGCATGCCGCTCAAGGAGATCGCTGCCCTCTACGGGGTCGCGAACCCGGCCATCCGCAAGCGGTGCCAGGAGTGGGGCGTCTACGTGCCGTCCAAGTCGGAGCGTGCGCTGTCGGACAAGATCCTGACGGAGGACCAGAAGCAGGCCGTGTGGGGGATGATGCTGGGGGACGGCCTCCTGAGCGACGCGGGGTTTTTCAAGGTCACGCACGGCTACGAGCAGCACGAGTACCTGCTCCACTGCCGGCAGCTGCTCCTCTCCGTGGCGAGACCGGTCCGGTACGAGGAGTCCACGAAAGACAACGGGACGCTCTGCCACCAGTTTTCGTTCCGCACGGACATGCACCCGTGGTTCAAGACGCAGCGGAGCCTGTGGTATCCAGAGGGGGCGCGCACGAAGACGTGCCCTCCAGACGTGATCGATCGCCTGACGCCGCTGGCGTTGGCGGTGTGGTTCATGGACGACGGCCACCGCGGGACCATGGCCTCGTTCGCCCTCGGTGACATCCCCCTCGAGATTGCCGAGGAGGTGGCCCGGCGCACGGCCGCGAGGTTCGAGATCGAGACGTACCTCCAGCCGCACAGCCGCACAGGCTCCTGCAAGATCATGGGAGTCCGCGGGTCGAGCCTCGACAGGTTCTTCTCGCTGATCAAGGAGCACGTCCCGAACAACCTCCTCCACAAGTTGCCCCCTGCCCACTGGAAGGCCGGGACCCGGCCGGAGGGACGCGTGAACGAGACGGACTCGGAGTTGTTCCCCAACGACCTCGTGGCGCGGAGCAAGGAGTGGGGGTCCTTGGAGGCGGACGAGCAGGACCAGGTCGTGGCGGAGGTGATGGCGTACTGGCGGCGCGTCGGGTTCCCTTTCCACGAGGCGCGCGTCCGGGACCTCCGGACCCTCGTGAACGTCGAGAGCCGGCAGATCTTGAAGAAGGACGCGCTCAAGGCATGGCAGGTGGGGCAGTCATCGTGCATCTCCTTCCACCCGCACTACTGGCGCACTCCCGTCTACGGGCGCGAGGGACAGACGCCTCTCGAGCGGTTCGAGCGCGACGGGGACCTTCGCAAGGCGGTCTTGCGCGTCCTCAAGGGGGGATACGTCCCCAACGCTCCCCGTCTTCGTTCCGTCCTCGCGGGGGGGCACAACTCGATGTCGAATTTCCGGCCGAGCGTGGCGAAGATCCTCATCGAGCGGTTCTGCCCGAGGGGTGGGGTGGTCTGGGACCCGTGCGCTGGATGGGGCGGCAGGCTGCTGGGGGCCGCGACGGCGTCGTGCGAGCCCCGCTACGTCGCCTGCGAGCCGCAGACGGAGACCCATGGGGGGTTGCTCGCCATGGTCGAGTGGCTCGCGGGCTACCTGCCTGGGGTGCAGGAGCGCATCGAGCTCCACGGGGAGCCGGCCGAGGATTTCGATCCCCCCTCGGGGCTCGACCTAGTGCTGACGAGCCCGCCGTATTTCAAGAAGGAACTCTACGGACGCGATGAGACGCAGTCGTGGGTCCGCTACCCGACCTACAGGGAGTGGCTGGAGGGATTCCTGGCGCCCGTGATGGTCAAGGCCCGCGACCGTCTCAGGCCCGGGGGCTGGCTCGTGCTGAACGTGGCGGACGTCACGATCGACGGGACGCGGCACGGGATCGTGGCGGACGCGAAGCACATCGCCTCCGAGCTCGGGCTCGGGGAGCCGGAGGTTCTGCGGTACGAGCTGCCGACGCTCCTGGGGGACAAGCGCGACGAGCCGGTCCTGTGCTGGTCGAAGTCGAGGGAGGCGGTTCGCTACGCGGGGGGCGCGGCCCTCCAGCTCGTCATGTGCGGCCAGTGTGGCCGGGTGACGGACCACAGGGTGCTGCGCGAGGGCATCTGCCCGGCCTGCGACCTGAAGGTGGTGCGGTGCCAGTATCCCGGCTGTGGCAAGGATTTGCCTGGCGCCGTCGCGAGCAAGAAGTACTGCGACGACTGCTCCAAGAAGGTGGACGCCGAGCGAGCCCGCGGTCGTCGCAGGGAGGCGCGGGAGGTGGTGCCTGCGAAGACGGTGCGGGTTTTCACCTGCGCGTGCGGTGCCGAGTTTGAGGTCCCCGTGGGCGGGGGGCGTCCCCGCGAGTGCCCGGACTGTGCTCGTGTGAGCGACGCTCGGAAGGTCGAGGAGGAGGCGCGCAGACGCACGAAGACCTGCGCGTACAGGCACTGCGGCCGGGAGTTCGTGGACACCAGCAAGATGAACGGCGCCAAATTCTGCCACGAGGAGCATCGACGGCGGGAGAAGCAGTTCCGCGACGGAGAAGCCTCGAGCGTGGCCGATTTCCGCTACGCCGACCCCGTCCTCGATGAAGGGCCCACGGCGGTGATGCGCACGTGTCAGAAATGTGGCGACGGGTTTGAGCAGCTGGGGGGACGACAGAAGCGCAGGTGCCCGGCCTGCGAGGCCGAGGCGCGGGCCAAGGTGTGCGCGACGGAGGGATGCCCGAACGAGTTCCGCGACGAGTCCGAGCGGAACAACAGGCGGTACTGCGACGGTTGCCAAGCGGCGAACAGCGGGCGCACTGGCAAGACGGCGGTGCTCCGGCGCAGGTTGGACCCGGAGAAGCTGAAAGTTCTCGCGGCGGCGGACGTGCCGGTCCGCAAGATGGCGGAGGTGTTGGGGGTGCCGGCGTCCACCGTGGATCGGCACCTCAAGAAGCACGGGATCGAGCACGCGAGGATCAAGGGGAACCCCAAGCACCGGGGCGCGTGATTTCAAGCGGGAGCCCGACCCGGCGCCGGGAGAAGCTACTGCGTCGTGGCGATGTGGAGTCAGTCCGAGATTTCCGAAAGCCCGACCCGGTGCCGGGCAGCTGAGCCTGTGGGGTAGAAGGGGAACGATGGCCTCCTACCAGAAGATGTTCGGCGTGAGCCACACGGACCTTGTCAAGCGGGGGCTCCTTGGCGCCCCACTTGAGCCCTCCTATGTCGAGTACATCGAGGACGAGCAGGATGGTCCAGTGCTCCTGATCTATGTGGGCGGTTTGCAGCAGGATGAGGTCGAGAAGGCGTGGCCTGATTTCCAAGAGGGCCTGCACGTTGGGGTCTCGGTGAATTTCACGGTGGAATGTCCCGACTGTCGTGGTGACAGCTACACGGCTCTCGATGCGTGCCCGACGTGTGGCGCCGATGGGGTGTGTTCACGGTGTGAAGGATCCTCCACCGTCGCGGTGGTCAAGACCGTCGGACAAGAGGGTTCGCAGGTGACCGAGGCGAAACGTGTGTCCCGATGGCACCACGCGGAAGTCGACAACCCCCGGCTGTCCTTGGTCGAGACGTGGGAGCGTTGGCCTGACCCCGAGTGGAGGTGGCACGTCGCCCACTCGGCGCCCCGGGAGCCCCGCCACGTTCTCCAGGAGATCGTGAACGAGCGGTCACCCCAGGAGGAGCACTGGACGTGGTCGGTGGGGTTCCAGGGCGGCGATTTCGAGCGATGGCACGGGGCCGACCAGTGGCTCGTGGGTGGCGTGTGTTTTTCCGAGGCCGAGGCGAAGGAGACTTGCGAGCGGATCGGGCCGAGGATCTACGAGATGTGGGCCTCGACGCGGCCGCGGAAGCACTGAGACGGCATGTCTCCGCTGTGGGAAGTGCCCGAAGAAGGGATGGCTGGCCTCGAGGAATTCCATGTCCAGCTGGATGATCTGGAGACGGAGTTGAAGCAGATCCTGTGGCCGGTGCTGCAAGATGTCGCACAGCTTGGGTCCTGGGAGTGGAACGTCGAAGGCAGGCTGGAGAAGGGGGGCGTGCGGACGATCCTGAAGGTCGCCGTGGTCGAGCTGAACCGGTGCGCCGTGTTGCCCAACGGGACATCGCCGGTGACGATCGAGGAGTCCCTGGTGACGTGCTGCCTCCCCGAGGGTTGCGAGGATTTATGGCGCCGCGCTGTCCTGTGGCACGCCGCGACGGCGGTGGTGTCGGCCCTGGAGGAGGGGATCCCCAGGGCGGTGCATCATCGCCTGTGGGCGCAGGTACGGCCCCGCATGGCGCAGGAGTGGCTGGAGTTGGCCGCCAGGCTGGAGATTGATGCTCCTGTTTTGGATGTGTGGTGAGCGGTCGACGAGCGCGGGCCGATGGAGTGCCCGCGGAAGGGGTAGAAGGAGGGAAGGTACCCGTGACCGACAGATCGAAAGCTGCCAAGAAAGCGTGGGAGACCCGACGGCGCAACACGGAATTTCAGCGTAGGTCGAAAGCGGCCAAGAAGGCTTGGAGGACCCGCAGGGCCCGTCAGGAGGCCCTTTCCGCAGCCGCCAAGAAGGCTTGGCGCACCCGCCGGGCACAGGCTGTAGGGATTTCCGTGTAGAACGGGGTCCTTTTCCGTGGAGGGGTTATGAAGAACGCCTCGGGATCAGTCGACGCCAGCGTTTTCACGCTCCAGCTGCCTCAGTGGGTGGCGGTTCAAGATCTCCTCCAGCATTACCATGACGGGGAGCGCGAACTTGGTCTTGTGGGGCCCACCGGGTGGGGCAAGAGCGTCATCGTTACGGTGCTTTTGCACCACATGTTGGGCTCCGGGTGCGAAGCCGCCGTGGTGGCGGTGCCCAAGGTGGCGATCGAGGGTAGCTTTGAGACGCGCAAGGGTCTGATCCACGTTGTGCCGGAGGTCGTGGCCGGGGCCGTCTCGTGGGTGCCTCCAGTCGACCCCTCCTTGATGTGGCTCAGAGCCCGGGACTTGGAGGGCTCGGCGCGGGCCGCATTCGGGGCCCATGTGGGGCCCGGGACTCCACACCGGCCGGTCATGATCACCACGCACCAGGCGCTCGTGCGTTGGCTTGATGACATCCGTGAGTTGGACCTGACGGGCCGCGTTCTCGTGTTGGACGAGTGCCACCACGCCCACGACAAGGCGAAGAAGGAACACGGCACGTTGCTGGCGGAGTTCCGTCGCGTCTGGATCGAGCGTGGGGGGACCGTGCTCGGCTTGACGGCGACGCCCTTCCGCACGAACAACAAGCCGGTTTTCGGGCCTTCTGCGCGGCTGCACACGTACACGCAGGCCGAGCACTCGGCCGCGGGGAATGCCCCCTCCCAGTTCCAGTTCAGGATGGAGTTTTTTGAATTCGAGGCGCAGACGCAGGCGCAGATGGAGGGAGAAGCCCTCCCGGAGGATGAACTGCGGATTGGTACGGGGCACGACAAGATCATCAAGACGTGGACTGGGGGCGGCCGTCCTAAAACAATAATTTACGTGCCTCCAGGCAAGTCGAGGGAGTGGGGTGCGGCGTTGATCGAGCGTCTCGCTGAGGTGTGTCCCCCGGAGCGCATTTTCAACGCCGTGGGCCCGGGGGGCGTCATCCAGCGACGGTTGGACGGACTGCTCGAGCGCGAGCGTGCCCGTGCGGCGGATCCCGAGAAGGGGTTTGCGGCATCGGAGGTGGACATCATCGTCTCGTGCCGCCGGATGACGGAGGGAGTCGATTGGCCGTTCTGCTCGCACGTTTACAAGGTCGGGCTCGGGCGCTCCTACCAAGACACGCTCCAGATCTGGGGGCGCGGTTCCAGGTTCAAGGGCCGCATCACGGGGTACCCGGACGAGCACCGCGACGTGTGTTCGATGACTCACTTCGTCCCGCGGGCTGGAGATGGCGTGCGAGGACGCTTGGCCGCCTCGCACCACCGTCACGCGTTGCTGCTGACCGCCGGTCTCAGCGATTTTGCCACGGGGCACGCGTACTGGACGGAGCTCGTCCTGCGCGACGCGATCCACGGCTCGGGCTCGTCGGCCGACGCGAAGGATGCGGTGGCGAGATCGCGCCGATCACAGCGCGTGATGACGGACGTGGAGCGTCGTGCCCGGGCCCGTGCCCGTCTCGTCACCTTGATGTCGGGGCTGGCCGGGGGTATCCAGCTGGCGCGCCTGCACGGTTTGGCGGCGCACGACATCGACTCGATGGATGACGATAGGGACGCGGTAGCTCTGACGACGACGCTGCTCGATGAGGTTGCGCGGCAGGACCCAGACGTCCGCGAGGCGCTCGTGAGGCGCCTCCACGGGGTCGCTGATGCAGTCATCGAGGCCGGCGACGGGGCGCACGTGGAGCGGGTTCTCCGGGACAGGCTGCGCTCCGTGTTGGCGGAGGTGGCGACGGAGTACGCGGACAGGACGGTCGTGGCCGACGAGGGTCCTGTGGAGATCATCTCGCAGTTCACGGGTCAGGACTCGACCGAGATCTCGCGGCAGCTCAAGGGGGGTCTGGACAACTTCCGGCCGAGCCGTGAGCGTGTTGTGGAGGTCATGACCGAGTTTTGGGACGCGCATCAGAGACCCCCGAATCTCAAGCCATGTCGCACCGAGCAGGATTCCCCGAGTGACAGCGATGTCATCGCGTTGCCCGAGGCGGACTGGACGTGGCTTCGTGTCGGTCAGTACATCCGTGAACATGCGGAGAGTCTCTTCGACAAGAACGACAGGGACGCGCAATCCATGATGGGAGGCCCCCATAGGGCTCGCGCCTACGCACGGCGATGGGTCGAAATCATGTGGAGGTCCGTTCGTTTGCCGATGCCATTGGAGTTCGCGAAGTGCCTTGTCATTCGGCATGTCCTTGTCACTGCCGAGTGGCCCAAGGCAACCTCCGAAACGGAAACGCGTCCTCACCGGACAGTGGACGACCGTTGGGTTGAAGTGACGTACCCCAAGGACTCCATCGACTACATCGAATGCGAGGCTCCTTACGGCTACGATGACGACGGCTATCATCGGTGGACGCCGGTGGACGAGGAGTTCGCGTCTTTGGAGGCCGAGCACGAGGGGGTGATTTATCGGGGGCTGCAGGCACTGTGCGTGCTCGTGCGTGACGAGATCTATGCGTTGCGCCCAAGCGTGTCCGACGCGGAGGCGTGGGTGCGGGCGTGTCGTCGTGAAACAGGGCTCGATCTAAGCCGCTGTTGGAGCACCCGACATCAAGGGGCCTTCCCTGACGTCATCCAATGGCCTCCAGATTTGCCGGGGTTGCTGGAGTCTTCTGTCCCTCATTATTCTCAGCGTTTCAACCGATCGGTGGATAGGTGGGACAGTGACGCTTTGGACAAGGCGCTTCGTCGAGGGTTCTTTCATCCCGAACCGTTCCCGTTCCCTCATCCCCTTGAGGAATTTGATGTTCGGAATGAGGAGCACCCGTCCGTCACGGCGTGGCGCAAACTATTCATTGAGGAGCTTGTCGAGGGAGGGCATCCCGAATTCAGGACCAAAAAACCGGCCGAAGTACAGCGCCTTGAAGATCAGCGCAGCGAGGCTAGAAATGCGCTCGTGGTCACGACCCTCTCAAAGTTCTGTGCGGGGTTGCCTTGGCATGCGGATGAGTGTCTCGGACTCCATTGGCGCGAAGCGCAGTGGTTGTCCGGGGTAGCTTTGAAATGTTCCCGAGACGGTCTCGACATTTTCTCTCGCAGCCATCTTGCGAGTATCCGCAAACACATGCGGAGTCGGGACTTCGGGAGTGAGAACGAACGCCAGGCGGCCCTGTTCTTCCACCT